>OFDC01001269.1_pt1 | contig 13867 bp, 14 predicted proteins | sample 1520941 | NCBI WGS metagenome assembly OFDC01 (sample SAMEA94258168, study PRJEB24077) | hot springs metagenome | biome: Aquatic biome; feature: Water | place: India | collected 2012-12-06 | depth 5 m | reverse complement strand
GGCGTCGTCCATGATGAAGACGCGCTTGACGTAGAGCTTGAGGCCACCCTTCTTGTCGCGGTTCCACAGGTCATACGGGGCCTTGGCCGGGATGTAGAGCAGCTGGGTGTACTCGCTGCGGCCTTCGACGCGGTTGTGCGTGTGGGCCAGCGGGTCTTCGCTGTCGTGACTGAGTTGCTTGTAGAACTCGGCGTATTGCTCGGGGGTGATGTCGGACTTGCTGCGCGTCCACAGGGCGGCGGCCTGGTTGATGGTTTCCCATTCGTCCCGGCGCACGTACTCGCCCTTGTCGGCATCCCACTCTTCCTTTTGCATGAGGATGGGCAGGGAGATGTGGTCGGAGTACTTGCCCACGATGCTGCGCAGCTTCCAGGCGGTGAGGTACTCGTCTTCACCTTCGCGCAGGTGCAGGATGATGTCGGTGCCGCGGGTGGGCTTGGTGATGGCATCGACCTCGAAGTCGCCGGTGCCTTCGCTGCTCCAGCGCACGCCTTCGTCGGCGCTCAGGCCCGCACGGCGGGACTCGACGGTGATGCGGTCGGCCACGATGTAGCCGCTGTAGAAGCCCACGCCGAACTGGCCGATGAGCTGAGCGTCCTTTTGCTGGTCGCCCGAGAGGCGGCCCATGAAGTCCTTGGTGCCGGACTTGGCGATGGTGCCGAGGTGATCGATGGCCTCTTGCGCGCTCATGCCGATGCCGTTGTCGCGGATGGTGAGCGTGCGCGCCTCTTTGTCGACGATCAGGCGCACGTCGAGGTTGGGCGCGTCTTCGTAGAGCGCCGAGTTGTCGAGGGCTTCGAAGCGAAGCTTGTCACAGGCGTCCGACGCGTTGGAGATCAGCTCGCGCAGGAAGATCTCCTTGTTGGAGTACAGCGCGTGGGTGACGAGGTGCAGCAGTTGCTTGACTTCGGCCTGGAAGGAAAGGGTTTGCTTGCTCATGGGATGTCAAGTGTGAGGCCCGCCTGCAGGGGCGACGGGCAGGTTGGTTGGACGGGGCGCGCGTTGGAATACCGCCATTGCGCCAGCGGCGCGCAGATGGGGACAGCCCAGTGACTTTCAAGGGGGCCAAGGCGGCATGATGCGTTCGCCACACGCTCGCTCACACGATTGCGCCGGGGGCTTGCAAACGGCTTGAATTTCGGTGTATAGTTCAAGGCTTGATGGCGCTTTAGCTCAGCCGGTTAGAGCGACGGAATCATAATCCGCAGGTCCGGGGTTCGAGTCCCTGAAGCGCCACCAGTCTCTCAGCAAAGCCTTGCACGCGACATGCCTGCAAGGCTTTTTTCTTCCGGCCTGTCCTTGCAGGCGGCCGATAGAATTTCCGTCCGCTTCCACAGCCCCTGGATCCACACCATGCTCCGCTGTGTTCCCCTTGTGGCGCTCGCCGCCGCCTTGCCGCTCGTCGCGCACGCCCAGATGCAGCGCCCCTTCCCGCGCGACGCGCTGCGCGGCGAAATCCAGTTCGTCGCGCCGCCCGACATCCGCCTGAACGGCAAGCCGGCCCGCCTGTCGCCTGGCGCCCGGGTCCATGGCGAGACCAACCTGCTGGTCATGCAGCCCCAGGTCGCAGGCCGCAAGGCAGTCGTCCACTACACGGTCGAGCCGACCGGCCTGGTCAATCGGGTCTGGTTCCTCACGCCCGAGGAGCTGGCGAAGAAGCCCTGGCCGCGCAGCATGGCCGAGGTCGAGGCCTGGTCCTGGGACCCGGGCTCGCAAAGCTGGGTGAAGCCGTGAAGGACGCGACCATGAAGAAAGTCTTCATCAAGACCTTCGGCTGCCAGATGAACGAGTACGACTCGGACAAGATGGCCGACGTGCTCAAGGCCGCCGAGGGGTACGAGCCCACCACGGACGTGGAGCAGGCGGACCTCATCCTCTTCAACACCTGCTCGGTGCGCGAAAAGGCGCAGGAGAAGGTCTTCAGCGACCTCGGCCGGGTCAAGCACCTGAAGAAAAAGGGCGTGCTGATCGGCGTGGGCGGCTGCGTGGCCAGCCAGGAAGGCGCGGCCATCGTCGAGCGGGCGCCGTACGTCGACCTCGTGTTCGGCCCCCAGACGCTGCACCGCCTGCCCAAGATGATCGAGGCACGGCAGCAGCAGGCCCGGGCACAGGTGGACATCAGCTTTCCCGAGATCGAGAAGTTCGATCACCTGCCGCCGGCGCGGGTGGAAGGCGCTTCCGCCTTCGTCTCGATCATGGAAGGGTGCAGCAAATACTGCTCGTACTGCGTCGTGCCTTACACCCGAGGCGAGGAAGTGTCCCGCCCGTTCGAGGACGTGCTGGTCGAAGTGGCCGGCCTGGCCGACCAGGGCGTCAAGGAAGTGACCTTGCTGGGCCAGAACGTGAACGCCTATCGCGGCCGCATGGGCGAGTCCGGCGAGATCGCCGACTTCGCGCTGCTCATCGAGTACGTCGCCGACATACCCGGCATCGAACGCATCCGCTACACCACGAGCCATCCGAACGAATTCACCCAGCGGCTCATCGACGTCTACGCAAGCGTGCCCAAGCTGGTGAGCCACCTCCACCTGCCGGTGCAGCACGGCAGCGACCGCATCCTGATGGCGATGAAGCGCGGCTACACCGCCATCGAGTACAAGAGCACGATCCGCAAGCTTCGCGCCGTCCGCCCGCAGATCTCGCTGTCGTCGGACTTCATCGTCGGCTTCCCGGGCGAGACCGAGGACGACTTCGCGAAGATGATGAAGCTCATCGAGGACGTCGGCTACGACAGTTCGTTCAGCTTCGTCTTCAGCCCGCGTCCCGGCACGCCGGCCGCGGCCCTGCACGACGACACGCCCCAGGAGGTCAAGCTCAAGCGGCTGCAGCACCTCCAGGCCACGATCGAGTCGAACGTGCAGCGCATCAGCGCCTCGCGGGTGGGCACGGTCCAGCGCATCCTGGTCGAAGGTCCCTCCCGCAAGGACCCGTCCGAGTTGATGGGCCGCACGGAATGCAACCGCATCGTCAACTTCAAGGGTCATGCCCGCCTGGTGGGCCAGATGATCGACGTCACCATCACGCAGGCGCTGCCGCACTCCTTGCGTGGCGAGGTGGTGATGGCCGCCGAACCGGCCACCCCTTGAGGCACAGCTGGCCGGTGCTTCAGCGCCGGCCAGCGCCCCAGCCCGCCCACCACAGGGCGGCGGCATTGCCGGCCACGAGCAGGCCGTACGTCGCCATCTTGCCGTCCCGGCCCCACACCACCAGCCCCGCCAGCAGCGCCACCGCGCCCGCGGCCGCGCCCCAGGCCCACAGGCGACCCCAGCGCACCCCCTTCAGATCCTCGTGCCACAACAGCTTGGCGCCCGCACTGGCGAACAGCGCGACGCCGAGCGCGGGCAGGAAGAAGTTCGCCAGGTGAATCAGTGCGTCCCAGGGACCCATCGCGATGCTTTCGACAGAAATTGACCGGCATCAAGTCGAAGGGCGGCCGTCATGGGCGCGTTAAGTGCTTGATCCGAGGGCAATTTTATAATTCGCCGCATGAGCGTCGTTGCGCTGGGCTTGAACCACACCACCGCCCCCCTGGATCTTCGGGGGCGGTTTGCTTTCGCGCTCGACCAGATCCCCTCGGCGCTGCGCAGCCTCAGCGGCCGCGTGCGCCCCACCGCGACGCCGGAAGCAGCGCTGCTGTCCACCTGCAATCGCACGGAGCTGTACCTGGCGGGCGGCCCGGGCCAGCGGGATTCCCTGGTGCAGCCGGCGCTCGACTGGCTGGCCGCCCACGGTGGCGTGTCCGCCAGCGCGTTGGGTGCACACACCTACGTCCTGGAAGGCCGGCTGGCGGCACGGCACGCCTTCCGCGTCGCAGCGGGCCTGGACTCCATGGTGCTGGGCGAGCCCCAGATCCTCGGCCAGATGAAGCAGGCCGTGCGCGAGGCCGACGCGGCCGGCACCCTCGGCAGCACGCTCCATCAGCTGTTCCAGCGCTCGTTCTCCGTGGCCAAGGAGGTGCGCTCCTCCACCGAGATCGGCAGCCACTCCATCAGCATGGCGGCGGCCGCGGTGCGTCTGGCCTCGCAGCTGTTCGAGGACCTCGCCGAGCTGAACGTGCTGTTCGTCGGTGCCGGCGAGATGATCGAATTGGTCGCCACCCATTTCGCCGCGCGCACCCCTCGATCCATGGCGGTGGCCAACCGCACGCTGGAACGCGGCGAAAAGCTGGCCAGCCGGTTCGGTGCGACGGCGCTGCGCCTGGCCGACCTGCCTCAGCGACTTCACGACTACGACGCCGTCATCTCCTGCACCGCCAGCTCGTTGCCCATCATCGGTCTGGGCGCGGTGGAGCGGGCACTGAAGCAGCGGCGGCATCGGCCGATGTTCATGGTCGACCTGGCCGTCCCGCGCGACATCGAGCCCGAGGTCGCACAGCTCGACGACGTGTACCTGTACACCGTCGACGACCTCTCCGCCCTCGTGCAATCCGCGGGCGAGAAACGCCAGGCCGCGGTGCAGCAGGCCGAGGCCATCATCGAAACGGGCGTGCAAAGCTTCGCCCATTGGCTGGACCAGCGCGCCACGGTGCCTCTGATCCAGGCCCTGCAGGCACAGACCGACGATTGGCGTACCACCGAAATCGCTCGCGCCCGCAAGCTGCTGGCCAAGGGCGAGGACGTCGAGGCCGTGATGGAGGCCTTGTCCCGCGGGCTGACGCAGAAGATGCTGCACGGCGCCCTCGCTGAACTCCACGCAGCCGACCCGGGCCAGCGTGAGCAACTCGCCCAGATGGTCTCGCGCCTGTTCCTGCGCAGCACGCCGCGCACCCCCGGCGTGTCCGGTCCAGCCGGCGTTTCCGGCCCCATCGGCTCCGGCACCGCCGAGCGCTAGCCTTCCCTCCCCATTCCGTCCGCGGCCAGGGTGGCGACGGGCGGACTTCTGCCGCCTCTCCATGAAAGACAGCCTGCGACAACAGTTCGAGCGCCTCGCCATGCGGCTGGCGGAGCTCGACAACAACCTCGCCGACCCGCAGGTCGCGGCGGACATGCAGCGCTGGCGCAGCCTGTCGCGGGAGCAGGCGGAAGTGCAGTCGGTGGTCGAGACCTACCGTCGCCACCAGCAGCGGGAAAGCGACCTGCAGGCCGCGAGCGAGTTGCTGGCCGACCCGGACATGGCCGAGATGGCCCGGGAGGAAATCGAGGCTGCGACCGCGGACCTGCATCGGCTCGATGGCGAGTTGCAAGCGGCGTTGATCCCACGTGACCCGGACGACGAACGGCCCGCCTTCCTGGAGATCCGCGCCGGCACCGGCGGCGACGAGTCGGCCCTCTTCGCGGGCGACCTTGCTCGCATGTACCTGCGATTCGCGGAACGCCAAGGCTGGCGTTGCGAGGTGATGAGCGAAAGCGCTTCGGACCTGGGGGGCTACAAGGAAATCGTGTTGCGCATCGATGGGGACCGGGTGTACGGGCGCCTGCGCTTCGAATCGGGCGGCCATCGGGTGCAGCGCGTGCCCGCCACCGAGTCGCAGGGCCGCATCCACACCAGTGCCTGCACGGTGGCAGTCATGCCCGAGCCCGACGAGGCGGCGGAGGTGACGCTCAACCCTGCCGACCTTCGCATCGACACCTTTCGCGCCAGCGGCGCGGGCGGCCAGCACGTCAACAAGACCGACAGCGCGATTCGCATCACCCACCTGCCGACCGGGCTGGTGGCGGAATGCCAGGACGACCGCTCCCAGCATCGCAACAAGGCGAAGGCGCTGGCGGTGCTGGCCGCCCGTTTGCGGGAGAAGGAGCGCAGCGAGCGCGCGGCCAAGGAGGCGGCCACCCGCAAGAGCCTCATCGGCAGCGGCGACCGCTCCGACCGCATCAGGACCTACAACTTCCCGCAGGGACGGCTCACCGACCACCGCATCAACCTCACGCTCTACAAGCTGGGTGCCGTGCTGGACGGTGATCTCGACGAGGTCATCGCCGCGTTACAAGCGGCGCGTGCGGCCGAGCAGCTCGCCGCCCTGGAGAGCGGACAGTGAGGCCCGACGCCCCTACCATTGCTGGCCTGCTGGGCGAGGCGCGAGAGGCAGGCGTGCCTCGCCTGGATGCGCACCAGTTGCTGGCGCGAGTGACCGGCCAGCCGCGCAGCTGGCTGATCGCCCACGATGACGAAGCCATAGAGCTCCCCCTGGCGGAGCGCTATCGCGACCTGGTCGCCCGACGTTCCCGCGGCGAGCCCTTCGCGTACCTCCTGGGAGAAAGGGAGTTCCACGGCCTGCTCCTGAGTGTGAGCCCCGCCGTCCTCATTCCCCGCCCGGACACCGAAACCCTCGTGGATTGGGCCGTCGAGTTGCTGCAGCAGGACTTCGGTCCGCCGCACACCCCGGAGGTGCTGGACCTGGGGACCGGCAGCGGTGCCATCGCGCTGGCGGTCAAGCACGCGGTGCCGCATTGCCGCGTCACCGCGCTGGACGCCAGCGAGGCTGCGCTGCAGGTCGCGGCGGACAACGCGCATCGGCTCCAGCTGGAAGTCGAGTTCCTGCACAGCGACTGGTGGCAGGCGGTGGCCGGCCGACGCTGGCATCTCTTGCTGTCGAATCCACCCTACATCGCGGAAGGCGACCCGCACCTGACCGACCTGGGGCACGAGCCCCGTTCGGCCCTCACCTCCGGACGGACCGGGCTGGACGACATCCACCGGATCGTGGACGAGGCGGCACGACACCTGCATGAGGCGGGCTGGTTGTTGTTGGAGCATGGGCACGACCAGGCGGCTGCGGTTCGTGAGCGCCTGCTCGCTGCCGGATTCGACGCCGTCCACACCCGTCAGGACCTGGCCGGCGTGGACCGGTGCACTGGCGGCCGATGGAGGCACCGCACAGCGGCGTGAAAGATGTCCGGACCTCGGGTTGCCCCGCATCCGAGGGCGTGCACAAGCGTCAGGGCCGGGCGTACGATGGTTCGGACCTGTCCCTCCCTGGCGCCTCGCGCGCACAGGATGAGCAGTCTCACGGGAGGTCTTATGGCGGCGAGATGGATATCCGGACTTCTGGTCGGCCTGTCGGCGCTGACGGCCACGGCGACCGCGGTGGCGCAAACGGACGGGCTCATCCTGCCCGGCGACGCGGAGCCTTGGCCCAAACTGCAAGCCCGCGTCACCGTCGCCACCCACCAGCCGCTGCTCGCCTCGCTGTACACGCTCGGGGCGTCGCCTGGCCTTCAGGGCGGACGGATCCTGGGTGACTACTACTTCTCCGCGGGCGCTTCGCGCAGCGCGGGCTACAGCGGCGGCTTCCGCGCCACCAGCGGGCTGCTGCTGTCTCCAGGAGGGATCTCCCTGAGTCAGCCCTCGGTGCCAGCCGGGAGCACGCTGTCGGTGTCGCGCTTGAGCCTGGCCTACCCTGCCGAGCCGGGACACGAACTCGCCCAAGGCGCCGCCTACCTCGGCGTGGGCTACACCGGACTGTCCCCCAAGGGCGGTTGGGGTTTCACCGCCGATGTGGGTTTGATGGCCAGCGGAGGCACCGGCCTGCGCCTGCGGTCGCCCGGCATCGAAGAAGCCCTGAAGGACCTGCGACTGACCCCGGTGCTGCAACTGGGCGTGTCCTACTCGTTCTGAGCACTCGGCGGCCAGGGGCAGCCGTTGGGGCATTGCGCCGCCGCACCTCCCCGGTACGTCGAATGCCGTATAAATCGCGCTTTCCCTTCAGCCGCCGCGCGCTTGCGGCAGGAATCAGATCATGAACGACGTTCAGCAACGCATCGACGACCTCGTCAAGCACAACCGGGTGGTGCTCTTCATGAAGGGCACGGCCCAGTTCCCCATGTGCGGCTTTTCCGGCCGCGCCGTGCAGATCCTCAAGGCCTGCGGTGTCGAGGATCTCAAGACCGTCAATGTGCTGGAAGACGAAGGCATCCGTCAGGGCATCAAGGAATACGCGAACTGGCCGACGATTCCCCAGTTGTACGTCGGTGGAGAGTTCGTCGGCGGCTCGGACATCATGATGGAGATGTACCAGGCCGGCGAACTGCAGCAGGTGCTTGGCAGCACTTCCGCATGACCGTCTCACCAGGGCCTTCGCCCTGCGTGGTGGTCGGCATCACCGGCGCCTCGGGCGCCCTGTACGGCGTGCGCCTGCTGCAGCGGCTGCGGTCGGCGGGCGTGTACACGCACCTGGTGGCCTCTGCCGCCGGCATCCTCAACGTGCACCATGAACTGGGACTGGACCGGGCGTCGCTGGAGGCCCTGGCCGATGAAGCCCATGCGCCGGGGGATGTCGGTGCCTGCATCGCCAGCGGCAGTGCCCGCATCGACGCGATGGTGGTGGCGCCCTGCTCCATGCGCAGCCTGGCGTCCATCGCGCACGGTCTGTCGGACAACCTGCTCACGCGCGCGGCCGATGTCACGCTCAAGGAGCGACGGCGCCTGCTGCTGATGGTGCGCGAGACGCCCCTGAACCTGGCCCACCTGCGCAACATGACCGCGGCGACCGAGATGGGCGCGATCATCTTCCCGCCGCTGCCGGCCTTCTACAACAAGCCGGCAAGCATCGACGAACTCGTCGATGACACGGTGGAGCGGGCGGTCGAGCTGCTCGGGCTGCCGGCTGAGCCCCGCCGCTGGAGCGGCCTGCGCGAACGCGCGTCTCAGGCCAGGTAGCGCTGACGCAGATTGAGCACCGCGGTCGGGTACGGCGCCCGACCTCGGCTGCCGTTGTAGCGCCCCAGCGCGAGGAACAGGTCTCCGCGCTCGATCTCCAGGTAGTGGCGCAGGATGACGCAACCGAAGCGCAAGTTGGTCTGGGTGTGGAACAGCTTGGACGGGTCGCCGTCCCCGATCAGCCGGGACCAGAACGGCATGACCTGCATGTAGCCGCGCGCCCCCACCACGCTGATCGCGTACTTGCGAAAGCCGCTTTCCATTTGGATGAGCCCCAGCACCAGCGCCGGATCGAGGCCAGCGCGCTTGCTCTCGTACCAGACGGTCTCCAGGAACTCCAGACGCACCTGCGCGTCCTTCTTGAAGCGCTGCAGGCGCTCGCTCATCGTACCGAGCCAGCGCAGGTAGGCGAGCCGGTCGTCGAGGGCGTCGAACACCGGGCGGGGCGGGCCGTCGCGGCTGATGGCCGAGGCCAGCGCGCTGCGCACCGAGTCGGACAGCGGCTCCTCGACCTGCCCTGCCCGCACCTGACCGGCCCACCCGGCCAAAGGTGCGGCCGCAGCCGCCCACAGCACGCTGCGGCGCGTCAGCACGGCCTCCCTGCCCTCCATTGCCATCCCTCAGACCGCCACGCGGCTCCTCACGAAGTTCACGATCTCCCCCACCGGCACCGACGTCGCCTGCGCATCGCGCCGCCCCTGGTACTCGAGCTTGCCGTCCTTCAGGCCACGGTCCGAGATGACCACCCGGTGCGGCACGCCGACCAGTTCCCAGTCCGCGAACATCGCGCCGGGCCGCTCGCCGCGGTCGTCCAGCACGACATCCAGTCCGGCAGACGCCAGTTCATCGTGCAGTCGCTGGGCGGTCGCTCTCACGTCCTCGTGGCGGTCGTACCCGATCGGGCACACCGCCACGGTGAACGGCGCGATCGCATCCGGCCAGATGATCCCGCGCTCGTCGTGGTTCTGCTCGATGGCCGCCCCGAGGATGCGTGTGACGCCGATGCCGTAGCACCCCATCTCCATGAGCTGGGGCTTGCCGGTCTCGTCGAGGTAGGTGGCGTTCATCGCCTTGCTGTACTTGGTGCCGAGGTAGAACACGTGGCCGACTTCGATGCCCCGTTGGATGGCCAGCACCCCCTTGCCATCCGGCGAAGGATCACCGGCCACCGCATTGCGGATGTCGGCCACCACGTCGGGCTCCGGCAGGTCACGCCCCCAATTGGCGCCGGTGAAGTGGAAGTCCGCCTCGTTGGCACCGCAAACGAAATCGCTCATGTTCGCCACGGTGCGGTCGACGACGACCTTCACCGGCTGCTTCATCCCGATGGGGCCCAGATAGCCGGGCTTGCAGCCGAAATGTTGCTCGATCTCGGCCACGGTCGCAAAGCGGAAACCGGCCCTGAATTCGTGCAATTTCCCGGCTTTGACCTCGTTGAGGTCATGATCGCCTCGCACCAGCAGCAGCCACACCGTCGTCTTGACGATCTCGCCGGACTCGTTCTTGTCGTCGGTGGCCAGCACCAGCGACTTGACCGTGCGGTCGAGCGGCAGTTCCAGCAGTTCGGCCACGTCCGCGCAGGTGCTCTTGCCCGGCGTGGGCGTCTTGCTCAAGGGCACCGTGGGCGCGGCGCGCTGAGGGATCAGTGCCACGGCTTCGGCCAGCTCGATGTTGGCCGCGTAGTCGCTGTCCGGGCAGTAGACGATGGCGTCTTCGCCGGTGTCGGCGATGACCTGGAATTCGTGAGAGCGATCGCCGCCGATGGCGCCGGTGTCGGCCGCGACGGCGCGGTAGGTGAGCCCCATGCGGTCGAAGATGGCGCAATAGGCCTTGTACATCGCGTCGTAGCTGCGCCCCGCCGCCTCCACATCACGGTCGAAGGAGTAGGCATCCTTCATCGTGAACTCGCGCCCCCGCATCACGCCGAAGCGCGGCCGGCGCTCGTCGCGGAACTTGGTCTGGATGTGATAGAAGTTCTTGGGCAGCTGGCGGTAGCTGCGCAGCTCCTGGCGCGCGATGTCGGTGACGACCTCCTCGCTGGTCGGCTGGATCGCGAAATCGCGCTCGTGCCGGTCCTTCACCCGCAGCAGTTCCGGCCCCATCACGTTCCAGCGGCCGGTCTCCTGCCACAACTCGGCGGGTTGCACCACCGGCATCAGCAGCTCCACGGCGCCAGCACGATTCATCTCCTCGCGGATGATGTTCTCCACCTTGCGGATGACCCTCAGGCCCATCGGCATGTACGAGTAGATGCCGGCGCCCAGGCGCTTGATCATGCCCGCGCGCATCATCAGCTTGTGGCTGACGACCTCTGCGTCGGCGGGCGCTTCCTTGAGGGTGTAAATGAAGAACTGGGAGGCTTTCATGGGCTCGCGACGGCAACGGCAACGCGGGCAAGCCCCCCGGGAAACCGAGCTTGAGCCCCCCGGTCACACCGGTGCAATAATGGTTTCAGTTCAAAAATTGGGGTCCGATTATGCTCGACCGTGAAGGCTTCAGGCCGAACGTCGGCATCATCTTGCTCAACGGCCGCAACCAGGTGTTTTGGGGCAAGCGCCTTCGAACCCACTCCTGGCAATTCCCTCAAGGGGGCATCAAGCACGGCGAGACGCCGGAGCAGGCGATGTTCCGAGAGTTGCATGAAGAGGTGGGCCTGCGGCCGGAGCACGTGCGCATCATTGCCCGCACCCGGGATTGGCTGCGCTACGAGGTGCCGGAACACTTCATCCGTCGGGATGCCCGCGGCCACTACAAGGGGCAGAAGCAGATCTGGTTCCTGTTGAAGCTGGTGGGCCGGGACAGCGACATGAACCTTCGCGCGACCGACCACCCGGAGTTCGACGCCTGGCGCTGGAACGACTACTGGGTGCCACTGGAACTCGTCATCGAGTTCAAGCGCGACGTGTACCAACTGGCGCTGACCGAGCTCGCTCGCTACCTTCCGCGTGCCGCTCACCAGAATCGCTACCTCCGCTCAGGGATGCGGCCGCATCGGCGCGACAGTGCCGAAAGCACTCCGGCTCCGGACGACGTGCACAACGCCACCCGCCGGGAGTGACGTCGTCGCGGTCGTCTCAAGGCCTGGTGCTCAGGTGACCACCAGGTTGTCGCGGTGGATCATCTCGGACTCGGCCGCGTAGCCCAGCAGGCGCGCGAACTCGCTGGACGGCTGACGCGCGATGAGACGAGCTTCGGCACTGGAGTAGTTGGCCAAGCCTCGGGCAATCTCCTGCCCGCTGCCGTTGCGCACGGCAATGACATCCCCGCGGTGGAATTCGCCGCGCACCTCGACGACGCCGATCGGCAGCAGGCTCTTGCCCTCGCTGCGCAACTTGACCACGGCGCCGTCGTCGACCACGACGCTGCCCCGCATCTGCAGGTGATCGGCCATCCACTGCTTGCGCGCCGCCTGCTTCGCAGTCGAGGCCACCAACGCGGTGCCGATCGACTCGCCTGCGGCCAATCGAAGCAGGACATCCGGCTCGCGCCCCCAGGCGATCACGGTGCTCGCACCGCTGCCTGCGGCGCGCTTGGCCGCCAGGATCTTGGTGATCATGCCGCCACGCCCGATGCTGCTGCCCGCCCCACCGGCCATCAGTTCCAGTTCGGGCGTGCCTGCCACCGCCTCATCGATGAAGCGCGCTTGCGGGTCCTTGCGGGGATCGGCTGAATACAGCCCCTTCTGGTCGGTCAGGATGACCAGGGCATCGGCTTCGACCAGGTTGGCGACCAAGGCGCCCAGCGTGTCGTTGTCGCCGAACTTGATCTCGTCATTGACGACGGTGTCGTTCTCGTTGATGACCGGCAGCACCTTGAGGCGCAGCAGGGTCAGCAGCGTCGAGCGGGCGTTCAGGTAGCGCTCCCGGTCGGCCAGGTCGGCGTGGGTGAGCAGCACTTGAGCGCTCGCCAAGCCGTGCTCGCGCAGCTTGCTCTCGTACATCTGGGCCAGGCCCATCTGCCCGACTGCAGCAGCGGCCTGCAGCTCATGCAGTTCCTTCGGGCGAGCCGACCACCCGAGCCGCTTCATGCCTTCGGCAATCGCCCCGCTCGAGACCATCACCACCTCGCGCCCCTGCGCGGCAAGTCCCGCCAGTTGCCGACACCAATTGCCGATCGCTTCCGCGTCGACTCCTCGGCCTTCGTTCGTGACGAGACTGGAGCCCACCTTCACGACGATCCGGCGGGCGGAGCGGAGCACCTCAGCCACCCGATCCCTCCTGTCCCGCGGCTGGCAGGAAGCGTGGATCATGTTGCGGTTCCGGCGGGCGCTGGTAGGAAGCCACGTGTTCCCAGATGGCCCTCACCATCGGCTCCAGACCTTCACGTGACAAGGCGGAGATCTCGAACACCGGCCCCTTCCACTTGAAGCGCTTGACGAAGTCCTTCACCCGCTGCCGACGCTCCTCCTCGGGCACCATGTCCAGCTTGTTCAGCACCAGCCAGCGAGGCTTGTCGTACAAGCCTTCGTCGTACTTCTTCAGCTCCTGCACGATCGCCTTGGCCTGCGCAACGGGGTCGACGCTGTCGTCGAAAGGCGCGAGGTCGACCACGTGCAGCAGCAGACGCGTTCGCTGCAGGTGGCGCAGGAAGAGGTGGCCGAGTCCCGCCCCTTCGGCCGCGCCTTCGATCAGTCCTGGCAGATCCGCGACGACGAAGCTCTGCTCCGGCCCGACGCGCACGACGCCCAACTGGGGATGCAGGGTGGTGAAGGGGTAGTCGGCGATCTTCGGCCGCGCATTGGAAATGGCAGTGATGAGGGTGGACTTGCCAGCGTTGGGCAGCCCCATAAGGGCCACCATACCACAGCGATGGGGTGCGGAAGAAAGATCAGTCATAGCGTCATTCATAGAGATGTGTACAGATAGGTAAAGGTTGTTGGGTGTTGAGGCATGGATCGCCTAGGTCTTAAGATGCGCCAGAGCCTGGTCGGCCACAGCGTTTTCGATGCTGCGCTTGTTGGGTCCTTGGGCACGAAAGACCGTGCCGTCCGGAAGGGTCAGGGCGCAGCTGAACGCAGGGGCATGGTCGGGGAAGCCTTCCAGGCGGTCGATGCCATACACCGGGGTGCCCCATTTGCGGGCCAAATAGTATTCTTGCAGCTGCACCTTGGGGGACTTGAGCGTGCTGTCGGTGAGGGTTTCAAGGTGCTCACAACACGGCGCCCAATGCTGCAGGATGAACCGCCGGGCGACGTCATAGCCTTGCTCCTCGAAAAGGTACCCCAGCAGCACTTCCATGGCATCCGCCAGAATGGTGGCAATCGGCCCTTGGT
>OFDC01001267.1_pt1 | contig 13875 bp, 8 predicted proteins | sample 1520941 | NCBI WGS metagenome assembly OFDC01 (sample SAMEA94258168, study PRJEB24077) | hot springs metagenome | biome: Aquatic biome; feature: Water | place: India | collected 2012-12-06 | depth 5 m | reverse complement strand
CCTGCGAAGGCGTGGGCCGCAATGCCAACGAACTGACCCGCAAGATCAAGGCCGCGCAGTATGTGCGCGCCAACCCCGGTCAGGTTTGCCCGGCAGCGTGGGAAGAAGGCAGCGACACGCTGGCCCCCTCGCTCGACCTGGTCGGCAAGATCTAATCCCTTCGGCCAGCGCGGGGCTCTCCCCCTCCCCCACGCCTCGCGCTGGCCGACCAATCCCGAGAGCTTGAAAGCCCTCGGGTCGTAGCCGGGGTCGGATGTGCCCGACCTTCCCCTTTGGTCCTCGCGCCATCCGGCCCCGTGTTACCCGTAATCCGAACACCATAATTGACGCGCGGCCCGCCGCGCCCGGAGGACATCATGCTCGACGCCGCCATGCAGGCCCAGCTCAAGACCTATCTCGGCAATCTGCGCGAAGGGATCGAACTGGTCGCCAGCCTCGATGACAGCGAGAAGTCGCGTCAGACGCGCCAGCTGATCGAGCAGATCGCATCGTTGCATGACCTCGTTACCGCGCGGTTTGACGGGACCGATGCGCGCAAGCCCAGCTTCGTGATCCGCCGCGCGAGCGACGCAGAAAAGTGGGTGCGCTTTGCGGGCCTGCCGATGGGCCACGAATTCACCTCGCTGGTGCTCGCCCTGCTGTGGGCTGGCGGGCATCCCCCGAAAGTCGACGCCGACCTCATTGAACAGGTCCGCGCGCTTGAGGGCGACTTCCATTTCGAGATGTTCTTCTCACTGTCGTGTCACAACTGCCCGGATGTGGTGCAAGCGCTGACGCTGATGGCACTGGAAAACCCGCGCATCACCGCGACCCTGATCGAGGGCGGCACCTTCCAGGAGGAAGTCGAGCGCCGCGACATCATGGCCGTGCCCGCGACCTTCCTCAACGGTGAGCCGTTCTACAACGGCAAGATGGAGCTGGCCGAGATCCTCGCGAAGCTCGACAAGAACGCTGATGCCAAGCAGGCCGAAAAGCTTGCGGCGAAGGACGCATTTGAAGTGCTCGTTATCGGCGGCGGCCCCGCGGGCGCGGCGGCGGCAGTCTATACCGCGCGAAAGGGTTTTCGCACCGGCATCGCGGCGGAACGCTTTGGCGGGCAGCTAATGGACACGCTCGGGATCGAGAACCTCCCCGGCACCTCCTACACCGAAGGGCCCAAGCTGACCGACAGCCTCAAGAATCACGTCGGCGAATACGAGATCGACCTGATGGACCTCGCCCGCGCGGTAGAGCTCAAGCCCGCCACAGACATCGGCGGCCTGCACGAAGTCGTGATGGCCAACGGCGCGAGCCTCAAGGCGCGCACGCTGATCCTCTCCACCGGCGCACGCTGGCGCAACCTCGGCGTGCCGGGCGAGGCGGAATATCGAAACAAGGGCGTGGCTTACTGCCCGCACTGCGATGGCCCGCTGTTCAAGGGCAAGCGCATCGCTGTGATCGGCGGCGGCAATTCGGGCGTTGAAGCCGCGATCGACCTTGCCGGGATCGTCGGCCACGTCACCCTGATCGAATTCGACACCAAGCTGCGCGCCGACGAAGTGCTCCAGCGCAAGCTGCGCTCGATGCCCAATGTCGAGATCATCACCAACGGGCAGACGACCGAAGTGCTGGGCGATGGCGCCCGCGTGAACGGGTTGGTGGTCAAGGACCGCGCCAGCGGTGACGAACGACGGATCGCGCTGGAAGGCGTGTTCGTGCAGATCGGCCTCGTCCCCAACACCGAATGGCTGCGCGAAACGGGCCTTGCCCTGTCGAAGTTCGGCGAGATCGAAATCGACCACCACGGCGCGACCAGCATCCCCGGCATCTATGCCGCGGGCGATTGCACCACCGTGCCGCACAAGCAGATCGTTGTCGCCATGGGCGAAGGCGCAAAGGCCGGTCTGGGGGCGTTCGACTTCCTGATCCGTAACGAGCCGGTCGAGGAAGTGGCGCAGGCGGCTTAAGCCGACCTGACAAACGGGTCGAGTATTCCGGATCGCTGGGCAAAGGCAGACAGTCTTTCGACCAGCGCATCCGGGTCATTGCAAAACGCGCGGTCGAGCGGTTCCAATCTCGCGGCGACCGCGTCCACACCGCCATGCGCCAGGGCGTGGCGCTCCATTGCATCCCATCGCTCCTGCTGATCGGCAGATGGTGGCTCGTCTCCGAACAGCGCTCTCGCAGCCGCCTGCAAAAGCCGCAGCGACGCTTCGGCTTCCAGCACTTGCAAGCCCGAGGAGGCGAGCGCGAAATAGGCCCCCGAGCTGTTCGTAAAGAACTGGTCGAAGCCGCCATTATAGACCTCGCCCTCCAGCACAGAGACAGCAAAATAATGCCGATGCGCTACCGAGAAAGCGCTGAGTCCGGGATCGGCCTGCTCCTTGGCGACCAACCACGTCCAAAGCTCACGATACGGATCGTACTCCTTGAGCTTCTGGTAGAATTCCCGCGACACTTCCATGCTGGCGCGGATGCCCTGTTTGCAGGCCATGCACACCCCGCCTGTTTCGGCAGCGGTCCGCAGAAGTATCATGGCGCCACATTGCGTGCAGGCGATTTTGCTCATCCGGGAGGTATGGAGTGCGCAGGCAGAGCGGACAAGACCGTTTGCAAGCACCCCACTAATCGCCTCACTCAATCAAAACACGCGCATTAATCGATTGGACGCAATATCCTGAAAGCGTCATCCTCTCCCCATAGACTAGCCCCCGGGGCGAGTCTGAACCCTGAGAGGAGAGAAATCATGGACGCAAAAACCGGCGAAATGAGTGGCTGCCCGTTCCACGGTACCACCGAAATGCGCTCGCTGCTTGGCCGCACCAATCGCGACTGGTGGCCTGAGGCGCTGCAGCTCGACATCCTCAAGGAAGGCGGCAAGTCGGCCAATCCCTACGGCGAGGATTTCGACTATGCCGAGGCTTTCAACACGCTCGATTACGCCGCGCTCAAGGCCGATCTCACCGCGCTGATGACCGACAGCCAGCCTTGGTGGCCGGCGGATTATGGCCACTACGGCCCCTTCTTCATCCGCATGGCATGGCACGCCGCGGGCACCTATCGCACCGGTGATGGCCGCGGCGGTGCGGGTTCCGGCCAGCAGCGCTTTGCGCCGCTCAACTCGTGGCCCGATAACGGCAACCTCGACAAGGCCCGCCGCCTGCTGTGGCCGATCAAGCAGAAGTACGGCAAGAACATCAGCTGGGCTGACCTGTTCATCCTCGCCGGCAATGTCGCCATCGAAAGCATGGGCGGCCCGGTGTTCGGCTTCGGCGGCGGCCGTGCCGACGTGTTCGAGCCCGAGAGCGTGTACTGGGGCACCGAAGAACAGTGGGTCAACGAAGGCGTTGCCACCCGCATCCGGCCCAAGGACGGCGCGGACCTCGAAAACCCGCTCGCTGCGATCCAGATGGGGCTGATCTACGTCAACCCCGAAGGTCCGGGCGGCAATCCCGATCCGCTCGAAAGCGCGCGCGACATGCGCGAAACCTTCGCCCGCATGGCGATGAATGACGAGGAAACCGTTGCCCTCACCGCTGGCGGCCACGCCTTCGGCAAGGCCCATGGCGCGGCGCCCGCCAGCACCTTCGGCGGCTCGCCCGAAAGCGAGGACCTGCACCTGCAGGGCTTCGGCTGGCTGCACGACGAGGAAGAAATCGGCGCTGGCCACATCACCACCTCGGGGATCGAAGGCAGCTGGTCGAACAACCCGACGAGCTGGAGCCACGATTACTTCCGCATCCTGTTCAAGTACGATTTTGAACTGGTGCACAGCCCGGCTGGGGCCCAGCAGTGGACCCCGATCAATCCCGATCCCGAAGACATGGCCCCCGACGCGCGCGACCCGAACAAGCGCGTGCCGACCATGATGACCACCGCCGACATGGCGCTGAAGATGGACCCGGAATATCGCAAGATTTCCGAACGCTTCCTCGCCCATCCCGAGCAGCTCGACGATGCCTTCGCCCGCGCGTGGTTCAAGCTGTGCCACCGCGATATGGGGCCGAAGATCCGCTACATGGGGCCGGAAGTCCCCGCCGAAGACCTGATCTGGCAGGACCCAGTGCCCGCCGGCACCATGCCTTCGGATGAGGAAGTGGCGCGGTTCAAGGCGGCGATCCTCGGCTCGGGTCTGTCCGTCAGCGCGTTGGTCAAGGCGGCCTGGGCCTCGGCCTCGACCTACCGCAATTCGGACCACCGCGGCGGCGCCAATGGCGCGCGGGTGCGGCTGGCCCCGCAGAACGGCTGGGCGGCGAATGATCCCGAAGAGCTTGGCCATGTCCTCGATGTGATCAATGCGCATCGCGGCGAACTCAGCATGGCCGATGCGATCGTGCTGGCCGGTTCGACAGCGGTGGAGAAGGCCGCGCGCGATGCAGGTCACGCGGTGACCGTGCCCTTCCTCGGCGGGCGCGGCGACGCGACTGACGAACACACCGATGCTGCTAGCTTCGAACCGCTCGAGCCCTTCGCCGATGGCTTCCGCAACTACCTCAAGACCAAGGCGAGCGTCCGCACGGAAGAGATGATGATCGACAAGGCGCATCTGCTCGGCCTCTCGATCCCGGAAATGACCGTGCTGGTCGGCGGGATGCGGGTGCTGGGCGCGAACAGCGGCAACACCGATCACGGCGTGTTCACGACCCGCAAGGGCGTGCTGACCACCGACTTCTTCCGCAACCTCCTCGACATGGGCACCAAGTGGACCCCGGTCGAAGGCTCGGGCGATGAGGAATATGTCGGCACCTGCCGCACCACGGGCGCGACCAAGTACACCGCCACCCGCGCGGACCTGGTCTTCGGCTCGAACTCGATCCTGCGCGCGCAGGCCGAGGTCTATGCCGAGAGCGGCGCTGAGGGCAAGTTCGTGTGCGATTTCATCTCGGCCTGGAACAAGGTGATGAACGCGGATCGGTTCGACGTGAGCCACGCCAAGTACCACTGACAACCGGCGCATGGATTTGCGCTCTGATTTGCCCTGATCGCGCCGATCAGGGTCGCACAAGGCCCCCGGCCCACCCCTTGACCAGGGGGAGGCCGGGGGCCTTTGACATGGACCTTCCACCAAACTGCCAATCGTAAAAATATTGCCGGATTGCGTTAACGACCTCTTCACCTCACCTGCGATAAATACCTGATATAAGTTAGGGATTTTTCTGACAGGGCCGCAATCATGTCACGGACAGACCCCGCCTCGGTGCCGCCGCTTAACCCAAGCGGGGCGCGCGCATGAGGCCGTTTCACGAAAACGCATTCGCTGCGGGCAAGGTCAATGCTGGGCTGTTTGCGCCCTTGATGGAGCAGGCGCCGCTGCTGGTCGAATTGCGCCGTCCGGTCGATTTGTCACAGCAGGAGCGCCGTCGCTGGACGGAGCTCAGCCTTCGGGCGGCTCCGGGCAATATCTTCGCCGCCGACTGGTTCATGGATTCCGCCTTGCGCCACCACGGCACGACCTCGTCGCTGCGGCTTGCGATTGTACGAACGCCGGCGGGGGATTGGGTCGGCGTGATCCCGATGACGCTGAAAGCCAGCATCGATCGCCGCCCCGTCCCGAACTGGCAAGGCTGGCATGCGCCCAGCCCGTCGATCGGTACGCCGCTGGTCTTGCCCGGTGCCGAGAAAGCATTCTGGCAGGCGCTGCTCGATCATTTCGACCGGCGCCCCGGCCTTGCGGTTGGGCTTTACTGCGATGCTTTGCCGGACGATCTTGCGGTGACGCTTGCGCTTGCCAGCCTCTGCGCTGAGCAGGGCCGCAAGCTACACCACCTCGACAGCTTCACGCGCCCGGCGCGCCGCACTGTACCCTTTCCTGACCCAGGCCCCGCAATGATCGCGGCGACCCGCGCGCTTGATCAGGAGCTTGACCAGATCGAGGCGCGCCTCACCGATACGCTGGGTCCGGTCAGTCTCGTACTCCACGAAAGCACAGAGGATTGCGAGCCCTGGCTGGCCGCATTTTTCGCGCTGGAACGGGCAGGTGAGCGAGCGCGCGCCGCACGCGCGAAGGGCATTACGCCTGCCACTTCGGCTCTGTTTCGTGACGTTGTCCGGCATGCCAGTCGCCGCGGCATTGCGCGGCTCGCCAGCCTGCGCGCGGGCGAGCAGATCGTGGCGATGACTTGCTGGCTGACATCGGGACGCTATGGCTATGGCCTCAGGATGGCCCACGACGAGACCATGGCGCACTTCGTGCCCGATCGCCTGCTGATGCGCCGGGTGGCGCGGATGACCAGTGCCGAACCGCTGGTGTTGTTCGATAGCTGCGCCCCGCGCGGCACAGAGTGCGACCCCTTGTGGCCCGATGAGCGTCGGCTAGGGGGCATCGCCGTCGGCATCGGCTCGGCTTCGCGCCGCAAGCTGTTCGACGCGCTGGTCGGCGCGCGCCAGCGCTGGAGCACTTTCCGGCCATTCAGGCCCACCCTGACGGAGCCGATCTTGGCCCAGCGCAAGAAGTGAGGAGAGAGCCATGCCGAAGCATAGTGAACGACGAGCGACGCGGCGATGGGCCAAAAGCGGCCCGCCCCTGCGGGGTCGTATCAGGAAGTCCGCTGGCTTCGTCACATCGCTTGCAGGGGCAACCAGCCCCTGCTGCGCCATGTTCCTGTCCAGCGGACTTCCTGACACGATCAGGGCGGGTCTGAATGGCCGGAAAGTGCTCTAAGCTGGGAGCGCGAGGTGCTTGGCTCCGAACACCGCCTGCCAGCTTTCGATCTCGCCCACCACCGCCTCATCGAGTGCATGGAGCAGATCGGCGACAGCGGCATAGGTCAGCGCTTCATCGGCGCCCGATAGCAGCAGGGTCATCCGCGTCTCGATCTCGCCGAGCCGTTGCGCCGCCACCCGCGAAATCGCGCCGAAGCGCTCAAAGTCGCCGAAATAGCGAATTCCGGCAAGGTTTGCGCCAAGCGTCGGGAAGGCGACGCCGAGGAAGGTGAACAGCGCCGAGGTGGCGCTCGCCCACTCTTTGGGCAGCACCCCGACCATGCCCCCGAGTTTGATCGTCAGATAAGCCAGCACCGATGCCACCGCGAGCGCAAAGCAGGTGCCTGCCGCCCGGTCGAGCCGGTGATGCACCGTCTCCAGCCGGTGCGCCTTGGCGGTGTGATAGGCGCGCTGGGCGGTGACATGCGGCAGGGCGACCTCGGCAAGGCCCTTGCGCAGATAGGCGCGGGAGAGGCGGATGCGCGGCAGGCCGACATCACGCAGCGCATGGCGGGCGAAATGCTCGGGCCATTCGGCTTGCCGCTCGCCGCCGCCGCTTTGCGGCCAGCGCCCAGTCGACCGCGCCACGCCCAGCAGCAGCAGCACCGGAGCATGGCGCAGATATTCCGCCACCCGCCGCAATTCGAACCAGCGCCGGTGCCAGCCGAGCCGCGATCCCGCTGCAGTCAGTGCCAGAATGCCCGCCAGCAACAGCAGCTCGACCCCGGCAAAGGCCCACTTGGCGCTGCCAAGCCCGGCGGGGAGATAGGCCAGTCCGATGATCACCGCGAGCGTCGCCAACACGAAATTGACGCACATGCCGCTGCGATAGGCATCGGCGAGGCGGCTCGCGACACCGTCCGCCCAGGCGAACAGCGGCAGTACGTCGTCGGCCAGCTCGCGCGCGACCTGTGCATCACCCCCTGGCATGGTCTGCGCCGCTTGCAACAACCCTGCCGCACTGCCTGAAGCGATCGCTTCGGGCGGCTCGTAGTCCACCCGAAGCGCTCCCAGTGCCCCACCAGTCCCGCCGAATACGCGTTCGATCCGGCGATAGAGCCCGAAAAAGCGGCTGCTGCGCGGCTTCCACACCTCCGCCGCCAACTGCGACGGCTTCCAGCCATCAACCACCACCGCGCCGCGAATAATCGCTTCGAGCCGCGCGCAATCGGGCGCGCCGCCCGCATCGCGCTGACCAAGATGCGCCAGTTCCTCGGGCCGGGTAAGGATCGTCCATGATCCCGCCGCTGCTGGATCGATCAGCAGCACCGGGGTGCCCATCTGGAGCGCGGTGGTGACGGTATGCCCGGTCCCGCCGGGCAGATTGGCCACCAGCCCATCCCACACCGCGATCATCAGATCGGTGCGTTCAATCATCACCCGCCCGGCGAGCGCGACATTCTCGGAAGCCAGCGCTTCAAAGGCACGGGCGGCGACCCGGTCATCAGGGTCAGCGAGGGATGCCTGCCACAGGCGCTCGACCTCGGCGTCACGGTCTGCCAGCTCAAACAATTGCGCGCGGGCGGTGATGGCGCGGATCGCGGCCGCGCGGGCCTCGACGGTCGGATCGGCGGCAGGCTCACCGCGGCACAGCGACGCCGCATCCGCCGGGGTCGCAGGATGGGCGTTGATCGCGAGGTTCAGGTCCGCGCCGAAGGGCAGCGGCACCACCAGATCCCATCCCCGCGTCAGCGCCAATTCAGCGGCAATCTGATCCGTTCCGTCGACCAGCAAGCTGTGCAACCGCAGCGTCCCGCGCGTGCCCGGCAGAGCCGCAGCAATCTCGTCGATCCGCGCAAACAGGGCTTCCAGAGCGGCGGCGATGGCTTGCGAATGCGCAGCGAACGAAGGGTTGGATGCCCGGTGTCCGGTGACGCCAAGCGCAAGATGCGGCTGCCAATCGGCCCGGATACCGGCAGGGGGCTCGGAAGGCATCGGCGGACGGTCTCCTGCCCGCCGGAACCACGGGCCGGACCCTGCTTAACCGCTTGTCTCGGGGAGAGACAAGGGGTGAAGCGCACCGCGGGGCGGTTTGCGGCCCCGCGGTTTGACGCTGGCGCGCGCGGGGCGCATACTCCGCATCATGGGGACAGGGGGGACACGTGATGAGAGCGCACTCGGCAATTCTGCTTGGCATGTGGCTGTCTCTCCTGGCGCTGACCACGCCAGCGCGCGCGGATAGCCCCATCCCGCGCAGCTATCCCGAAAGCGGCCAGCGCGCGTCGACCTCCAAATCTGCCGAAAAACTCGCCGCCGAAATGGCCGACGCCGATGCTGACGATGCGGCCTGCAAGGCGGGCAAGGCCACAGCCTGCACCGCGCTCGGCACCGCGTTCGAGAAAGGCGAAGGCCGCCCGCAAAACCGCCCCGTCGCCGAACTGCTTTACCGCAAGGCCTGCACCGCCGCGGATGGCGAGGGCTGTTTCAATCTCGCCAATCTGCTGCGCGACGCCGACAGGGAGGTCGGGCAAGAGGCGGTCGCGGCCTTCACGATCCGCGCCTGCCGGCTCGAACTTCTCGAAGCCTGCGATGCGGAGGCGAACGCGCTTGCGTGGGGCAGTTGGGGAGCGCCCGATCCGCAGGCCGCCACCGCGCTGCGCCGGTCGAACTGTGCCAAGGGCAGTCAGGAAGGCTGCCGCGCGCTCGCGGAGGTGCTGATGGGGCCGGATGGCAGCGCTGCTGACCTGGACGAAGGCCTCGCTCTGATCGACCGACAGTGCCGCGTGGGCGACACCGCTGCTTGCGAGATGGGTGCGTCTTACTGGCAAGCACAGCCCGCTCCCGAGGCGGCAGCGCAAGCCGTGCTCTATCAGGAACTCGGCTGCAGGGCGGGCGATAACTGGGCCTGCCGCCAACGCGGCAATGCGGTGCTTGGCACCAGCCGGGGCGAGGATCCGGCCGCGCGCGCCGCTGCCCTTGCCTATTTTGATCGCACCTGTGCCCGTGCCGAATATGACTGCAAAGCTGCCGAGGAACTGCGCCAATGGCCGCTGCTTTCGGCGCGCTGTGAAGCAGGCGAACAGGCCGCCTGCCGCGACTTTGCCGCGTTGTTGACGCAATCAGGCAGCCCGCTTGAAAACCGGGCCCGGGGGCTGGCGTTGCTGGGGGCTGGCTGCGAGTCTGGGGCGAACGACATGTGCCTGCCCGCTGCCAATGCCATGATCGGGCTCTGGAACGCGGGCGAAGCCTTCGACCCCGCCCCCTATGAGGCCTATCTTACGCAAGCCTGCGCCGGCACCGGGGGCACCGCCTGCGAAGTGCTCGCCGATGAATTGGCCCGGGGCGAGCGCATCGCGCAAGACCTGCCCCGCGCCGCTGCGCTCTATGCCCCGCAATGCGACGAGGGCCGCGACATGGCCTGCGGGTTCCTCGAAGAGCAGGCCAAGGCCGATCCTGCCAGCCCGCTGATGCTCGCCAGCGACGACTTCGCGCCCGACCTCACCCCAGAGGAAAAGGCCGAGGAAGATCGCCGCCGCGCCGAAGATAGAAGGCCCGAAACCGCCAAGGAGCGCGCCGCCCGCTGCACGTCCACTTCGGTGAAGTTCGAAGGGCGGCGCTACAAGGATACGATCTGTACCACGGTGGCGCGCGTGATCGGCAACGGCTTCAAAGTGCGCCGCGGCGCTGCGCCGTGGCAAGCGCTGCTGTGGCGCCCGCCGCTGCTCAACCGCCAACGGCTCGTCCCCGAACAGCGCGTGCTGTGCGGCGGCGCGGTGATCCGCGAGGGCTGGATCCTTACCGCCGCGCATTGCCTGACCGACGAGAAGGGGCTCTCGATCCTCTATGGCGGGCACGAGGTGCGGCTCGGTCTGATCAATCCGCTCAGCGATGAAGGCTATGCCTATCCGATCCTCCGGGTGGAACAGCATCCCGATTACGACCGCAGCACCTTCGCCTTCGATATCGCGCTGGTGCAGTATGATACCCGCGCAGGAAAACGCGGCAGCGAGGTGCTGCCAATCGCAAAGATCCGGACCGATCCCCAACCACTCGGCAGCCGTCCGATCAAGACAGGCGATCCGGCCTATACCTATGGCTGGGGGCGGACCGAACTGGTCGGCGGGGAAAAGCCCGACGTGCTGCGCGGCGCGCGGCTGTCGCTGCGCGATCCTGCCAGCTGCACCGCAGCGACCCGGTTCGGCGGGCGCGATGTCCGGCACGATTCGGTGCTGTGTGCCGACCAGGCCAAGGGCGAGCGCGGCGGACAGGCGTGTTATGGCGATAGCGGCGGGCCGCTCATCACCTATGCCGATCCTGACAAGGTGCCGACCATCATCGGGGTGGTGAGTGCGGGCGAGAAATGCGGCACGACCGGAACGGCGAGCCGTTATGTCCGGGTTGCGCATCCCAATGTTCAGGCGTGGCTCAACCGGGTCTTGCCCCCGGCCAGGTCCCGCTAAGGCCGCTATAGGGTCAGGCTCGCGCGGCGTTTCACGTGGAACATCGCGCGAGCCGTGACGGGATTATTCCGCAGCAGGAGCGGCTTCTTCAGCCGCCGGGGTAGCTTCGGCGTCAGCCGGGCGGATCGGGTTGCCGGTGGGGTCCATGCCCTCGGCCGCAGCAGCCGCTTCATCGACGGGTGCCGGCGTTTCGCCTTCGGGCATCATCATTTCGGCTTCGGCCGGTTCCGCCGGAGCTTCCTCCTTTTTGGCCCCGCACGCCGCCAGTGCCAGCGCGCCGGTCGCCATCACGGCGAAAGTCACGATTTTTTTCATCTTGTCACCCCTCAGTCGCCCCCTATTGGGCCCAGAGGTGCTATCATGACCCAAGGCGGGAAAGCAATTCCTTGAAACCCGCTTCCCCGCGAAGGGGATCGAGCAGCGGGTCATTGGGCGCAAACAGCATTCCGGGATCGGATACGGCATAGGCTTGTTGCAACCGGTTGATGGCTTCGCCCAAATCGCCGCGCTGCGCGATAACCTCAGCCTGCTGATAAAGGCCTGCATCGCCATACTGGTCGATCAACGCCGCAAAAGCTGCGTTTGCTGTAGCCGCATCGCCAAGCCGGTCCGCTGCGATCGCCTTTGCAGTGAGCGCGAATATGGGAACCGGCTCCTGAGCGGCTTCGGCTAACGCTCCTGCCGCATCACCCATCATCAGGAGCGCATTGGCAATACCGAAACGTGCGCTGACAATTCCGGGATTGAGCGCCAGTGCGCGCTGCATTCGCGTTATGACCAAGGGGTAATCGCGGGCGAACAATGCGATGTAACCCGCAGCGTTCCATGCGCGGGCATTGAGTGGGTCAAGCTCCAGAACCTTTGCAATCATTCGCGCGGCGAGCGCCTTTTCCTTGCCATAGGAATGGAACGTCGCCACCCCGCGCAATATGTCGGCATCTCCTGGCGCGAGCTGCTCGGCAGCGCGGTAATGCGGGATCGCCTTGGCGCGTTTCAACAGCCCGTTATTCAGCGCGAAACCCAATGCGAGGTGACCCCGGGCGAGCTTCGGTTCAATGGCGATGGCCCGCTCCGCCGCAGCGATCGCCTGCGCATAGAGCCCGCGGGCCTCCTCCACATCATTTGCCGCACCAGCCATCCCTGCGAGCATCGTCGAACGCATGGCATGGGCTCCAGCGTAAACGGGGTCCGCTTCAATCGCTGCGTCGAATTCCGCAAGTGCCGCTTGGTCGGTATCGGCCCCGCTTGACAGATTGTAGAGCGAGAATCCGCGCAGGAAGGCTTCGTAGGCAACGACATTTTCGGTGCTGCCGATGGCCTTCTGGGCTTCGATTGACCGGCGCGCCTCATCCTTGTCGGCGAGATCGGCCACCAGCGAAAGTGCAACGGTTTCAGCGATTTCCGTTTGCACCGCAAAGACATCTTCAAGACCGCGATCAAAGCTCTCGGCCCAACGCACCAGCCCACCTTCGATCGCCACCAATTCGGCTGAGATGCGCAGGCGAGTGGCATCGCGCTGTACGCTGCCGCGCAGGATGTGGCCGACACCAAGCTTGCGTCCGATGGCGAAGTCATCCTCGCCTTCGATTGCACTTGAGGACGTCGGCGCGGACACCTGGAGCCGGGGGTTGCGCACCAAGACAGCACGTAACTCATTGGAAAGCCCGTCAGAAAACCACTTCTTTTCGGGGTCGCCGGTCTGGTTGGCGAAGGGCAGCACCACCATCGAAATCGCCGCCGAAGAAGGGGAGGCGAACATGCCGAACTGCCATGCACCGAGCACGCCCGCCGCTCCCACCAGCCCCGCCCCGCCGATCATCACCGTCCGGCGCGAGAGAGCGAGACCGCTGGTTTGAGGCAGGGCAGCGGCAGTTTGCGCCGGGGCTGAAAGCGGCACAACCGGGGCTGGACCCTGCGAACCCGCGCCAGCCTTGGCCCGCACCGCCACCATGACGCGCCCCGCCTCGGGGCTGGTCGCCGCGCCGTCCCACCCGCTGATATCGAGCAGCTGGAACTGCCGGAACCCCAGCGGCGCCATCGTGCCGTCAATCGTCAGCGGCACCAGACACCCCCGCTCGCGCCCGCGCTGCGCCTCATCGCGGACCCAGTGCGAAGCGACCGCCGCGGCCGACCACAGCACCACCACGCAATCTGCGGTTTCCAGCGCGGTCTCGGTGGTCTGGAGGTAATTCTCCCCCCCTTCGAGCCGCCCGTCCCACCACACATCGAACCCGTGGGCTTCGAGCAGGTCGATCACCTGCCGGGCGCGGGCCTGATCGCCGCGCGAATAGCTCAGGAACACACTTGGGCGACTTGAGGACTGGCCGGGCTGGCTGTCATCGTTGCTTGGCACTGCCGACACCCCCTGTCTTAGCCCTTGAAACGCCGTGTTACAGCCAAACACCCCCACCCGCCAAGCGGTGTCGCGCAAATCGGCTTGACGGCCCTGCCAATTGATATAAATATGATATCATAATTATATCGCCTTGGAGATTCGTCATGACCCTTGCTGATACCCCCGCCCTCAACCGCAGCCGGGAAGTCCCGGCCGCCACGCAGAGCGGATATGTGATGCTCCTGGCCAGCCTTGTGCTGGTCGCGCTGGCTGTGTGGCTGTTCATCGGCGCGGTTAAGCCTGACGAACCGGATGGGCTGATGGTGGTCCTCGCGCTCATCACCGGCACCATCGGCCTCTTGATCCTGTCGGGCTTCTACATGATCAACCCCAACGAGGCGGCGGCGATCCAGCTGTTCGGCGCCTACAAGGGCACCGACCGCAACGAAGGCCTGCGCT
>OFDC01001266.1_pt1 | contig 13876 bp, 15 predicted proteins | sample 1520941 | NCBI WGS metagenome assembly OFDC01 (sample SAMEA94258168, study PRJEB24077) | hot springs metagenome | biome: Aquatic biome; feature: Water | place: India | collected 2012-12-06 | depth 5 m | reverse complement strand
CGCATTCGTGGCGTTCGAAGGCCAAGGTGATCTATCGCTGCACGCCGCAGTGGTTCGTGCCGATGGATCGGGCGATTACCCCTCCACCCCCGCCTGCGGCGGCGGTCCCCCTCCCCGTTTATCCTGCGGAGAAACAGGGAGGATCAAATCCTCCCCATTTTGTGGAACCAAATGGGGAGGTGGCAGCGCGTAGCGCTGACGGAGGGGCTACTTTGCGCGACATCGCGCTCAAGGCCATCGCCGACACCCGCTTCGTCCCGGAGAAGGGCCGCAACCGCATCGGTGCGATGGTCGAGGGGCGTCCCGACTGGGTGCTTTCCCGCCAGCGCGCGTGGGGGGTGCCGATCACGCTGTTCGTGGATCGCAAGACCGGGCAGTACCTTAACGATCCGGAAGTCAACGCGCGCATCGTCGCCGCCGTCATGGCCGAGGGCGTGGATGCGTGGGACGAGGAGCGGGCGCAGGAGTATCTGGGCGACAAGTACAAGCTCGAGGATTACGAGCGCGTCACCGACATTCTCGACGTGTGGTTCGATTCCGGCTCCACCCACGCCTTCGTGCTGGAATCGGGGCGCTGGCCGGACCTGCAATGGCCGGCGAATCTCTATCTTGAAGGGTCGGACCAGCATCGCGGCTGGTTCCAGTCTTCGCTGCTGGAATCCTGCGCCACGCGAGGGCGTGCGCCTTACGACGCGGTGCTGACGCACGGGTTCACCATGGACCAGAAGGGCATGAAGATGTCCAAGTCCCTGGGCAACACGATCAGCCCGATCGACCTGATGCGCGATTACGGCGCGGATATCCTGCGGCTCTGGGCGCTCTCGGTCGACTTCACCGAGGACCACCGCATCGGCAAGGAGATCCTCCAGGGCGTTGCCGACCAGTACCGCAAGCTGCGCAACACCTACCGCTACCTGCTCGGCGCGCTGGACGGCTTCAGCGAGGCCGAGCGGCTGCCGGTGGCGGATATGCCCGAGCTGGAGCAGTACATGCTCGGCCTGCTCGGCAAGCTGGACGCCACGCTGAAGCAGGCCGTCGAGGACTTCGACTACAACACCTATGTCCGCGCACTGACCGACTTCTGCAACGAGGACCTTTCGGCCTTCTTCTTCGATATCCGCAAGGACTGCCTCTACTGCGACGCGGTGACGGACCCCAAGCGCCGCGCCTATCGCACCGTGCTCGACACCCTGTTCCACGCGCTGGTCCGCTATGGCGCGCCGGTGCTGGTGTTCACGGCGGAAGAGGTATGGGCCTCGCGCTATCCGGGCAGCGACAGCGTGCATCTGCTGGAATGGCCGGACGTGCCCGCAGTTTCGGTGGACGAGGCGCGCTGGAGCGAACTGCGCGCGCTGCGCCAGACGGTGAATGAAGCCATCGAGCCGCTGCGCCGCGAGAAGGTGCTGGGTTCGGGGCTGGAAGCTGTGGTGACCGTGCCGGACAGCGCGCCGGAGGCCGATCTGGCAGAGCTGTTCATCACCGCGACAGTCAATCGCGGGCAGGGCAGTGACGTGACCGTCACCCGTTCCACCGACCACAAGTGCGGCCGTTGCTGGCGCCTGCTTCCGGAAGTTTCGGAAGACGGCGACCTGTGCAACCGTTGCGACGCGGTCGTGACGGCGATTGACGCAGGCGCGGTCGCTTGATGCTGGCGCGCCCGCGCATCGAGGGCCTTGGCCTTGCACTGCTGGTCGCGGTGGTCGACCGGATCGTCAAGGCGGTGATGGTCGGCCCGCTGATGCTGCGCGACATTGGCGTGATTGACCTGCTGCCGTTCTTCGACCTGCGCTATGCCGAGAATTACGGCGTTTCGTTCGGCATGTTCACGGCGACATCGATGGAGATGCGGTACGGGCTGATCATCGTCACCGCGCTCATCGCACTGGGCGTGACGGTGTGGATGCTGCGCGAGACCTTGCGGGGCGATATCCTGGCGCTGGGGCTCGTGCTGGGCGGAGCGCTCGGCAATATCTATGACCGGCTGACGCTGGGCTATGTGATCGATTATGCCGACCTGCACATCGGCGAATGGCGGCCTTTCGCCATCTTCAATCTGGCCGACGTGGCGATCACGTTCGGCGTCCTGATACTGCTTGCCCGCTCGTTCAAATCGCGCGAAAAGCCAAACGATAGCGGCGACCATACCGCCACGGAGAATGCATGATGCGTAAAGCTGCCGCCCTTGCTCTTGTCGTCTCGGGGGCGACCCTGCTCTCGGCCTGCGGTGGCGGCGGTTCGCTGTTCAACCGTGACCGTCCCGATGAAATGGCAGTGACCCGCGCTGCGCCGCTGGTGGTGCCGCCCGATTTCGCGCTGACCCCGCCGAGCCCCGGCGCGCCGCGTCCGCAGGATTCGGAAACCGGCAAGCAGACGCTCGAAACCCTGTTCGGCGGTCCTTCGGCGCGTTCGAGCGTGGAGACCGACGCTCTCAATCGTGCGGGCACGGCCGCCGCCTCGATCCGCTCGACCGTGGGCGATCCCGCGACGCAGACCGTGGCCAAGGGCCAAGTCGTGCGCGACATCCTCGCCGCGCCGGAAGGTGACGGTCAGGCCGCTTCGGCTTCTATCCCGGGCTGAGTTTTCGGCTTGCGTGTGATGTGAAAGCCCCGCTCCGGCGGGGCTTTTTGCGTCAGACGCGCCAGTCTATCGCACCACGGCCATGGGTTTCGAGGAAGGCATTGGCCTGACTGAACGGTTTCGAACCGAAGAAGCCCTTGTAGGCCGAGAGCGGGCTGGGGTGCTGCGCCTTCAGCACGAGATGCGGGCCGTTCTGCAGGGCGCCGATCCGCGCTGCCTTCTTCTGCGCATGGCTTCCCCACAGCATGAACACGGTGGGATCGGGCCGCGAGGCGACAGCTTTGACGGCGGCATCGGTGAGCAGTTCCCAGCCCATGCCCTGATGCGAGCCGGCATTGGCGGCCTCGACAGTCAGCGCGTTGTTGAGCAGCAGCACGCCTTGCTGCGCCCAGCGCGTCAGGTTGCCGTGGGGGGCGCGGGGGATGCCGAGGTCGGCTTCGAGCTCCTTGTAGATGTTCACCAGGCTCGGCGGGATCCTGACGCCGTGCTGTACCGAGAAGGCGAGGCCGTGCGCCTGGCCCGGGCCGTGGTACGGGTCCTGCCCGAGGATGACCACGCGCACCTGATCGAGCGGCGTGAGTTCCAGCGCGGCGAGGCGCGCATCGCGTGGCGGGTATATGGCCTTGGCCGACCGCTCTTCGGCGTCGAGGAAGGCGTCCAGATCGCGCAAGGGGGGGGAATGCAAGACCGGTTCGAGGCTCGGCCGCCAGCTTTCGGGCAAGGAAATGATGGTCATCTTGGCGAAAGGTTAGCCGGTTAGGAGCCGCGCCCGCAAGCAGGGTTCCGGTAATGGACCGGCCTTGCTAACAGCGCTGTGCTGTACGGAGTGCTTTGATGAAGATCGCAATGGTTGGCTCGGGCTATGTCGGGCTGGTTTCGGGAGCCTGCTTTGCCGATTTCGGCCACGATGTGGTGTGCATCGACAAGGACGAGAGCAAGATCGAGCGACTGCGCTCCGGCGTCATGCCGATCTACGAACCGGGCTTGGCCGAACTGGTCGCCGCCAACGTCAAGGCCGGGCGCCTGTCGTTCTCGACTGATCTTGCCAGTTCCATCGAAGATGCTGCGGCAATCTTTATCGCCGTGGGCACGCCTTCACGCCGGGGTGATGGCCACGCCGACCTGACTTATGTCTATGCCGTGGCGCAGGAACTGGCGGAGAACATCAGGACGCCGACCGTTGTCGTTACCAAATCGACCGTGCCGGTGGGGACCGGCGACGAGGTAGAGCGGATCATTCGCGAGAGCGGAACCGATGTGAAATTCGCCGTGGTATCCAACCCGGAATTCCTGCGGGAAGGCGCCGCCATCGGCGATTTCAAGCGGCCTGACCGTATCGTCATCGGTGCCGAGGAGGAATGGGCGCGAGGCGTGATGCGCGAGGTCTATCGCCCGCTGTTTCTCAACCGCGCGCCGATCCTGTTTACCTCGCGCCGCAGCAGTGAGCTGATCAAGTACGCTGCCAATGCCTTTCTCGCCACCAAGATCACCTTCATCAACGAGATGGCGGATCTGTGCGAGAAGGTCGGCGGCGACGTGCAGGACGTGGCGCGGGGCATCGGCCTCGACAACCGCATCGGTTCGAAATTCCTGCACGCCGGGCCGGGCTATGGCGGATCGTGCTTCCCCAAGGATACGCTGGCGCTGCTCAAGACCGCCGAGGATTACAACAGCCCGGTGCGGCTGGTCGAAGCGGTGGTAAAGGTCAACGACAGCCGCAAGCGTGCGATGGGCCGCAAGGTGATCGAGGCGCTTGGCGGCGATGCGCGGGGCAAGCGCGTGGCGCTGCTCGGGCTGACGTTCAAACCCAACACCGACGACATGCGCGATGCCCCCTCGATTGCGATCGTGCAGACGCTGCTCGATGCGGGGGCCGAAGTGGTGGCCTACGATCCGGAAGGCATGGAGGCCGCGGCCGAGATCATGCCGGAGGTGACGATGGCAGCATCGACTTATGCAGCCGTCGCGGGAGCTGACGCGGTTGCCTTGGTCACCGAATGGGATGCGTTCCGCGCGCTTGATTTTGCGCGGGTGAAGAGCCTGATGAATGCGCCGGTGCTGGTGGACCTGCGCAATGTCTATGACCCGACCGAGGCGCGTGCGGCAGGCTTTGCCTACAGCAGCATCGGTCGGGTCTGAGAAGGTCAGACCAGGCCTGCCTCGGCGCTGATGGCGGCGTCCTCATCTTCCGCAGCGGGACGCTGGGTGCCCCAGTGGATCGAACTCCACACGCGCTCGTGGAAGTAATAGAGCCCGATCTTCGTGATCACTTCGGTCCCGGCGATAGCGCCGGCAGCCTTGGCGCTGCCGGTGAACAGCCAACCTAGCAGGAACGTGTCGATACTTCCCAGCGTCCGCCAGCTGATCGCCTTGACGATCGAGCGGGTGTGCGCCTCGTGTCCGTGAAACAGAATCATTGGCGGTTCCCTCCCGGCCAGAGATGCTTGCCTAGATCGTGGGAGCCCAGCCGAGAAGGGCATTCACGATGCGCTCGGCTGCGTCCTCGGGCGATTCCTGGGTGGTATCGACGCGGAAGTCCGGGTTTTCGGGTGCTTCATAGGGACTGTCGATCCCGGTGAAGTTCTTGAGCTGGCCGGAACGCGCCTTCTTGTAGAGGCCCTTGACGTCGCGCGCCTCGGCCACTTCCAGCGGAGTGTCGACGAAGATTTCGACGAATTCACCCGTCGCCATCAACCCGCGCACCATCTCGCGCTCGGCGCGGAACGGGCTGATGAAGGCGGTCAGCACGATCAGGCCGGCATCGGTCATCAGGCGCGCGACTTCGCCGACGCGGCGGATGTTCTCGATGCGGTCGGCCTCGGTAAAGCCGAGATCCTTGTTGAGGCCATGGCGCACGTTGTCGCCGTCCAGCAGGAAGGTGTGCTTGCCCACGGCGTGCAGGCGCTTCTCGACCAGGTTGGCGATGGTCGACTTGCCAGAGCCCGACAGGCCGGTGAACCACAGCACCTTGGGGCTTTGGCGCTTGAGCGCGGCATGGGCCTCGCGGCTGATGTCGAGCGCCTGCCAGTGCACGTTCTGGGCGCGGCGCAGCGAGAAGTTGAGCATGCCGGCGGCGACCGTGGCGTTGCTCATCTTGTCGATCAGCACGAAGCCGCCGAGCGTGCGGTTGTCGCCGTAGGCCTCGAACACCAGCGGTTTGTCGGTGGCGATCTCGGCCACGCCTATGGCGTTCAACTCCAGAGTCTTCGCAGCAAGCTGCTCCATCGTGTTGACGTTCACGACGTACTTCGGCTGCTGCACGGTGACCGAAACGGTCTGCGTGGCGAGCTTGAGCCAGTAGGCGCGCCCCGGCAGCATGGCTTCGTCGTTGAGCCAGACGAGAGTCGCCTCGAACTGGTCTGCGGCCTGCGGGGGATTGTCGGCAAGGCTGATCACGTCCCCGCGCGAGCAATCGACTTCGTCAGCCAGGCACAGCGTGACCGACTGTCCGGCAACCCCTTGTTCGAGATCGCCGTCAAGCGTGACGATGCGGGTGACCTTGCTGGTCTTGCCCGAAGGCAGGACGCGCACTTCGTCGCCCGGCTTGACCGAGCCGGTAGCGATCAGGCCAGAAAAGCCGCGGAAGTCGAGGTTGGGGCGGTTGACCCACTGCACCGGCATGCGGAACGGCTTGTCGGCATCGACCGAGGACAGCACTTCGACGGTTTCGAGGTGCTCGACCAGCGTCGGTCCCTGATACCATGGCGTGTTGGCCGAAGGCGTGGTGATGTTGTCGCCCTTGAAGCCGGAAATCGGCATGGCGGTAAAGCTCTCGATGCCGATGGACTTCGCGAACTCGCCGTAGTCCTTGACGATGGCGTCGAAGGTGGCCTGATCGTAGTTCACCAGGTCCATCTTGTTCACGGCCAGCACGATGTTGCGGATGCCGATCAGGTGGCACAGGTAGGAGTGGCGGCGCGTCTGCACCAGCACGCCCTTGCGCGCATCGATCAGGATCACCGCGAGGTCGGCCGTGGAGGCGCCGGTGACCATGTTGCGGGTGTACTGCTCGTGGCCGGGGCAATCGGCGACGATGAACTTGCGCTTCTCGGTGTTGAAGAAGCGATAGGCGACGTCGATGGTGATGCCCTGCTCGCGCTCGGCGGCGAGGCCGTCAACCAGCAGCGCGAAGTCGATGTCCTGTCCCTGCGTGCCGACCTTCTTCGAATCGTTCTCGAGCGCGGCGAGCTGGTCTTCGAAGATCATCTTCGAATCATAGAGCAGGCGGCCGATCAGCGTCGACTTGCCATCGTCCACCGACCCGCAGGTGATGAAGCGCAGCATGGTCTTGTGCTGATGCTGTTCGAGATAGGCGTCGATGTCCTCGGCGATGAGGGCTTCGGTCTTGTAGATGACGTCTTGCCCAAGTGTCGTTTCCGTCATCAGAAGTACCCCTGCTGCTTCTTCACTTCCATGCCGGCGCCACCGGCATCCTTGTCGATCACGCGGCCCTGGCGTTCGCTGGTGGTGGTCAGCAGGGTTTCCTGAATGACTTCGGGCAGCGTCTTGGCAGTGCTTTCGACTGCCCCGGTCAGCGGGAAGCAGCCCAATGTGCGGAAACGGACCGACTTCATGGTGATTTCGGGGCGATAGCCCAGCACCTTCTCGAGGCGCTCGATATCGTCGGCCATGAACAGCTGGCCTTCCCACTCGTAGGTCGGGCGCTCGTCCGCGAAATAGAGCGGGACGATCGGCACGTCGTTGAGGTGGATGTACTGCCAGATGTCGAGCTCGGTCCAGTTCGAGATCGGGAATACGCGGATCGATTCGCCCTTGTTCTTGCGTGCGTTGTACAAGTTCCACAGTTCGGGGCGCTGGTTCTTGGGATCCCAGCCGTGGCTGGCGGTGCGGAACGAGAAGATGCGCTCCTTGGCGCGGCTCTTCTCCTCGTCGCGCCGCGCGCCGCCAAAGGCCGCGTCGAAGCCGTACTTGTCGAGCGCCTGCTTGAGCCCTTCGGTCTTCCACATGTCCGTGTGGAGCGAGCCATGGTCGAACGGGTTTATGCCCTTCTCGGCGGCTTCCGGGTTCTGGTAGATGAGCAGTTCCATGCCGCTCTCTGCCGCCATCTTATCGCGCAGCGCGTACATGTCCTTGAACTTCCACGTGGTATCGACATGGAGCAGCGGGAACGGCGGCGGCGAGGGGTAGAAGGCCTTGCGCGCGAGATGCAGCATCACCGCGCTGTCCTTCCCGACGGAATAGAGCATCACCGGATTGGTCGCCTCGGCGACGACCTCGCGCATGATGTGGATCGCCTCGGATTCCAGGCGTTCGAGGTGGGTCAGGGTCTTGGCGTCGAATGCCACGGCTCTCGCTCCGTAATTGCGTTGCCGCTCCTTGCGCGATTTGCAGTACCCCGTGCGCTCCCATTTGGGAGCATGGCGCGCAGGCAATACTTTCTCCCTCGAAACGACAGCTTGATAGGCACGCGCCGCCGCTCGTTGGGGGACTGAAAGCTTGCGGGCACTTGCCCAACCGCCTAAGCGACAGGGATGGCAGGTCATTTCCACGAAGAAGACCTTCCCGAGGGCGTGCTTGCGCCGGGTCCCGTCGCCGTCGACACCGAAACCATGGGGCTGATCACCCCGCGCGACCGGCTATGCGTGGTGCAGATTTCCGACGGCCGCGGCGACGAACATCTCGTCCGCTTCTCGCCGGGCAGCAGCTTTGCCGCGCCCAACCTGAAAGCGGTTCTGGCGGATCCCTCGCGGATCAAGCTCTACCACTTCGCGCGCTTCGACCTGGCGGCGATCGAGCATTACCTCGGCGTCGTTGCGGCACCGGTGTTCTGCACCAAGATCGCCTCGAAGCTGGTGCGCACCTATACCGACCGCCACGGTCTCAAAGATCTGGTGCGCGAACTGCTCGGCAAGGAGATTTCCAAGCAGCAGCAGTCAAGCGACTGGGGCGGGCCGGTGCTGTCCGATGCGCAGCAGGAATACGCCGCATCCGACGTGCGCCACCTTCATGCCATGCACACGATCCTGGTCGAGCGGCTGGAGCGTGAAGGCCGCACGGCGATGGCGCAGGCCTGCTTCGATTTTCTGCCGATGCGTGCCCGGCTCGACCTTGCCGGTTGGGCCGAGCGCGACATCTTCAGCCACGCGGACATGAAAAGCTCCCTAGTCGAGCAATTGCTACGATCGGGAATGCCGAAGCCCGCGAGGCCAAAGTCCGAAACGAGGGGAAAGAGACCCGGACCCGCATGGCATCGGCATTACCCGATGCGGTCCGACATCACGAAGCGAACTGCCACTATGGCCAGAACGCCGCGCCAGAGGGGCCCGGTCCGCTCGGATAATGTGGAGTGATTCGGTCCAGATTGCAAGAGGGATGTGCTGGGGGCGCGTAAAGGATTCAGCCGCACGTCAGACCTGCAGGACGCAACGCCCCCCTCCCGCAGGCGGGAGGGGTCGGGGGTGGGCAAGCGGCACGGCATAAACCTCTCTCCAAATCCGCTTGCACCTGCAACCAGATTTGATATTAATTTGATATCAGATTTAAGGGGAATCTCCGATGTCCGAGTCGAAGACGCATTCTGCCAGCACCGAAAGGGGCGCCTGGTCGATCAGTGGCTATCTCATGTTGGTCCTCATGGTCGTGCTGGTGATCCTCACCGGCGCACGGGTGCTGGGCTTTGCCAGCGGCAACCCGTCGGAAGATGCCGTGCCCGGCTTCATCGCCACGATCGCCGCGCTGCCGGTCGCCATCGTGTTCATCGCTTCGGGCTTCTACATGATCCAGCCCAACCAGGCCGCGGCGATCAACCTGTTCGGCTCCTATCGCGGTACGGACCGCAACCACGGGCTGCGCTGGGTCTGGCCGTGGATGACCAAGACCAAGATCTCGGTTCGCGCCAACAACGTCGTTTCGGAAAAGCTCAAGGTCAACGACCTGCGCGGCAACCCGATCGAGATCGCTGCCAACGTCGTGTGGCGCGTGTCCGATACCGCGCAGGCGCTGTTCGATGTCGATGATTACAAGGCCTTCGTCTTCGTCCAGATCGAAAGCGCGGTGCGCTCGATCGGCTCGCGCTACCCTTATGACGATATCGAACATCACGAGGTCACGCTGCGCGGCCACCACGATCAGATCAACGCCGAACTGCGCACCGAACTCAACGCGCGGCTGGTTCTGGCGGGCATCACGGTTGACGAATGCGGCCTCACGCACCTTGCCTATGCGCCTGAAATCGCAGGCGCCATGTTGCGCCGCCAGCAGGCCGAAGCCGTGATCTCGGCGCGCAAGAAGCTGGTCGAAGGCGCAGTCTCGATGGTCGAGATGGCGCTGACCCAGTTGTCGGAAAAGAACGTGGTCGAACTGGATGACGAGCGCCGCGCGGCGATGGTCTCGAACCTGATGGTCGTGCTCTGTGGCGAGCGCGACACCCAGCCGGTCGTCAACACCGGCACGCTTTACCAGTAAGGCGCGCGAGCCATGGCGCCAAGTCCGAAGAAGGCCTTTCCATTGCGCATCGATCCGGCGCTGTTCGCCGCGATCGAGCGCACGGCCTCGGCCGACTTGCGCTCAGCCAATGCCCAGATCGAAGTGCTGCTGCGCGAGGCCTTGACCCGACGCGGCGTGAAGCTGGCCGCTGCCGAGCCCGTGAAGCGCGGAAGGCCAGCAAAAACGGAGAACAGTGATGGTTGATCCTCGCTACACCACCCGCCCGCCCAAGGCGGAATTGCCCGCCGATGACGGCGCCTGGTTCGCCCCCAAGCGCTTCGGGCTCGGCTCCGGCCTGCCGATCCGCTGGCAGGGCTGGGTGCTGATCATCGGCTACGTTGCACTCCTGCCGCTGGTGAAGTGGCTTGATGACAGCGGGGACGGACGCCTGCGCACATTGGGCTTCGCGCTGTTCCTCGTCGCCACGGCGGTGGTCTTCGCGATCTCGGCCAAGCGCACGCGCGGTGGCTGGAAGTGGCGCTGGGGCAACAGGGAATAGGGCTGTAACTTCGGGCAGGCCCTTGGTTCCCACCGGAACATAAGGGCCTGTCAATCATTCCGCGCTACCCCGGTGTTCGAAATCGCCGGGGACCAGATATGCGCATGATGAACCCGTTCGCCTCCAGAGAGCGCCGCCACCGTGGCCAGCGCCTTGCCGTCTTCCTGCTGGGAATAGCGGTTGTCGCAACGATTCCGGCCACCGCGCTCTTCGCACAGGGCCAGCGCTCGCCCTACACCGTGGTCGAGACCGGTCGCAGCTACGCAGCGCTCCAGCAGGCGGTGAACGCCATCGGCGAAGGCACCGGCACGATCCGCATCGAACCGGGCGTCTATCGCGATTGCGCGGTGCAGCAGGCAGGCGAAGTCGGCTTCATCGCGCAAGTCCCGGGCCAGACGGTGTTCGATGGCGCGGCTTGCGAAGGCAAGGCCGCCATCGTCGCGCGCGGCCGCTCCACCACGGTCGAGGGCCTGATCTTCCAGAACATCCGCGTGCCCGATGCCAATGGCTCGGGGATCCGGCTTGAACGCGGCAACCTCACCGTGCGACAGTCCTGGTTTCGTGACAGCGAGCAGGGCATTCTCTCCGCCGACGATCCTGCGGGTGCCGTTCTCATTGAAAAGTCGACCTTTTCACGGCTAGGCCGGTGCGACCGCGGATTGTCCTGCGCCCACTCGGTCTACTTCGGCGATTACGGCAGCGTCACCATCCGCCGCAGCCGCTTCGAAGCTGGGCGTGGCGGCCACTATGTGAAAAGCCGCGCGGGCCGCGTCGAGGTCACCCAGTCGAGCTTTGACGATACCGCCGGAAAAACAACCAATTACATGATCGACTTGCCCGCTGGCGCCACCGGTCGCATCGCCGACAACGTCTTCGTCCAGGGCCTCGACAAGGAAAACTACAGCGCCTTCATCGCGATCGCCGCCGAGGGCAAGACGCACCCGGCGACCGGCCTTGCGATTGTTGGAAACGATGCGCGGTTTGCGCCGGGAGTAAATCGTTCGTCGGCATTCGTCGCGGACTGGTCGGGCGACAAACTGGCGCTCGGCGCCAACGCCCTCGGGGCGGGCCTCAGCCGCTTCGAGTCCCGCTAGAGTTCCGCCGAGTTTGGGTGGAGTTGTCGCTCTGCCTCGGAGAGTCTATCTAGAGTTGGTATGTTGAGTGCCCCGCTCCTGAAGCTGGGCGGGCGGCTCTGGGCGCTCCTTCTTGCCCTTACCGTCCTGACCCACGCAATTGCCCCATTTGAGGCACCCGTGACCGTGCGTCACGGCTCGGCCTTCAGTGCGGCGACGGTGGACACGGCGGTCGCCCCGGCCAATCGCGCGCAAATTCAACGTGTTGCCGTGCCGATGGCACCGCCGCCGCCGCTCGTTCTCGCACCCGAACCGGCAGCGCCCGCGCTGTTCCAGCCCGAGGGTTTCTGGCCCCCGCAAACCGCGCCACCTGCGCCGCAGCCGCTCGCGCTGCTGCCTGCGCCAAGGGCGCCACCACGTTCCTGACTTTGAGCCCGCGCCCTTCCGGCGCAGTTCAAAAACATGTCAGGAATACAGCAATGTCAAACACTTCCACGATTGCGAAAGCAGTCGACGCCCGCCGCGCCCACGTCGAGGCGCTCCTCTCCGCTTACCCCGATGTCACGCCGGAAGAGCGGCGGCTCATGGTCAACTGGTTCCGCTCCGAAGCCAGCGCGCTCGATGTTGCGCTCGTCGCCAGCAACCCCGCCGCCGAACGCGGATACCGGCAATTTCGTTCAGAGCATGTCGACAGGTTTACGCTCAAGGATATGGGCTATACATTTGCTTTTGCAGCAATAATCGCGGCGACGATCATGGTGATTGTCTGGCGCACAGCCTGAGCGATCAGGCCAGTGGCAGGTAGAGTTCCGTCACCGCCTCGTGCAGCGGTACGTCAGGGTAGAAGCTGACGCGCCGCACGAACGGCGGATGATCGCGCATTTCCTCGCCGCTGGACGGCAGCCATTGACCATAAAGGAAATCGAAGCCTGGGCCGAGATTGTCTGGGCTCCCGTTCTGGACGATCCGCGCCACACGCATCGCGGGGATCGTCCAGCTTCCGAACTCATCGACCTTGATCTGCCGCGGCGTGGCCACGCCCAGCATCATTTGGAAGTCTTCGTCAGGCGTGGTTACCGGATCGACCGGAAAAAGATTAAAAGTGGCAGATGTATCCGAGCGCAGGCGATGTGTGCGTCGCAATTCGATAAAACGCTGGATCGTCGCGCCAATCATGGCGGGCGCTCCGCGATGTTCGAGGGTCAGCAAGCGGGTTTGTGGAAAATCCACGATAGCGACATCGGACGGCTTGAACTGTTCGGGCATGTGCTGGCTCCTGAGACGGTTGAGACGGTCCACGAGCATGTCCAGCGCCTTCCAGTCGGGCTTGTCCCTGAATGCACTTGGCGATTGGCCGAGAAGGCTGCGGAAAGCGCGGGCAAATGCCTCGTTGCTGCCATAGCCAGCGTCGAGCGCAATCGCGGTCACGCTTTCCTGCGAACGGTGCGCAAGCCGCATGGCAGCCCGCCGCAAGCGCACCTGTCGCTGGTATTCGCCGACGCCCATGCCCAGCAGTGCCGAGAACTGGCGCTGGAAATGAAACGGCGAAAACGCGGCAACGGCAGCGAGGGCCGCTACATCAAGGGCCTCATGCCCCGCAGCATCGATACGATCGAGAACACGGCGCATCCGCGCAAGATAATGGGTGAAGTGCTGATCGCTCATGGTGCTTCGTCAATGCCCCATGGATTGCGGCCTTGCCCGACCGGAAATGCGCTTATCGCAGCAGGTGCCCGGTGCGGTCGCGCTTGGTATCGAGATAGCGCTGGTTGTAGGGGTTGGCGGGGAGCTGGTGTGCCACGCGCTCCGTCACCTCCACTCCAAGTGCCTGCAAAGTCGCCACTTTCTGCGGGTTGTTGGTGAGCAGACGGATCGACCGCACGCCGAGCAGATCAAGCATCCGCGCCGCCACCGGGAAGTCACGAGCTTCGCTCGGCAGGCCAAGGCGCTCGTTGGCGTCGACGGTGTCGAAGCCCTGGTCCTGCAGTTCGTAGGCGCGCAGTTTGTTGATCAACCCGATGCCGCGGCCTTCCTGCCGCAGGTAGAGCAGCACGCCCCAGCCGCCCGCATTGGCTTCCTCGGCCATGCGGGCCAGCGCGGCATCGAGCTGCGGGCCGCAATCGCATTTGAGGCTGCCGAGAATGTCGCCGGTCAGGCATTCGCTGTGCAGGCGCACCACCGGCTCGCGCTCGCTGGTCTGCGTGCCGATCACCAGCGCGACGTGCTCGCGCAAGTCATCCCGCGCACGAAATGCCACGATTTCAGCATGTTCGCAGGCGTG
>OFDC01001265.1_pt1 | contig 13881 bp, 9 predicted proteins | sample 1520941 | NCBI WGS metagenome assembly OFDC01 (sample SAMEA94258168, study PRJEB24077) | hot springs metagenome | biome: Aquatic biome; feature: Water | place: India | collected 2012-12-06 | depth 5 m | reverse complement strand
CGGTTGTCGAGGCTGCCGCCATGGCCGTCCTCCCGGCGGTTGGTTTGGGGCCACAGGAACTGGTCGATCAGATAGCCGTGCGCGCCGTGCACCGCCACCCCGTCGAAGCCCAGCTCGCGCGCATGGCGGGCGCTTCGGGCGTAGGACTGCGCGACGGCCTTGATGTCGGCCCCATCCATGCCGACCACCACCCGGCGCCCGTCCTGCACCACCTCGCATGGCCCGTAGCCCGGCACCGCCGGGTCGGGTGGCGCGCCCAACGTACGCGCGGCGCCGACATGCCAGAGCTGCGGCACCATGCAGCCACCCTCGGCGTGCACCGCCTCCAGCACACGGACCCAGCCGGCCAGCGCGTCGGCCCCGAAGAAATGCGGGACGTTGCGGTACACCGGCGCGCCGGGGTGGTCGATGTAGGTCCCCTCGCTGACGATCAGCCCGACCCCGGCGGCGGCGCGGCGGCGGTAATAGGCGACGTTGTCGGCATCCGGCACGCCGCCGGGTGAGCGGTAGCGGCTCATCGGCGCCATCACGATCCGGTTCCTGAGGCTCAGCCCGGCCAGTTCGGCCGGCTCGAACAGAGCGCGGTGTTCAGCGGTCACGTGGGATCTCCCGGATGTTCGTCCCCCGCCACGGCCATCGACCGTTCAGCGACATTGACATTGTGATGGACGAGTTCATAATGCTGATCGCTATAACACGAAACGATCAGCCCCATAAGCTGATTCGACGACCGCCCGGACGGGGCGGCGAAGGGAGGGAGACCATGCACTCACCGTTCACATTGGACCGGCGGCGGGCCCTGGCGCTCGGGCTCGGCGCCGTTCCCGCCCCCTTCCTGCCGGGTGCGGCGCTGGCGCAGGAGAAGATGCAGATCCTCGTCGCCTATTACGGCGCGCTGGTGAACGCCGGCATCGTGGCGATCGGCCAGGAGAAGGGCTTCTACAAGACGGCGGCGGTGGACGCGTCCGACGTGGTCAGCACCATCGGCGGCGGCACCGCCATCCGCAACATGATCGGCGGTGGCGTCGATTACGGCATCGTCGGCACCTCGGCGGCGCTGACCGCGATCCGCTCGGGCGTCGAGGTGCGCATCGTGCACGGCGTGATCCGCACGCTGGAGGATGAGATCGGCCGCATCGTGCGCGCCCGCGTCACCAACCCCAAATGGATCGCTGGCGTCATGCGCCATGGCTATAAGGGCGCGTTCGAGATCGCCGCCTCGGTCGACTATCTCTTCGCCTTCGCCGCCACCACCCATGCGGTGCGCGACCATCATTTCGACGCCGTCCACGCCGCCTTCATCGAGGATGAGGCCGTGCGCGCCTTCATGGCCGACGCCAATCCCGCCGCCCTGCGCGAGACCGCCGCCCGGTTGGCCGAGTGCTTCATCCGCACGCCGAGTTCGCGCACGGTCTGGGTCGGCTGGATGAAGGTGCGACCGACATAGTGGTTGCGGATGATGCCCATCTCGAACGGCAGGCCACTTTGCTGGGCGTAGCCGAGCGCGGCGGGCACGCCGCTGTCGGGCACCGGCACCACGACATCGGCGTCGACGCCGGTTTCCTTGGCGAGGTTCATGCCCATGCGCTTGCGCACGCCATAGACCGAGCGGCCGTTCACGACGCTGTCGGGACGCGCGAAGTAGACATATTCGAACACGCACGGGCGCGCCGGCTTGGTCTGGAACGGCTTGGTGGAGGTGATGCCGGTCTCCTCGATCACCACCATCTCGCCGTGCTCGATGTCGCGCACGAAGCGGGCGCCGATCATGTCGAGGGCGCAGGTCTCCGAGGCCAGGACCGGCTTGCCTTCCAGGTCGCCCAGCACCAACGGGCGGATGCCTAGGGGGTCGCGCATGCCGATCATCTTCTTGTTGGTGATCGCCACCAGGGCGTAGCCGCCCTCGATCTGGCTGACCGCGTCGACGAAACGGTCGACGATCTTGGCCTTCCGTGAGCGGGCGATCAGATGAAGGATCACCTCGCTGTCTGAGGTCGATTGGAAGATCGCGCCTTCCTGGACCAGACGCTCGCGCAGGGTCAGGAAATTGGTCAGGTTGCCGTTGTGGGCGATCGCGACGCCGCCGGTTTCCAGATCGGCGAACATCGGTTGGACGTTGCGGATGCCCGCGCCGCCGGCCGTCGAATAGCGGGTGTGGCCGATAGCCAGGGCGCCCGGCAGGCGTTGGACGAGATCGGCGCCGGTGAACGCGTCGCCGACATGGCCCATGTGACGCTCGGTGTGGAAGCGGGCGCCGTCAAAGGCGGCGATGCCGCAGGCTTCCTGGCCGCGGTGCTGCAGGGCGTGCAGGCCCAGCGCCGCGATGGCTGCGGCGTCGCGCACGCCGAAAACGCCGAAGACCCCGCATTCCAGGCGGAGGGTGTCATCCTCCGGGTCGCGCCAGAGCGTGGATGAGTAGCGGTCGGTCGACTGGCCCAGGAAGGTCATCGCGATTTCTCCACCAGGTCGTCGAGGTTCCGACGCTGGTTTTCATCATAGCCTCTTCCCGACGATTCCTCGCCGGACGTATTGTCGCCGCCGTCCTTGACGGCGTCCTTGATCGCAGGCGCGATCTTGCCGGCCAGGGCCTTGCCCTTCGGGGCGAAGACCTTGAGCACGGTGCCGCTCACTTCCGACAGCGGATAGAAGATCGAGTCCTCGACCCAGCGCGGCATGCGGTCCGGCGGCGTCGCCAGATGCAGCAGCAGATTGAAGACGCCCAGGATCACCAGGGCGCGGATCAGGCCAAAGCTGGCGCCGACCGCCTGGTCAAGGATCCCGGCCGAGGTGTCGTGCAGGCTGGCGGTGATCCGCCCGCCGATCAGGCGCACGATCAGGAAGACGATGACGAACACCACTAGCACCGCTGTGGCGGTCGCGGCCCAGTCGGGGTCCATCATCTCGCGGAACAGCGGACCGGTGGCGCGCAGCCCAAACAGGGCGATCGCGGCGGCGAAGATGAAGGACAGCGCCGAAGTCAGCTCGCGCGAGGCGCCGCGCACCCAACCGGTGACGCCGGAAACCAGCAGAAGAAGGCCGGCGATGATGTCGAACGGCGTCACGTCAGGCTGGTCCAGATCTCGTCGCCGATCCGGCGGACGGCGTCCGTCAGGCGCGCCACGCCGGCCACGGGCAAGGCGCCGCCGCCCTCCGGCAGACCGGCCAGCGGGCCGAGCGCGCGGCCAAACCCCAGTTTCGCGGCTTCCTTCAAACGGGTCTCCATCCGACTGACCGGGCGGACTTCGCCCGACAGGCTGAGTTCGCCGAACACGACGCAGTCCTGGGGCAGGGCGACGTCCAGAGCGGAGGAGGCCAGGGCCGCCGCCGCCGCGAGATCCGCCGCCGGTTCGGTAATGCGCAGGCCGCCGGCGACGTTCAGATAGACGTCCTTGTCGCCAAAACCAAGGCCGCATCGGGCCTCGAGTACGGCCAGCACCATGGCCAGGCGTCCAGAGTCCCAGCCGACGACGGCGCGCCGGGGCGTTCCGTAAGCCGACGGGGCCACCAGGGCCTGGAATTCGACGAGCACCGGGCGCGAGCCCTCGATGCCGGCGAACACCGCCGCGCCGGCCGCGCGCTCACCGCCCTCATTGAGAAACAGGGCCGAGGGGTTCTTCACCTCGCGCAGACCCACATCGCCCATCTCGAACACGCCGATCTCGTCGGTGGCGCCGAAACGGTTCTTGGCCCCGCGCAGGATCCGGAACGGATAGCCGCGCTCGCCCTCGAACGAGAGCACGGCGTCGACCAGATGCTCGACGACGCGCGGGCCGGCGATCTGGCCGTCCTTGGTGACGTGACCCACGAGGAGGATCGCCACGCCCTTCTTCTTGGCCAGGCGGACCAGTTCGGTGGCGCAGGCGCGGACCTGGGTGACGGTGCCGGGCCCGGCCTCGTGGGCGTCGCTCCACAGCGTCTGGATCGAGTCGATCACCACCAGGTCGAAGCTGTCGCGCTTCAGGCCATCGAGGATGTCTCGCAGGGCGGTTTCTGCGGCCAGACTGACATTGGCCTTGGCCAGACCCATGCGTTCGGCGCGACCGCGGATCTGCTCGACGGCTTCTTCGCCCGAGATGTAGGCGCAGGACACGCCCCGCGCGGCCGCGCTGGCGCAGACCTGCAGCAGCAGGGTGGACTTGCCCACGCCCGGGTCGCCGCCGATCAGCAGCGCCGAACCCGGCACCACGCCGCCGCCGCAGACCCGGTCGAACTCGTCGACGCCGGTCAGGATCCGGGGAGGGGGCGCTGTCTCGCTTTCCAGGCCGGTAAACTGCAGGCCGCGCACGCGCGTCGCCTTGGTCGCCGACAACGCGCCGGGCGGCTTGGCGCCGACTTCCTCGACCAGGGTGTTCCAGCTTTGGCAGGCCGAGCACTGTCCCGACCACTTGGTCTGGACCGTGCCGCAGGACTGGCAGGCGTAGACGGCGCCGTCGCGGGCCATGGGGTCTCCTGATTCTCGAATACCGGGAGACTACAGGGTGAGCCGAGGCTGCGCCAAAGCCGGACGCAGTCCCGCTACTGGCTGATGATCACCTTCTGAACGCCAAGGCCGATCCGTCGCCGATCCTCGGCGGTCGACGGCTTGGGATTAGCGATTGAATAGTCCAGCGTCAGGGGCTCGCCGGGCTGGACCAATTCGGCCGGCACACGGACGCGATAGGGGCGCCAGTTGCCCTTCTCCACGCTCCAGGTCGTCAGCAAACGCCCTTTCACCGACACCCCGATCTGCTGCATGACCGCTGGCGGCTGCGTGAAGCTCATGGCGTGCAGTTCGACGACCAGGGGGGCGCCCGGCGCTAGGGCGGGGAGGGCGACCGTCATGCGCGCGGTCGGACCATCCGACCAGACACCTTTAGGGTCGGCTCCGGCCCAGCCCGAGACCAATTCCGGCGGATTCACGCCTTGGTCGAACTGGGCGCTGGCCATCACGCGCTCACCGTTGGGCACATAGGGCGCGATAGGCAAAAGGCCTGGCACCTTGTCTATGTCGCGTCCGCAGATCAGACCGCGGATGAAGCGTCGGCAGTCGCTTCTTGCGACGAAGCGGGCATAGTCCGCCCCCGCGCTTTCCTCCATCACCACCGTGATGCGGTGATCGCCAGGACCCGCCACGACGAAGGCTTCGGGCGAGGGCACGCAGGCCGTACCCTGACCGCGCGCGGTCGCGGCGCCATTCGACGATCCCCCGGTCCGCACGGCGGCCAACGTCAACTGGGCGATCTCCATCTGGTCGATGGTGTTTGTGGCGCAGAAGAAGATCGGGGCGAACACCCAGGGGCGATTATGCAGCGCAGCAGTCTTCTCGATATCCACGGGATGGAACGACGGAGCGGGCTGACTGAACGTATGGCGGACGCCCGCGCGCATTTCGTGACTGTCGGCCCACTGCAGGCCGACGGCCAGTACAGCAACAAGCAGCAGCGTTGTAGGACGGGCGTAACGTCCAATCTGGACAATCGATACGGCGATCAGCAGGTAGGCCACGCTCCAGAAGAACCGCCCATGCGCGCGGAAGAGGCTGAGCCACTCGAAGACGCCGGCCAGCTTGGGGCCTGTGAACAGCAGGCGCTGTCCCAGATAGGGGTTGGGGCCGATGGCCCAAAGCGTGAGCACAACCATCGCCAGGGTGAGGGGGAGGTAGCGACGCGCCCAATCCCGGGCCGGGGTCGGCAACCAGCCATGGCGGACCGAAAGGAGGGCGCCGGCGGCGATCGTCAGCAACACCCCCGCGCCCAGGTAGTTGTAACCCTCGAACCATTGGCCGCCGTTTGGGTCCAGGGTCTGGGCGAACCAGCCGCCCTGGAAGACCTGACCAAACAGCGACGAGCCTTGCGGGAGAATCGGCGCCAAGATGTTCATCGAATAGAAGCCGATCGGGCTCTTGCCGCCGCCTTCGCCCTGGCCGACGCCATAGCCCAGCAGAATGGCGGTCAGGGCTAAGCCGCTCAGCACCATGGCGGAGGCGATCGCAGCGCTCCGCCAAGCCCCCGGACGCCGCTGAGCGATCTCAGCGGCCATGGCGGAGGCGAAACAAAGGCCAATCGGCGGCAGGTGGTATGCGTGTACGCCCGTGGCGAGGAAGGCAAGCCCGGCGAACATGGCGCCGCGTCGAAGGGTCAGACCTTGGCGCGCGCTGTCGACTGCGACAGCCAGGGCCAGGATGACAATGAAGTGGCCGCTGAGCGCCACATGTCCATGGCGCATCAGCCATGCGGGTAGCAGAAGGGCCAGCAGGCCGCCCATCGCCTGCAGCGCGATCTGGCGGACCCCGCACGCGCGCAGAAGCGCGACCATAGCCACAGGCTGTAGCGCGTAGCTGATCAGGAAGAATAAGCCCAGGCCGTTCAGAAGCTTCCAGAGGCCCGTCAGCTTCAGGCCGATCGTCAGCCAGGGAATGCTGTCGGTGTAGACCGTGGAAATCGTTAGCGGCGAGAGCAGGCGATCAGTCGCCACCAGGGGGAACCGCCAAGCGTCCCGAAAGACCGCCTCCTGACCCGCCAGCATTGCGGCCATGTCATTGTGCGGCGCGCGCCAGAAAGCGTTGTGGGCGCCCACAAGAGGCAGGCCAATCAGATGATTGAAGAGGGCCGCCCCGATGACGACCAGAGCGAGCAACACCCAGCGACCGCCGGTATCGCGGCGCGCTATGGCCAGTGCGCTTTGTCGGGCCTTATCCAGTATGCTCGACATCGACGCGCCCCAAACCCCTTGCGCCTCAGCCATAGGTCGAGGCCTAGCCGCTTTTCAAGTCCCCATAGCGGCGGTGCGCGCGCTGCGTCAATCGGGTCAGAAGTTCGTAGGCTGAGGTCGCGGCGGCGTCGGCGGCGTCGTCGATGGGCAGGTTTTGACCGAACAGCTCGACCATAGCGCCAGGGCGGGCGGCGTCACAGTCGGTGACGTCGACCGCAATCAGGTCCATGGACACACGGCCCAGCATCGGGCGGCGGGCGCCGCCGAACCAAACCTGGCCCCGCGGGTAGGCGGCGCGCGGGACGCCGTCGGCGTAGCCCGCCGCGACAATGGCGACGCGGGTGTTGTCGTTGGCGGTCCAGCCGGCGCCGTAGCCGATGCTCTCGCCGCGCGGCACGACGCGGACCTGCAGGATCGGCGCTTCGACCGTGACCACCGGGCGGATCTCGGGGTGAGGACGCCCCTCCGGTCCGCCGCCGTAGAGGCCGATCCCAGGGCGCGCCTGATCGAACCGATAGGCTTCGCCTAGGAAGAGACCGCCGGAGTTGGCCAGACTGCGCTTGACCCCGGGCAGCAGGGCGGCCGCCTCCTGGAAGCGTGCGAGTTGCGTGGCGTTCAGAGGGTGCTCGGGCGTGTCGGCGCAGGCGAGATGGCTGACGACCAGTTTGATATCTAACCGTTTGAGGCGGTCGAAGGAGCCGATCAGCACCTTCAACTCCTCAGGGCGCAAACCCAGACGGTTCATGCCGGTGTCGATATGAAGCGCTGCGGGCAGCCGAGCTGAGCGGGCCTGAACGTTCCAGGCTTCGACCTGCGGAAGGCTGTTGAGGACGGGAATCAACTTAGCGCCCTCAAGCGTGTCGCCCGAGCCCGGCGTCGCGCCGTCCAGCACGTAGATCGTGGCTTCGCGGTCGCCCAGAGACTGGCGCAGGGCCACCCCCTCGGCCAGTCGCGCGACATAGAAGCTACGCGCGCCTTCGGCCCACAGGCGATCGGCGACCGGACCAGCGCCGAGGCCATAGGCGTCCGCCTTCACCGCCGGCGCCACCTCGGCGTCGCCCGCCCGCGCGCGCAGGGCCGCATAGTTGTGCGCCAGGGCGTCAAGGTCGATCGTGATGCGGGTGTCGTGGGCGTCGGTCACGGCTTGGGCCTAGCCGACGCAGCTCTCGGGTTCAACGAATTAACCAGGATGCGCGAGCAGGAACTTCGCCACGAGGTTCTCCACGCCCGAGGCGATGATCTGAACGCCGATGCAGAGCAGCAGGAACGCCACCAGTCGCGACAGCACCCGCGCGCCGGATGGTCCCAGCAGGCGCATGACCTGACCCGAAGCGCTGTAGCAAAGCCAGACCAGCACCGCGACCAGCGCGGCCGCGAGGCCGGCGCCGATGAAGAACGGGGCCACGGCGTCGCCTTCGGTGGGGCGCTGTGAGGAGAGGGCGATCGCCACAGAGATTGAGCCCGGGCCGGTCGTGAAGGGCATGGTCAGCGGGAAGAAAGCCACGTCGTGATGGCTTTGCGCCGACTCGGTCTGGTTGGCCTTGCGATCCTCGTTCTCTTCGGGGTCCATCAACAAGCCCCAGGCGCGGATCGCCACCACTAGGCCGCCGGCGACCCGCAGCGCGCCGATGCTGACGCCAAAGAAGTTGAGGATGTAGCCACCCAGAAGCAGCGAGCCCAACAGCACCAGGAACGCATAGAAGCCGATGGCGCGGGCCAGCTTCAGCCGTTCCGGACGCGTACGGTTGCCCATCGCCTGATCGAAGATCAGCGCCGCCCCGACCGGATTGACGATCGAGAACAGCGCCGGAAACGCCAACAGGAAGGCGCCGATCAGGCTGGAGGTGGGCAGAGGGCTGAAGTCCATGTGACTCGTCGAGCTTGGAGGCGAGGCGTCGACCGTGGCCCTATATCGCCACCCTCGTCAAACCAGCTCTACTCGTCGGACGGGATGTTCCGCGCCTGGGCGAAGTAGTGATCGCGGGCCAGGTTGCCGAAGCGGGTCGTGTCGCTGTTGAACGACAGGCGCACGGTGCCGATGGGGCCGTGACGTTGCTTGGCGATGATGACTTCGGCCAGGCCCTGAAGCCGGTCCATTTCTTCCTGCCAGGTCAGGTGCTCGGGCGTGCCTTCGCGCGGCTCGGCGCGGCCCACATAGTAGGCCTCGCGGTACACGAACCAGACCATGTCGGCGTCCTGTTCGATCGAACCGGATTCGCGAAGGTCGGAGAGCTGGGGACGTTTGTCGTCGCGCTGTTCGACCTGACGCGAGAGCTGAGAGAGGGCGATGACCGGAACGCTGAGTTCCTTGGCCAGCGCCTTGAGGCCCATGGTGATCTGCGAGACTTCCTGCACCCGGTTGGCGTTGGCGCCGAGGTCGGAGCCGGTGACCAGCTGCAGGTAGTCGACCACGATGAGATCAAGGCCCACCTGACGCTTCAGGCGACGGGCCCGGGCGGTCAGCTTGGCGATCGAGATACCACCGGTGGCGTCGATATAGAGCGGGGCGTTCTGCAGCTCCATGGCTGCGTCCCGCACGCGTCCGAACTCGCTGGCGTCGATCTCGCCCTTACGGAGGCGGTCGCCTGACACGCCCGAGGCGTCGGCCAGCATACGCAACGCCAACTGCTCGGCGCTCATTTCCAGCGAGTAGAAGGCCACCACGCCGCCCTGGACGGTCTTTTTCGTCCCATCGGGCTGGATTTCGTAGGCGTACTTCTTGGCGATGTTGAAGGCGATGTTGGTCGCCAGCGCCGTCTTACCCATCGACGGACGACCGGCCAGGATGATCAAGTCCGACGGGTGCAGGCCGCCGATCTTCTGGTCGAGGTCCATCAGGTCGGTGGAGACACCCGACATGCCGCCGTCGCGGCTGTAGGCTTCGGCCGTCATCTCGACCGCGCCGCGCAGGGCGTCGCCGAACGAGACGAAACCGGAGGACGCCGCGCCGCTCTCGGCCAGGCTGTAGAGGCTCTGTTCGGCGGCCTCGATCTGGTCGCGGGCGTTGCGTTTCTCGTCGTTGCCGCCTTGCGCCGCCGTGGCGATGTCGCCGCCGATGCGGATCAGTTCGCGGCGCAGCGACAGGTCGAAGATCACGCGGGCGTAGTCGCCGACATTGGCGGCCGGCGGCGCGCGGTCGACGAGGTCGGCCAGATAGCGCAGGCCGCCCAGCTCCTCGAACGCGGGATCCTTCTTGAACTCGTCCGCCAGCAGGATCGGCTCGGCCAGCTGGCCCTTGCGGACGTGAGTCTCGATCGCCTGGAACAAGCGCTGGTGGAAGGGCTCGTAGAAGCAGCGGGCCTGAAGGTTGTCGCTCAGGCGCTCATAGGCGGCGTTGTCGTAGAGCAGGATGCCGAGCAGCGCCTGTTCGGCCTCCATGTTGTGCGGCGCCACGTTGATCGTGGGCTCGGGAAGGCCGGGGAGAACAAGGTCGAGCGCAGGAACGAGAGACATCGGCATAAGTTAACGCGGCGCGCCTTGCGACGCGCGCGCCAGTTGCTGGCCGTCCCAAGATGAACGGGGATGTTCTGTGTATGTTTTGATGCGTCCGGAACGCAAGGGCGCGCGCCGGTAGGGGCGTCCGCTTCTGACGTCAGGCGCAAAGGAAAGGGCGCGAAGATCGCTCTTCGCGCCCCCCTTAGTCAGGTCGGAAGACCCAAGGACGCCTACCAGCTGACGCTGATGCGGCCGTAGAAGAAGCGACCGTTGAAACCGAACGGCGAGAAGCCGGTAAAGGCCGTGGCGTTCGTCGTATTCACGTTCGCGGGAGTGCGGTTCGGATACTCGTCGAACAGGTTGTTCGCGCCGATCGCCAGATTGAGCCGCTCGTTGATCGCATAGCGGCCTTCCAGGTCGACGACCGCCTTGGCGCCCGTCCGCACGTCGAACGCGCCCGTGGGATCGTTGTTCGGCGACAGGACCGAGCCATAGAAGGTGGTCTTCAGGGTCGCGCCCCAGGCCTCGCGGCTCCAGTCGCCGGCCAGGGTGATCTTCCGCTTGGGCGTGCCTTCCTCGAAGGTCAGCACGTTGGCGCGGGCGAACAGGGACGGCGGCACGGGCAGCGACGAGATGGTGTTGGTCGTCGGCAGCTTGGTGACGTCGGTCTTGTTGAAGTTCGCCGCCGCCGTCAGGTCGAAGCGGCCGGCCTGATCATCGTCGATCCGGTACCGCGCCACCACGTCGACGCCCTTGGTCTCGGTATCGACGCCATTCAGGAAGAAGCGCGCCGCCGTCACGTTGAACGGGGCCAGCATGTTGTAGATCGCCACGGCCGTGGCCGAACCGGTGGCCGCGCCCTGGATGTTTTCCGAGAGGACGATGCGATTGTCGATCTTGATCTGGTAGGCGTCGACGGTCAGCTCGAACGGACCGCGGTGGAAGACGACGCCGGCCGAGAGGTTGTCCGACTTCTCGGCTTCCAGCGGTTTGGCGCCCAGGACCTTGGCCACGGCGCTGGTGGCCGGGAAGGTGCCGACTTCCACCGGCGTGGAGACGCCGTTGACGATGATGAAGTTCGTCGAGGTGGTCGTGAAGAACTGCTGCTGCAGCGCCGGGGCGCGGAAGCCGGTCGAGGCCGCGCCACGAATGGCGAAACCGTCGGACAGTTCGTAGCGCGCGGCCAGCTTGCCGGTCGTCGTCGAGCCGAAGTCCGAATAGTCCTCGTAACGGATCGCGGCCGAAGCGGTGAAGCGCTCGGTCAGGCGGGACTCGAGGTCCAGATAGAGGCCAATGTTGTCACGGTCACGCGAGAGGACGTTCGACGGCTGGAAGCCGGGGAAACCCTGCGCGCCGGCGGCGGCGGTCGTGATCGGGCCGCGATTGTACGACGTCGGCTCGCCCGCGCGGATCGAATAGCCCTCCCAGCGCGCCTCAGCGCCGAAGGCGATGTTCAGCGGCTCGTAGGCGCCGATGTCGACGCCGCGTGACACGTCGAGCCCGACCACGGTCTGGTCGTAGGTCATGCCGCCGGAGTTAAAGCTGGTCTGGCTGGCCGCGCCGTAAGAGGCGTTGGCCGAGCTCTCGGTGCGGTAGTCGATCTTGTTCTTGCCGTAGACGACGTTGAGATCGACCTTGAAGCCCGCGAGATCGCCCTTCAGGCCGAAGGCGGCCGTCGAGTCCTCGATATCGGTGGCGATGATCGGCAGATAGCCGTTCGGATAGATCGAGGCGACCGGCGTCTGGCGGGCATCGCCGACGATACGCGGGAATGCGGCGCTGCCGCCCTCGCGCGTCTGATAGCCAGCCCAGCCATAGGCTTCCCAGCCCGAACCCACCGGCAGGCCGGCGTTCAGATAGACGGTCTTGTCCTTCACCTCAGCGTCGCCGAAGCGCGAGGTCACGCGGGCGGGCGTGACGCGGACGTCGATGTCGCCACGGCTGGTCGGATTGCGATCGCGATACTCGGCCGAGACGGTCAGGAAGCCGTCGGCGCCCAGCGGCAGGCCCTGCCAGGCCTGCACGGTCACGGTCTCACCGTCGCGTTCGCGGCGCCCGTCGGTGTTGCGGGCGGTTTGGACCAGCGTGTTGTAGCCGCCGTAGGTGATCGTCGCGCCGCCGCCCGAGCGGGCCTCGCGCAGGCGAAGGTTGATGACGCCGGCGATGGCGTCCGAGCCATATTGGGCCGAGGCCCCGTCGCGCAGGACTTCCACGCGGTCCAGGGCGATGGTCGGGATGGCGTTCAGGTCGACGGCGGCTGAGCCGCGGCCGATCGAGCCGTTCACATTGACCAGGGCCGAAGAGTGCCGACGCGCGCCATTGACGAGCACCAGCGTCTGGTCTGGCGCAAGGCCGCGCAGCGTCGCCGGACGAATGTGGTCGGTGCCGTCCGTGATGGCCGGACGCGGGAAGTTAATCGAGGGCGCCAGGGTCGACAGAGACTGCGCCAGTTCGGTGGTGCCGGTGCGGGTCAGCGCCTTTTCGCTGACGACGTCGACGGGAGCCACGGTGTCGAGTCGCGAACGACCCGCCGTACGGGTGCCGGTGACGACAAGTTCTTCGACAGACGTTTGGTCGGTGTCCGTAGCGGTTTGGGCGTTGGCCATGGTCGCGACACTGGCCAGCGAGGCTGCGGCGAGTAGCAAGGTCTTGTAGCGCATCGATTACCCCTCTCGTGATCAGGCGCGTCACGGCATGAGCGTCCGCGCTGGCGAGGTCTCATCGCCCCGCATCGAGAAGATGGGTCGTTCATAAAATCGACACAAGGCGCCCGGGCCTGAAGCATTCTCATATCGGGCGCAGAAAAAAACGGCGCGGATTGCTCCGCGCCGTTCTCAATTCGGAAGATCCGAACCCCGGAGGGATCAGCCTTCGTAGTCGCCTTCTTGCGAACCGGCGCCGCCTTCCAGGAGGTCCTGGGCGGCTTCGGCTTCGGCGGCGCGTTCTTCTTCGAACTGCGAGGCGATGACGTTTTCGCCGCGCGCTTGGCGCTCGGCTTCGTCTTGGCTGCGCGCAATGTTCAGGGTGACCGTGACGGTCACTTCGGCGTGCAGCTTCACCTTCACTTCGTGAACGCCCAGCGTCTTGATCGGCTTGTCCAGGACGACCATCGAGCGGTCGACCTTGCCGCCTTCGGCGCGGATGGCGTCAGCCACGTCGCGACCGGCGACCGAACCGTACAGCTGGCCGCTTTCGCCAGCCTGACGGATCAGGACGTACTGGGTGCCGTCCAGCGACTCGCCGTTCTTGGCGGCCGATTCACGGTTCTTGACGTTGCGGGCTTCGATCTCAGCGCGCTGAGCTTCGAAGTGGGCCAGGTTCGCCTTGGTGGCGCGCAGCGTGCCATTCAAAACGAGGCTCTCCGCCAGAAGCACCTTGGTGGCGGCGACGTAGACGTCGACCCCATCGTCATCCTGTCCGCCCAGCAGCCCGATGACCGCGGCCTTGTCGGCGTTCTTGTACTGCACGCCCACCGCAACCTGCGGGACCCAGGTGTCCTGGTTGTAGATGGCGTCGCCCAGCACCCGCAGCTTCGCACCGAAGACCTCCTGGCGGAACGTGAACCCTTTGCCGAGGCCGAGCTTGGCCCCGGTCCCTCGGGTGTCGAACGCCTGGCGCGCATAGCTGAGCTCGACGCGGTCATAGAGGCCCACGGCGGCGCCATGGGCCCGGAACTGATAGTCTGGCAGTTCGACCAAGGTGGCGTGCACATTGGCGCCGATGCCCTCGCGGGTCTCGTAACCGGTGACCACAGCC
>OFDC01001263.1_pt1 | contig 13884 bp, 12 predicted proteins | sample 1520941 | NCBI WGS metagenome assembly OFDC01 (sample SAMEA94258168, study PRJEB24077) | hot springs metagenome | biome: Aquatic biome; feature: Water | place: India | collected 2012-12-06 | depth 5 m | reverse complement strand
AAGGGGGTCCCTTTTGCGCGCCGATAGGGGGTCCCGATTGAACGCCGATTGACACAGTTGGCTGCACCCTTGCCATCCACGTGGGCCGCGTCCTGTGATTTAACCGAGAATTCCCGTCCATGAGTCGAAGCATGCCCACCTTTTACGGCGCTGCAATCTGCCAGTCGGTTGAGCAGTGGCGCATCGTTCGCGAGCCTTAGCTCCGAACCTCCCATTTTGGAATCAACCCCACTCCGGTCATTAGGCGCAGGATCGGTGCGACCCGATAGCTGACATTCTGCGTTGAATTCAGCTCTCCCCGTATTCGCTGAGCGCGCTTGCAATCATGGCTGAGAGCGCTTCCTCTGCACGCTGACGGTTCGCATCATCCTTGCTCGACAGGTCACGGCGCAGCCAGTCAGGCGCGCGGGCAAGTGCAGCAAGAATGCGCTCGGAGAGTTCATTGCTCATTCTTCGGCGTGTGGCGTTGTGGCAGGGTGGGGGCAATCATGGAGCGGCCGCGCCGCGCATTCTGCGATTGCGGCGTTGCGGAATGGCTGCACTTGGCAGACAAAATTCTGGTCTTGCGGATGCAGCGGGGATTGTGTGTGATTGCAGACCAAATGAACGCGATCTCGAGAGGTTTTGCGATGAGTTCAAGGGTTCGCAAGTACCTGATCAGAATAGAAAAGATGACGGCAAGATAAAGCGAGATTTCTCGCTGCGGGGGCATGGCCCCTAAGTATTTGTCTGCACATTGTTTTTGGTCGCTCCGCGACTGATTTGGCAAAGTGGCCGGGTGGCGCTCGTGCCAATTTTCCATTTCTTATCAATGCAAGAACGGGTGGCGCTCGGTTTGGCCGGTTCCTGACGACCCGCCGTTTGCCGCCGCTGGCAAGCCGTTGCACGCTACGCTGCTATGCCCCGATTTGCGGTCTTGCGCAGCTGATTCCGACTCCCAATCGTGGTCCCATGACAGGTGATGACGACAGCTTTCAGATACGTCCCGGCAGCGTTCGCGATCGCGGCGCAGGCGTGGCCCGGGTGGCCCACCCGCGCCCTGTGCGCCATCGCCCGAAGAGCTTCACGGCGCAGGTCAGTCTCGCGATCCGCAGGGCAGGCGGGAACCCCAGCCAATTATCCGGAACGAGGAAGGCAAGCGGGCGGTGCAATGCGCGAGGCCGGGGAGCGAAGGTTGCTGCCGGATTGAAGGGCCGGAACGGGTGGAGCCGGGACGCGAGCGGTGTGCGCACCCGCGCGCGCCGCGTGGCGGTGAAGGCGCGGATAGTGAAGCTCAACCCGCAGCGCGGGGGAACACGTGGGCGGCAGTTCGTGAGCGCCAAGGCAGTGGATGCGCATCTGCGCTATCTGGAGCGCGACGGCGTCACCCGCGACGGAGAGAAGGGCCAGGTCTATTCGGCGGACCATGATGTGGCGGATGGTTCGGCCTTTCTCGACCGGGGTCGCGAGGATCGTCACCAGTTCCGATTCATTGTGTCGGCAGAGGACGGCGTCGAGCTATCGGACCTTCGCCAGACCACGCGTGACCTGATGGCGCAGATGGAAGCCGACCTTGGCACGAAGCTCGACTGGATCGCGGTCGATCACCACAACACCGGCCATCCGCATACCCATATTCTGGTGCGCGGCATTACCGATGACAGCAAGCGGCTCGACATCGCCGGGGACTATATCGCCCATGGCATCCGCGAACGGGCGAGCGAGATCGTCACACTGGAATTGGGCCGCCAGACCGAACAGGAGGTCAGTCGCCAACTTGAGCGCGAGGTGGATGCTGACCGGTTCACCCGGCTCGACCGGATGCTGATTGCCGAGCAGGCCGCAGGGAGCGAGTTTGCCGATCTTCGCCCCGACAAGGACATGGCGCTGACCATGCGCCAGAACCGAGCCTTGATGATTGATCGTGCCCGCAAGCTGGAGCGGATGGGGCTGGCGACCGAGCACACACCGGGGGTGTGGACCATTTCACCCCGAGCCGAACCAGTGCTGCGCGAACTGGGCACGCGCGGCGACATCATCAAAACGATGCATCAGGCGCTGGACCGCGAAGGACTGGCCGAACAGCGAGTTCTTGCAGGCTATTCCATCCACCAGGCCGCACCGACCGAACGGATCGATGGGCGCGTCGTCGCCAAAGCACTGGGCAGCGACGAGCTGGGCGAGCGAATGGGCCTCACCATCGACGGGATGGACGGCCGCATTCATTACCTTGAGGTTCCAGCGTCCAAGGCGGAGGACATCAGTCGCGGCAGTATCGTGGCGGTCAATCCGCCACCGAGCATTGCGCGCATCGCAGATGAGAACATCCTGCAGCAGACCGACGCAAATGGCATTTATCGGCCATCGGCCCATCTGGAGTCGGTGCGCGAGGCCATGCCCCGCATCGACCACGAGCGGCATGTCCAGTCGCACGTCCGCAGGCTCGAAGCCTTGCGCCGAGCGGGGATCGTCCAACGCCTTGACGCCGAACGCTGGAGCGTTCCAGCCGACCTGCCCAAACGCGGCCTTGCCTATGACCGGCAGCGGTTCGGGAAAGGCCCGCGTATTGACGAACTGTCGCACCTGCCCCTCGATCGGCAGGTTCGCCATGAAGGTGCAACCTGGCTTGACCGGACCATGCTGGATGGCGGGCGCGACGCCACACCGCAAACAGGGTTTGGCGGCGATGTCCGCAACGCATGGGAAGCACGCAAACAGGCCCTTGCCGACATGGGCTATGTTCACGATCTTGGCGGCGGCAAGTTCCGCGCACCCAGTGACCTGATCGCGCAGCTAGAGCGGGCCGAGGTCGACCGGGCGGGCAGAAAGTTTGCCGCCGAACGCGGGCTCAACTGGCAGCCCACCGGAACTGGTGACCGGGTTTACGGCAAGCTTGTCGGTCAAGCGCAGCTTGCCAGTGGGCGGTTCGCCATGATCGATAACGGCCTCGGCTTCCAGCTCGTGCCGTGGAATGACACGCTCGGAAAACGTCTTGGCCAACAGATTGACGGCATCGCCATGTCCGGCGGGGGCATCGACTGGACGCTCGGGCGGAGCCGGAGTCGGGGACTGGAGTTGTGATACTTTGGCAATTGTCGCCGCCTGACACATTGGGATGGGAAACGAGATAGGTTGAGGATCGTACTGCGTGGCCAGAGCCGGGTGGTAATTGCGATTTGAATTCAGACCCCGATACGCTGCTGTGCGCCGAAATATTGGAATGCCTAACAATCGCCGGACAGCGGAAATGCATGCTCAACAAGTATCGATGGCCGATTTTGGTACAAAACTACCAATCGGCACCGCTTACCGGAACGACTGATTTCGCCGAAATCGGCGGTTCGTGAATTAGCGACGAAAGCGCAGACGAAGCCCGCATGTGGTCACGTGCGACGCAGCATTTGCAATCGTCAGGCCGAAAGACATTCTTCAGGTGTCCATAGCGGGCGCTGAAAGGGGCTCGTTACGAGGCATGGCTCGGGTCAGATCGCGAGCCCGTTTTTTGTCAGAACCGGAATTGTCAGGGGTTGCCGGTTGGAAAATCGCCTCTGCCGTAACTTCTGAAAAGCCCCGGACGAAACTCCGCAGCAACATCTGCCAGAGTGCCAACACACAAGAGGGGACCCTTATGATTCCGACCATCCTTCGGGCAACCGTCGGGGCAACCGCCCTCGGCGCCATTTCGGTTGTCACGGCTTCACCGGTGCTCGCGCAGCAGGCCGGGATCGAGATTGCGGTGGTCGATGCAAGCGGCTCGCCCGTTGCCGATGCCGAGGTGGTGATCGCCAACCGGGCGATCGGTTTTGAACGGCGGCTGCGCACCGATGCACGTGGGCGCGTCGCGGTTGACGGGTTGACTACGGCGGGCGAATATCTCGTGTCGGTGCCGACTTCGGATCAATATGCCGGCCTTGCCGCTCAGCCGGTTGAACTGCGCGCCAATTTTGCCCGCAGCGTGATCCTGCAACTCGCCGCGCCGGAAAGCGCCGCGATCACAGTGACAGCCGCGCGCGCGATCACCGGGCTCAACACCGCCAATGCCGAGATTTCCGCATCCTTGGCGCGTGAGCAGCTGGTCGCCCTGCCGATCGAAGGACGCGACGTGATCGGCTCGCTTATCCGTTTGCCCAACGTCGTTCCGTCGACCGGGTTTTTCTCCGAGGCGCCTTCGATCTCGATCAATGGCGCGAACGGGCTCGATACCAATTACCTGATCGACGGCCTCGACAATAACGAGAATTTCCTCGGCGGGATCAAGTTTCCGGTTCCGCTGGGCTTCACCCGCGAGGTGACCGTGTTGGCGAACTCCTATTCCGCCGCCTATGGGCGCACGGCCAATGGGATTGTCAATTACACCACCCCCTCGGGCAGCAATGATCTGACCGGCGAGGTCTATGGCCTGATCCGCCCCGGTCGTCCTCTGGATGCGCGCTCCCCCTTCCCGCGCCGTGACCTGACGGGCAACGCGGTGGGCGAGAGCTTTGAGCGCTATCAGGGCGGTTTCGCCGTTGGTGGACCGATCACCCGCGACCGCACCTTCTTTTACGCGAACTATGAATACACCCGCGATCGCAACACCCAGGTGGTTGACGCGCCGGCGCTGGGGATCGTCGACACGGTCACCGGCAACAACGAATTCCACCTCGGATCGCTGCGGCTCGATCACCGGCTGACAGACGACTGGACGCTGGGCGCGCGGGTCAATATCGGGCGTGTCACGGTGGACCGCCCCGGCGGCGGGCTGGGCGGGGGCAACAACACCTTCCCCTCGGCGGGATCGCGTCAGGACCGCTTCTCAACTTTGGTCGCCGCGACCGCCAGCTATGCCGGGGCGGTGTGGAGTTATGACGGCGCGGTGCAGTTCAGCCGCTTCCGCTGGGATTTTGGCGAGCCGGTGGGCGCGCCGGGGCCGCAGGTGGTGCTGCGCGATCCTTCGGGGCTGGTGGCGGGGGTGGTTGGCCACCCCGGCTTCGTGTTCGACGATCTGGAGGAGACGTGGCAAACCACCCACCGGCTCCAGCGCGATCTTGGCGCGCATACGCTGCGGGTCGGCGCGGACCTGATCCATTCGGACTTCGATCTGCTCGGCGGCGGCAATCCCGATGGCAATTTTACGGTCGACCTGACGTCCGCGCAGCTCGCCAGCCTGACATCGCGCGGGCTCGCGCTGAACGCGCAGGATGTGCTGGCATTGAACCCGGTGGTCGCCAATTACGCGGTCGAGCTGCGCCCGCAAAGCTTCGGCACCAGCCAGACGCTGATTGCCTTCTATCTCGAGGATCAATGGCAGCTTGCCCCCGATTTTACCGCCACCCTGGGGCTGCGCTGGGATTACGACACCCTGACCGAGCGCGGCGCGGGAGACGGCGATACCGACAACATCGCCCCGCGCCTCGCGCTCAACTGGCAGCCCGATGCGCGGTCTTCGGTGCGGTTCGGGGCCGGGATCTTCACTGGCAAACTGTCCTACGCGGTGATTTCGGACGCTTTGCAGCGCAACACCACCTCGGCGGGCTTCCTCAGCCAGCTGGGGCAATTGCAAAGTCGCGGCGTGATCCCGGCGGGTGTCGACCTTGGCGATATCACCTTTGACGGTAATCTCACCGTCTCGCCCGTCTGTGCCACAGTTGCGGAATGCCCCGCGCCGGAGGCCGTGCAGAACTTGCGCGACACGGCAATCATCAACGAAGCGCGGATCCTCAGTCCGACCGGCTATGACAATCCCTGGAGCGTGCAGATCAGCGGCGGCTACCAATATCAGGCGACCAGCACGCTGACTCTTTCGGTCGACGCGCTCTATAGCCGTTCGGAGAATCTGGTGCGGCTGCGCGATCTCAACGCGCCTACACCCTTCACCCCCAACCTTGCCAATCTGACCGATGCCAATATCGCCCTGCTGCGCGCGCAGCCAGACAATGCCGCGCGTTTCGCGCTGGCGCAAAGCCTCGGGCTGGCGCGCTCGCAGGCAGCGGCGGATGCGTCGCGCCCAGTCGGCCTTCTGCCAGGTGGGGCGCGACAGATCACGGTTTCGGAAACTGCTGGCGAGGCCGAGTACCTCGCTTTGATCCTGCAAGCGATTAAGGCGCGCGGCGATGATCCCTATGCCTTCCGCGTCAGCTACACCCTCTCGCGCCTACGCAACGATACCGATGATATCAACTTCCGCGCAGCCAACGCCAATGACTTCAGCACGGAGTTCGGACCCTCGGCCAACGACCGGCGGCACGTGATCTCGGCGGTGGGCTATCTTTACCCGGTGGATGGGATGACGGTGACGCTGGCGGGACTGTTCCAATCGGGTCAGCCGGTCAATCTGGTGCCTGATGCGCTCATCTTCGGCACGCAGGACCTGAACGGCGACGGGGCGAGCTTTGGCGAGAATTTCCTCGGCAATTCGGACCGCTTCCCTGGGGAAAGCCGCAATTCCGGACGCCTGCCATGGTCAGCCACGATTGATGTCGGCGTGCGTTATGCTCTGCCGGTGCTTGGCGGGCGGATCGAGGCGAGCGCGGACGTGTTCAACGTGCTGAACACCAACAACGAAAGCGGCTTCGCCAATGCCGCGACCACTTCAAACCAGATCCAGTTCGGCGGCGGCGCACCCTTCGTGCAACGCAATGCCGGTCCCCCGCGACAGTTCCAGTTCGGACTGGCCTACAAGTTCTGATCACAATTTCTCTCGGCCCTGACCGCTTGCCATGAAGCCGGTCGAGGGCCGCCACCGTGGCGACCGAGCAAGCCGCAAGGGCCGTTGAGGGGGATAGCTTTGCAGTCCTGTCTCAGCTGCGCAGCAACCGCCGCATCAGATTGGCGTGAAATCGATCATTGTCGACTTCGCGCAGATAGGTGACGATTGGCCCATCGAAGGAAGGGTCAGCGACAAAAAGAGGTCGGTGCCCGTCATGGTCAATCCTGGTTGGCCAGCGGTATCGGGTGAAAGCATCAGGTAAAAGCAACCAACCCACAGCCAAAGTATCGAAGGGGGTAAACCCCCGCGCGGCAAAATTGCGCTGCCAGTCCGACTGCCACGCGCGCGCACTCGCCGCAAGCCACCGGGCACATTCTCCCCCTTCGTCACGCAACCGATCAAGATCATGAGGCGTCAGCCACGTCTTTGAAGAGACTTCCCACCCAGCGAGAGTCATCGGCACGCCGAGGGCAAGCAGTTCGGACGCTGCGGCAGGGTCGCATTCGAAATTCATGTCACCGAACGGCTTCTTCTGCATCCGCGTTGCAAGAAACTCCAAGCCATCACGTCTGCCGCCCACAAACACAATCTCCTCAACATTTCCTATCGGGGCATCGCTTAGACCAAGCGTTGCGGCGATGGTGGTCAGGGGGCCCAGCGCCAGGATCGTCAATGGCCCATCATTGAGCGCTCGCGTAAGCGCGGATGTGGCATCGTTTGCCGATCGATCTTCCCTGCAGCGGCTCCCGCGGTAGACCGGAATGTCTGCGCAATCGGCGCGTGCCACAATTTCGCGCGCCATCGCGAATGTGTGATCAATGCCGGAGTTGCCATAAACTGCCGACACTCCCGCAATTTCTAACTCGGGCGAACGGAGCGCCTGAACAAGCGCAAAAGCATCATCGACCTCGCCATTGCCAGCCGTGATCGCAGGATCAGTATCAATCCAGACGCGGCGCCGCGTCATTTCGCAATTCCGAGGACAAGCTTACGTGCTTCAGCAAGCAACATGGCTTTGGCTTCAAGGTCAATATTTAATGGCAGTTGGGCTACTCCGATCAAACGCCGCATGATTTCTGTGCCGACAACCTGATTCAGCAGCTGGTGATCAAGCGCGACGCCGTAACGTTCGATGATCCGTTTGGCAGAATTCTCAGGCTGGCCGCTGAGCCGGAGATGCGCAGCAAGCACGCCCACATCCCATTCACGGGGGCCAATCCAGCAGAATTCCGGATCGATCACAAAGATGCCTGTTTCGGTCGTCAACCAGCTTCCAGGGTAAAGATCGCCGTGGAGCAACACTCCTCCCTCGTCCCCAAGATAACGCTGACCAATCGCCTTAACCGCCGCGACGAAGCGATCATCCTGTTTGAGCTCATCGGCTAGGACCTGCAAGCCGGGCGTGATTGCCTCAAGAACCAAGCCATTATTGAGGTCGAGCGGATAATCGAAAATGTGAAAAGCATTGAGGGAACGCATTGCTGTGTTAGTCAGAATGTCATCGAACGGGCCGTCGAGACCATGCAATGCAAGCATCCAGTCGGCGATCGCATCAAGCGCATCATCACTAATAACTTGTCCGGCATAGGCGCTCATTCCGTCCGTGCCTTCACCAAGGTCAGCAAACAAATTGGCTGCAAATTCTTTGCTGAAGCCAAGATGCCTAGGCATTACCCGACCGGCAGTGCTAGCCGCCACCGCAGCATAAAAGGCCGCTTCAACTTCAGCGCGTTCAATTGGGGCAGGAATGTGAGGATACTTCTCAACCCAGCCGCGGGCGCGTTTCAGAATTACCGATGTCTGATTATCGAGCGCTACCCGTTCAACAAGGTTCATATTGCCTGCGCCGGCCGGTATGACCGAAATCACATGACGATCACCGGGCAACCAGCCTAGCATCGCCATGACCTCCGATGCAGACGCTGCCGAATTATTTGACATTTTGAGCAGGCCCTTCATTTTCGAAATGTTGCATTTGGATGCAACGAATTACGCAACCTTGGGTGCAAAATCCACGGTATCTCTCGCGATAATCGGGCCAGTACCGAAAACAGAATGGCGGCTTTCGGCGGAACCAGGCGATGGCTGTGGTCATCTGGAACGGCCAGGTCTGAGTAGACAGCCGATAGGGTCCAATTTGCGCCGTCAATGACAGCTATTGCGAGATCTGTTCCCAAGAGCCGCCATACGGAAAGCGGCCCCAGATCGGTAGTCATCGCACCAGTAGCCGACCTCAAAACTGCGAGCGAGCGCTGAGATAGAAGCTCCGCCCGGGCTCGGGGAATCCGTCAGTGAGCGCGAAGTTCTCGTCGAAAGCGTTGCGCACGCCTGCGCCCAGCACGATGCCGTCCGCGACCTCGTAATCGATCCGCAGGTCAGCGCGGGTGTAGGCGCCGGTGCGGTAGTAGAGCGCGCCGGTGGGCGTCACAGTCCATCTGTCAGAGGTGATCTCCAGCGAGGGGATGACGGCCAAGCGCAAGGTCGGGGTCCATTGTGCCCACACGAACCCTTTATGGGTGGGCACGCCGATCGGTTCGAAAGCGGGGATACTCGGATCGGTGAAGTTGCGCTCGATCCAGGTGTAGTTGCCGCCCAGTTCCAGCGTCTCGCTGACGCGCGCGTTCACGGCGGCCTCTGCGCCGTAGTATTCGCCCTGACCGACATTGCGGCTCTGGCTCACCATCGCGTTGTTGAAGATGAACGGGAAGGCGACGATCGCGTCGTCGAGCCACGAATAGAACGCCGCGCCTTCGATCCGCACCGCGCCCAGCTCGGTGCTGCCGCCGAGTTCAAGATTGGTCGAGCGTTCGGCTTGTAGATCGGGGTTCGAGGTCGCCCCACCGAAGCGCGAGCTGAACCGTTCGAACAGCGTCGGGAAGCGTGTGCGCGAGGAGAGAGAGAGGTGGGCTTCGCTGGCGGCATCGACCTGCCAGCTCAGACGACCTTGCGCGTTCCACGCGTCGGCATCGACCAGCGGATAGTTGACGAAGCTCCCGCCGGTGCGGGCCGTGTTGACCACGAAATCATCCGACTGGATCAGATCGCGCCAGTCATAACTGCCGCCCAGCGTCAGGACCAGGGTCGGCGTCACTTGCAGCGTGTCCTCCAGCGCGATGCTGTAGGTGTCTTCGCGGCTGCGCTGCGGCGGCTCGATGAAGCCGGTGGGGAAGACCTGTGAAAACTCGACGTGCTCATCGCGGCGATAGTGGAAGGCCAGCGCGATGCGGTTTCGGCCTGCGGCGTAATCGAGTTGGGCCGAGCCGCCATAGGCCTCGTCCTCATACCAGCTGTTGAACACGCGCCCCGCGGTCAGCGTCTGGGTGGTCTGGGTGCGGTCGTCGAAGCCGCGCAGCAGGTTGTCGAAGCTGTTGAGATAGGCGCGGGTCTTGAGCGTCACGGCCTCTGTGATCGCGGTGGTCGACAGGAAATAGACGCTGTCGAGGTTCCAGAACGGCCAGCGCCACGCCTGCGCTTGCGGCGAGGTGACGTGGAGGCGAGAAGAGCAAGACGACGCATGAAAGACCCCTTGATTATGCCGCTTTGCCAGTTGCCGTGGGCGGCGACTCGCTATATTCGTTGAAATATAGGCAATCATCGCGGGGGCAAGTATGGAAATGGTGAAACTGCGCATGACGCTGGCGCTTATCGGCTCGACGGTCCCCGCTGCAGCACTGGCGCAAACGGCCCCTGCGGCCTGCCCCGCGCCGGTTCTGGCCGAGGGGGTGCTGGCTCCGTGGAACAGCCCGGCTGCGCTGACCGGGTCCGAACTGCCGGTCGGGCAGGCAGCGCGGGTCAACCTGTTCCCGGCGCCCGAAGTGCACTATGCCGCCCCGCCAGAGAGGCCCGCCGATGATGCCAGCTTTGGCGGGGTCTTCACCCTCACCGTCAGCGCCCCCGGCACCTATCGAGTGGCGCTCAGCACCAGAGGCTGGATCGACATGGTGAGCGCAGGCAGCACCATCGCCTCGAGCGCGCATGGTCACGGCCCGGAATGCACCGGCATCCGCAAAATGGTCGATTTCGCGCTTACCCCCGGTCCCTACACGATCCAGATCGCAGGCAGCCCCGAACCGGGCACCACGATGCTGGTCGCTCGCCTGCCCTAGCCGACCGGCACGACATGGTTGGCCAATCGCGCCACCTCGTCGCGGTCATGGCTGACATAGAGGATCGGCAGCTTGAGCTCGTCGCGCAGCCGCTCGATCACAGCCATGATTTCCTCGCGCCGCGCCCGGTCGAGCGAGGCGAGCGGTTCGTCCATCAACAGGAATCGCGGGCCTGACAGCAACGCCCGCCCGATCGCCACCCGCTGCGCCTCACCGCCCGAAAGCGTGCGCGGCCAGCGGTCAAGCAGGTGTGCGATGCCGAGGAAGCTGGTAGCCTCATTCAGATCCATCCAGCGATCATCGGGCCGCGCCAGCTTCCAGCCGTAGAGAAGATTGTCGCGCACCCGGCGGTGCGGGAACAGCCGACCGTCCTGGAACACGTATCCGGCGCGGCGCCGGCGGGCGGGCAGATCGACGCCGGCCGCCGCGTCGAACAGCACGACGCCGCCGACCGCGATGCGCCCCGCATCCGGGCGCAGCAGCCCGGCAACCATGTTGAGCAGCGAGGTCTTGCCAGCTCCCGATGGTCCGAAAAGTGCGGTCAGCCCGCCTTCGCTGGTGAAGTCGGCGGCGATGATCCGCTCGCCCAGCCTGCGCTCGGCCCTGACATCAAAGGCCATCGCCGCTCGTCCCCTGCCCGGCGCGGCGGGTCAGCACCTCCGACACGACCAGTGCCGCCAGCGAGAGCGCGACGGCCATCAGCGCCAGGCGGGTCACCGCATCCTCGCTGCCGGGCACCTGCAGCGCGCTGTAGATCGCGATCGGCAGCGTGCGGGTCTCGCCCGGGATGTTCGAGACGAAGGTGATCGTCGCCCCGAACTCGCCGAGCGAGCGGGCAAAGCCCAGCACCGCGCCCGCCAGCATCCCAGGCAGCGCCAGCGGCAGGGTCACGCTCGCGAACACCCGCACCCGCGAGGCGCCGAGCGTCTCAGCGGCCTGTTCCAGCCTGCGGTCGACCGCCTCGATCGACAGGCGCATCGCCCTTACCATCAGCGGCAGCGCCATGATCGCCGCCGCCAGCGCCGCGCCGGTCCAGCGGAACATGAAGGTGAAGCCCAGCGTCTCGGCCAGCCAGCGCCCGGCGGGGCCGTTGTTGCCGAAGGCGATCAGCAGCAGCCAGCCGGTCACCACCGGAGGCAAAACCAGCGGCAGATGCACCGCCGCATCGAGCAGAACCCGCCCCGGAAACCGCGCCCGCGCCAGCACCCATGCTAGCCCGAAGGCGACCGGCAGACTGGCTGCCACGGCCACGCCGCTGACCTTGAGTGACAGAGCGATGATCTCCCATTCCTCGGGCGACAGGTTCATGCGCGTGCAGGACTCAACGGGTGCCGAAGCCGCGCCGGGCGAAGATCGCTTTACCCTCGCGCGAAAGGAGAAAGGCGCGAAAGCCTTCGGCTTCGCGGTTGGTCGAACGCTGCAGCAGCGCCAGCGGATAGGTGATCGGCGGATGGGTGCCTGCAGCGAAGATCCCCACCACCCGCACCTTGCGCGAGGCGCGGGCGTCGGTCGCATAGACGATCCCGAACGGCGCCTCGCCGCGCTCGACCAGCGCCAGCGCGGCACGCACGTTCTCGGCGCGCGCGAGCTTGCCGGAGACCGATGCCCAGACCCCGAGGCTGGTCAGCGCCGCCTTGCCGTAACGCCCGGCAGGCACGCTGTCCGGATCGGCCATCGCGAGCCGCCCCTGACCCAGCGCGCGGGCGAGGGGGAACCCGCGGGCGGGGGTCAGCTGTACCTTGCTGCCAAGCGGCGCGATCAGAACCAGCCGGTTGGACAGGAAAGCTGCGCGGCTGCCCTTGCGCAGCAGGCCTTTGGCGGCGACGTAATTCATCCATTCCTTGTCGGCAGAGACGAAGATGTCGGCCGGCGCGCCCGCCTCGATCTGGCGAGCAAGCGCGGATGATCCGGCAAAGGAGATCACCGGGCGCGGGTGCCCTTTGGCAGCCCATGCATTCGCCGCATCGGTGAGCGCCTCCTGCAAGCTTGCTGCAGCGAGCACCACCGGGCCCCGCTCTTCCGCGGGCGCCGGGGAAAGTCCGAGCAGCAGCAGTGACAGCAATAGTCCAAGCTGGCGAAACAGCGTCACGTCTTGGCCTCCTCGGCTATGTCCTGCCATATATGGCAGGCGCGTTCCGAGACCAACGATAAAGTCAGTCCTTCTGGCTTGTCCTCGGGGCGCTCAGCATCGCCTCGGCCAAGGCAGCGCGATCGGGGTTCGCGGAGGCGTCGATCAAACCGCTTTGCAGCGCGCGGTAATGCGCCAGCACAGCTGCGCCGAAGTCAGTCAACCGCGCGCCCCCGCCATGAGCGCTGCCGGGCACGGTAGCGACCAGCGACTCCCTCCAGCAGCGGTTCATGGTATCGACCAGCAACCAAGCACGCCGGTAGCTCATCCCCATGCTCCGCCCCGCTGCCGAGATCGACCCGTGCCGCGCGATGGCGTCGAGCAGATCGGCCTTACCCGGACCCATGGCGATTTCCCTGCCGCAGTAGAGGCGCAAGATGATCTTGATCGACGGATCGGATGACATGTCTGGCTTGTTAATGCGGCTCGGCGGCCCACGCAACGTGACCGGCAGCAAGGCCAAGCACAAAGGCATTGAGCGGCCATTCCGGCTTCCACCCACCAGCGGTCAATCCGGATGACAGGCAGCATGCCCGAAAGCTGCCGTAGACTATCGTTTCCGGCGCAATCTGCCCGCGACACCCTAGCAATGCGGCCTGCGTCTGACTGGCCTATGCCTTCTGAAAAACGGTCAGCCTTCGCCCGGCGAAGCGCGTTCATGCCGCCAGCAGCAGCTCGATCCGCTCGACTTCCCGCGCGAACTCGAAGCGCAACTGGTCCCGCTCATCCTCAGGCAACCAATTAGCCATCTGCGGGAAAACCACCTTGTGGTATTTGAACGTCTGCCGGTCCCACGGACATTCGGCCTGAGCGCTGCGAGCCTCGGCCAGTATGTCGTGCAGTTCGCGGCGGACTTCATCACGATCCGGCTCATATGACGGCGCAGGCACATCGTCGCCGAGGTCGAAGCCCAATTGGGCCGAGCCACCGAACAGATTGCCAGAATCTTCCGCCATTTACTTGTCCAAAGCCGTTGCGGGCAC
>OFDC01001262.1_pt1 | contig 13885 bp, 15 predicted proteins | sample 1520941 | NCBI WGS metagenome assembly OFDC01 (sample SAMEA94258168, study PRJEB24077) | hot springs metagenome | biome: Aquatic biome; feature: Water | place: India | collected 2012-12-06 | depth 5 m | reverse complement strand
GTCGCCGACGAAGACGATCGGCCGCCCCAGGCTCTCGCTGCACACGCCGCAGACCCGCGCGAGGGCGCAGCGAGTGACGGCACGCCGGTCGAGCGTGCCGTCCTCCTGCCACGCGAAGCCGGGTGCTCCCGCCATCGTCGTCAGTCCCGTCGCCATGGCGCTCAGGCGGACGCCTGCTCGGAGCGCGACCAGCCACCGAGCTCGCGGCGGCGCTGCTGGCGCATCTCCTGGCGCCGGCGGCCGTGCTCGACCGTGACGTCCACGCCCGTGGGGGGCTTGTCGTCGGAGGTCAGCTTGTTGGGCAGCGAGAGCTTCATGATCACGCGCAGGACCTGGCCGTACTGACGGTGCAGCGGACCGGTGGTGTACGGGATGTCGTACTTGTCGCAGAGCGCCCGCACGCGGCCGGAGATCTCGGCGTACCGGTTGCTCGGCAGGTCCGGGTAGAGGTGGTGCTCGATCTGGTAGCCCAGGTTGCCGCTCATGATGTGCAGCAGCTTGCCGCCCTCGAAGTTGGCCGTGCCGAGGATCTGGCGCAGGTACCACTCGGCCCGCGACTCCTCGTCGAGCTCGTCCTCGGTGAAGTGCAGGGCGCCGTCGGGGAAGTGACCGCAGAAGATGATGAGGTAGGACCACAGGTTGCGCATCAGGTTGGCGCTGGCGTTGGCCTTCATCGTGGACTTCCACTGCTTGCCGCTGAGCGCCGGGTAGAGGATGTAGTCCTTGAGGATCTGGTTGCGCCCCTTCTTCGCGATCTGCTTGAGCTGGCGCTTCATCTCCTTCGGGTCCTTCTTGCCCTTCCGGATCGCCTCGAGGTCGAGGTCGTGCAGGGCGACGCCCCACTGGAAGAGGCTGGCGAGGAGCGCGTTGTAGACCGGCTGGCCGAGGTTGACCGGGTGCCACTTCTGCTCACGAGCCATGCGCAGGACGCCGTACCCGATGTCGTTGTCGTAGCCGAGGACGTTGGTGAACTGGTGGTGGATGTAGTTGTGGCTGTGCTTCCACTGCTCGGCGGGCTGGCCGGTGTCCCACTCCCAGGTCGAGGAGTGGATCTCGGGGTCGTTCATCCAGTCCCACTGGCCGTGCATGACGTTGTGGCCGATCTCCATGTTCTCGAGGATCTTGGCCAGGCCGAGGCTCACGGCGCTCGCCGCGACGATGGGACGGCGGAGCTTGGGGTCGAGCGGGGCGCTGACGATCATCCCGATCCGGGCGACCGCGGCCATCCAGCGCTGGGTGGTGATGACGCGGTTGATGTACGCCGCGTCGGCGTCACCGCGCGACTCCTCGATCTCCGCCCGGATGGCGTCGAGCTCCTGCCCGATCTGCTCCACCTCCTCGGCGGTCAGGTGGGTGTACTGGGCGACATCGGCGATGGCCATGTGGTTCTCTCCTCGAGGTCTTCGGTGGGTACGGCGGTGCGTTGCTCCGGGGGGAGGAGGACGGGGCTAGATGTCGAGCACGCAGGTGCCGACGGGGACGGTCACGCAGGTCTGGACCTGCTCGTTGGGCTGGTCGTAGTCGGTGCCGTTGCGCAGGTCGCGCACGGTGCCGGAGATCTTCGTGACGGTGCAGGTGTGGCAGATCCCGACGCGGCAGCCGTAGGGCATCCCGACACCGGCCGACTCGCCCGCCTCGAGCACCGTGGTGGCACCGTCGACCTCGGCGGTCTTGCCGGAGTTCTGGAAGGTGATGTCGCCACCCTCGCCGCCGTCACCGGACAGCGCGAGCGAGAACCGCTCGAGGTGCAGCTGGTCGGAGAGGTCCGCCCGCTCCCAGTGCTCCTCGACGGCGTCGAGCATGGGCGCGGGACCGCACGCCCAGGTCTCGCGGTCGCGCCAGTCCGGCACGATGTCGCCGAGCTTGGCGATGTCGAAGATGCCCTCGGCGTCGGTGTGGCGCTCGATGAACGTCAGCTGCGGGTGCTTCTCGTGGAGGGTCCGCAGCTCGTCGCGGAAGATCATCCGCTCCGGCGTCGTCGAGGAGTAGTGCAGGACGACATCGGTCATGGAGTTGCGGCGGTCGAGCGTGCGCAGCATGGACATCACCGGGGTGATGCCGCTGCCGCCGACGAGGAAGAGCGACTTCGGGGGCGGCGGGTCGGGCAGGACGAAGTCGCCGCTCGGCACTGCCAGGCGGACGATCGTGCCGGCCTCGAGGCCGTTGACGAGGTGGTCGGAGAGGAAGCCCTCGGGCATGGCTCGGACCGTGATCGAGAGCATCCGTCCCGACTTCACGGGCGGTGAGCTCACGGAGTAGGAGCGCCAGTGGTACTTGCCGCCCACCTGCACCCCGATCCCGACGAACTGGCCGGGCCGGTGGAGGTAGCGCCAGCCCCAGCCGGGTCGGATCACCAGCGTGGCGGCGTCGTCGGTCTCCTTGATGACCCGCTCCACCCGGCCCCGGAGCTCGCGCGAGCTCCACAGCGGGTTGATCAGCGCCAGGTAGTCGTCCGGCAGCAGCGGCGTCGTGAGCTTGTCGGCCGCCTTCCGCACCCGCTCCCAGGACAGCGTCGGGCGGTCGGCCGGCTTCTCGGCCTCTTCCACAGTCGTCACGTCATCAGCCCCCATGATTTTCAGTGAACACGTGAACACTCAAGTCCGTCAACCCCCTGCCCAGAACCGCCCGAGCCCGTCTGCCGACCCTCGCGTCGGGTACGGCCCCTTCGAACGCCGAAGGCCGATCCGTCGCTCTCGCGACGGGATTCATCGCGACAGAGAGGCAGTGAGCATGAGCCAGATCCAGCAGTCCATCGACGTCGAGGTACCCGTGCGCACGGCGTACAACCAGTGGACGCAGTTCGAGTCGTTCCCGCAGTTCATGTCCGGGGTCGAGTCGATCACCCAGTTGGACGACAAGCGCCTGCACTGGGTGACCAGCATCGCCGGCGTCGAGCGCGAGTTCGACGCCGAGATCACCGAGCAGCACCCGGACGAGCGCGTGGCCTGGGCGAGCACCGGCGGCGAGAGCAAGCACGCCGGCGTCGTCACCTTCCACAAGCTCGACGACAACAAGTCCCGGGTCATGGTGCAGATCGACTGGACCCCCACCGACCTGGTCGAGAAGATCGGCTCCGCGGTCAACATCGACGACCACCGCGTGAAGGGCGACCTCGAGCGCTTCAAGCAGTTCATCGAGTCGCAGGGTCACGAGACGGGCGCCTGGCGCGGAGACGTCGACAACGACGCCTGAGCCACCTCCGACCCGGACGGGTCCGAGAACGTGACGCCGTCGGCCGCTACGCGCTGGCCGGCGGCGTCATCGCCCATCTGATGGCTCCGACCGCCGTCGAGCCCAGGGCACGCACGACCGTGCGCTCGGCCACCGGCAGCCAGGGCAGGCGCAGCTGCGGCCGGGTCCAGACCGGCATCAGCCCGATCGCGGCCGCCACGAGGACGCCGTACGGCGCCCGGGCGGCCAGCGGCAGCGGCGGCTTGAAGAGCAGGTAGCGCACCGCCTCGCGGGCGTCGCGCGACCCGCGCAGCTCCGGCCGGAACCGGACGAGCGTCTCGTCCAGCTCCGCCTTCGTCATCGGCGGGTCGACGACCCCGAGCCGACGGGCGACCTCCGCGGCCTGGGCGACGTACTCGTCGCACTCGGCGGCGTCGAGCGGCTGGTCGCCGTAGGTCTGGTGCGCGAGCAGGAAGCTGTCGATCTCGGCGACATGCACCCACAGCAGCAGGTGCGGGTCGCTCGCGATGTACGGCGCTCCGTCCGGCCCGGTCCCGGTGACCCGGTCGTGGATGGACCGCACGATGTCGACCGCCTGCTGTGCGTCCTGCGCCGTGCCGAAGGTCGTGACCGCCAGGAACCGGCTGGTGCGGGCGAGCCGACCCCACATGTCGCCGCGGAAGCCGGAGTGCTCCGAGACCGCGCGCATCGCGACGGGGTGCAGGGTCTGCATCAGCAGGGCGCGGATGCCGCCGATGAACATCGAGGCGTCGCCGTGGACGCGGGTGATCGGGCTGCCCGGCTCGAACCAGCGCGGGCCCTCGGTGAAGTGGATGCGGTCCCGGTGCTGCGCGCCGTCCGGACCGGCGACGCGGTGGAAGATGGCCTCCCCCAGTCGCTCCCGGATCGGGCTGAGGTCGGGCAGCGGGCTACGCATAGCACCAGTCTCCCCCGGCCGACAAGGCTTACATAAGCGAGGAGCTCTTCGCTTATGTAAGCGTTCGAGGGCGTTGAGCACCCGGCGGGCGGGCCCCTTGGTCTCTCGGGGATGCTGGACCCGATCCCAGGAGGAACTGAGTCGATGAGCGTCGAGCCCGCGCCACCCGCAGCAGCCGAGCTGGTCCCACCGACCGCACCGGCGTCCGAGGTGCTCCGCGAGCTCTTCACCGGCCTGCTCGGTTCGGGCGACGAGGTGAGTCCGCGCGAGGACGAGCTGGCCGCGCAGCTGCGGGAGCTGCAGCTCGGCATGACCCGCTTCCGGATGCGCTACAAGTTCGCGCTCGACGAGGTCACCACCAAGATCTCGATCCTCCGCGAGGAGTTCGAGCAGACCCACGACCACAGCCCGATCGAGCACGTGCGGACCCGGCTCAAGACCACCGAGAGCCTCTTCGAGAAGGTCGCGCGGATCGGCTGCCCGCCGACGCTGGAGGACATCGAGGCGCAGATCCAGGACATCGCCGGCGTCCGGATCGTGTGCCCCTTCGCCTCCGACGTCTACTGGATCAGCGACATGCTCACCGGCCAGCCGGACGTCACCGTGCTCGAGGTCGAGGACTACATCGCCCGGCCCAAGGCCAACGGCTACCGCAGCCTGCACCTGATCGTCACGGTCCCCGTCTACCTCTCCGACCGCACCGAGCACGTGCCGGTCGAGCTGCAGATCCGCACCATCGCGATGGACTTCTGGGCGAGCGTCGAGCACGCCATCTACTACAAGTACGACGGCGTCGTCCCGACCACGCTGCTCGACGAGCTCCACCACGCCGCGGTCACCGCGGCCACCCTCGACCAGACGATGAGCCAGCTGCGGGCCGAGGTGCGCGACCTCGAGTCCTGACGCGCTCCCCGCTCCCCCGCTCCGCGCGGGACGGGGCTCAGACCTCGCCGCGCATCTTCGCCAGCCGCGCCCGCAGGGCCGGCACGCGGTGGGCGTTGGCGCGCAGGGCGACGTAGGTGTCGCCGTACACCCAGAGCAGGTCGTCGTCGAGCCGGCGTACGGCGCCCGGCGGGTAGCGATAGCCCATCCGCTCGCGCAGCAGGTCCGCGTCGACCGAGCGCAGCGTCTCCCCCAGCGCGCCGAGCGAGGTGATGCCGAGCTCCAGGACCAGGGCGGCGATCCACTCGTAGTGGTCGGTGCGCGACCACCCGGCGTCGGCGTACTGGCCGGCGAGGAAGGCGGCCAGCTCGCGCGGCGGGATCCGGGGGTCGTCGTCCTCGACCTCGGCGCCCGGGTCGGCCATCCCCTGCTGGATCCGGTCGCGGATCGTCGAGAACTCGCGGTCCGCGAGCTCGAGCAGGCCCGCGGCGAGGGTGAACCGGCGGTCGAAGTCCGGCACGTGCTCGTCGGGGATCGTGCCCTTGTAGCGGATGTCGTGCTCGAACTCCGCCCACGCGTGCTGCAGCACCGTGCGGATCTGGATCTGCGCCTGCCGCCCGACCAGGGTCTCGTCGCGCCCGGGCCGCGCGGGGTCGATGCCCACGAGCAGGTGGCGGCTGGCGTAGCCGAAGCGCCCCTCGCTCGCCGTCTCCTGGCCCATGTCGCGGTCGTCCAGGATGACGACCTGGTCCTCCAGCAGGTTCGCGACCGCCTGCACGTCGCTGTGGACGTAGGTGATGACGCGGATGCCGATCTGGTCGGTGATGTCACGCAGGGGGTCGGCGTACACGGGCCGGCCGTCGACGCTGCGCGCGGCCTTGGCGGCGAAGGAGGTGACCGACTTCGCGCGGCCGGTGACGGTCAGGTAGTTGATGCCGGCCTCGTCGAGGATCGAGGTGACGAGCCCGACGAAGCCGTCCGTCGCCGCCCGCAGCTGGGGCCAGCCCTCGGCGTACTCACGGACGGCGGAGGCTGCGTCGGCCGGCAGGGGGACGACCGACGCCCGGGCGCCACGCGGCGTCGGCGTGAGATCGGCGGGCAGGGTGGGCGTCACGATGTAGCCCGTCTCCAGGTCGCCGTACGTCGTCGTCAGCTCGGGCCGACGGTCGGCGAACAGCGCGATGTAGGCGCACACCACGGCGTCCACCTGGTCCTCGACGACGCGCAGCTCGCTCTTGCGGCCGGCCCGCTCGACCGCCGTCCGCAGGGCCCGCCAGACCGGTCCGTCCACCCGCAGCGGCGGGTCGGCGCTCGCGAGACCCTCGACCAGGTCGATCAGGACGAGCAGCTCCGCGCGCAGCTGCTCGAGGTCACGGCCCGTCTTGTCCTTGTACTTCAGCGTCCGGCCCAGGCGGAACAGCGCGACCGTCGCCGGGTGGGGGTAGACCTCGATCGCGCGGCGCGAGCGGCCGGATCGGGGGTTGACGTCGAGCCCCAGCCGGGCGGCGACCCGGGCTGCGCGCGGCTGCTCCCGGAACTCGGGCTTGCCGGTGTTGGACGGGTGCGCCCCCGCGTCGAACCTGGCGAAGTCCTTGTTGAGCGCGGCCTCGGCGGGCCGGTTGCCGGTGGGGTTGCGGACGACGATGGGCGCGTCGATGGCGACCAGGCAGTCCTGCTCGACGTACGACGCCAGGTGCTCGGCGATCTCGTCGTCGCTGCGCACGGCGGTGACGCTCAGTAGGCGCCCCTCTGCGTCGAGGACCGCGAGACCCGTGGGGTTGCGCTCGCCCCAGGCGAGGTCGACGCCGACGTAGTGCACGGGGCGAACCTATCGCGGGACCGCTCCGCACTCAGGCGCGCAGCGCGCCCAGGCAGCACCCGAATGCAGCGACGGCGGTGAGCGTCCGGACGAGGTGGAGCCGGATCCAGGGTCCCTCGAACGCCTCGCGCGCAGCCTGCAAGGTGGCCGGGAGGTCGGGCTGTCCGGCCGCGAGCAGCGCGTCGTTGAGCGGGATGTTGCCGACCCGGGTGATGGCGAAGGTGAGGAGGTAGAGGACCAGGGCGGCCACCACCCAGGGGCGCCCGGGCCCGACGGCCGCGGCGACCGCCAGGGCCGGCACCGGAACGACGAAGACGGCGAGGAAGACCGGGTTGAGGATCGCGGTGTTCACCTGCTGCATCGCCGTCACGAAGGTCCGGTCGTCCGACTGGGCGAGGCCGGGCATGACCGCGGTCGCGAAGCCGAGGAAGAGGCCCGCGACAAGGCCCGCTCCGGCGGTCCCGGCCACGAGCGCGGCTACGCCCAGCCCCTCGCTCACGAGGGCGTTCCGGCGCTGACGCCGGATCCGGTCCACGCCCCGCGGGCGGCGGCCCGGGCGGCGTACTCGGTGATGTCGCGCGGCGCGCGGCCCAGGGCCTCGCGGACGCCGTCGGCCAGGTGGGCATTGCGTCCGTCGAGGATCTCGTCGAACAGCCCGCCGATGCCCTCGGCCTCCTCGGGCGGCAGCCCGACACCGACCAGGTCCGCGACGAAGGACCCGGTCGACACCTGCTCGTAGCCGATCGGGTGGCCGGTGGCCGAGGAGATCGCCTCGATCGCCGCGGCGAAGGTGAGCAGTCGCGGGCCGGTCAGCTCGTACACCCGGTCGGCAGGTGCCTCGCCGGTCATCATCGCCACGGCGACCTCGGCGACGTCGTCCAGGTCGACGAACGGCTCCTCGACCGCGCCCGCCGGGAAGGCCACGTGCCCCGCCGCGATCGGCTCGGCGAAGAGGCTCTCGTCGAAGTTCTGCAGGAAGAAGGCGCACCGGACCACGCCCCAGCCGGCGCCATGGCTGCGGGCGGCCTCGGCGACGAGTCCTTCGGCGCGTTGGGCCGCCGGCTCGCCGCGCCCGGAGAGCAGGACGATGCGTCGTACGCCCGCGCGGGCCATCCGGTCGGTCACGTCGGCGACGGCCTCGGCCGCCCCGGGAAACGCGAGGTCGGGCGCGAAGGTGACGTACGCCGAGTGGGCCGGCCGCTCGACGGACGTCCAGGTCGCGGGGTCCGTCCAGTCGAACTCGGGCCGGGAGAGGGAGGTGACCGGGAGGTCGCGGTCGTTGAGGAGGGACAGGACGCGACGGCCGGTCTTGCCGGTGCCGCCGATGATCAGGTTCGTCGTCATGACCACAGTCCACCGCGGAACGGCGAGACGATCCATGGCCTGAAGTCTTGATTCCATGTGCGATCGTCCAGCATGCTGGCGGAGTGGACGGTCTTGAGCACCTGCTGTCCGGGCCCCGCGCCCGGCAGTCGTTCCTGCTGCGGATGGTCATGGAGCCGCCCTGGGGCGTCCGGATCGAGGACGACCCGGCCCTGACCCTCTTCTCCGTGGCGCGCGGATCGACCTGGATCACCGGCGAGCTCGGGGAGCCGGTCGAGCTGCGCGAGGGCGACGTGGCCGTGATCCGCGGTGGTCCGGTCTACACCGTGTCCGACCACCCCAGTACGACGCCGCGGGTGCGCGTGATCCCGGGCAACATCTGCGTCGACCCCGACGGCGAGCTGCTCGCGCAGCGGATGTCGCTCGGGGTCCGCACCTGGGGCAACAGCCACGACGGGTCGACCGTGCTGCTGATCGGCACGTGGGAGGCCGAGACGGAGGCGGGCAGGCCGTTGCTCGCCGCTCTGCCTGACCTGCTGGTGCGCCGGCGTGACGAGTGGGACTCCCCCCTGGCCGGTCTCCTGGCGACCGAGATCGTGCGCGACGAGGTCGGCCAGGAGGTGGTCCTCGACCGGCTCCTCGACCTCGTGCTGGTCAGCGTGGTCCGCTCCTGGCTCGCGAGCGAGGGGCAGGTGACCCGCGGCCTCGCGCACGCCGATCCCACGGTCGGCGAGGCGCTGCGGCTCATGCACCACCGCCCCGAGCACGGCTGGACGATCGCCTCGCTCGCACGGGAGGTCGGCGTCTCGCGCGCCGCGCTGGCACGCCGCTTCGGCGAGCTCGTCGGGGAGCCGCCGATGACCTACCTGACCCACTGGCGACTCTCCCTCGCGGCGGACCTGCTCGTCGCCACCGACGAGGCGATCGACCGGGTGGCCCACCGCGTGGGCTACAGCAGCGGGTTCGCCCTCAGCGCCGCGTTCAAGCGGGTCCGCGGTGTCAGTCCGCAGCAGCACCGCAGGGCTCAGCGCACGCCCCAGGCGTAGGTCTGCTTGCGCAGCTTGAGGTAGACGAGGGTCTCCGTCGACAGCACGCCCGGGATGGTGCGGATCCGTCCGGAGATGATCTGGAGCAGGTGCTCGTCGCTCTCGCAGACGACCTCCGCGAGGACGTCGAACGAGCCGGCCGTGATGACGACGTAGTCGACCTCGTCGAGCTCGGCCAGCGCGTCGGCGATCGGCTCCAGCGCACCGGTGGCCTTGACGCCGATCATCGCCTGGCGGGCGAAGCCCATCTCGAGCGGATCGGTGACGGCGACGACCTGCATCACGCCGCCGTCGACGAGGCGCTGGACCCGCTGGCGCACGGCGGCCTCGGACAGACCGACGGCCTTGCCGATGGCGGCGTACGAGCGCCGACCGTCCTCCTGCAGCTCGGCGATGATCGCCTTGGAGACGTCGTCCAGCGGAGCGGGCTTCGGCTTGGTCACCCCCGAACTCTCACAGGTCGCAGGCTCCCTGTGCAACGCGGCATGCAACGGGCGTGTGCGGATTTCGTTGCGTGCATGTCAACTCGCTTCGGAATCCCTTGTCACGGGTGCAACCCCATGTCACGATGCGCAGACCGAACCAATGGAGGTGGGAGCGAAGGTGACCTCGTCCCGGATCAGCCGCAGGGCGGCGCTGCGCACCGGCGCCGGCGTGCTGCTCGGCGGCGCCAGCCTGGGGGCGCTGCCCCTGTTCGGCACCCCGGACCGCAAGCAGGACCCGGCCGACTGCCGCGCCGGGGACCGGTCCTCCTCCGAGCCGCGGCTCGTCGTGTCGAACTGGCCGGGTTACATGGACGAGGACGACGGCGAGTACGTCTCGACGCTGACCGAGTTCCAGCGGCGTACGGGCATCGAGGTCGACTACACCGCCGACGTCAACGACAACCTGGAGTTCTTCGCCAAGGTCGTCAACCAGCTGGGCTCGTGCGAGTCGTCGAAGCGCGACATGTTCATGCTGACCGACTGGATGGCGGCGCGGATGATCCAGATCGGCTGGATCCAGCCGCTCGACAAGGCGAAGGTGCCCAACCTGCACGCCAACCTGATCGACTCGCTGGCCGGCGTCGGCTGGGACCCGGACCGCACGTACTCCGCGCCCTGGCAGGGCGGGCTCACCGGCATCGCCTACAACAAGTCGAAGGTCAAGGAGGTCCGCTCCTTCGAGGAGCTGCTCTCCCGCAAGGACCTCAAGGGCCGCATCTCCCTGCTGACCGAGATGCGCGACACCATGGGCCTGGCCCTGCTCGCGCAGGGCGCCGATCCTGAGGACTTCAGCGACAGCGACTGGGACAACGCGATCGACCGGGTGCGCAAGGCCCGCCGGGACGGCCAGATCCGCGCCTTCACCGGCAACGAGTACATCCAGGACCTCTCGGCCGGCAACATCCTCGCCTGCGAGGCGTGGTCGGGCGACGTGGCCGCGGCCGAGGACGAGAACCTCGTCTTCGTCGCGCCCGAGGAGGGCCAGATGATCTGGGCCGACAACATGCTCGTGCCCAACCTGGCGACGCACCAGGACAACGCCGAGAAGTGGATCGACTACTACTACGACCCCGAGGTGGCGGCGAAGCTCGCGGCCTACGTCTGGTACATCTGCCCGGTCAAGGGCGCCCAGGAGGCGATGGAGAAGGTCGATCCCAGCCTCGTCGAGAACACCCTGATCTTCCCGACCGAGGAGTCGCTGGCCACGACGCACTCGTTCATGGCCCTCGAGGAGTTCCAGGTCCGCGCCTACGAAGGAGATTTCGCCGATGTCACTGGCGGCTGACCGCACCACCGACCACTCCGACAACTCGTCGCAGGGAGGCCGCGACCTGCGGCTGACCGCGCTCACGAAGGAGTTCGCGACCTTCACCGCCGTCCGCTCCCTCGACCTCGAGATCCCGGCCGGCTCCTTCTTCGCCCTACTCGGCCCCTCGGGCTGCGGCAAGACCACGACCCTGCGGATGGTGGCGGGCCTCGAGACCCCCACGTCGGGCTCGATCCACCTCGGCGACGACGAGATCACCTACGACAAGCCCTACCGGCGTCCGGTCAACACGGTCTTCCAGAGCTATGCGCTCTTCCCGCACCTCGACGTGCGTGAGAACGTCGCCTTCGGCCTGCGGCGGCGCAAGGTCAAGGACGTCGACAGCCAGGTCGACGAGATGCTCGCGCTGGTCGAGCTGGAGGGCCAGGCCAAGAAGAAGCCGCCCCAGATGTCCGGCGGGCAGCAGCAGCGGGTCGCGCTGGCCCGGGCGCTCATCAACCGGCCCGAGGTGCTGCTGCTCGACGAGCCGCTCGGGGCGCTGGACCTCAAGCTCCGCCGGGCGATGCAGCTGGAGATCAAGCGCATCCAGACCGAGGTCGGCCTCACCTTCGTGCACGTCACGCACGACCAGGAGGAGGCGATGACGATGGCCGACACCATCGCGGTCATGAACGGCGGGGTGATCGAGCAGATGGGCTCCCCCACCGAGCTGTACGAGAACCCGCGCACGACCTTCGTCGCCAACTTCCTCGGCCAGTCCAACCTCATCGCGGGGACGGTCTCGAGCGCGGACGGCGACGTCGTACGCGTCGACATGCACGGCACCCAGGTCTCCATCCCCGCCGATCGGGCCCACGTGAGCGAGGGCAGCGGCTGGGTCGGCATCCGCCCGGAGAAGGTGCTCGTCGCCGCCGAGGGCGACCCGATCGACGCGCCCGGCAACCACATGTCGGGAGGCGTGGTCACCGACGTCAGCTTCGTCGGCGTCAGCACGCAGTACCTCGTCCAGATGCCGTGGGGTCAGGAGCTGATGGCCTTCGAGCAGAACACCGGACGCCGCGCCTTCCTCACCCGCGGCACGAAGGTCGACGTGTCGTGGCGTCCGGAGTTCGCGTTCCTCCTGCCCGCGACCCAGGACGTCAACGCCGGCGCCCTGGAGGGTGCCTGATGCGACGGGGGCGCCTCACCGGCTACTGGCTGATGCTGCCGGCGGCGCTGTGGCTGGGCGTCTTCTTCGTCATCCCGTTCTACTCGCTGCTCGCGACGAGCCTCTACGACCCCGAGGGCTCGGTCCTGACCGGGTACGACGTGACGTACCACTTCGGCAACTTCGCCGACGCGCTGCGTGAGTTCTGGCGACCGCTGCTGCGCTCCCTCTGGTACGCCGCCGTCGCCACCGCGATCTGCCTCGTGCTCGGCTACACGCTCGCCTACGCGATCGCGGTGAAGGCCGGCAGGTGGCGCCACCTGCTGCTGATCCTGGTGATCGCGCCCTTCTTCACCAGCTTCCTGGTCCGCACGCTCTCCTGGAAGCTGATCCTCGCCGACGACGGCTGGGTCGTCGACACGCTGCAGACCCTGCAGCTGATGGGCGACGACGCACGGCTGCTCGCCACCCCGGTCGCCGTGATCGCGGGCCTGGTCTACAACTTCCTGCCGTTCATGGTGCTGCCGCTCTACGCCAGCCTCGAGAAGATCGACCCACGGCTCATCGAGGCCTCGAGCGACCTCTACGCCTCGCCGGCGCGCGGTTTCCTGAAGGTCACCCTGCCGCTGTCGATGCCGGGCGTGGTCGCGGGCACCCTGCTCACCTTCATCCCGGCCGCCGGCGACTTCATCAACGCCCAGCTGCTGGGCAGCACCAACCAGCGGATGGTCGGCAACGTCATCCAGGACCTCTTCACCGACACCGGCGACTACGCCGCGGCCGGAGCGCTGTCGGTGATGCTCATGCTCGTGATCGTCGCGATGGTGATGGTCTACATCCGCAAGTCCGGGACGGAGGAGCTCCTGTGACCACGATGCAGCGAGCCGGTCGGTGGCTCGGCGAGCACCTGGTGCTCGGCGCGGGGCTGCTCGTCCTCGTCTACATGTTCGTCCCGATCGCCGTCGTGATGCTGATGAGCTTCAACGACAACAGCGAGTCGCGCAACGTCTACGCCTTCCAGGACTTCACCTGGGACAACTGGAGCAACCTCTGCGGGCCCGACGGCATGTGCGAGTCGGTGCTGCGGAGCATCGGGATCGGCCTGGCCGCGACCCTGGTCGCCACCATCCTCGGCACCCTCGCCGCGTTCGCGCTGGCGCGGCACAGCTTCCGCGGCCGCTCGGCGATGAACACCATCATCTTCCTGCCGATGGCCTCCCCCGAGATCGTGATGGGCTCCTCGCTCCTGGCCCTCTTCGTCTCCGCGGGCTTCGGCGGCCGGCTCGGCGTCGTGACGATCTTCATCGCGCACGTGATGTTCTGCCTGTCCTTCGTCATCGTGACCGTGAAGGCCCGGCTCTCCGGCCTGGACGACAACCTCGAGCAGGCCGCGATGGACCTCTACGCCAGCGAGGCGACCACCTTCTGGCGGATCACCTTCCCGCTCGTCTTCCCCGGCATCGCCGCCGCGGCCCTGCTGAGCTTCTCGCTGTCCTTCGACGACTTCATCATCACCAACCTCAACGCCGGCCAGACCGTCACCTTCCCGATGTACGTCTGGGGCGTCGCGCAGCGCGGCGTACCGATGCAGGTCAACGTGATCGGGACGATCATGTTCCTGATCTCGCTGGCGCTGGTGCTCGGCAACATGCTCGCCACGCGGCGGCGGGCGGTGGCCTGACCGACTCGGAGGTCGAGGAGGCCGCCCGCGGCCGTCACGAGACCACCCAGGTCGGTGCCGGAAGCCGCCCCACGTGGCTTCCGGCACCGGGTCAGGTGGTCTCGTGACGGTCGCTGCGCGACCTCCT
>OFDC01001261.1_pt1 | contig 13893 bp, 8 predicted proteins | sample 1520941 | NCBI WGS metagenome assembly OFDC01 (sample SAMEA94258168, study PRJEB24077) | hot springs metagenome | biome: Aquatic biome; feature: Water | place: India | collected 2012-12-06 | depth 5 m | reverse complement strand
TGCGCAAGGAGCGCGTGCTGCTGGCCGGCGACGTGCCCAGCCCCTTCGCCCCGCCGCCGGGCTGCCGCTTCCACACGCGCTGCATCTACGCCCAGCCGCGCTGCAAGCAGGAGCAACCCGAGCTGCGCGACGCCGGCAACGGCCATCGCGTGGCGTGTCATTTCTACGAGACGATGCCGAAGCCGGCCGCCGCCTCGACGGAGGGTTCTCTTGGCAAGCTTCCCGAACGCCTCGCCGCTTTCGAGGCGGCCAAGGCTGCCCGCGCGGGCTTGGGTTGATGCCGCTGGACGGCTCTCAGGCGGCTGGTGCCGAAGCGATGGGACGCGGCGCCACCGGCAGCCGTGTTTCCGGGACGGCAACGGCGAAGACGATGCCGCCCAGCGCCGAGGCGCCGGCGAGGAAGAGGAAGGCCGCGTCGTAGCCCATATGGCTGGCGAAGCTGCCGGCGATCGCATGGCTGACGGCGGCGGCGCCACCCCAGACCATCGAGGATGCCCCGAGTGCCAGGTTGGTATGGCCCGAGCCGCGGGTCAGGTCGGCGATCATGACGGGAAAGAGCACGCCGAATAGTCCGGCGCCGATGCCATCGAGCGACTGGATCGCCAGCAGCAGCACCGGATCGTCGGTGATGGTGTAGAGGAGTCCGCGCACCGGCAGCACCGCAAAGCCGATCAGGAAGAGCGGGCGACGGCCCACGATATCGATGCGCTGGGCCGCAAGCGCCGCGACACCGATCATGACGACCTGGGCGACGATGATGCAGGCCGACATGTAGGCGAAGGCGACGTCGTCGCCCCGCAGCGCTGCGAGCTTCTGCCCGACCATCGGCAACATGGCGGCGTTGCCGAGATGGAACAGCGCGACGGCGACGGTCAGCAGGAGCAGACCGCGGTTGCCGATCAGGACACCGAGGCTCGAGGGACGCTCGCCCCTGTGCGCCGCATCGATACCGCGAGCGACCGCATGGTCGATGGCGCGCCCATCGACGGTCAGCGCCGAGGCCGCGCTCAGGAGGCCCATGCCGGCCAGAAGCCAGAAGATCGCCTCGGCGGAAAAGAAATGAGCAAGCAGCCCGGCCATCACCGCCGCCGCCGCGTTGCCGGCGTGGTTGAACGCCTCGTTGCGGCCGACTCTCGCCCCGTAGGCTGCCGGACCGGTAAGACCGAGCGTGACCGCTGCCAGCGCCGGCGCGAAGACGGCTCCGGCGGCACCCATCGCAGCCTGGCCACCGAAGACGACCGCGAAACCCGGCGAGCTGACGGTCGCGACGGCCGCAAGCGCCACGATGATCGCTGCGCCGGCGATGGCAGCCCGCTTCCAGCGAACATTGTCGACCATCGCGCCCGCCGGGATCTGGAAAAGCAGGCTCGCGATGCCGGCCACCGACATCACCGCGCCGATCGAGGCCGGATCCCATTGCCGCGATACCAGCAGCCAGATGGCGAGATAGGGCCCCAGCCCATCGCGCACATCGGCAAGAAAGAAGTTCATCCCGTCGAGGGCAAACCGGTTACGGAGCGACAGGGGACGCGCCGCGGCAACGGCAGGAGACTGATGAGACGACATGGGCTGAACCGTCCGTTGGCGGCGATGGCGCATCTAACGCTTCTGTCTGCCCAAAGCTCCCGCAAGTTGCCGGCGGGGCTAAGCGGTCAGGACAATTTTCCGCAGCGCACGGACGGCGTGCTCGATCTCCGTCTCGGGCGTGCCGGCATAGCCCAGGATGAGCCCGTGACGGCGGGCGCGGCCGGCGTAGCAGACGGAGAGCGGTTGCACGACGAGGCCGGCAGCGGCCGCCGCTGCGGTGACCGCCACATCGTCGAAGGAATGAGTCGCCTGTCCGACCGGTGCCGCGATCACATGCATGCCGCCGGGGTCCGGCTCGATCGCCAGCAGCCCATCGAGATGACGGGCCGCGGCCTGCAGAAGTGCCGCGCGACGACCGGCGTAGAGCTGGCGTGTGCGACGCAGATGGCTGGCGAGGTGGCCCTCGGCGATGAAACGCGCCAGCGCGCCCTGCCCCAGCAGCGGCGCGCGGACCGAGACGCGGTCCATGATCCGTTCGGTGGCCTCGACCAGTGAGGCCGGCAGGACGAGGAAGCTGAGACGCAGCGCCGGGAAGAGCAGCTTCGAGAAGCTGCTGAAGTAGGCGACGCGGCCGGCGCGGTCGAGCGCGCGCAGCGGCGCCAGGGGCCGGCCGCTGTAGCGATACTCGCCGTCGAAGTCGTCCTCGGCGATCCAGCCTTTGGTGCGCTCCGCCCAGCTCAGCAGTTCGAGTCGCCGCTGCAGGCTGAGCACGGTCCCGAGCGGAAAGTGATGCGCCGGCGCCACGACCGCCAGGCGCGCTTCGGGGGCCTGGGCCAGCGCCGTCTCGGGCGAGAAGCCCGAGCCGTCGATGGCGACCGGCACGGCGCGCACGCCCGAAGTCGCCAGCGCCTCGCGCACGCCGACGAAGCCCGGCTCCTCGATCCAGGCCGTGTCGCCGGCGTCGAGCACGACCTCGGCGAACAGCGCGAGGCCGTGGCGGATGCCTGTCGTGACGACGACGGCACCCGGATCGCAGGTGAAACCGCGCGCCACGCCGAGATAGGCCGCGATCGCCTCGCGCAGGCCGGCGTGGCCGAACGGATGGACGGCGCTCGCCGCTTCGACGCCGGGCCGCCGCCACTCGCGCTCCAGCAGCTTGGCCCATAGCGCGAAGGGAAACGCCTCGCGATCCGGCTGTCCGGTGGGAAAGGCCAGAGGCGGCGCGGCGGGAACGGGCGGGGATCTCTCCGCCAGCAGGGCCCGCGCCCGGCGCGCCACGGCAGGCCTGGCGACGGTCTTTCCCTGCGGTGGCGTGCCGGGCCGCGGCACGGTCAGCATCTCGTCGGGCAGGTCGGCCGCGACCGACATGGCCGAGCCGGCCTGGCTCACGACATAGCCCTCGGCGACGAGCTGATCGAAGGCCAGCACCACCGTGCCGCGCGCGCAGTCGAGGTCCTGCGCCATCAGGCGCGACGAGGGCAGCCGCGTGCCGGGCTTCAGCCGCCCATCGAGGATGGCGCGCCGCATCTGCTCGCCGATCTGACGATGCAACGGTTCTGGCGAAGACGGGTCGAGCGCGAGACCAAGCGACGGGGCGCGGCGGGTATGAGGCTTCAACTGGTCCAGTCTCTTTCCACCAAACTGGCTCTTTCACCTGATCCGTATCCCGACGATGGTCGGCCGGCAAGCAACCCCCTTCCCGGTGCGCCAAAGGTCAAGCCATGAGCCCTCCCGATTCCGTCACGCCTCCGCCCGACAGCTATCCCGTCACCAACGTGAACAAGGTGAAGCGCGTCCACGACCGCGGCCGCTACGACAAGGAAACGGTCCACGCGATCCTCGATGCCGCCCTGGTCTGCCACATCGCCTATGTGATCGATGGCCGCCCCTACTGCACGCCGACTTCCTTCTGGCGCGAGGGCAGCCACCTCTACTGGCACGGCTCGTCGGCCAGCCGCATGATCCGCAGCCAGAAGGAAGGCGTCGACGTCTGCCTCACCGTCACGCATCTCGACGCGCTGGTGATGGCGCGCTCGGGCTTCCATCATTCGGTGAACTATCGCGCGGTCATGGCCTTCGGAAAGGCGCATGTGATCGACGACCCGGACGAGAAGCTGAAGCTGATGGACCGCTTCATCGACCGCATCTATCCCGGCCGCTCCAGGCTCATTCGCCAGCCGAACAAGCAGGAGTTCAAGGCGACGACCATGATCGGCATGGAGATCGAGATGGCGTCGGGCAAGATCCGCGACAAGCATGTCGCCGACGAGGAGGAAGACTACGAGGGCGTTCCCGCCTGGTCGGCGCTCTATCCGATCACGCAGGTGCTCGGCGAGCCGTCCGACTGCGCGCGCCAGCTGCCGGGCCTCACGCGGCCGGACGAGATGTCCGACTTCGTGCCCGGCGCGCGCCTCGACGAGGTGATGACCAAGACCTACAGGCGGACCTTCGGGTAGAGAGCAATGCCTCGGGCATTTCCCACAAGATGCCCCGAGGCATTGACTCAGCGAGTCACAAAGTCCTGCGAGACCGACAGGGAAGAGCTCAAGGCGTTGTCGGGAAGCGCATAAAGGTCATCGACCAGTCGCTGCAGATTGGCACTTATCGCCCTTACGTTGGCCAGTCTCAGACGCTCGGACCCGACGCCCATCTCGATGAGTTTCGCCGTGGCGGGAGTCGTCAGCACCTTGTCGAAAACGACGGTCCCGGTGGCGACATCCGTCAGCTTGTAGGCGATCGTCGCGGTGACGGTGGTGTCGAAGGCGATGAACGGCTGGTCCAGCTTCTGAAGCACGACGTCGAGACGGAAGCGGCCGTTCTCGGCGCGCCCCAGATTGGCACGTATCAGGGTCTGCACCAGAGCGGCCCGAAGGTCGGCGTTGCTGGTGTACGGCATGTGCAGGATCGTTGTGTCCTTGCCACCCGTCACCGATCCGACGGTTATCGCGTCACGATAGGCTGGAGCCGGCCCTCGTGTGGTGTCGCCCCCTGCAAGAGGGGGAACCATATAGGGCGATTCTGTGGGACTGGCGCAGGCCCCGACAAACGTCAGCGCCACGACCGCGAATACCAGCCCCAGTAGTCTGATCATCCTAATATTCCCCCAGCTCTGGCCAACCTAATCGTTGACCGGAGCGCCGTCGAGAGAATGCTTCGATGGCTCTTGCGAGAAACGTCTTCAGAGGCGGCCGCAACGTCCAGGCGGCCACACCAAGGCGCGAGCCCGATCATCGATCCAGCGGACAGGCCATCGCTGAATGGCGACAGCGGCGCGAGAGTTCAGGTGAACGCCTCGTCCCAGGTCCCGCGCGTCGAGGCCTTCGAGTATTCGGTCGAGCGGTTCTCGAAGAAATTGGTGTGCTCGATGGCGTTCAGCATCTGGTCCATCCACGGCAGCGGGTTCTTGGCGTCCGCGCGGTAGATGGGCTGGAGACCGAGCTGGGTCAGGCGGCGGTCGGCGATGTAGCGGATGTAGCGCTTCACATCGAGGCCGGTCATGCCCTCGATGCCGCCCAGCTCGAACGAGAGGTCGATGAAGGCGTCCTCGTGATCGACGATGGTCGAACAGGCGACGTAGATCTCGCGCTGCAGCTCCTCGGTCCAGACTTCCGGGTTTTCCTGGATGAAAGTGCGGAACAGCTTGATGATCGAGTTGCAGTGCAGCGTCTCGTCGCGCACCGACCAGGTCACGATCTGGCCCATGCCCTTCATCTTGTTGAAGCGCGGGAAGTTCATCAGCATCGCGAAGCTGGCGAACAGCTGCAGGCCCTCGGTGAAGGCGCCGAACACGGCGAGCGTCTTGGCGATGTCGGCCTTCGAGTCGACGTTGAAGCCCTGCATGTAGTCGTACTTGTCCTTCATCTCCTTGACGGTGAGGAAGACGGAGTACTCGGTCTCGGGCATGCCGATCGTGTCGAGCAGGTGGCTGTAGGCGGCGACGTGCACCGTCTCCATCGCCGAGAAGGCGGCCAGCATCATCTGCACTTCGGTCGGCTTGAAGACGCGGCTGTAGTGCCGCATGTAGCAGTTGTTCACCTCGACGTCGGCCTGGGTGAAGAAGCGGAAGATCTGCGTCAGCAGGTGGCGCTCGCTGTCGCTGAGCTTGTTGCGCCAGTCCTTCACGTCGTCGGCCAGCGGCACTTCCTCGGGCAGCCAGTGGATGCGCTGCTGCGTCAGCCAGGCGTCGTAGGCCCAGGGATAGTGGAACGGCTTGTAGATCGGCTTTGCGTCGAGAAGTGACATGGCGCGGCGTCCAATTCGGTCGGGCGTATGAAAATGGGATCGCTGAAAATTAAAATCCCCTGTCGCGGGCCCGAACGCGGGACCGCGACAGGGGATGACGCTGGTTACTGGCAGCTAAGACATTCTTCGTAGTCATTGCTCTGTGCCGGCGGCGTTCCGGTGAACAGAGGAGAGGGAGCATCGGTCTTGGGCGCCGTAAGGGCATGGTCGCCGAGCGGTGCGGCGAGGGCTTCGCCCGCGACGCTCTCGGCGCGCTGGATGGAAAGCGAGCGGCAGTAGTAGAGGCTCTTCACGCCGCGCTTCCACGCCATCATGTGGATCTGGTGCAGGTCGCGCTTGTGTACGTCGGCCGGCAGGAAGATGTTCAGCGACTGGCTCTGGCAGATGTAGGGCGTGCGGTCGGCCGCATGCTCGATCAGCCAGCGCTGGTCGATCTCGAACGCGGTCTTGAACACCGCCTTCTCGTGATCGTCGAGGCAGTCGAGATTACGCACCGAGCCCTGGTCGGTCATGATCGCCGTCCAGGTGTCCTCGTCGTTCTTGCCCTTCTGGGCCAGCACCTTCTCGAGGTACGGGTTGCGCACCACGAACGAGCCCGACAGGGTCTTGTGGTTGTAGACGTTGGCCGCCGACGGCTCGATGCCGGGCGAGGCACCGCCGCAGATGATCGAGATCGACGCGGTCGGCGCGATCGCCAGCTTGTTGGAGAAGCGGTCCTGGAAGCCGAAGTCGGCGGCATCCGGGCACGCACCGCGCTCCTTGCCGAGCGTCAGGGACGCCTCGTCGCACTGGGCGCGGACGTGCTTGAACATCTTCTTGTTCCAGACCTTCGCCATCACCGATTCGAGCGGGATGCCGTTGGCCTGCAGGAAGGAGTGGAAGCCCATCACGCCGAGGCCGACCGAGCGCTCGCGCATCGCGGCGTAGGTCGCGCGCGCGAAGTCGGAGCCGGCGGTGTCGATGAAGCCCTGCAGCACGTTGTCGAGGAAGCGCATCACGTCCTCGATGAAGTGCGGATGCTCGTGCCACTCGAGATAGGTCTCGAGGTTGAGCGACGACAGGCAGCAGACGGCGGTGCGCTGCTTGCCGTGATGGTCGATACCGGTCGGCAGCGTGATCTCGCTGCACAGGTTCGAGGTCTTGACCTCGAGACCGGCCAGCTTGTGGTGCTCGGGCCGGGCGTTGTTCACGTGGTCGACGAACACCAGGTACGGCTCGCCGGTCTCGACGCGCGCCGTCAGGATGCGGATCCACAGAGCGCGGGCCGAGACGGTGCGCTGGACGGCGCCGTCCTTCGGGCTGACCAGCGCCCATTCCTCGTCGTTCTCCACGGCGCGCATGAAGGCGTCGGAGATCAGCAGGCCATGATGCAGGTTCATCGCCTTGCGGTTGGGATCGCCGCCGGTCGGGCGACGGATCTCGATGAACTCCTCGATCTCCGGATGGTTCACCGGCAGGTAGACGGCGGCCGAACCGCGGCGCAGCGAGCCCTGGCTGATCGCCAGCGTGAGCGAGTCCATGACCCGGATGAACGGCACCACGCCCGAGGTCTTGCCGTTCATGCCGACCTTTTCGCCGATCGAACGGAGATTGCCCCAGTAGGAGCCGATGCCGCCGCCCCGGGCGGCCAGCCACACGTTCTCGTTCCACAGCCCGACGATGCCCTCGAGGCTGTCGTTGGCCTCGTTGAGGAAGCACGAGATCGGCAGGCCGCGGGTGGTTCCGCCGTTGCTCAGCACGGGCGTGGCCGGCATGAACCAGAGATTGCTGATGTAGTCGTAGAGACGCTGGGCATGGGCGTCGTCGTCGGCGTAGGCCGAGGCGACTCGCGCGAACATGTCCTGGTAGCCTTCGCCCGGCAGGAGGTACCGGTCGGTCAGGGTGGCCTTGCCGAAAACCGTCAGGCGGGCATCCCGCGATGAATCGGTAACAACCCGCGCACCGCTTCGAACTTGAACGACATCAAACACTTGCGGTCCCCTTTTTCTTTTTGTCCACAGCTGTGGATAGAACACTCTGTGGAAGACACCTAGATATTGGGAGGAGTTCGTCGCTCCCCACTATCCATAGATAGTACGCGTGGCGCCGACCCTGTCATTGCGAAATTTATTCCCCGTATGTGAATCTCAAGAATGGTTGGTTAACCTCTTGAAAGATCGGGCGAAAAATCGGTTTGAAATTCTGTTTCAAGCACCCGTTTTGTGCCTTCGCAGGTGCAGCATAGCACGAGAACAAAACGCGCTTTCCCGCGGATTCCGTGGACCCCAGACAGAAACCGCAGCGAATCGGCTCGCCCGAGAAGGAGCACCTCGCCAAAGCCGCGATTCGATGGGCATTCTCGGCTTCGCCAAGACTCCGTCGTCAGAATGTCATCGTCGGGCGTAACATCCGTCCCGGATTCGCGAGGAATGCACAAAATATGGCCAATTCGTCGACGCCGCGTGTCTATGGGCTGGACGCGATCTGCGCCGCCGCCCTGCAGGCCGGCGGCGAGGAAGCTGCACAATTCGCACGCCGCCTGTTCAGCCGGGTGTCCGACAAGGATCTGGCGGCCGCGCCGGTCGACCAGCGGGCTGCGGCGGCGATCTCACTCCTGTCGTTCGCGCGCCGCCGCCTGCCCGGCGTCGCCAAGATAAGGATCTTCAATCCCGCACTCGGCGACCACGGCTTCGAGAGCCGCCACACAATCGTGCAGATCGTGAACGACGACATGCCGTTCCTGGTCGATTCGATCACCAACGAATTCAATCGCCGGGAGATTTCCGTCCACCTGCTCGCACATCCTGTGTTGGCGGCGCGACGCGATCTCGACGGCGACCTGGTGGGCATCGCCCTCGAAACCGGCGAACGCGCGCGCGCCGAATCGATGATGCACATCGAGATCGATCGCCAGACCGATCCGGTGCTGCTCGACGAAATCGCCGCGGCGCTGACCCGCGTGCTGGCCGAAGTGCGCGTCGCGGTCGACGACTGGCGTGCGATGCGCCGCGCCTGCCTCGACGCCATCCTCGACCTCGCGCCCGGCCACGCGCCGAACCTGGCCGAGTACGAGGATTTCCTGCGCTGGCTCGAGGCCAACCACTTCACCTTCCTCGGCCATCGCCGCTATCGCTATGTCGAGGATGCGAGCCAGCCCGCCGGCCTGCGTTACGAGATCGTGCCGGGATCGGCGCTGGGCATCCTGCGCCGCGACGAGGTGCGTCTGTTCGAGCCCGGCGTCGGCAGCGGCGAGGCGATGGCCCGGTTCGCGCGGGGACCACACAACATCCTGGTCGTGAAGACCGACCGGCAGTCGCTGGTCCATCGCAGCGGCGCGATGGATTGCGTGATCGTGAAGACCTGTGACGCCGACGGTCGCGTCACCGGCGAACACCGGCTGGTCGGCCTCTTTACCTCCGCGGCCTATCACGCGCCGGTTCATGACGTGCCGCTGCTGCGCGGCCGCATCGAGAGCCTGTTGCGCCGGTCCGGCTTCGATCGTCACGGACATGACGGCAAGGCGCTGCTGGCGATCCTCGATGCCTATCCGCGGGACGAACTGTTCCAGGTCGACGAGGATACGCTCTACGACCATGTGCTCGGCATCCTGCAGCTTCAGGAAAGAAGGCGCGTCGCACTGTTCTCGCGCCTCGACACGGTCGGCCGCTTCGCCACCGCACTGGTCTTCGTGCCGCGCGAGCGCTTCGACGAGACGCTCTCGGCGCGCTTCGCGGGCATCCTCGAAAAGGCCTGGAACGGCCGCGTCACCTCGGTCGCCTCCTCGGTCGGCAGCAATTCCGCGCTGGTCCAGTCGCTCTACACGCTGAAGCTACACGCACCGGAGCAGGCGGGGCCCGATCTCCCCGACCTCGAGCGCGCGTTGATGGACGCGGCGACGTCGTGGAACGACCGGCTGCGCGCCGCCCTTCAGGCCAAGCTCGGCGAAGCCGAGGGCCGCGCCGCCGCCCGTCGCTGGCGCGACTGGTTCCCCGCCGTCTATCGCGCGACCTTCGACGCGGCGCAGGCGCTCCTCGACATCGAGTTGCTGCAGACGTTCGTGGACGGCGCCGGATTCGGCGTGCAGGTCGGCCGACGGAGCGGCATGCCGGCGCACCGCTTCGCGCTCCGCCTGTTCCATCCGCGCAAGCCTGTCGCACTCTCCGACATTCTGCCGCTCGCCGAAAACCTCGGCCTGCGCGTCATCAGCGAGGCACCCTTCCTGTTGCGCAAGGAAGGTGGCGACGAGCAGACCCACGGCGTGGCCATGCAGGTGCTGCGCGTGGAGACCGCGGACAAGTCGGCCGTCGATCTCGCTGCCGCGGGGCCGCGCTTCGTCGAGGCGATCGAGAAACTGCGCGCGGGCGCGCTCGAGAACGACGGGCTGAACAGGCTCGTGCTCGGTGCCGGGCTGGCCTGGCGCGAGGTCGCCATCGTGCGCGCCTATGCGAAGTATCTGCGGCAGGCCGGCATCCCGTTCAGCCAGGAGTATATGGAGCGGGCGCTCGCCGCCTACCCGACGGTGGCGCGCCTGCTGGTCGACCTCTTCAGGGCGCGCTTCGATCCGGCGCTGGGCGAGGCCACCTCCGAGGAGCGAAGCAACAAGGTAGCCGCGATCGAAGCGGAATTCGCGACAGCGCTCGAAGCGGTCGGTACGCTCGACGAGGACCGCATCCTGCGGCGCTTCCACAATGCCGTGCTGTGCACGCTGCGCACCAACTACTGGCAGTCGGGCGGCACGAAGGACTGGATCTCCTTCAAGATCGACAGCCGCGCGATCGATGAGCTGCCCGCGCCGCGGCCGCTGGTCGAGATCTTCGTCTACAGCCCGCGCATGGAGGGCATCCACCTGCGCGGCGGCCGGGTCGCGCGCGGCGGCATCCGCTGGTCCGACCGGCGCGAGGATTTCCGCACCGAGATCCTCGGCCTGATGAAAACGCAGATGGTGAAGAACGCCGTCATCGTACCGGTCGGCTCCAAGGGCGGCTTCTACGTGAAGCAGCCTCCGGCCGGGGGAACACGCGAGCAGATCCAGGCCGAGGGCATCGCCTGCTACCAGACACTGATCCGCGGCCTGCTCGACATCACCGACAACTATTCGGGCGGCAGCGTCGTGCCGCCGGCCGACGTGGTGCGCCACGACGCCGACGATCCCTATCTCGTGGTCGCCGCCGACAAGGGCACCGCCACCTTCTCCGACATCGCCAACGCGCTGGCGCGTGACCATGGCTTCTGGCTCGACGATGCCTTCGCGTCGGGCGGCTCGGCCGGGTACGACCACAAGAAGATGGGCATCACCGCGCGCGGCGCGTGGGAATCGGTGAAGCGCCACTTCCGCGAGCTGGGCCAGGACATCCAGGCGACGCCGTTCACCGTCGCCGGCGTCGGCGACATGTCGGGCGACGTGTTCGGCAACGGCATGCTGCTGTCGCCGCACATCAGGCTGGTCGCGGCCTTCGACCATCGCCACATCTTCATCGACCCCTCGCCCGATCCGGCGACCAGCTTCGCCGAGCGGCAGCGGCTGTTCGCCCTGCCGCGCTCCTCGTGGATGGACTACGACAAGAGCCTGCTGTCGGCCGGCGGGGCGATCATCGACCGGGCGGCCAAATCGGTGACGCTGTCGCCCGAGGCGCGCGCGGTGCTGGGCATCGAGGCGCCGACCCTGGCGCCGCTCGACCTGCTGCGCGCCATCCTGACGGCGCCGGTCGACCTGCTCTATTTCGGCGGCATCGGCACCTATGTGAAGGCGTCGAGCGAGACCAACGCCGATGCCGGCGACCGCGCCAACGACGCCGTCCGCATCGATGCCACGCAGGTGCGGGCGCGCGTGATCGGCGAGGGCGCCAATCTCGGCTTCACCCAGCGCGGTCGCGTCGAGGCCGCTCTCGCGGGACGCAGGATCAACACCGACGCACTCGACAATTCGGCGGGCGTCGACACGTCGGACCACGAGGTCAACATCAAGATCGCGACCGGCGGCGCCATCGCCTCGGGCGCGCTCACGGTCGAGGCGCGCGATCCGCTGCTCTTCTCCATGACCGACGAAGTCGCGACCCTGGTGCTGCGCCACAACTACCAGCAGAGCCAGGCGATCAGCGTCGCCGAAGGCCAGGCGGCCGAGGAGCACGACCGGCTCGAACGCTTCATGCGCGCGCTGGAGCGCAAAGGCCGGCTCGACCGTGCCGTCGAATACTTGCCCGACTCAGGCGCCATGCGCGTGCGCGCACAGAATCGCCAGCCGCTGACCCGTCCCGAACTGTGTGTGTTGCTGGCCTACGCCAAGATCGATCTCAACGAGGAGATCCTGGCGTCCGACCTGCCCGACGATCCGCGGCTCGAAGAGGAACTGCTGCGTTACTTCCCGGCGCCGCTGCAGGAGAAGTATGCAGCCGCCCTCCAGGGACATCGCCTGCGCCGCGAGATCACCGCGCTTCAGGTCGTGAACTCGCTGGTCAACCGCTGCGGACCGACCTTCGTGCACACAGTCGCGCAGCGGACCGGCGCCTCGGCCGCGCCCATCGCCCAGGCCTTCACCGTCGTGCGCGACGCCTGGAAGCTGCGCGACCTGTGGGCCGACATCGAGGCACTCGACGGCGCACTCAAGGCCGAGGCGCAGCTTCGCATGCTGGTCGCCTCGCAGCGCTTCGTCGTGCGCACCGTCCAGTGGACCCTGCGCCGCCTGCCGCAGCCGCTCGACACGACCGCCGCGACCGCGCAGCTCGGCCGTGCCGTGGCCGAACTGGGCGACCTGCGCGCCGACATGGTCGGCGAAGCCGAAGGCGCGGCGCTGGATGAGCTTCATCTTGCGGTGGAAGCCCTCGGTGATGCCGTTGGATCGTGAGAACCGCCACATGCGGCCGATCTCGACCTGCCAGGCCTCAAGCGAACGGGCGAGCTTTTGGCCGTCTTTAAAGGGGGTCGCCTTGAGTTTGGCGATGGCGTCGAGCAGCCTGTGCACCAGGATGCGGCACTGGTCTTTGGTCTGCTGTTTGGCCGCGAGCACTGCCATCAGCTCTTCCTTGAAGGCGTGGATCTGAGCGATGACCGGCTTGTTGGCGAGATAAGCCGCGAGGCGCTCTCGCTGACCGTCTGTCAGGTTGCGGGCGTGCTTTTGCAGGAGCCTCACGCGGCCGCGTCCACCATTGAGTTCGGGATCGATCTGGCGGCATGTCTTCATCAGGTGATAGAGCGCGAGGCGCACGACATGGAAGCGGTCGGCCACCACGAGCGCCTTGGGAAAGTAGGTTTTTGCGATTGAGCGGTAGCTCTCGGAGAGATCCATACAGATGACGCGCACACGGGCTTTGCTCGCCAAGTCAGAGAGATAGCGTTTAAGGTCGGCTTCCGAGCGGCCGGGAGCGACGTCAAAGATGCGGCGGCGCTTGAGATCGCAGAACGTCGTCGCAAAGCGCTTTTTGGCCGAGAAGAAATGCTCATCGAGCCCAAGCACACGCGGGACTTGGAGCGACATGAGTTTGCGGTTCTCGAGGTCGTACATGTGGTCGTAGTAGCGCGCGATGGTGGTGTCGGAGCGGCCGCACGCCTTTGCCAAGCTCGCCCGTGAGATGCCCTGCGTGTGCTGGTGATAGACCTGCCGCTTCAAGGCTTCGGTCGAGCGTTGGTAAGGCTGGATACCTTCGAGCCGCTGACGGAAATACCTGCCGCAGGCGCGGCAGTGGAACTTCGAAACAAAGAACCGCAACAGCACCCGGCGCAGGCCCACACTCTCGTGGGAGACTTGGCGCTCGGTCTTGTCCTTCTTGCGCAGGTCGCCGCCGCCGCCGCCGCAGTGCGGGCAGCGTGGTTCGAGATGGCAGTCGAGGTCGTGGATGATGGGGTTGAAGCCGCTCGTCTTCGCGATTGTGAACCCGGGCAGGTTCAGCGTAACGTCATAGGAAGGCATCCTCGGCATGTCCTTTGTTGGCTCGTCCGGCAAGACGGCAAACAATAGACCTTGTTCTGAGGATGCCCCAACTTGTGGCGGAGAGCCCGATAAGGATGCCGTCGTACACGGGCACAGCTTTCGTGCCGAGGGCCGCTTGCAAGGGCGGCAGATACGTTACGGCAGCCTGCGCGAGCGCAATCGCGATGAGGACGGTCCAAATCATCTTGGTGCCACGCACAGCGGCCCACGTCAGTGAGGTG
>OFDC01001260.1_pt1 | contig 13896 bp, 10 predicted proteins | sample 1520941 | NCBI WGS metagenome assembly OFDC01 (sample SAMEA94258168, study PRJEB24077) | hot springs metagenome | biome: Aquatic biome; feature: Water | place: India | collected 2012-12-06 | depth 5 m | reverse complement strand
CCAGGGTCGAAAGCTCCCAGTCCAGCACCGCGATCACGCGCGGCTCGGTCGGGTGCAGGATCATGTTGTCGAGGCGATAGTCGCCATGGACGATCGAGGTCTGGTCGTCCGCCGGCACGGTGGCCGGCAGCCATTCCATCAGACGGTCCATCTCCTCGATCGTCTTGGTCTCACTGGCCTTGTACTGCTTGGTCCAGCGGTCGATCTGGCGCGCGAAGTAGTTGCCCGGCTTGCCATAGTCGGCAAGGCCAACAGCCGCGTAGTCGACATTGTGCAGCGCCGCCAGGGTGTCGATCTGCGCCTCGTAGATCGCCCGCCGCTCGGCCGGCTGATAGTCAGGAAGCGTGCCGTCCCAGAGGATTCGGCCCTCGACGTTCTCCATGACGTAGAAGATCGTGCCGATGACGTCCTCGTCCATGCACAGGGCATAGGCCTTGGCGACCGGGAAGTCGGCCTGGTTCAGGCCCGAGATCACCTTGTACTCGCGATCGACCGCATGCGCGCTGGGCAGCAGCTTGCCCGGCGGCTTGCGGCGAAGGACGTACTTCCGGGCCGGCGTGACCAGCTGATAGGTCGGGTTGGACTGGCCGCCCTTGAACTGGCGCACCTCCAAGGGACCGGCGTACCCGTCGACGTTCGCTTCAAGCCAGGCGGCCAGCTTGGCCTCGTCGATGGCATGGCGGGGGTCGACGGGCTTGGTGCCGGAGTTCAGGTCCTGGGCGGACGGTTCGGCGGCTTCGGCCATGGCGCTTTCTCCCCAACGCTTGTTTGAATGGGGAGTTTAGAGGGCGGGGCGCGCGTGGCAAGCACGTTGCGTCCTACAAGGCGCGCATAGGTGCGCGCACCCCAGGACGAGGCGGCTATCGCCCTGAAATCCTCGTCCTGAGGCGCCTGCGCAGCGGGCCTCGAAGGACGTAGTGCATCTCAGCCTGGCTGCGACAACGCCCGCCAGCCGATGTCGCGACGATAGAAGCCGCCTTCCAGCGAGACGTGCTCAAGCGCGCCATAAGCGGCCTCTCGCGCCTCGGCCAAGGTCTCGCCCAGGGCGCAGACGTTCAGCACCCGGCCGCCCGAAGCCACCAGACGTCCCTCGAACTCCCGTGTCGTGCCTGCGTGGAACACCACGACGCCGTCCCCAAAGTCGGCGTCGGCGCCCTGGATGCGACCGCCAGTCTTGGGCGCGTCGGGATAGCCCTCGGCGGCCAGCACCACACAGATCGCCGCCTCGTCGCGCCACTTGGGCGGCTCAGCCGAGGCCAGTTCGCCCTTCGCCGCCGCCAGCAGGATCGGCACGATGTCGCTTTCCAGACGCAGCATCAGGGTCTGGCATTCGGGATCGCCGAAGCGGGCGTTATATTCGACGAGCTTGGGACCCGCGGGCGTCAACATCAGACCAGCATAGAGCACGCCGACATACGGATTGCCCTCGGCCGCCATGCCCTCGACGGTCGGAACGATCAGCTCGCGCCACGCCTGGTCGATCAGGGCCTTTGTGAGGACGGGCGGCGGCGAATAGGTGCCCATGCCGCCGGTGTTGGGACCTTCGTCGCCATCATAGGCGCGCTTGTGATCCTGGGCCGCGCCGAACAGCACGGCGGTCTTGCCATCGGAAATCGCGAACAGCGAGGCCTCTTCGCCGTGCATGAACTCCTCGATCACCACTCGCGCGCCGGCCGAGCCGAAGCGGCCGCCCAGCATGTCGACAACGGCGGCGTCGGCCTCGGCCCGGGTCGCGGCGATCACCACGCCCTTGCCGGCCGCCAGGCCGTCGGCCTTGATCACGAAGGGCGCTTCCAGGGTGTCAAGGAAAGCGCCCGCCGAGGCGGCGTCCTCGAACACGCCATAGGCCGCCGTCGGCAGTCCGTGGCGCTGACAGAAGTCCTTGGTGAAGGCCTTGGAGGTTTCCAGTTGCGCCGCGCGCTGGCTGCCGCCGAAACAGGGAATGCCGACGCTCGCCAGCTTGTCAGCGAGGCCGACCTCCAGCGCTGACTCCGGCCCAACCACGACGAGATCGGCGCCGATCTCCTGAGCCAGCGCCACCAGACCGTCGGCGTCGGTCGCCTTGACGGCCCGCAGTTCGGCCACGGCCTCGATGCCCGGATTGCCCGGCGCCGCGACAAGACGGTCGCACAATGGCGACTGGGCGATCTTCCAGGCCAGGGCGTGTTCGCGTCCGCCGGATCCGACAAGGAGAATGGTCAGCTTTTCCATGAGCGCGGGGTGTGGCGCGCGGTCGCCGCCGGGTCAAGCACGCTCTCGCCCCCAAGGGCCGCCATTCGCCCCAGCTTGCTGGTCTGCTCGCCGGGCCCGCGACGAGGTAGGGCCATGGATACGCTCTTCCCCCTCGCTCTGACCGTGCACATCGGCTGTGGTTTCTTCCTCGCCGTCGCTGGTCTGCTCCCGATCCTCGCCCGCAAGGGCTCATCCCTGCATCGCTGGGCGGGGCGAACCTTCGTTGCGCTAATGAGCCTGCTACTGTGCGCCGCCTGGGTGATGACGGCGCTGCGGTTCAACGCATATTTCGCGGCCCTCTCGGCGACCGCGACCCTGACCATCTTCTCCGGAATCCGCGTCCTCAAGCGCAAGCGGCCGGACCTCGCCCCCCGCCAAGGCGCCACCTGGCTGGATTGGGTCGCCACCCTCGCCGTCGTCGGCGTAGGGGCTTGGGTGCTGATCCTCTTGCTGACAGGTCAAACGACCAGTCCCAGACCTACGACCATCGCGCTGGTCTACGCCTGTTTTGTCTATGGCGGTTGGGACCTGTGGCGGTTTGCACGGCCCACCGACTGGCCCTTCTCGCCGAGCCTCTGGACCTACGAGCATCTTGTGAAGATGTTGAGCGCCTATGGGGCGGTTCTCAGCGCCTTTTCGGGGAACTTCCTGACCTTCCTGCCCACGCCATGGAGCCAGCTCTGGCCGACCCTGCTGTTTCAACCGCTGGCGATCATCTGGGTTGCGGTGCTGGCGCGGCGCCGCCGAGCCTTGACGCGCGCGTGAGGGCCTTGCCCACCGCAGCGTGGGTGACGGCGTTCACCGCCTATAGCTGGCTGGCGACGACCGTCTGCGCCGCCTGGTTCGCGCGTCGGTTCGCCCTCGCCGAGGGCGAGGATCTGGGCGTGTGGCGTTCGCTGATCTGGCAGGGGGCGATCTATGCGGCTTGGCTGCCGGCGATCGGCGTGGTCTGGATCACCTTGCGCCGCTTCGGAGCCGGCGCGCGTGGCGTGTCGGCGGCCTTCGCCACCGGCTTGGCGGTCGTCCCGTTGGAAGCTCTGGTCGCCAGTCTGATCGATCAGGCCTTCGCGGGGGGCGGCGCCCTGTCCGCACGGATCCTCGGCAGGACGCCTGTCTGCATCCTGCTGCATACGGCGATTGTCGCGGTCGGCCTGGCTGCGGCCCACCACGGTCGCGCCGCCGAAGCCCGCGCACGCAACGCGCTGCTGGAGGCCGCACTCGCCGAGGCGCGGCGTCGATCCGAGCCCAGCGCAGAGCGGCTGATGGTCATGAGCGGCTCACGCCGCGTCCCCGTCGAGATCGCGGCGGTCGAATGGTTCAGCGCGGCCGACAACTATGTCGTCGTCCATTGGAACGGACGCGAGGGCTTGCTGAGGGCCACTCTCCAAAGTCTGCAGGCCCGCCTGGACGCCAGCGTGTTCGCCCGCGCCCACCGCTCCGCGCTGGTCAACCTCTCCAAGGTCTTGGAGGCCAAACCCTTGTCCGACGGTTCCTGGCGGTTGACCTTGGCCAGCGGCGCGGAGGTCGTGACGAGCCGGACCTATCGCGACGCGTTGCTCGACCGCCTGGGGCGGAAAACCTCGGACGGTCAGGCCGCGTCCATATCCAGCGAATAGCCCGCCGAGCGCACGGTGCGGATCGGATCGGCGTCGGTCGTCCCGTTCAGCGCCTTGCGCAGGCGTCCGATGTGGACGTCGACGGTGCGGGCCTCGACATAGACGTCCGAGCCCCAGACCGCGTCCAGCAGCTGCTCGCGGCTGAACACCCGGCCTGGGTGCTGCATCAGGTAGTCGAGCAGGCGGAACTCGGTCGGGCCGAGGTGGATCTCCTTCCCACTGCGCTTCACGCGGTGCGCGACACGGTCGATGATGATGTCGCCCACCGTGATGCGGTCGTCGGCGAGACCAGGACGGATCCGGCGCAGAACGGCGCGGACGCGGGCGGTCAGCTCGACCATCGAGAACGGCTTAACCACATAGTCGTCGGCCCCGGTGTCGAGGCCCCGGATGCGGTCAGTCTCTTCGCCGCGAGCGGTCAGCATGATGATCGGCACGTTGCGCGTCTCGGCCCGACCACGCAGACGGCGGCAAACCTCGATGCCCGAGACCTTGGGCAGCATCCAGTCCAGGATCACTAGGTCGGGGGCCCGCTCGTTGGCCATGATCAGGGCTTCCTCGCCGTCGCCGGCGACGCCGACCCGGTAGCCCTCCTTGTCGAGGTTGTAGTGCAGCAGGGTGGCCAGGGCGTCTTCGTCTTCGACCACCAGAACGTAGGGAGTCACTTCGGGCCGCCTTTTTTCAGACTACTGTGAAAGGACGTCGAGCTTGGGGCGTTGCGAGGTCAGTTCCTCGCCCGTCAGCTCGAAGTGGATGATTTCGGCGATGTTGGTGGCGTGGTCGCCGATCCGCTCAAGGTTCTTGGCCACGAAGAGCAGGTGCGTGCACGCGTTGATCGTCCGCGGATCGCCCATCATGTAGGTGAGCAGCTCGCGGAAGATGGCGTTGTAGTGCTCGTCCACCTCTTCATCGCGGCTCCAGACGCCGATGGCGCGCTGCAGGTCCGAGGTGGTGTACGCGTCGAGTACGTCCTTCAGACGGCCCTGGACCAACTTACCCATGCGTTCGATCGACCGCGTCAGGGCGCTCATCGGATCGGCTTCGGTCAGGATCAGGGCGCGCTTGCCGATGTTCTTGGCCATGTCGCCGCAGCGCTCCAGGCTCATCGAGATCTTCAGCGCCGCCACGGCATGGCGCAGGTCCACCGCCATCGGCTGGCGCAGCGCGATCAGGCGGAAGGCCTTACGCTCGATCTCCGACTGCAGCGTGTCGAGGCGTTCGTCGCCGGCGACCACGGCCTGGGCCAGCGGGCCATCGCGGCGAGCGATGGCGGCGATGCAGTCGGCGACCTGGCTCTCGGCGATGCCGCCCATGCGGGTGACTTCGGCCGTCAGGTGGGCCAGCTCTTCGCCGTAGGATTTGACGGTATGTTCGGTCATTTCGGTCTCTCTCCCCGGATCAGCCGAAGCGGCCGGTGATGTAGTCCTGGGTGCGGCTGTCGCGAGGATTGGTGAACATCTCCTCGGTAGGGCCGCTCTCGACCAGCTTGCCGAGGTGGAAGAACGCAGTGCGCTGCGAGACACGGGCGGCCTGGGCCATCGAGTGCGTGACGATGACGATGCAGAACTGGCTGCGCAGCTCGTCGATCAGCTCTTCGATCTTGGCGGTGGCGATCGGATCGAGGGCCGAGCAGGGCTCGTCCATCAGGATCACTTCCGGCGAGACCGCGATGGCGCGGGCGATCACCAGGCGCTGCTGCTGGCCGCCCGAGAGGCCGGTGCCCGGCTGGTGCAGGCGATCGGCGACTTCATTCCAGAGGCCAGCCTTCTTGAGGCTGCTCTCCACAATGGCTTCCAGCTCGGCTTTGCCGGTCGCCAGGCCGTGGATACGTGGGCCATAGGCGACGTTCTCGAAGATCGTCTTGGGGAACGGGTTCGGCTTCTGGAACACCATGCCGACGCGCGAGCGCAGCACCACCGGGTCCACGCTCCTGGCGTTGACGTCGGCGCCGTCAATCTCGATCGAGCCCTCGACGCGAGCGCTCGGGATGGTGTCGTTCATGCGGTTGATGCAGCGCAGGAACGTCGACTTGCCACAGCCCGACGGGCCGATGAAGGCGGTGACCGACTTGGCCGGGATATCGAGGTCGACGTCGAACAGCGCCTGCTTGTCGCCATAGAAGACCTTGACGCCGCGCGCCTTGATCTTGGGGTCGGCGGTGGCCGGGGCGGCGGGCGCAGCGGCGGGCATCACCGGCGCGCGGGCGGAATCATCGGGGCTTTGGACGGTCATGGCGTGTCCCTGGAGGAGGGGCGAAGCGAGGGGGTTCAGGATCGAGGTCATGGACGATCTACCAGCGGCGCTCGAAGCGGCGGCGCAGGATCACGGCCGCAGCGTTCATGACGATCATGAAGACGAGAAGGACGATAATCGCGGCGGCGGTGCGCTCATGGAAGGCGCGTTCGGACGCGTTCTCCCAGATGAACACCTGCACCGGCAGCACCGTGGCGGCGCTGGTGAAGCCTTCGGGGACGCCCGGCACAAACGACACCATGCCGATCATCAGCAGCGGGGCGGTCTCACCCAGGGCGTGGGCCAGCGACAAGATGGCGCCGGTCATCACGCCGGGCATGGCCAGCGGCAGCACGTGGTGAAAGACGGTCTGGGTCTTGGACGCGCCGACGCCCAGGGCGGCCTCGCGGATCGACGGCGGCACGGCCTTCAGCGCCGAGCGGGTGGCGATGATCACGGTGGGCAGGGCCATCAGCGCCAACACCAGGCCGCCGACCAGCGGCGAGCCGCGCGGCACGTTCAGCCAGTTGATGAACAGCGCCAGACCCAGCAGGCCGTAGACGATCGACGGCACGGCGGCGAGGTTGTTGATGTTGACCTCGATGATGTCGGTCCAGCGGTTCTTCGGCGCGAACTCTTCCAGGTAGACGGCGGCGAGCACCCCCACCGGGACCGAAATGAGCGCGGTGATCAGCAGCATCATCGCTGAGCCGACAACAGCGCCGAGGACGCCCGCTTGCTCGGGCTCGGTGGAGTCAGAGTGCGTGAAGAAGCCCAGATTGAAGCCGGACGTGATCGCGCCATCCGCTTTTAGCTTGTCCAGCCAGTCCAGCTGCTGGTTGTCGAGCTTGCGATCCGCCTCGTCGGTCGAACGCTTGAGTTCGCCCTTGAAGTAGAGGTCGGCGTCCGCCTTCAGCGGGCCCGTGATCGTGATCGTCTGGCCGATAAGCTTCTGATCGGCTTTCAGCTTGTTCAAGATCTGGAAGCCGAAGTCCCGCGAAACCAGGTCCTGGACCTTGAGCGAGACCGAGCCCAGGTCGTCGTCCTGAACGCCCAGCTTCTTCATCACCGCCTCGGCGACGATGTAGTCGTAGTTGACGCCGGTCAGGTCGGACGTGTCGATCCGGTCCGGGTTCAGATAGACCGGGACGGACAGCGTGTGGGTCTCGAAGGTCGAGTAGCCCTGGGCCACGATCCGGCCGACAAGTACCACCAAGAAGATCATCGCGACGATGATCGCGGCGACCCCTTGCGCCTTGAACAGGCGCTCGGCGCGGTGGCGCTTCTTCAGACGGGCGTCGGCGGCCGAGAGGGCCGGGCGCGGGGCGGCCGCGCCGAGGGTCGCGTCAGTCATATTGTTCCCGGTACTTCTGGACGATGCGCAGGGCGACGATGTTCAGCGTCAGGGTGACCACAAAGAGGGTCAGGCCCAGACCGAAGGCCGACAGGGTCTTGGGACTGTCGAATTCCTGGTCGCCGGTGAGCAAGGTGACGATCTGGACGGTGACCGTGGTCACGGTGTCGAGCGGGTTGGCGGTCAGTTTGGCCTGCAAACCGGCGGCCATGGTCACGATCATGGTCTCGCCGACGGCGCGCGACACGGCCAGCAGCATGGCCGCCATGATCCCGGGCAGCGCGGCCGGCAGGACGACCTTCTTGACCGTTTCCGACTTCGTGGCGCCCATCGCGTAGCTGCCGTCACGCAGGCTCTGCGGCACAGCGTTGATGATGTCGTCCGACAGCGAGGAGACAAACGGGATCAGCATGATGCCCATCACCACGCCGGCGACCAGCGCCATCTGGTTCTGGACTTCCATGAGATAGGTGGCCAACGGGCCAGGCGGCAGCGCCGCGCCGATGGCGTTGAAGCCAGCGCGGAACAACGGACCGACGGTCAGGGCCGCGAAGAAGCCGTAGACCACGGTCGGCACGCCGGCCAGGATCTCGAGCAGCGGCTTGACCACCCCGCGTACGGTGCGCCCGGCGTACTCCGACAGATAGATCGCCGAGTAGAGACCGATCGGAGCCGCCACCAGCATGGCGATCAACATGATGAGGAAGGTGCCGGCGAACAGTGGCACCGCGCCGAAGGCTCCCGCCGAGGCGACCTGGTCGGCGCGCATGGCGATCTGCGGGCTCCACTCGGTTCCAAGCAGGAATGAAAGCGGACTCACGCTCTGGAAGAAGCGCCAGCTTTCCCAAACCAGCGACATCACGATGCCCAGGGTGGTGAGCACCGCCGCGACCGAACAGGCGATCAGCAGCGCGCTGGTCCAGCCTTCGACGCGGTTGCGGGCGCGGAACTCCGGGTTGATGCGCGGGAAGGCCAGCAGGAAGCCCGCCAGAGCCAGGACGCCTGCGCCGCCCAGCATGCCCGTGTTCAGCACGGTCTCGATCCGCCGGGCTTCGGCGACCTTGGCGTCAAGAGCGACCTTCAGTTCGCCCTCATAGGTGACTTCCGAAGGCGCTTTCTTGGCCGCGATCGCGCGGGCGTCACTGTAGAAGACCGCCTGGCGATCAGCCTCCAACGCCTGCACGGCGGCGGGACGCGTCGATTGCAGGATAGCGTCCTCAGCGCGACCGCCGAACATCACGCCCAGCAACAGCAGCAGGGCCGCCGGAATACCGGCCCACAGCGCCACGTAGGCGCCGTAGTAGTCCGGCAGGGAGTGAAGGACGCGTGCGCGCCCGTCGGCGGTTTTGGCGGCGCGGCGGCGGCCGGCCACGAAGGCCGCGCCGGAGAACAGCGCCAGGACGAGAAGCGAGAGCCAGGTCAGCATGCGTGAGGCTAATCTTGCGCGAGTTGTCGAGGGCCGCGCAGGATCGCGGGCCCTCCCCCGGTCCGTCTATGCCGGTCCGGCGCCGCGCTTATGCGACACTTACATGACAGTTTGACGACAACGCCCGGAGCCCAGACGACTCTCAGGCCTCAAAACCCCGCTTTCAGGCGTCGACAGGCGTTAACGTGCTGGTTGCGGCTTCGGCTTTCGCCATAGGCAGGTAGACGCCGAATGTGGCCCCCTGGCCCTGAACGCTCTCGACGGTCAGGCCGCCGCGATGGCGGTTCATGATGTGCTTGACGATCGCCAGCCCCAGACCCGTTCCTGACCTGTCGCCGCTCTTCTGGCCCTCGACGCGATAGAACCGCTCGGTCAAGCGCGGCAGGTGTTCGCGCGCCAATCCGGGACCGCGATCGGTGACGCGAAGCACCGCATAGCGCTCGGCCGGATCATGATCCGGCGTCAGCAACGACATCCTCGAGGCCGCCGGATCGCGCGGCGCGGAGGCCGCCTCGACGGCCAAGCTGGGGAAGACCTCGACCCGCACCACGCCCTCGCGCGGCGTATACTTGATGGCATTGTCGACCAAGTTCTGGATGACCTGGATGATCTGATCGCGGTCGCCCTCGACCACGGCCCCACCGCGCGGCGGCAAAACCGGGTCAAACGTCACCGCCTTGTCGCGGGCCTGGGGACCAAGCGCGTCAATCACGTCGATCACCGCCATCGCCAGGTCGACGCGGCCCAACGGCGCGATGTGCTCGTTCAGCTCGATCCGCGAGAGACTCATAAGGTCGTCGATCAGGCGCGACATACGCTCGGCCTGGGCCAGCATAATGGCCAGGAACTTGTCGCGCGCGCCGGGGTCGTCCTTGGCGTGGCCGCGCAAAGTCTCGATGAAGCCCGACAGCGAAGCGAGCGGCGTTCGCAGCTCATGGCTGGCGTTGGCCAGAAAGTCCGCCCGCGTGCGCTCGCTGCGCCGGGCGTCGGTTTCGTCCCGCAGGGCGAGCAGCGCCAGGCGGGAGCGGCCGATCGTCTCCTTGAGCGGACGGGCGTAAGCCAACCACGAGCGACCCTGGACGCCTCCGGTCTCAAACTCGGCCATGCCCTCGATCCCGCCGAACAAGGCCTCGTCGACGGCCTCCAGGACCCGGGGATGTCGCACAGCCGTCACGAGCAGCGCGCCATCGTGCTGGATCTTGAACAGCTCCCGCGCCGCGGCGTTGGCGAACAAAAAGCGACGCCCCGTCAGGTCATCGGCTTCCTCGGCGGCGATCACCATCAGCGGGTCGGGCAGGCGATCCAGAATCGCGGCGAACGGCGGAGGCTCGACAGATTTGGCGGCCGGTTGAACCAGCGCGCTGGGCGCGGCGCCCGCAGGCTCGGTCTCGCTCCGGCGATTCAGCAGAACGCCTGCGCCGCCAACCGCCAGGGCGGCGAGGACCGCAGGCAAGGGCTCGGCGAAACCGCCGACCGCAAGGCCCAGCAGGGCTCCGGGCCCGATCAAGAGAGGCCACGGCGCTCGCTGAGACGCGCGCTGCGGACCGGCCTGGGGCGTTTTCGCCAGCGACATCGTGGGCTTCACCGATTCAAGCGAGAGGCGATTCGACGAAGCAGATATGGCGCCCCGCCAAGCCATGCGATAGACGATTGGCGCCCTAGTGCGTGTTGCGAGCGGGACTCACCGCATTTTCGCCGCATCGTGACCCGAATTAGTGGCCCGGTTTCTATCGAGGTGTCGTTCGTAATGCAGCGCAAGGTCCTGGTCGCGACGGTCGCGGCCGCTCCTCTCCTGGCCATCGGTTTCGCCGCCTCGGCCGAGACCCCGGTCTCCAACGCGCGCACGACGCCGATCGCCACCAGCACGGCGACCGGAACGGCTGCGGACGACATCCGGATCACCGCCGACGGCTCGATCAAGCCGACCACGGCCGGCCCGATCGTGACCATCGACAGCAATCACAAGGTGACGAACCTCGGCACGCTGTCGACCACCGGCGTCAACGACGGCGTCGGCGTGCTGATCATCGGCGGCCGGACCGGCGGACTGACCAACTCGGCCACGATTTCACTGCTTGAGGACTACACCGCGTCCGACAGCGACTCGGACGGCGACCTTGACGGCGTGTTCGCTCAGGGCGCCAACCGCTTCGGCGTTCGCCTCACCAACGCCGGAACCTTCACCGGCGACATCGTCAATGACGCGACCGGCCTCATCAGCATTGAGGGCAACAACTCCGCTGGCGTTCTGCTGGAAGGTCCCGTTGTCGGTAACATCACCAACCTCGGCTCGATCAGCGTCATCGGCGACAACGCCTATGGCGTGAGGATCGCCGCGCCGGTGACCGGCAAGGTGACGTTGGGCGGCCAGATCAATGTGCAAGGCGTGAACGCCGTCGCCGAGGCCGTAGACGCGAACATCACGGGCGCGCTCGTTCTGCAGGGCGCGGCCAGCGCCACGGGTTACCGCTATACCTCCCGTCCGTCGACCGTAGACGCCTTGAACAAGCTGGACGCCGACGACCTGCTGCAGGGCGGGCCAGCCGTGCGCATCGCGGGCGACGTCACCGGCGGCGTGTTGCTGCAAGGCCTGAATTACTCGTCCAAGGTCAACAGCGACGGAACCACGACGGTCTCGACCGTGTCGTCGAGCAACACTGGGACGTCCAGCATCAACGTTTTCGGCGCAGCGCCGGCGTTGCAGATCGGCTCGGCCAGCCAGAACGTCACCCTGGGCGCGGTTGGAACTGGCGACAACGCCTACGGCCTGATCGCCAAGGGGGCCATCTCCGCAGCGGGCGTCTACAACGGCGTTTCGGCCACGGGCGTTTCGATCGGCGCCGGCGGCGGCCGCACGACCACGCTTTCGGGCGGCCTGCGGAACGACGGGCAGATCACCGCTAGCGCCTACGAGGCGAGCGCGACCACCTTGGCGCTGAATTCGGGCTCCAATGTCGCGGCGATCCTCAACCGCGGCGCGTTAACCGCCAACAGCGCGTCGTACGCCGGATCCGGAATCACGGCTAACGCCCGCGCGCTCGTGATCGCTAGCGGCGCTTCGGCCACCAGCTTCAGCAACACGGGCAGCATAACGGTCACGCGGACGGGCGAGACGGGCGATGCGATCGCCGTGCTCGACCAGGCCGGGACCCTTAGCACCATCTCCAACACCGGCTCCATCCGAACGACGGTTTCGGCGCCCGCGTACAAGGCCGACGGCACGCTCGCGACCGTGACCTCCACGGGTCGAACGATCGCGCTGGATTTGCGCGCTAACACCTCTGGAGTGACCTTCACCCAGTCAGGCCCGGCCGACTTCACCTCGACGAGCACTTTCCCCAGCACAGACACCACCACGAGCTCGAGCTCGACGTCGACCACGGTGGCGCCGTCCACCGTTGGCGACGTGCTGTTCGGCGCGGGCGCCGACACCCTGAACCTCTGGAGCGGCACGCTGCTGGGCGAGATGTCGTTCGGCGCCGGCCAGGACCGCCTGTCGATCGATGGCGGCGGCGTCGCCGTCGGCAAGCTCTACGACAGCGATGGGAAGTTGGACCTGTCGATCGCCAACGGCAGCCTGGCCATCGCCAACGCCGACACTCTCAATGTCAGCAGCGTGACCCTGGGCAGCAAGGCGAAGCTCCTGTTCTCTGCAGATCCGGCGGCCGGCACGAACACCAAGCTCGTCGTGTCTGGCGCCACCACGATCGCCTCGGGCGCGGAACTGGGCATCCGCATGGCCAACCTGGTCAAGCAACCGACCACCTTCACCGTCATTCAAGGGTCGAACATCAGCGTCGGGACGATCGGCAACAGCCTGCTCGCCTCGTCGCCCTATCTCTATGTTGCGACCAGCCGCGCCGACGCCAACAACGTCTATATCGACGTGCGCCGCCGCTCTTCGGCGGAGATCGGTTTCAACCAGGCTGAAGCCTCGGCCTACGACGCCGTATTCAGCGCGCTTGGCGCAGACAACACGCTGGCCGCGACGTTCTTGAACCAGACGACGCGTGATGGCTTCCGCGACCTCTACGACCAGATGCTGCCTGATCAGGGTGAAGGCCTCTTCGCGGCGCTACAATCGGTCAACCAGCAGGTTTCGGCGGCCACCATGTTCCGTCCGGACCCCGGCGATCGCTATGGTCCCGACAGCGTCTGGATTCAGGAAATCAACTCCCTGACCCGTCGCGACACCGACCAGACCCTCGGTTCAGACACCCAAGCCTTCGGCTTCGTGGGCGGCTACGAAGCGATGGGCGACGCCGGTGGCGCGCTGGGCCTGACGCTGGCCTATGTCAGCATCGAAGAACACGACACGGTCGCCAAGGTCGGCGAACAGACGACCGCTTCGTTCGTCCAGAGCGGCGCCTATTGGCGGCGCTCGGTCGGCGGCTGGCGCTTCAACGCCGGCGGCGGCCTGGGCTACGCCTTCTTCCAGGGCGATCGTCGTTTCATCGCCCCGGACGCCAGCGGCGATGGCGTGGCGGACCTGCTCCTGCAGAACAGCGCCGATTGGAATGGCGTGACCGCCAACGCCTATGCGGGTATGGCGTACGAACAGAAGTTCGGCCGCTTCTTCGCTCGCCCCGAGGGCCGTCTCGACTATGTCTGGCTCCGCGAAGGCAAGCGCACCGAAAAGGGCGGCGGCGATGGATTCGATCTGACCGTCGACAAGCGCACCTCAAACAATCTGAGCGGTGAGCTGGGCGTGGTGATGGGCGCGGACTTCGGCAAGCAGGTCTGGTGGCGCCCGGAAGTGCGTGTCGGCTATCGTCAGACGCTGGCCGGATCCGTGGGCGACACGGTCGCGCGCTTCAAGGGCGGCAACGCGTTCTCGTTGGCGGCCATGGACGACAAGCAGGGCGCTCTCACGGCCGGCTTTGCTCTGCGAGCGGGCACGCCGATGTCTTATCTGGCCTTGGAGGGCGGTGTCGAAGCCGCCAAGAAGCAGAAGCGCTACAACCTGCGCCTCTCCGGCCGGGCGATGTTCTAAGCGCGTCAAATCGTCCCAATACACCGTATTCGTTGAAGAGGCC
>OFDC01001259.1_pt1 | contig 13910 bp, 11 predicted proteins | sample 1520941 | NCBI WGS metagenome assembly OFDC01 (sample SAMEA94258168, study PRJEB24077) | hot springs metagenome | biome: Aquatic biome; feature: Water | place: India | collected 2012-12-06 | depth 5 m | reverse complement strand
CTGGCCGCGGCTGTGCTCCGGGATGGCGGCCAGCAGCGCCGCGGTGTAAGGGTGGTGGGGCCGCTCGAACAGGTCCGGCACCGACTGCGACTCGACCAGTTCGCCGGCATACATGACCTGGATGCGCCGCGCATGCTCGGCCAGCAGCGCGAGGTCGTGCGTGATGAGGATGAGCGCCATGTCCTGCCGGCGCTGCAGGTCCACCAGCAGGTCCAGCACCTGGGCCTGGATGGTGACGTCCAGGGCCGTGGTGGGTTCGTCGGCGATCAGCAGCTTCGGTGCGCAGGCCAGCGCCATCGCGATCATCACCCGCTGGCTCATGCCGCCGGACAGCTGGTGCGGGTAGGCCTGCAGGCGCGACTCGGCATCCGGGATCTCCACCTGCTGCAGCAGCTGCAGCGCGCGATCGCGCATGGCCCGCGCGCTGCCAGGCTGGTGCACCTTGAGCGTCTCGACGATCTGCGTGCCCACCGTGTAGCTCGGGTTCAGGCTGGTCATCGGGTCCTGGAAGATCATCGCCATGTCGCGCCCGACGATGCGCCGTCGCTCGCGCGGCGACAGCGCGAGCAGGTCGTGGCCGTCGAAGCGCAGGACGTCGGCGCGCACCCGCCCGGGCGCGTCGACGAGGCCCATCAGCGCGAGCATGCTCACGCTCTTGCCCGAGCCCGATTCGCCCACCAGGCCCAGCAGCTCGCCGCGTTGCAGGCGCAGGTCCAGGCCGCGCACGGCGGTGAAGGCGCGGCCCGGCGGGCCGAACTCGACGCTGAGGTTGCGGATCTCCAGCAAGGGGGACGTGCTGTTCATGACAGTTGCTGCATCCGCGGGTCCAGCGCGTCGCGCAGGCCGTCGCCCATGAGGTTGATGGCCAGCACGGTGGTGAGGATGGCCAGGCCCGGGAAGGTGACGACCCAGTTGGCACGTTCGATGTAGTCGCGCGCGGTGGCGAGCATGGTGCCCCACTCGGGCGAGGGCGGCTGCGCTCCCAGGCCCAGGAAGCCCAGGGCGGCCGCGGTGAGGATGGCGTCGGAGAAGCCCAGGGTGGCGGTGACGATGACCGGGGCCATGCAGTTGGGCAGCACCGTGTCGAACATCAGCCGGCCGGTGCCCGCGCCGGCCAGGCGCGAAGCGACGACGTAGTCCTTGGCGAGCTCCGACATCGCCGAGGCGCGCACCAGCCGCACGTAGTTGGGGATCGCCACCAGCGCGATGGCGAACATCGCGTTCGACAGCCCCGGCCCCAGCACCGCCACCACCGCGATGGCCAGCAGCAGGCTGGGCAGCGCCAGCAGGATGTCCATCCCCCGCAGGATGGCGATGCCGGCGCGCGGGAAGAAGGCGGCGGCCAGGCCGAGGGCGATGCCCGGCAGCATGGACAGCAGCACCGCGACGCCGCCGATCAGGAGCGACAGCCGCGCGCCATGCAGCAGGCGCGACAGCAGGTCGCGGCCGATGTCGTCGGTGCCGAGCAGGAAGCGGGTGCTGCCGCCCTCGTGCCATGCCGGCGGGACGAGCAGCGCGTCGCGGTACTGCTCGATCGGGCTGTGGGGCGCGAGCCAGGGCGCCCCCAGCGCGGCCAGCACCACGAGCGTGAACCACACCAGACCCAGCACGGCGCCCTTGTGGTGGGAAAAGCTGCGCCAGAACGCCTTCAGCCCGGAGGGAGGGGTGGGGTCCGCATCGGCGGGGGTGACGGGGAGCAGGGCACTCATGCGCAATGGCGGATGCGGGGGTTCACCAGCCCATAGAGCAGGTCGACGACGAGGTTGACGACGATGACCAGCGTGGCGGTGAGCAGGATGCCGCCCTGCACCACCGGGTAGTCGCGCCGGCCGATGGCGTCGATCAGCCACTTGCCCACGCCGGGCCAGCTGAAGATCGTCTCGGTGAGCACCGCGCCGCCCAGCAGCGAGCCCACCAGCAGGCCCATCACGGTGATGACCGGCACCAGCGCGTTGCGCAGCGCGTGCACGAACACGACGCGCGCCGGCGACAGGCCCTTGGCGCGCGCGGTGCGCACGTAGTCCTCGCGCAGCACCTCCAGCATGGCGCTGCGCGTCATGCGCGCGATCACCGCCAGCGGCACCGTGCCCAGCACGATGGACGGCAGCACCAGGTGCGACAGCGCGGAGCGCCAGGCGCCCTCCTCGCCCGACAGCCAGGCGTCGATCAGCATGAAGCCGGTGCGCGGCTCGACGTCGTACTCCAGCGACAGCCGCCCGGACACCGGCAGCGCGAAGTCGGGCGCGATGTCGCGCATGGCGACCGAGAAGAACATGATGAGCAGCAGGCCCCACCAGAAGATCGGCATCGAGAAGCCGGTCAGCGACAGGCCCATGACACCGTGGTCCAGCAGCGAGCCGCGCCGGATGGCGGCCAGCACGCCGGCCAGCAGGCCGAGGACGCTGGCGAACAGCATGGCGCACAGCGACAGCTCCAGCGTGGCCGGGAACAGCTGGGTGAACTCCGACCACACCGGCTCGTGGGTGACGAAGCTCTTGCCCAGGTCCAGGTGCAGTGCCTTCCACAGGTAGCTGCCGTACTGTTCCCACAGCGGCCGGTCCAGCCCCAGGGCCTTCAGCGCCTCGGCATGGAAGGCCGGGTCCAGCCGCCGCTCGCCGGCCATCACCTCCACCGGGTCGCCGGGGATGAGGTGGATGAGCGAGAAGGCCAGCAGCGTGATGCCGAGGAAGGTCGGCACCACCAGGGCGAGGCGCTTGAGCAGGAACGGAATCATGGCGACGAACGCATGGCCGAGCGTGTCACAGCCGGGCAGAGCTGGCTACAGCCAAGCGGGCCACCGCGGATCCGGCTTGGCCGGCAGGCCGAAGGGGGGAGCAAAGCATTCACCAGATCCGGATGCGCTCCGCCGCGGGCTTGTGCATGCCGTCGCCCGGTCGGGTGTGGAAGCTGTCGTGGAAGGCGTCGTGGTTGACCGCTGCGCCGTTGGCCCGGTACTCGCCGGGCGAGTGCGTGTCGATGGTCAGCAGTTGCAGCAGGCGTTCCTCGCGCAGCTTGGTGCGCCAGGACTGGGCCCAGCCGATGAAGAAGCGCTGGTCCCCGGTGAGACCGCCGATCACCGGCGCCTCTCGGCCCTGCAGCGACAGGCGCCAGGCCTTGTGCGCGATCTGCAGGCCCGACAGGTCCGCGATGTTCTCGCCCAGCGTGAGGCGACCGTTGATGCGATGGCCGGGCACCGGCTCGTAGGCGTCGAACTGCTTCACCAGGCGGTCGGCCAGCGCGTCGAAGGCCCGGCGGTCGGCCTCGGTCCACCAGTTCTGCAGCCGGCCGTCGCCGTCGTAGCGGCTGCCCGAGTCGTCGAAGCCGTGGCTGATCTCGTGGCCAATGACCGCGCCGATGGCACCGTAGTTGTAGGCCTCGTCGCGCGTGATGTCGAAGAACGGCGGCTGCAGGAAGCCGGCCGGGAAGACGATCTCGTTGTTGACGCCGCTGTAGAAAGCGTTGACCGTCTGCGGCGTGGTGAACCACTCCCGCCGGTCCACCGCCTGGCCGATGCGGCGCGCGCGCCGCTCGTGCTCGAAGCGTCCGGCCCGCACGGCGTTGCCGAAGGCGTCGCCCGGCACCACCTGCAGCGCGGAGTAGTCGCGCCAGACCTCGGGGTAGCCGATCTTGGTGCCGTACTTGGCCAGCTTGTCGCGCGCCCGTGACTTCGTCTCGGCGCTCATCCAGGCCAGCCCGTCGATGCTCTGCGCATAGGCCTGCATGAGGTGATCGACCAGCGTCTGCATGCGCGCCTTGTGCCCGGGCGGGAAGTGCCGCTCGGCCCAGAGCTTGCCGACCGCGAAGCCCAGGGCGCCGTTGACCGCCTGGGCAGCTTGCTGCCAGCGCGGCTTGGGCGCCTGCAGGCCCATCAGCGCCCGGTCCTCGAAGGCGAAGCGGGCTTCGCGCAGCGGCCGCGGCAGCACTTCGGCGTGGGCGCCGAGCAGCCGGGCCTGGAGGTAGGCCTGCCACACCGGCAAGGGCGTCCCGGCGACGATGCCCGACAGCGCGCTCACGTAGCTCGGCGTGGCGACGATGACCTTGTCCACGTCCGGCAGGGCCGCCTCGCGCAGCATCGGCGCCCAGGCCAGTGCGGACAGCGTGGGCAGTTGCGCCGGGGTGAAGGCGTTGTAGCGCTTGACCGGGTCGCGCAGGTCCACCCGGCTCCACTGGGCCTGGGCCAGCCGCTGTTCCAACGCATACACCGCCTGCGCTGCCTCGGCAGGCCGGGCCTGCCCGGCGGCGGCCAGCAGCGTTTGCAGGTAGGCCAGGTAGGCGGCGCGGGGCTTCTCGAAGCGCGGCGTGTCTTGCAGGTAGTAGTCGCGGTCCGGCAGGCCGAGGCCGGATTGGCTCACGTGCAGGCGCCACACCCGGGGGTCCTTGGCGTCCTGAGAGACGAACAGCGACAGCGGGGTCGGCGCGACGCCTTGCAGCCGGCCGAACAGCGCCTGCAGCTCCTGGTGGCTGCGCACCGCATCGATGGCCTGCAGCCAGGGCTGCACCGGGGCGAGACCGGCGCGGTCGATGGCGGCCTCGTCCAGGAAGGCCGCATGGAAGTCGCGCAGCTGCCGCTCCTCGGCGTCGCGAGGCTCGCGCGCGGCGAGCTCCTGCAGGATGCGCCGCACCCGCTCATCGGACTCGTCGCGCAGCTTCGTGACATCGCTGTAGCCCGCCTTGTCCGCCGGGATCGTCGTGGCCGCCAGCCACTCGCCGTTGACCGCGCGGTACAGGTCGTCCTGCGGACGCACCGAGCCGGAGAAGGCGCCCGCCCCCACTTCCCGCAATGGGGCGGCGCACCCGGCAGTGAACAGCACGGCGAGGACCGCCACACAGGTTGCGAGAGGATGTCGATGAATGCTCATGTCAAAGGCAGTCCTAAAAAAGCCGAGCGGGCCACCGCGGATCCGGCTTGGCCGGTCCGCCAGGGGTGCCCCCTGGAGGGGGCGGCCGTCAGGCCGTAGGGGGTGGGCAACCGTCCTTCGGCTTGGCCGGTCCGCCAGGGGCGCCCCCTGGAGGGGGCGGCCGTCAGGCCGCAGGGGGGATCAACGTCCAGGGGGTTACCAGATCCGTAGCCGCCGCTCCGCCGGCTTGTACATCCCATCCCCCTGCCGCGTGCCGAAGGCCTGGTGGAAGGCGTCGTGGTTGACCGCCGCCCCGTTCGCGCGGAATTCCGGCGGCGAGTGCGGGTCCACCGTCAGCAGCTGCAGCGCGCGCTGCTCGCGCGTCTTCTCCCGCCAGGACTGCGCCCAGCCCATGAAGAAGCGCTGCTCGCCACCCAGGCCGTCGATCACCGGCGCGGGCCGCCCGCCCAGCGAGCGCTGCCAGGCCTTCCAGGCGATCTGCAGGCCGGACAGGTCGGCGATGTTCTCGCCCAGCGTGAGCTGGCCGTTGAGGGACTGGCCGGGCAGGGGCTGGTAGGCGCCGTACTGCGCCACCAGCTGCGCCCCCAGCGCCTCGAAGGCCTTGCGGTCGGCCGCGGTCCACCAGTTGCGCAGGCGGCCTTCGCCGTCGTACTGGCTGCCCCAGTCGTCGAAGCCGTGGCTGATCTCGTGGCCGATGATCGCGCCGATGGCCCCGTAGTTCACCGCGTCGTCGGCACGCATGTCGAAGAAGGGCGGCTCCAGGATCGCTGCCGGGAAGACGATCTCGTTGAAGCTGGGGTTGTAGTACGCGTTGACCGTCTGCGGTGTCATGCCCCACTCGCGGCGATCGACCTTGCGCCCCGCGCGCACCGCCTGGCGCTCGTGCTCGAAGCGGCCGGCACGCACGACGTTGCCGAAGGCGTCGCCGGGTCGGATCTCCAGCCGGCTGTAGTCGCGCCAGACCTCCGGGTAGCCGATCTTGGTCGTGTACTTCGCGAGCTTGTCGCGCGCGCGGGCCTTGGTCGCCGGACTCATCCAGCCCAGCCCGTCGATCGACTCGCGGTAGGCCCCCAACAGGTGGTTCACCAGCTCCTGCATGCGCGCCTTGTAGGCGGGCGGGAAATGGCGCTGCACATAGACCTGCCCCACTGCCTCGCCCAGCGCGGCGTCGAGTGCGGCGGTGGCCTTCTGCCAGCGCGGCTTCGGGGCGGTCAGGCCGGCCAGCGCGGTGTCGCGGTAGGCGAAGCGGGCGTCGCGCACCGGCTGCGGCAGCCAGTCGGCCTGCGCGTCCAGCACCCGCAGCTTCAGGTAGGCGTTCCACACCGGCAGCGGCACCTCGCGCACCGCCTTGGCCAGCTCGGCCACATAGCTCGGCTGCGCGACGACGACCTTGCGCAGGTCCTGCGGCAACGCGCCGGCGCCGAAGTAGTTCGTCCAGTCGACCTGCGGTGCGCTGCGCACCAGCCGGTTGCGGGTGGTGGGGTTGTAGAGCTTCTTCGGGTCGCGCAGGTCCACGCGGGCCCACTGGGCGCGGGCCAGGCGCTCCTCCAGCGCGTACACCGCGTCCACCTGCGCCAGCGCCTCGGCCTCGCCGGCCGCGCCCAGCAGGGCGCGCTGGTAGGTGCGGTAGGCCTCGCGGGCCTTGGCCATCGCGGGGTCGTCCTTCAGGTAGTAGTCGCGGTCCGGCAGCCCCAGCCCGCCTTGCCACAGGTGCAGCACGTAGGTGTCGGGCGCCTTGTCGTCCGGGCCGACGTACTGCACCAGCGGCATCTCGGCGACGCCCTGCAGCCGGCCCAGCAGGTGCGACAGCGCCCGCGCGTCCCGTGTGGCGTCGATGAGCTCGAACCACGGTCGCACCGGGGCGAAGCCCGCCGCGTCGATCGCCCGCGTGTCCATCGCGCTGCGATAGAAGTCGGCGATGCGGCGCTCGTTGCCTTGCAGGTCGCGGGCGGCGGCGAGTTCCTCGACGATGCGCCGCACCCGCTCGTCGGCCCGGTCGCGCAGCTCGATGAAGGTGCCGTACTCCGGCTTGTCGGCCGGGATCTCCGTGGCCTTCAGCCATGCGCCGTTGACCGCCCTGAACAGGTCGTCCTGGGGTCGCACGGAGGGGTCGAAGGCCGAGGTGTCGAGCCCGGAGCGCAGGACAGGCGAAGCCGTGGCGCTGGCCGCAGCCGGCAGCGATGCGCTCGCAGGAGCGGACGCAGGAGCGGCGGCGCCCTGCGCGAGGACGGTCATCGGCAGGGCCAATGCGGCGGCCAGGAGATGTCGCTTCATGAGGAATTCCTTCGAGGATCGCCGCCCCCGCTGCCCCGACTTGGGGGCGCCCGGCAGACCGCAGCGGCTCCAGCGGGGTTACTTGGCGAGGCTGGTGCCGTAGAACTGCACCGATCCGAACGGACTCATCTTGTAGCCCTCCACGTTCTTGCGCATCGGCTGGTGAACCACCGAATGCGCGATCGGCACCCACACCGCCTCGCGCTTGAGGACGGCCTGCGCCTGCTCGTAGAGCCTGGCGCGCTCGGCCTGGCGGGTCGTCTGCTTGGCCTTGACCACCAGGGCGTCGTACTCCTTGTCGCACCACTGCGCGTAGTTCGATCCGCCCACCGCTGCACACGACAGCAGCGTGGCCAGGAAGTTGTCGGGATCGCCGTTGTCGCCGGTCCAGCCGAACATGCCGATCTCGCTTTCGCCCGCCTTGGCGCGCTTGAGGTATTCGGCCCATTCGTAGCGCTGTATGCGGGTGCGGATGCCCACCTTGGCCAGGTCAGCCTGCACCATCTCGGCCATCTGGGCGCCATTCGGGTTGTAGGGGCGCTGCACCGGCAGCGCCCACAGCGTCATCTCGAAGCCGTTGGCCTGGCCCGCCTTGGCCAGCAGCGCCCGGGCCTTGTCCGGGCTGTACTCGTGGTCCTTCACCGCCTTGTTGTAGGACCACATCGCCGGCGGAATCGGATTCACCGCGACCTGGCCGGCGCCCTGGTAGACCGCCTCGACGATGGCCTTCTTGTTGATCGCCATGTTGATGGCCCGCCGCACATCGGCGTTGTCCAGCGGTTTCTTGGTCACGTTCAGCGAGAGGTAGCCGATGTTCAGGCCGTTCTCGCTCAGCAGCTTGAGGTTGGGGTCCTTCTTCAGCACCTCGAGCTCGGCCGGCTTCGGGTACACCGACACCTGGCATTCGTTGGCCTTGAGCTTCTGCAGCCGCACGGCGCTGTCGGTGGTGATGGCGAAGATGAGGTTGTCGATCTTCGCCTTGCCGCGCCAGTAGGCAGGGTGGGCCGCGTAACGGATCTGTGCGTCCTTCTCGTAGCGGCGGAACACGAAGGGGCCGGTGCCGATCGGTCGGGTGTTGAGGTCGTTGGCGGCATTGGCCTTGAGCAGCTGCGCGGCGTATTCGGCCGAATGCACCGACGCGAAGTCCATCGCCAGGTTGGCCAGGAAGGCCGCGTCCACCTTCTTCAAGGTGAAGCGCACGGTGTGCGCATCGAGCTTGTCGACCTGCGCGATGTTGTCCGGCAGGCCCATGTCCTGCGCGTATTCGAAGGACGGCGCCGGGCGCGTGGCCTGGTTGAACGGATGCGCCTTGTCGAGCATGCGCTGGAAGGTGAACAGCACGTCGTCGGCATTGAACTCCCGCCCGGGCTTGAAGAAGTCCGTGGTGTGGAACTTCACGCCCCTGCGCAGCTGGAAGGTATAGACGAGCCCGTCGGGACTCACCGACCATCGCTCGGCCAGCCCGGGGATCACCTGCGTGCCGCCGATCTCGAACTCCACCAGGCGATTGAACAGCGGCTGGGAGCTGGCGTTGAAGGTGGTGCCGGCGGTGTAGCGCGCCGGGTCGAAGCCCTCGGGGCTGCCCTCCGAGCAGTAGACCAGCGTGGTGGCGGCCTGGGCCGAGAAGCCGGCCAGGGCCAGTGCCCCGGCCAGAGCGCCTGCGCGGGGGGGGAAGCGGAAACTCATGCGCGAAGTCCCTTGTGAGGTGGGGGTGTCGCGCGGACCGGCCGCCGGCACCGGGTCACGGTGGCTCGGCGAAGCGCGGGGCCAGGGCTTGTCTAGACAGCAAGACGCCGGGGCGCCGATCCGCAATACCTCGCGATTGTGCGGGAGGTGCCGTTCGGGGTATTCCCTCAGTGCAGGGGGCCGCGGTGCGCCTCGTGCGGGTGGTGAGGCTGGTCGTGCCACCGATCCGCGGGTTCTGGCGTCATCGGCGCGGCGGCGCGGCGCAGGCGTTCCTGCTTCATGGCCAGGCCGACGAGCAGGCCCAGCAGGCCGCCTGCGACGGCCCCGGCACCCGCGCCGGTGAGGGCGGAGACGACCGCTCCGGACAGCACCCAGCCCAGGCCGGGAATCGCGATGGACGTGCCCACTGCCAGCACCGCCAGCGCGATGGCGCCCAGCACCGCGCCGATCGCCCCGCCAATGCCCGCACCCGCTGCGGCCTGCGTCGTCGTCTCGACGTGCCCGTGCACGCCGGGCTCCAGGCGCAGGGGGGTGGCAGGATGCACGGCCTGGGTGCCCGAGGCCGCGGGGTCGAACTCGCTGTCGAGCCCGTCGAGCGCGCCGGGACGGCGGCGACCGGCCTCGGCGGCGGCGCCGCGATCGTCGAACAGTCGGTTGCCGTGCGTGTCCTTCATGTCGGTCTCCTGCGGGATCCGGCGGAAGCGGCAAGAGGCGGGCCCGAGTCCGGGGGAAGGCGCGGCCCGGCACCCGGGCATCCGGGTCAGTACAGGATGCGGCAGCGGATCGTGTCCGGCACGTTGCACAGCTGCTCCAGCGCCACCTGGCTGGCCTCGCTGTCGACGTCGATCACCACGTAGCCGACGTCCTCGTTGGTGCGCAGGAACTGCGCGGCGATGTTGATGCCCGCCTCGGAGAAGCGCTCGTTCACCCGCGCCATCACGCCCGGCACGTTGCGGTGGATGTGCAGCAGCCGGCAGCGGCCGGTGTGCTCGGGCAGGGCCACCTCGGGGAAGTTGACCGCCGACACGGTGGATCCGTTGTCCGAATAGCGGGTGAGCTTGGCGGCGACCTCGCGGCCGATGTTGGCCTGGGCCTCCAAGGTGCTTCCGCCGATGTGCGGCGTGAGCAGCACGTTGTCGAACTTCACCAGCGGCGACTCGAAGCGGCTGTCGTTGCCCTGCGGCTCGACCGGGAACACGTCGATCGCGGCCCCGGCGATGTGGCCACGCTCCAGCGCATCGGCCAGCGCGTCGATCACGACCACCGTGCCGCGCGAGGCGTTGATGAGGTGGCTGCCCGGCTTCATCCGCGCCAGCTGCGCCGCGCCGATCATGCCCTGCGTCGCCGGTGTCTCCGGCACGTGCAGCGTGACCACGTCGGAGGCGGCCAGCAGCGCGTCCAGCGAGGGCAGCTGGCGGGCGTTGCCCAGGGGCAGCTTGGAGACGATGTCGTGGAACACCACCTGCATGCCCAGCTGCTCGGCCAGCACGCCGATCTGCGTGCCGATGTGGCCGTAGCCGACGATGCCCAGGGTCTTGCCACGCACCTCGTAGGAGCCCGCGGCGCTCTTGACCCAGCCGTTGCGGTGCAGCACCGCGTTCTTGTGCGGGATGCCGCGCATCAGCAGGATGATCTCGGCCAGCACCAGTTCTGCCACGCTGCGGGTGTTGGAGAAGGGCGCGTTGAACACCGGGATGCCGCGGCGCATCGCCGCGCGCAGGTCGATCTGGTTGGTGCCGATGCAGAAGGCGCCGATGGCCACCAGCTTCGGTGCGGCCTCCAGCACCGCCTCGGTCAGCTGGGTGCGCGAGCGGATGCCGAGGAAATGCGCGTCGGCGATGGCGTCGGCCAGCTCCGCACCGGCCAGCGCCTTCGGCGCGGTGACGATCTGGTGGTAGCCGTCCGCGTTGAGCACCTCGGTGGCGCTGGGATGGATGCCTTCCAGGAGGACGAACTTGAGCTTGTCTTTGGGCAGGGACAGTCGCATGGCACGGACTCTACGCAGCGCGGTCTCGACCGCATGAGCGTCAGGGGCAATCCGCGTGCGTCGGCCGAAGGGGCCGGCCCCCGCGTGTCGGGGACGTCCCACAGCGCGGCGGGCGCGCTGCTGGCCGACGAAGCGACGGGGCCGGCCTAAGCTGGTCCTGTTCAACCCCCCGAAAGGAGATGACGATGATCGGCAAGCTTTTGATGCTGGGCGTGGGCGCCTACGCGGCCAACCAGGCCTACAAGCAGTACCGCATGCGCAACGCAGGCATGGGCTCGATGGGCCTGAGCGGCATGAGCGGCACGAGCGGCATGGGCAGCGGCACCGTGCTGGACACCGACACCCTGCACACCGGATCGAGCGCGATGGACAACGACCGTTCCGACCGTGCCGGCTCGATGGGCGGCGGTGCGATGAGCGCGGGCGACACGCGGGGCCAGGCGATGAGCCGGGACATGACCGCGACCGCGATGGACGACGACCTGACGCTGGGCAGCAGCAACAACAGCGGCAGCGGCAGCAGCGCCACCGGCACCCCGACGCTCAGCCCCGAACGCGGCCCGGGCCCGATGCAGTGACTTCCGGGGGCCGGTGCGCGGGCGGTCGCTGACGACCCCTGCCCGCGCGACGGCCCTGCCCGCCACCTTCCATGGGGGATCCCTGGAGGGGCAGTGAGCGGCGTGCCTCGCGCCCTTCACCGTCCGTTCAGGGGTCCCCCGCCACGTTGTCAGGACCGCTCGAAGAACCGGTCCGTGCGTTCACGCTGCTCGATCTGGCTGCCGCCGTCGAAGGCCTGGTCGCGTTCGTTGTAGCCCACCCGCTGGTCGTGATCCGGCTCGCGCGGCCCGGTCACCACCTCGGTGATGGCACGGCCCCAGCCCTGCAGCACGCCTTCGCTGCGGTCTTCGCTGCGGCCTTCATCGGCGCTGGGCGCGCCGCGCTGGTCGTCCTGGTGAGTGCGGTCGTCGTCGCGCCGCGAGTCCTGGCGGCCACGGGGGGACGACTGGCCGTCGCGTCGCGCGCAGTCCTCGCACCAGGCCTGGTAGTCGTCATCGAGCTGGCGGGCATGCTCTTCGCGGAAGCGCTGGTAGTGGTGGTGATGCTCGTCGTGGTGGCCGCCGCGCCCCACGTCGTGACCGGCGCCCTCGCGGCCAGGCTGCCCGCCGCCCTCGACCCGGCCGGCGCCGGTGCGCCACTCGGGGTCCATCCCGAAATGGCGCTGCGGGTCGCCGTAGCCGGGGCCGTAGTGGCCGGTGGCCTGTTGCTGCATCGGCGGCGAGAACGGGTTGGCACCGCTGGGGTGGCCGCCGGTGGCCAGCCACGGTGCTTCCCAGCCGCCTTGCTGCAGGCGGACCTCGGGGCCGCGGCCCCAGCCTTCGTCCATGCGGCCTTCCTGCCAGCCGCTGCTGCGGCCGTCACGGTCCCGCGAGGGCGTGGAAAGAAGCGCGTCGTCGCTCATGGGGATGTCCTTTCTCGACAGGGGGAACCACCTGTCCCAGCGGCAAGCGCTGTACCCCGAGGGCGCGAGGGCGATCAGGCGTCCGCGCGGCTCGCGCGCCAGTGCTGCTGCAGCACCCGCGCCAGCGCCGGCAGCTCGCCCACGCCCACCCGCTTGGCGAAGCTGAAGCGCTCGGCGGCATAGAGCCGGTCGTAGGCCAGGCGGCCGACATGCGCCGGCCAGCCCTGGGCCGCCATCAGCGCGGAGAACCGCTCCAGCACCGTCAGCTCGACCGGCACTGGGCGCTCGTGCGCGGCCACGCATTCCTGCAGCACCAGACGGGCGGCGTCGGGGGCAGCGGACGCGCGGCGCGGGCCGAAGCTGGGCAGCGGGACGGGGCGGAGGCGGTGACGGCGTTTCACGCCCCGCAGCGTGGCGCAGCCGCCAGTGCCGCGCATGGCATTCCGACCGCTTCTTCAGGCCTTCAGGCGCTCCGCGGCGGCCTCTGCGGGGCTGAGCGTGGCAGACGTCACGCCGCGCATCCTCCGGGTGCCGGGCACCTCGCCGGACAGGCCCGCGGCCTCGTCGATGGCCTTGAGCACCTGGTGCGTGGCCACGTGATGGACCATGTGGCCCGCATCGGCGACGATCTTCAGCCGGCTGTTCGGCAGCTGCTGGTGCAGCCACTGCGCGTGCCAGCCCGGGGTCACCATGCGATCGCGGTCGCCGGCGACGATCACGGTCGGCACGGTGATGCGCTCGTACTGGCCACGCAACCGCATGGCGGCGGGGATCATCATCGCGCTCTCGGCCGCGCTGGCGCCCAGCTGGCCGGGGCGCAACGACATCCACACCGGGTACTCGCTGCGGAAGGGCTCGGTCACCTCGCGCGGCCAGAACATCCGCCGCATGAGCGCGGGCCACAGCAGGCGCGACAGCAGGGGCGAGACGGTGTGTCGCAGCAGGGGGCCCACCCCCGGCAGCGCCGGAGCGGACATCCACGGCACGTCCAGGCGCACGCCCGGGTGGTAGTAGCCGGACATCAGCACCAGCGCACGCAGGTGGCCCGGGGCCTCCAGCGCCATGGCCAGCGCCACCAGCGCCCCCCAGGAGTGGCCGAGCACGATGGGCGCGTGCACGATGCCCATCTGGCGCAAGGCGCCCAGCAGCAGGCGCGCCTGTTCGTGCGGGTCCCAGCGACGGTCTTCCGGTCGGTCGCTGTGGCCGTAGCCGGGACGGTCGATGACGATCACCCGGTAACGCACGGCGGCGCGGGCCACCAGGCCGCTGAGCAGCATCTCCTCTGCGTTGGCGCCGTTGCCATGCAGCAGGAGCAGCGGGGGCGCCTCGGGGTCGCCGCGCTCCAGCACGTGCAGGCGCACGCCGTCGACTTCCACGAAGCGGCCCTGGGGCGGATGCAGCGCCTCGGCGCGTTGCGTCTGCCGCTGGACCACCCAGGCACAGGCGGCGAGCGCGGCGGTGGTGGCTGCGATGGCGAACAGGCGAATCAGGCGGGGAGGAATCGAGGTCATGGCAAGGCTTCCGACAAATGTGATGGACTGACACCCGGCACGGCGCGTTCGGGCTGGGGGCGAGCATAGATGGCGCACGCCTCATCGCATACCCTACGTTGGTAGGGATCGCGTGGCGAGCGCCTTTGCCTTAT
>OFDC01001258.1_pt1 | contig 13930 bp, 6 predicted proteins | sample 1520941 | NCBI WGS metagenome assembly OFDC01 (sample SAMEA94258168, study PRJEB24077) | hot springs metagenome | biome: Aquatic biome; feature: Water | place: India | collected 2012-12-06 | depth 5 m | reverse complement strand
AAAGGCCATCGACTGTCCTCGAAATGAGGACACTTGCGATGTTACATACTTCGTGGCCTCTGGTAGTGTAATAGCCGTGGGCATCATGGAAGGCTGCAAAGGGTGGCAACTGAATCCTGTCGGCTGACGGCATGTAAAAGGCGCGGTCGCCGCCGTGGTTCACGGTCGCAGGGATGCGTGCAAAGAAAGCCTCCGCTGCCTCGATGCGCTCCACCTCGGGGGCGGGTTCTGGCACAAAGTGGAAACGCTCGGGCAATCCGTCGATCTGCGCCACGTTAAAGACGGTGTAGGTTTTCAGGAAACGGAATCGCTGTTCGCTGTCCTCTCCGCTGTTCTCGTCGCGCACGGTCTTGTTGCTGTCGCCGTAATAGACGATGGTTGCACCGCGCTCACCTTTGCGCACCTGCGCGCCCAAGGCTTGTGCTTGGCGGTAGGTCATCCATGACGGGCTGACAAAGCCCGATGCCTGCGCCTCGATCCACAGCAACAGAACATTGATGCCGCGATATGGTTGGCCAGTCGCGCGCAGCGGACGGGTTGCGCCTGATGTCGCCATGTCTCCCCCGCTCCACGGTTTGAGCCAAGGGCGCGTGCCCTGTTCCAGTTCGGCAAGAATCCGGTCGGTGATGCGGGTATGGGGGTCAAGTTTGGTGGTTGGTTTGGTCATGGTGTTTGCTCCCTTTCTGATCCGCGCAGCGGGTCATGCGCCGCGCATGACCCCTGCCGACCCGGCGAGGGGCGGAGAGAGAGGGGGCAAGGTCCGGTGCCGGGGTTGGTGCGGGCGCAACAAAGTGAGCCACGGCCCCAAAGCGGCACCTTGCAGGGAGAGAGAGGCAGAGCCGCTTTCTTCCTCGAAACGGAAAAGACTGCGCCACTGACGGCGCTCAAAGTTGGGCGGGCTTGCCTGCCCTATCCAGCGTCAGGGATTGTCACCCGCATGGGCGGAAACCGCAGCGAGGGTTCCGTCGCTCAAGCGATAAAGCCCGGCCCGAAGGGGACGCCCAACGGGATAGGAAGCGGTTTGGTTTTCAGCGATGGTGATGCTGTATCTGCGCCTATTAGGCGTTGACGATACGCAAAGTGCGCGAGACGAACCCTGTCAGCTCAATGTTGTCGATCTGGTCGGGCGTAGCATCGCGAATATCTTCGCCGTGGTGATATTGACTTGTGTAGTCATTAATCTGGTCAAGCTCCTCATAGAGAGCGTTGGCCGGATGCTGGTCGCCGCCTTCGCGGATTTTACGCACGATTTCACCTAGCCAATCGTTCGGATCGAACGACGCCATGTAGGTGGCTTTGCAATGGGTTTCGAGAACGACCCGGCATTTGCGCACGAGGTCGAGCGGGCTACCGACGCCAGTGGCCATGAAGGTTTGGAGGTCATCAATATCGGTGGCCGTGCGGACCTGACAGGCACGTTCAAGGTCGATTTCTGAAATTTTTGAACCTTGTTCTCGATGGTCGGCGATACCGATGGCCACACGGCTGTCATGTGGCGCTTTATCCCATACCTGCCGGAGAAAAGTTGGATCGTGCGATAGCACGATGACTTGCGCGCAGTTCCGGGCGACGGCGACGATTTCGTTGACGGTCTGGCGGCGACGAAAGGAGTCCTGACTTGTGAATGGGTCGTCAAAAACAACGATCTTCTGCGCGCGGCGGGGGTCGCGCTCGAGATGGGCAAGGAAGAAGGCGAGCGCGAGTGTCGAGCGATCACCTGCGCTTAACGTGTTTTTGAAGCTCGGCTGGGAAGCAGCGGTCCTGCTATCACCAAGATTTACGGGCACATTGTTGATGACGATGCTGTAACTAGACGCCGCAACCCCGCCCGGAAAGGCGTGGCCCGTTTGCGCAATTGTGAAACCGGCGTTGAACTTGCCCAGCAATTCGTTGATCCGCCTTTGATAAGGCTCAACGATGTTGTTGGTGTGGTCTTCGAGCTGCCGCCGCAACTCTTCTTTGCGCCGGTCAATCTCATCCTTCTCTGCAACACGGGCGCGATAGGCTTCGCAGAGCGCCTCAACTTCAGGTGTATGGCGAGTGCGAGTTAATTTCAGTCCGGCGAGCGTTGCTTCCTCAGTCTGCACATTCGCGCTCCCCGTTGCGGCCTTAATTTCGGCGACCTTTGCGTTGATCGCAGCAATCAGCTGATTGGTAGCCTCAAGACCGGCGACTGCCTCGGTAAGTGCGGACTGCGCTTCGACAAATGCCGCGTCGGGCGCGAGATAGGCAAGCGGTGCAGCGGCTTTGCGGTCGATCAATGCCAGGGCAACGTCACGCAGCCTCTCTGCCGAGGCTGTTAGCTCTTGAGGGGGTGCGATGGTCGGGTTGTCGAAGCCGCAAAAGCGGGTCCAGAATTCAAGGTGGCCTCGGTTCTGTGCGGCAATGGTGGCGATACCCGCAAGGGAGCGGTCACCAAGAGCGTTCATGATCTGCTGGCGCATATCGGCAATGTCGCGCGAAAGAGCACGATATTGCTCACTGAACACAGCGCGGTAGGCGGCGATCAAGGGAAGTCCTTGAACGTCCTGCCCGCAAAACGCGCAGGTATCGTCGGTGTGTTGAAGGCCGTGGCCAATCCAGCTTTCGCCCTGTTCCACCATGCCGTGTCGGGTCAGGTGATCGGTCAGCAACCGTTCGGCATCGGCACCTACATCATCGAGGGTGCGCGCAAGTAGCGCAGCGAAGAAGTCTGGCATGGTAGGTGCGGTGTAGGCAGACAGCGCCGCTCTCGCTTGAATGGTTCCTACCTCACGGGCCGCAGCGAGCGTCGTTTCCTGCGCGGTAATTTTGCCTTCAATGTCGTGGTCTGCCTCGATGGCAAGGAATGCTTCGATCCTCATACCTTGTGGCATGTGCGGTGCGACAGCGCGCTGGGCCGCTGTGACCTCGCCGGTCTTCTCGCGGCTTTGGGCTGCGAGCTGGGTGTCCTGCTCGGCGAGGCGCACGCCTTCGTGCCCGATGATGACGCGATAGAGGTTGCGGCGGTGATCGATCTCAACAACTTCACCGGAATGGATGTTCTCGGTCACGAATACGCCATCGAAGATGGCAACGTCGGGGACAGGCGCAGTCCATTGCCCGTCAGCAAAGCGAATGGCTCCGGTGGGGAACAGCAGTTCAACAGCGGGCACTCCCTCTGCGCCAAGGGTTGCCCGTCCAAGGATATGTGCAGGATCGCCTGTTTGCAGCGAGCGCAGAACTGCGCAGAGGGTAGTTTTGCCGTAGCCGTTCGAGCCAGAAATCAGGGTAAAGCGAGCGAGCTGGGGATTCCCCGGTGCAGCAGAATTGCGAAAGCGACCGACGTTACGAACTGTGATAATCTTTCGAAGCATTGAGTTTACCCTCGGTCGGCTTGTTTTATACACTCATGGTGCGCCATGATATTTGGTTTCGTGAACAGAGCCAATTCACTTCTCTGCCTAAGCGGTAATTCAATGCCAACTAATGATGTCAAGACTTGCCCGCGCCTCGCATTCGGCGATCAGGACCGTATCGCATAGGCGCTTCTAGTCCACGCAAATCAGCTATGGAAAAGGTTTGCACCCGATAATCCTTGGGGAATACCGGGAGGCTCAGCGCCCCCCGGCTCCGTCAGCCTCAGCCTTCGGCTTCGGGCTGTAGGCACGCATGACGATCCGACCTTGCAGCGGAACGGCATCGCAGAGAATGTTGAAGCCCTTGCCATCCTTGTTCGGCCACGCAGCGCCGATCTTGGTCCAGTTGGCATCCTTGCCGTTGCCGACGACCCGATAGAGCATGAAGGCCGGGCTGTTGATGGCTTCGGTGGTCATGTCAGTTCTCCTTATCAGTGTTCAGCCGCAACCGTTGCGGCCGATGTGGAGAACAAGGCGCGGCCAAGGGGTCGCGGGGTCATGCTGACCGCAGGGAACCCGGCAGGGGAAGCTGCACAAGACGAAGTCGCGGAAGCGCACGCGATTGACGCACGACCCGGCCCAGCCAGTGAATCCACGCATGAGGCCCATGACTGGTGCGGCGCTCGATCAGGGGAACATGGCCGTCCCCGGCAGCACTGCCCGGATTTACCAGAAACTAGCGGTGGTTAGACACGGCGGGATAAAATTGGGGAATTCCAAACGGCGATGGTTTTGCTAAGTTGATGACGGACTAGGTGCGGGGACCAGATTCTTCTGCGCTGCACATAATATAGAAGCGGAGCAGATGATGGCGGCAGATTCGACTAACACGTCGGTATATAAGCACGAAAAGAAAGCCGTGCAGCGGCCCGATGTGGGTGTCGAAGCGCAGTTCTCCAACAAGAAGGCGCCGAAAACCTATCGTTACGATTCAAGCCTTGCGCCGGAGCTGGCGTGGGATGAAAACGGGGAGCGTGATTTTGCGGAATGGCTGCTCGGCCTGATCGCCGATGCCGCCGACAAAGGCGAATCAACCGTGTTCGCGGAACCGCAGGTATGGGCTGGCACGGAAGAACGCTTCACGTCCCTTTCGCAATGCGCTGCCCGGCTGCGCAGCCTCACCCAGCCATTCTTGAACTGGTCAGGCAAGGCCGAACGTCAAAAAATCAGCGTGCCGACGCTGCCGCTGTTCGTGCATGAGCGTCATTCTACGCAGGCCATTCTCGATACCCTGAAATCGCATAAGGCCACGGGCACAAATCTCGACCTGTTTGGCGATATTGACCTAGACGTGGCCGACAAGCTCGATGCCTACGAGCACAAAGGGCCTTGGACCAACCGCCTCATCCTCGGCGATTCATTGCAAGTGATGAACTCCCTCCTCGAATACGAAGGCATGGGCGGTCAGGTGCAGATGGTCTATTTTGATCCCCCATATGGGGTAAAATTTGGTTCAAATTTTCAGCCGTTTGTTCGCAAAAATAGCGTCAAGCACGGCGCTGACGATGAAATGATCCGTGAACCGGAAATGGTGAAAGCTTATCGCGATACATGGGAGCTGGGGCTTCACTCCTATCTTACTTATCTGCGCGATAGACTGATGCTAGCCCGTGAGATGCTAAGTGATTCCGGATCGATATTTGTTCAAATCTCCGATGAGAACATTCATCACTTGCGCGAAATACTTGACGAGGTTTTTGGTGCGGAGAATTTCTGCTCCTGCATAACCGTCCGAAAAACAAGCGGCATGGGGGCGACATTGCTTCCCACTACCCAAGACTTTTTGCTTTGGTATGCAAAAGATAAACGGATTGTTGCCTACAACCAGATTTACACCAGCAAATCAGAGAGCGCCGAGACAGATTCTCACTATCAGCGTGACGAGAATGATAGGTTGTTTACATTAAGTGACCTCACTGGGCAAAATAATAACGTGCAATCTTGCGTTTTCGACTACGAGTTCGAGGGACGAACTTATCGGCTTCCAGCTAGTCGCCAGTGGAAAACTACGCGCGAAGGGTTGGATCGCCTTGCTTCGGCAGGCCGCCTAAAAGCCTCCGGAAACTCGATCAGATACATACGCTATCTGGATGACTTTCCGCTAAGCCCAATTACCGACACTTGGCACGACATTGGGGGGAGCGTGCAAAGCCGCTCCGATCCCAAAATCTATGTCGTTCAGACTGGCACTGCCCCAATTCAGCGCGCCATGTTGATGACGACTGAACCGGGAGACTTGGTTTTGGACATCACATGCGGTTCGGGAACGACAGCATTTGTAGCGGAGCAGTGGGGTCGCCGTTGGATCACATGTGATACATCGCGTGTGCCTATCGCACTGGCGAGACAGCGCCTGCTGACTTCCATTTTTCCGTGGATTCGGTTGAAGGAGCCTTCACTCGGGCCTGCGGGTGGCTTTGTTTACGAACGTAAACAAAATCGTAAGGGGGATGAAATCGGCGGGCTGATGCCTCGACTTTCTATGAAATCATTCACGAAGAATGAAAGTTCAGACTATGAGACGATTGTTGATCGACCTGAGTTAGCGACAAGCGTGGTGAGGGTTTGCGGGCCGTTTACGGTCGAGGCGACCATTCAGGCTGCGATGAGCTTAGACGAAGATATTCCTGTGCAATCGTCGCAGCAGCAGCAGGCAAACCCGCGTGCTTATCTTGATCGCATGGTTGAAGTGCTTAGGCAGAGCAAGACGCTCCGCCTACCCGGCAACGTGACGCTCGAACTCGAAACCGTCAGCCCACTGAATGATCGGGAATTTCTTCATGCCGAAGGGATCGCCCGCAACGGCACAGAAAAACGGATTGCCCTCGTGTTCGGACCCGAGGACGGTGCCATTGGCTCGGAATATGTGTTCAACGCGCACACGGAGGCGTTGCAACAGGGCTATCAGCAACTGTTTCTGTTCGGCTTTGCCATTGATGCCAAGGCGCGAGAAATGCTGGCGAAGCTCAAGCTCCCTACGACCTACGTTGCGGTTACGCCGGACGTGGTGATGTCAGACCTGCTCAAAACTAGCAGGTCGAGCGAGATTTTCTCGATCACGGGACTGCCCGATGTCGAACTTGAGTCGGCGGACAAGGACAAAGACGGCACGCCGCTCTATCGGGCCGTTATCAAGGGCCTCGATATTTTCCGTCCCGACACAATGGAAACAGAGGAAGTGAAGGCAGAAAACCTGCCGTGCTGGATGCTCGACACGAATTACAATGGCATGGCCTTCTTCGCCACGCAGGTCTTTTTCCCAAAAACAAGTGCATGGGATAACCTGCAAAAGTCCCTCAAGGGTCAGTTCGCCGATAGTGTGTGGGAGCATCTTGCCGGAACGTCCAGCGAGCCGTTTGCGCTCGGCGATAAGAACAGGATCGCCGTCAAGGTCATTGACGAACGCGGCAACGAACTTATGGTCGTTAAATCGCTGGAGGATGTGCGCTAACAATGTCCCCAGCAACTCAACGCGACGAAGCGCCGATCACGGTTGCGGAAGTCGACTCCCCGATCATCAATTCACCCTTTGTCGAGCCGGTGTGCCATTGGCATATCGAGCGCGGCAAAACTCCGGTCAAAGCCGAAGGGCGGCGACGGGCCAGCTTCTTCTATCGTGTGCCCGAACATGCCGGCGGCGGTCGGCGTCCGCGTAATCAGGCGGAAATGTTCGAGAGCGAGCGTGGCGAAGAAGTCGAACTCGCCATCGTCAATGTTGTGCGTCAGCATGTGCGCGAGTGGCGTGAGGGCAAGCACAGCGGCGGCGTCGCCTATGACGGTGCGTCGCATGTCACCAAAGAGCTGCTTGAACTGTGGCGCAGCAGTGAGCGGATGCAGCGCCTGTTCTTCGCGCAGATCGAAGCCGCGGAGACGATCATCTTTCTGGTCGAGGCACCGCAGATATACCTCAAAGGCATCCCGGAGATTCCGAAGGATGAGCCGAGCCTGACGGCGAAGGCCGCCGGTGTGCGCGCCTTCATGCGTTATGCCTGTAAGATGGCAACCGGGTCGGGCAAGACTACGGTGATGGGGATGCTGTCAGCTTGGTCAATCCTCAACCGCGTAGCCAGTCAGCGCGATGATCGGTTCTCTGACACGATTCTTGTCGTTTGCCCGAACGTCACCATCCGCGAGCGATTGCAGGAACTTGATCCGGCACTTGGCGACCTTTCTCTTTATCGCACGCGCCAGCTTGTGCCACCGCACCGGATGGAAGAACTGCGGCGCGGCGAGGTGATGATTGCCAACTGGCATCGTCTCGCCAAGAAGGAAACGAACAGCGTCAACGGAGATTCCGCTAAGGTCGTCAAGACCGGCGAGCCGGTGACGGTGGTGAAAAATGCTGGCAAGGCCAACGAGTCCGTCGAGACGAAATACTTTGAGTCCGACGCGGCATGGTTCAAGCGTATTCGGCGTGAGTTGGGCAGCGGCAAGGGGCGCAGCCCGCATTGGCTCATCTTCAATGATGAAGCCCACCATGCCTATCGTCGCGGAGATACCGAAAGCGATGATGTCACACTTGATGACGACAAGGACTTGGCGAAGAAGAACGCGCGCGAAGCGACGATCTGGATTGAGGGTCTGGACCGTATCAACAAGTTGGCGGGTGGTAGTCGCCGCAAGGGTATCAACCTATGCGTCGATCTCTCGGCAACGCCCTTCTATATCCAAGGCTCGGGCAACGAAGTCGGTCAGCCCTTCCCGTGGATCGTTTCGGACTTCGGCCTGCTCGATGCTATCGAGTCCGGCCTTGTCAAGATTCCGCAGCTCCCAGCCCGCGATGTCAGTGGTGCCGAGGAAGCGGCCTATTTCAATATCTGGCGCTGGGTGCAGGCCAAGGCGAAGGAAGCGGGCTTCCCGACAAACCTGACGCCGGAAATCGTGATGAACTTCGCCAGTGCGCCGATCAATCTGCTGGCTGCCGAATGGCACCAGCGATTTGTCGAATGGGAAGCCTTCGCGAAAGATCAGCATAAGCATCCGGTGCCGCCTGTGTTCATCGTGGTGTGCCGCGACACTGCGGTTGCGAAAGAAGTCCATGCGTGGCTGGCAAACGGCAATGACTCCTATGGCGTCTCCCCGCCTTGGTTCAAAAATGCACCTGGCCAAGAAGTCACAGTGCGTATCGACTCTAAGGTAATCGAGGACATTGAAGAAGGCGGCACCAAGGATGAAACCCGCCGCCTGCGCTTCATTCTTGATACGGTCGGCAAGGCCGAATGGCCGGGCGGCAAGGTGCCCGATGACTGGTCGGAGTTGGTGCGAAAGCACAACGACAAGGTTGCCAGTGACGACAATGACGGCTCCCTCAAGTGGATCGACGAGCGTATTCCGCCCGGTCGCGATGTGCGCTGCATCGTCTCGGTCGCCATGCTGGCGGAAGGCTGGGATGCGAATACCGTCACCCATATTGTCGGCTTGCGCCCCTTCGGATCGCAGCTCCTGTGCGAACAGGTCGTTGGCCGCGCGCTGCGTCGTAAGAGCTATGCTCTGAATGAAGAAACGCAGATGTTCGCGGAGGAAACTGCCAAAGTGTTTGGCGTGCCGTTCGAGTTGATACCGTTCAAGGTATCGCCGCCGGGACCGCCGCTGCCCACGCCCGAGCCACATCATATCTATTCGGTGCCGGAGAAATCGGCATACGAGATCACCTTCCCCGTCGTCACTGGCTATCATCAGAGAGGTCAGTTCGACGTGTTCGTGGATTGGGAGCAAGTGGCGAAAGTCACCATTGATCCCATGAAAATCCCCCAAGTGGTTGAGCTGACGCCGCTGACGACGCCGGACGGCACGCTCGCGGCTTTTGGCCCCGGCGAGAAGCCCGTGCTGTCGTTGGCGCAATGGCGCGGGTTGTTCCGCGAGCAGCAGGTGGCGTTCCGGCTTGCCAGAGAAATCTGCACACGTTGGGCGGCGGATAACGGAGCTGCCGCCGTGCCGATGCAGGTTCTGTTTCCAAAGGTCGCTTTTGCGGCCAAGCGGTTCCTTTCGGAAAAACTTATACGTCAGGGCGCAAGTCAGCCCTGCGACGTGCTGCTCGTCGGTGAATATATGCAGGCGGCGGTTGCTTCCCTCCTAGAGGCGATCAAGAAGGGTGCCTCCACGGCGGACGCGGAAGTGGCCGTAGTGCCGCAAGGTGCTGCGGGTCGGGGCAGCACGCTGTTTGTGGATTTTCATACTACCAAGCCGATTTATGCTGCTGCGCATTGTCACCTCAATGCGATGGTGGCGGACACGCAGAAATGGGAACAAAGCGCGGCCTTCCTGCTCGACCGTCACCCCGGCGTGTTGCGCTGGGTGAAAAATGACCGGCTTGGGTTCTTCGTTCCCTATCGCAATCGTGGAGTTCCGGCTCGCTACCTCCCGGATTTCATCGCGGTCACGGACAGTGGCTTGAACGTGATCCTCGAAATCAAGGGCCAGTATAACGACAATGCGGACGTGAAAGCGAAGGCGGCAGAACGCTGGGTTGCTGGCGTCAATCGGCTCGGCGGACATGGTGAATGGCGCTATGTCGTTGTGACTGATCCGGGCCGGGTGGCAGAAACGATCAACTCCTTCACTACTGCGCAATGGAGTGAAGGGCCGTTCACTTTGACATGACACCTGATCTGATAGATCGCGGTCCGATCTGTGAGCATATGGCGCTATAGTTCAAATCAGCGCAACCAAGGCGGCTTCAAGAAATGGCGCGCCCGGAATCTTGAACGCAGGCGGCGGCGCACTGCGCGCGGCGGCTTAGGTCGCGGTGCCAGCGGTGGCGCAAGGAACATCGACCCAAAATCAGCCCCGTCGCCCACGCCCTCGGACGTGCTGCCGGAAGTCGAAAAGAAACTCGACGTGATTTCGGAATGGCTGGCGCTACCAGCCCCGCCCTTCGTTTTCTTTGCGCGGCGGGCAACCGCCATAAATCGGGACACAAGGCTTGGCACGAGTGCAAGGGCCGTATTGCGCACGAACCGTGATACCGATTTTGCGGCTTGAGGCACAAGGCTGGCAATCTGTCCTAGCAGCAGGCCCGGTTGCGATTGCAGGAAACGCGAGCCTGTCAGCGTGCGCGGGGATCTCGCTCCGGCCCTTCGCGGTCGCGCGCCAAAGCCTCCCGTTGCCGTTCCTCATATTCACGCGCGATCTGGCGCGCGCGTTCGTCGTCCTCGATGCGACGTTTGAGGTCGTTGGCCTGCTCTTTCAGTAGGTCAGCACGCTCCTTACCTTGACGTTCAACAAGCGTGTTGATCTCGGCCCGCTGTGCGGCATCTAGGCCGGACACCATTATGCGGATTTCATCGTTGCGGCGATCTTCAAGGTCGGCGGCTCGTCGTGCCTCGTCTGCAAGGCGCTGCTGACGGGCTTCCTCGTTCACGGCCTCGCGGATATTGCGCCAGATGCGCTCAAAACCACCCGGCTCGGGCACGCGGTCCGCGACTATGCGCTGCGCCTGCTCCTTGGCGAATGTCTCTATCGCCTTGTCGGCTGCGGCCTGCTGGCTCTTCTGCAACTCCGTCACCTCGCGGGCGTGGCGCAGCTCCTGTTCCCGCAATTCGGCTGCGTGAACCTCCATCACAGCCCGGCGCAAGGCGTCGATATGTTGACGCTCGGCTTCTGCCGCTGCCTCCTGTGACATCGGTGCATCGCGATCAGCGGGCTTTGACTCTTGAAGCGCCTGCTCTGCGGTGGTGTCGGGCTGGCCGGACTGATCGGCTTCCTGCAATGGTGCGGCGCGGCCAGCTTCGCGGATCGCGGCGCGGGCTTCCTTCACGCTCGGCAGGCTCTCCGGGTCAATGTCCACCATGAAGGCGCGCAGGTCTGCTGCCTTCACGCCGGGAAGCTGGCGGCCAAGGCTATGCACCTTGGCGTCGTCATCAAGGATCACGAAGTCGCGGCGGTCGCCGCGCGCCAGCACATATCCCGCATCCTCAAGCGCAGCCTTGAAGGCGGGACCGGAATCGCTGGCCTCAAATAGCGCCGTGACCTGCGCTTTGCGCTCGCGGTGGTCGATACCGCTCCGCTCCGCCTGTTGCCATTCGTCATGGCGAGCGTCGGCAGTCGGAAATTCCGGCTGCGCTTCGCGGTCGCGCTTGGCGTGCTTGCCGGGCACATGCTCGTGCCCGAACTCCTGCTCCATCCGCAAGCTGGCGCGCTCGTGCGCCTGATAATTCATGCTGTCGGAGCGCAAGGTCATGGTGTCCATGTCCGCGCGCGCCCAGACCACATGGATATGCTCGCGCCCGTTCTTTTCGTGCATCACGACGGCGCGGGGCTGGCCCTGCAAACCAAGCTCCTCCTCCAATATTTCGACCGCGCGCGTCCATTGTTCGGGGGTCATTTCATACTTGGTGTCGGGGTCGATATTGGCGTGGTAAAGGCCCAGCTTGCCCTTGGTGGCAAGGGTGTAGGTTTGCCAATCGCGGAAGGCTTGCTCGGTCGTGCCAGCGGAATCCAGTTGCAGGATTTCGACGCGCTCGTTGGTATCTGCGCGGCCAAGGTGGTGGGCGAGCTGACTAGGGCCAGCCCGGCTCTTGCCCTTGATTATCACGGGCTGGCTCCATGCCGAGGGCTTCGTAAATGGCGGCGATCACTTGATGGTATTGGTGCAGCGCGTCACGCAGTTGCGGCACGTCAATATCCATTCCGCGATTAGTGTTGCGGGCAATCTGGTTGAGATTGTTGCCGACGCGGTTGAGGGTGGCGAGCGCCTGCACAAGTGCCTGATGTTCGACGGGGCGGCGGCGACGCGCCCGAGGGCCTGCATCGCCTAATGCGAGTGCGCGCATGAAGGCGGCGGACGCCATGCCCGCGCGGTCAGCGCGGGCGACAAAGGCGGATTTTTCGTCGGGGGTCACGCGGGCAAAAAGGACTTCCGTGCGCTGCCGTTTATCGGACTTGCGCCGGGTGCCGTGCAATGGTTCGCGCGGCGGCGTTTGCTCGTCGTCGGCCATAATGTGGCCTCTCCATTGCCCCCGACAACAAATCCGCCGGGGGATCGAAGGGGGTTCACCCTCCCTTCGTCAGGGTGCAGGGGCCGACACGCTCCTGCTCGTGGTCCGGGGCACGAAAGCTCCGGTCAGGGTTCCAAGGGGCATGAAAGCCCTTTGGTCGATGCCGCCGCCGAAACAGCGGTCGATGGGTTCCAAGGGAGCGCGAAGGCTCCTTTGTCTGGGACGCAGATATGCCCGATATGCGGGTCATCGCAGCGGCCCTGTCCAGGGTGCAGGGGCGGGAAGGCTCCTGCTCTGGGGGTTCCAACGGGGGGCACGAAGGCTCCCATTGGTCGTGGGGATGCAACGGGGTAGAATAGACCCCTTGCCAAGCCGGAACCGTCAGGTTCCAGTGTGGACGGTTAGTCCGCACATGGCTTGCACCTTCCAGTATTTCCACAATAGCACGATTCTCGGGTATTTCACGCAACATTGTCACGGGGAGCCTGACAGGGATTGCGGCCGAGGGGTGCCAAGCGTTGTAGGATCAGAACTCGTGCGCCAGTGCGACCACGTCCTGCCGCGCGATACCGGCACGTTGGATATGGGCGTAGGCGTGCCAGCGTCCCATTGCGATGAAGTCTGCGGGGGTCATCGCCGGGGCCATCGCGTTCCCTTCGGAGCGGTATTGGCGGTCGCGATCTTCCTGCCGCCATGCCGCTTGTTGCTGGGCGCTCAAGGCCGCAAGCTGGGTGGCCTGATCGGTGGCTTCGGGTACAAAGCGCATGTCCGGCGCATAGGTCGGCTTGGCCGTCGCCGAGCCGATGGCGGCGCTGTCCAAGAAGCCGCGCGCCGCCTTGAAGTAGAACCCCGCCCCGCCAGCGTCTGGTGGCGGCGCGTCATCGTCCACCGGCGCAAAGGGCGACCAGCCGCTTATCAATTCGCGTTGGTCTAAGCTCTCCCACTGCCCCTCGCCAAAGACGCGGTTGCGCTCAAACTCACCCGCCAGCCAGCAGGCATAGGACACGGTGGCCTGATCTTCGCTCCGCAGGAATATCTTGCTGCGGGCCTGCTGCATGAAGTTTTCGGCGGCGTCCTTGCCCATCGCCTGCGTCAGCGCCGCCACCGTCTGCGTGGCGAATATGCCCGCAACCCCGGTCGAGCGGGCGACGTTCCAAAACGTCGCATCGCTCAAGCCCGATGCAGGGTCAACGGTCGCCAGCTCCTGCACCTCGTCCATCATCACGACGCAGGGCTTGGACTGCGGACTGCCGCCCTGCTTCTTCAAGGTAGCCTCACGCCGTCGTGCTTCCCGATACAGCACTGTCTTGAGCAGGATGGCGACAAGGCGGGCGGGCAGACCGTCCTCCATCGTGTTCAGCGTCACGAGCGCGATCTTCCCATTGAGCGGTGCGTCGAGGCTGGCGGTATCGGCGTCCTGCCCGCATAGAAAACGCTCGCGCAAGGCCGTCGCGCCTGCAAAGCCGTCCATGAGCTGCGAGATATTGGCGGTGATACCTGTCTTGGTGTCCTTCGCCATATCCTTCCATGTGGTCGTCACATAGGACAGGCTGGCGGCAACGTCGGATGCCGACAACACCCCCATGCGGTCGATCTGGCGCAAGAGGGCTTCCTGAT
>OFDC01001257.1_pt1 | contig 13931 bp, 7 predicted proteins | sample 1520941 | NCBI WGS metagenome assembly OFDC01 (sample SAMEA94258168, study PRJEB24077) | hot springs metagenome | biome: Aquatic biome; feature: Water | place: India | collected 2012-12-06 | depth 5 m | reverse complement strand
GCGAGGTCCACCGAGAGGGAGGTCGGCGCCGACACCGCGCACACCACCGGGCACCCCGCCCGCGCGGCCTTCTGCACGATCTCGAAGCCCGCGCGCCCGGTCACCACGAGCACGCAGCCCGCGAGCGAGAACGCCCCCTCGCCCGCGGCCCGGGCGCGGCGTAGACGTGCGCCGATGACCTTGTCGACGGCGTTGTGCCGGCCGACGTCTTCCCGCGCGACGAGGAGCGAGCCCGCGGGGGTGAACAGCCCCGCGCCGTGGGTGCCGCCGGTCTGCGCGAAGACCCCCTGCGCGCCCCGCAGGGCTTCGGTCATGGCCAGGAGGTCCTCACCGCGCACGCGGGTCTCGTCGCCGCGCAGGTCGATGCCCGCGCAGACGTCATCGATGGCGTGCCGGCCGCACATCCCGCAGGCCGCGGTGACCGTGGTGGCGCGGGCCGCCTCGGTCAACGAGAGGGCACGCCCCGGCGCCGCGCGCACCGCCACGGCGTTCGCGCCCACGGCGTGCACGTCGGCGTCGGCCACCCCGCGGAGCACGCCGTCGCTCCAGAGGAGACCGAGCACGAGGTCGAGGTCATCACCGGGGGTGCGCAGCGTGGTGAGCCAGCGCGAGCCGTCGACGGTGATGGTGAGGGGCTCCTCCACCGCGAGCACGTCGTCGGCAGAGGACCGGACCCCGCCCCGCCAGCGCAGCACGGTGTCGTCGCGGGCGTCGTCGGACATCACGCGCCGGGGTGGATCCCGGGGTTCCACGCGGGCATGCGCCCCGCGCCATCGGCGACCTTCGTCACTCGCACCGCGGAGATCTTGTACTCGGGGCAGCGGGTGTACGCGTCGCTGTTCCCGCTGGTGAGCAGGTTCGTCAGCACCTCGGGGAAGTGGAACGACAGGAACACCTCCCCGCACGCGCTGCGGTCGGTGAGGTGCGCGAAGGTCCGCACGCTCCCCCGGCGGCTCGCCACCTCCACCTCGTCGCCCTCGGCGATGCCGAGGAACTCCGCGTCCTGCGGGTTCACCTCGACGCAGTCGGTGGGGTGCAGCACCGCGTTGCCCGTGTGCCGGGTCATCGTCCCCGCGTTGTAGTGCGCGAGCTGCCGCCCGGTGACCAGGATCATCGGGAACATCTCGTCCGCCGCCTCCCCCGGCGGCTGCCACGGGGTGCGCGCGAGCTGCGCCCGCCCGCTCGCGGTCTCGAAGCGCTCGCGGTAGAGCACCGTTGTCCCGGGGTGGGTGACCTCGGGCACGGGCCACTGCAACCCCTTGCGCCCCAAGCGTTCGTGCGACACCCCGGCGAGCGCGGGGGTGAGCGAGGCGACCTCGGCCATCGCCTCGGCGGGGGTGGCGAAGCCCAGCGGGCGCCCCATGCGCGCGGCGAGGTCGAGGATGATCTCGAAGTCGGTGCGGGCCTCGCCGGGCGGGGCCACCACGGGGTTCACCTTCTGGATGCGCCGCTCGGCGTTGGTGAAGGTCCCCTCCTTCTCCAGGAACGACGCGCCCGGCAGCACCACGTGGGCGAGCTTCGCGGTCTCGCTCAGGAAGAGCTCTTGCACCACGAAGAACTCCAACGCGCGCAGGGCCTTCACCACGTGCCCGGTGTTGGGGTCGGTCTGCGCGATGTCCTCGCCGAAGGCGTACATCGCCTTGAGCTTCCCCGCGATGGCCGCGTCGAACATCTCGGGGATCATCAGCCCCCGCTCGGCCTTCAGCGTGACCCCCCAGCGGGCCTCGAAGCGCGCGCGCACGGCCGCGTCGGTGACGGGCTGGTACATCGTGAGGGTGGTGGGCAGCGCGCCCATGTCGCTGCCGCCCTGCACGTTGTTCTGCCCGCGGAGGGGGTTCACCCCGGCGCCGTCGCGCCCGAGGTTGCCGGTGATCGTCGCGAGGTTCACCAGCGCGCGCACGCCCGCCACGCCCTGCGACTGCTCGGTGACCCCGAGGCCGTAGTAGATCCCCGCGGGCGCGTGCTCGCCGTAGAGGTGCGCGGCGCGCTCCAACAGGTGCGCGGGCACGCCCGAGATCTCCTCGACGCGCGCGGGGCTGTAGTCCGCGAGAAAGGCCCGGTAGGTGTCGACGTCGTCGACGCGGGCGGCGAGAAAGTCCTTGTCGAAGAGCCCGTCGCGCATGACCACGTGGGCGAGGCCGTGAAAGACCGCGACGTTGGTGCCGGGGCGGAGCTGCAAGAAGACGTCGGCGTAGCGCGCGAGCTCCACCCGCCGCGGATCGATCACCACGAGCTTCGCCCCCGCGAGCACCCGCTGCTTCAGCCGCGCGCCGAGCACGGGGTGGCCCTCGGTGGCGTTGGCCCCGGCGATGAGCAGCGCGCGGGCGCCCTCGATGTCGTCGTAGGAGTTGGTCCCGCCGCTGTGGCCGAGGGAGCGGATGAGCCCCGCGGACGACGGCGAGTGACAGACCCGCGAGCAGTTGTCGACGTTGTGCGTGCCGATGACCGCTCGCAGGAGCTTCTGCATCGCGTAGTTGTCCTCGTTCGTGCCGCGCGACGACGAGAGCGCCGCGATGGCGTCGGGGCCGTGCGCGTCGCGGATCGCGAGGAGCCGCGTGGCCACGAGGGTGAGCGCCTCGTCCCAGCTCGCCTTGCGAAAGCCGTCGCCCTCGCGGATCAACGGGTGCGTGAGGCGCTCGGGGCTGAGCACGAAGCCGTGCGCGAAGCGCCCCTTCAGACACGTGTGCCCGTGGTTGCTCGGGCCATCCAGCGCCGGCTCCGACGACACGATGCGCTCGTCGCGCACGGCGATGTCCAATCGACACCCCACGCCACAATACCCGCACGTCGTGCCCACCACCCGGTCGACCCGCGCGGCCTCGCGGAAGGGCGCCTCGTCGATTGCTCCCGTGGGGCACGCCGACGCGCACGCGCCGCAGGAGACGCACGCGCTGTCGGTGAACCCCTGGCCGATGCCCGGCGCGATGCGGGTCTCGAAGCCGCGGCCCGTGTAGGTGAGCGCGAAGGTGCCTTGAATCTCGTCACACGCCCGCACGCAGCGGCCGCAGACGATGCACTCGTCGAGCTTGAGCTTGAGGTAGGGGTGGCGGTCGTCGGGCGCGTCGGCGTGGCGCGCGCCCTGCCAGCGCGAGGCCTCGAGGCCGAAGTGTCGGGCCACCGCGCGGAGCTCGCCGCGGTCGTCGTCGCGGGCGAGCGCGGCCTCGGGAAAGTCACTGAGCACGAGCTCCACCACGCCGCGGCCCACGCGAAAGGCCACGGGGTCGCGGGTGTCGACGACCATCCCCTCGCGCACCGGGGTGGTGCACGCGGCCACGGGACCGCGCGCGCCCTGCACGCCCACGAGGCACGCGCGGCACGCGCCGAAGGGGGCGAGGCGGGGGTCGAAGCACAGCGTGGGGATGTACGTCCCCTCGCGGGTGGCCACGTCGAGCACGGTCTCGCCGTCGCGGGCGAGGACCACGCGGCCGTCGAGGGTGAATCGCAGGGCGTCGCTCATTCGGCGTCTCCGTGGGCGGCTTCGACCGCGGGCGATGGGGGCGCGAGGAGCTCCTCGGGCCAGTGCGTGACGATGGAGCGAATGGGCGCCGGGAGCCCTCCCCCGTGCGCGCAGAGCGAGCCGTGCTGCATCGTCTCGCAGAGGGAGGTGAGCATCGCGAGGGGGTCGCCGTAGGGCTGCGTGCCGTCGACCAGGCCCTGCACGAGCTCACGGCCGCGGCGCATCCCGAGGCGGCACGGGAAGCACTTTCCGCACGACTCCTCGTCGCCGAAGGTGAAGAGGTGCAGCGCGAGGGCGCGCATGTCGGTGCGGTCGTCGAAGGCCACGATGCCGCCGTGCCCGAGGAGCCCGCCCACCGCGTCGAGCTCCTCGAAGCCCAGCGGCGTGTCGAGCGCGCTCGCGGGCAGAATGCCCCCCAACGGACCTCCGATCTGCAGGGCCTTGAGCGATCGCCCGTCGCGCATCCCCCCGCCGAGCTCTTCGCACAACGCGCGCAGAGAGATCCCCAGCGGCACCTCGTAGAGCCCGGGAGAGACGAAGCGCTCGTTGAGGCACACGGCCTTGGTGCCGCGGGAGTTCCCGATGCCCACGGCGGCGTAGGCGTCACCGCCGTGCGCGACGATCCACGGCACGGAGATCAGGGTCTCGACGTTGTTCACCACGGTGGGACGCTCGAAGAGTCCCTTCACGGCAGGGAAGGGCGGGCGCGCGGTGACCATCCCGCGCAGCCCCTCGATGCTGCGGAGCAGGGCGGTCTCTTCACCGCACACGTAGCTCCCGGCGCCCTCGACCACGTCGATGTCGAAGCTCAGCGTGGGGTGGGTGTCGCCCAGCACGCCGCCCTCGCGGGCCTCGCGCACGGCGGTGCGGAGCGCCTGCAGGGCCGCGGGGTACTCCGAGCGCACGTAGATCTTCCCCTGCGACGCGCCGATGGCGATGCCCGCGAGGGCCATGCCTTCGAGCACCGAGTGGGGGTCGAGCTCCAGGAGCCACTTGTCGATGTAGCTCCCGGGGTCGCCCTCGTCGGCGTTGCAGACGACGTACTTCGGCCCGGGCGGCTGCTGGGCGGCGAAGCGCCATTTCTGTCCGGTGGAGAAGCCCGCGCCGCCGCGCCCGCGCAGGCCCGAGCGCATCACGGCGTCGAGCACCGCGGGGCCCTCGTGGCGGTGGGCGAGAAAGGCGTCCCACACCCCGAGGTCGCGGGCCTTCGCGAAGGTGGTGGCGTCGCGCCCGTCGACGAGGTTTCGCAGCACCACCGTGGGTGTCGCGAAGGACGCGATGCGCGGCGGCACCTCGCCGCGCGCTTCTGGGGGGCTGTCGGCGAAGGTCGCGAGGCGGGCGGCGCGGCCGGCGTCGAGGCGGGTCCAGAGGGTCTTGTGGGGATGGCCGTCGACGGTCTCGGTGACCATGGCCGCGGGCGCGTCGTTGCAGAACCCGAGGCAGTAGGTGGGCTCGAGGGAGACCTCGCCGTCGTCGCGGGTCTCACCGGGCGCGACGCCGAGGGCGCGGGAGAGCTCGTGCACGTGGGCCTCTCCGCGCGCGGCGACGCAGGCGGTTCCGACGCACGCGTGCACGCGGCGGCGGCCGCGCGGGGCGAAGGAGAGGTCGCGGTAGTAGCTCGCGACGCCGAAGACCTGCGCCTCGGGGAGGTTCATCTCCTTCGCGATGCGGCGGCAGTCGTCGGGGGTGACCACGTGTCGGGTGTCCATCACCTCGCGCAGCCGGTCGAGCACCGAGGGACCTTCGGGCGTGCGGCGGAGACGGAGCGCGACGAGGTTGTGCGACACCGCACGAGTTTCGGCGCGCGGGCGGGAGAAGACAACGCCGCGGCGCGTCAGCACAGCGCGACGCGCGGCACGTTACGGCCGTTGTTCATGCGCCGCGCAAGTCGGCTTGTGAAGGAACGAGGTTGCCGGTAGACAAGATCGGGTGATGCGCGCGCTGGGATGGGGGATGGTGGCGGGGAGCCTGCTGGCGGGTTGCATCCCCGCGCCGCAGCTCCGCCCGCGGGACGGCGGCGACGAGGGCGCTGCGCCGATGCTGGATGCTGCCCAGGAGGCATCCACGACAGCAGACGTCGTGCAGCTACCCGAGATCGGAACCGCCGACGACGCGCCGACCGATGTGACGATCCTGCTCGAAGCGGGTGCCCTTGATGTCGTCGAGGATCGCCCCGGGGTGGCCCTCGACGCGCTCGACGCGACGTCGGGGGACGCTGCGTGCACCGATGGCGGTGCCATGTGTGACGGTCGATGTGTCGACCTTGCGCGCGATCCGATGCACTGTGGGCGTTGCGGCGCAGCGTGCGTGCCCGAGGCCAACGAGTCCGCCGTGTGCCGCGCGGCCGTCTGTGAGCGAACATGCGCGACAAACTTTCATCGGTGCAACGGTCGCTGCGTCGACAGCAGGAGTGCTGCGTCTTGCGGCGACCGTTGCAGCCCGTGTCCCGTTCCTGCCAACGGCAGCGCGGAATGCTCGGGCGGTCGCTGTGAGATCCGTTGCGATACGGGATTCCTGCTCGTGGCGGATCGCTGCGTCGCCCCGAGCGCTCCACGACTCGTGGGTCCTCTCAGCGGATCGATCCTGGGCGGTCGCAGCCCGACGCTCTCGTGGGCGCTGCCCGCCGGTGTAGAAGGCGTGGAGGTCGAGGTGTGCTCCGATCGCGCGTGCTCCCGCAGCGTCCGTCGGTTCAACGCCACGGGCGCGAGCGCCACGCTCGACGCACCGCTGGACCGCGGCACGTGGTTCTGGCGGCTACGCAGCCGGGTGGCGGGCGTGGTCAACGGCGCATCGAGCGCGGCGTGGTCGTTCGAGGTGGTGGGGAGCGCGTCTCGCACCCTGCCCTGGGGCTCGACCCCGGACTTTGACGGCGACGGCCGCCCGGAATTGGTGACCTCGGCGATCAGCGTCAACGGAGGCGCGGGGCGTCTCTATCGATTCACCGCGGCCAACGTGGCGACGGGCGTGCCCACGAGCACCATCTCGACCACCGTGGTCGGGTTTGCGCAGCTTGGGTTCTCGATGACTGGCGCCGACGTCAACGGCGACGGCTTCGTCGATCTCGTCGCGAGCTCTCCCAACCAGTCGATGGACTCAGGGGCTGTGTACGTGTTCTCTGGCTCACCCAGCGGACCGTCGATGACAGCAGCGACCCTCGCACCGACGACTCCAGGAGAGGTCTTCGGCTGGAGTGTCGCGAGCGCGGGGGACTTCAACGGCGACGGCTACGGAGACATCGTCGTGGGCGGTCCCCAATGGGCTGCGGCCCGCGGCCGCGGGTACATCTACCTGGGGTCTGCGGAGGGACTGTCTGCAACGCCCGCCGTGATTCTGGATCCGGCAGAAGCGCCAGGGTCACAGTGCGGGTTCTCCGTCGCGGGCCTGGGAGACATGAACGGCGACGGGCTCTCCGATATCGCCATCGGCTGCCCCTACGCAAACACCAGCGCTGGCACGGTTCACGTTTATCGCGGCACGCGCGGTGGTACACCGGTGCGGTCGCGCCTCGCCGTGGCCGGCGCGGTCGTCGCGGGGTTCCATGTGAGCGGCGTCGGCGACGTTGACGGTGACGGACTTCCAGATGTCGCCATCGGCGCTCCAGGATCGATGGCGTCCGGACGGGCCTACGTGTTTCGAGGCATCGCTGGGGTACTCGACCCTCCGATGTTCGCGACGCTCATCAACCCGGTCTCGACGGTGCCGCTGTTTGGCGCTCGCGTCTCGGGTGGGAACGACCTGGACGGAGACGGGATCTGCGACGTCGCGATCAGCGCGCCAGGGACGGGCGACGCCACGGGTCGCGCCCACGTGTACAGCGGCCGCACGCTGCAGGGGCCGCCGATGGTGTCGTATCAGAGCGCCGAAGCTCCGGGCAGCGCATTCGGATTCCCTGCCGAGCTGATCGGCGACCTGAACGGAGACGGCTTCTCAGAAATCGCGCTGGGCGAGTACGACGCGGAGCTGCCCGCCATGGGTGTGACGCCGCGCCATGGTCGGGGCCGTGTACACATCGCCCGCGGCAGCGCCACCCCCGCGCCGACGCTCACATGGACCTTGCGGGGTGTGGAATCAGCACCCGCGCGCTTTGGGTTCTCGGTCGCCCGGTGACCTCCACCGAGCACGCGGACCCGCGACGCGCGCGGGTGGGGCTCGTGGTCGCGCTCCTCGCGGGTCTCGGCGCCCACATTCCGAGTCTTCGCGCACCGCCGGTGATCGACGACCACTTTCATCGCGCGTGGCTGGAAGGCTCCGCCGCGATTCCTCGGGCGCCCTGGGATCTCTACCGGTGGGTCTCCTCGGGAGAGGTCGATCGACTGATCCACGCAGGACACATCCCGTGGTGGTCTGATCCGGGTCTTCGCATCGCGGTCTTCCGTCCGGTCAGCTCGTTGACCCGCTGGTTCGATCACGCCGGGTTGGTAGACCGCATCGGCCTGTCGCACGCGCACTCCGTGCTCTGGTGGCTCGTCCTGATGCTCCTCGTGTGGGCGGGCTTACGGGGGGTGAGCGCGACCGCGAGAGTATCAGCGATCACGCTGCTGTCGTTGAGCCCAACGCTGCTGGTGCCCGTTCGGTGGCTGGCTGACCGAAACGCGCTGATTTCGTTCGTGTTCGCGGCGGCTGGCTGGGTCGTCGCCTCTCAGCGAGCCGACGATCGACGCACGCTCCTGGTGATCGCCTCCCTCACCGCGTGCGCAGCGCTCGGTGGAGAAATCGCCTGGTCACTCGCGCCTGTGCTCATCGCGCTCCACGCCCTTCGATTCGACGACGCGCGACGGACGCTTCGCTTCGCGATGGCGGTAGGGACAGGACTGGTTGCGGTCTTGGGTCTGTCGCGCGTTCTCGGCTACGGGATCCACCATTCGGGGATCTACCTCGACCCGTTCACCCAGCCCGCAGAGTATGTCCGTCAGCTCCCTCTCCGCCTGGCGTTGCTGATAAGCCGGATGCCCGCCACCGCCATCGATGCACTCCTGCCTGGCGCGGGAGGGCTCCGTGAGTTCCTCGCACTTCCTGCCCTTCTGCTCGCAGTTCTCCTACCGCTGGCCCTAATTCCCGGCGCGAAGCGCCGAGCATGGTTGCTGGTGGCTGCGCTCGCATCTCTTCTGCCGGTTGTTCCGGCGGTGCCCTCGCTTCGCCTGCTCTTTGGACACCACCTCGCTCTGGTGATGTTCGCCGTGTGGCCGGCGGCCCAGCCCACCTCTGCGTTCCGTCGCGGGATCGCGCTGGGGCCGATCGCGTTGCTGCTTCTCGGCGCTGCGCTCGCCACAGCGCGAGATGCCTCGCAGCACGTCCACCCTCCGGCGGCGGTGACGTCGCTGGCTGCCCTGGGCGTGCGCTCCAGCGATCGGGTTTTGCTCGTTTCGACCTCGAATTTCGAGGTCTTTCAGCATCCCGACGTGATTCGACGCGGCTTCGCGTCGCCCGCAGAGTGGCTCGTGGCGTGTTCGGCACGCTCGCCGGTGTTGTTGACGCGATCGGGCACACGCACCCTTGCCCTCCGAGCGACGACGCCGCTCCTGCACCCGGCAGACCTCTACCGAAGTCACCACAACGCGCTTCGTGTGGGTGAGCGTCATCGAGTTGGTAGCGTCAACCTCACCGTGCGCGCCGTGGCCGAAGGACGCCCGACCTGGCTCGACCTCGACTTCGACGACGACCTTGAGCATCGACCCTGGCGACTCATTCAAGCGCACGGCCTGCGACTGCAATCGCTGCCGTTGTTGCCCGTGGGTGCGTCCATGATGGTGTCCCCCGGATAGTCCGATCCGCTCGCCGCCCTGCTATGGTCCACCAATGTTCGTCAAGCCGCGAGCGCATGGCAGGCGCTCTTCTCGAACGCCTCTTCGCGCTGCGCCCTGGCTCCTCGGCGCGCTGCTCGCGACGGCGCTGGGCTGCGGAACGCCCGCCCCCACGAACCTCTGCACCCCGGGCCTCACCGTCGCCTGTCCCTGTCTCGGCGGCACGATGGGCGTGCAGGTGTGCCTCCCCACGGGTGCCTACGCGACGTGTCAGTGCCCCACCATCACCGACGCCGCCCTCGCCGATGTGACCACCGCGCCCGATGTGACCACCGCGCCCGACGTGATCACCGCGCCCGACGTGATCACCGCGCCCGACGTGATCACCGCGCCCGATGTGATCACCGCGACCGATGTGATTGCCGCGCCCGATGTGATCACCGCGACCGACGTCCCGCTCGCGCCCGACGTGATCGACGTGCCGTCCGTCCTCGACGCGCCCGACGTCGCGCGCCCCGACGTGAGCGACGTCCCGCTCGCGGTCGACGCGCCCGACGTCATCACCGGCCCGACGTACTGCGCCCCCAGCGCCATCGTCGACCTCGCGACGCAGGGCACGCGCACCGGGACCATCACCCAATACACCGGCAACAACAGCGCCGTCGCCCTCGACCAGAGCCTCGGCGAGAGCTGCACCACCAGCGTCGCACCGGTGATCCACCGCTACACCACCCGCACCGCCGCGCGGATCACCCTCTCGACGCAGAACCCCGGCACCGACCCGAACTTCGACACGGTGCTCGACGTGCTCGACGCATGCGCGCCGCTCCGCTACGGCAGCGACGCGCGCCGCCTCGGGTGCTCCGACGACGCGGGCGGCAGCACGCTGCGCCTCGCCTCCACCGTGACGCTCCTCTCGGTCCCCGCGGGGACCACGCTCTACGTCGCGGTGTCGGGATTCGCGCGCGCCACGCGGCCCATTGTCCCGCGCGGCCCCTACGTGCTGACCGTCGCCGAAGCCCCCTTCGTCGGCGCGGGCGCCACCTGCGACCGCGCGGGGCTCACCTCGGCCTGCGACACCGGCCTCTCGTGCTCAACCTCCGACCCGCCGCGGTGTGTCGTCGATGGCACCCTCGGCGGTGGCTGTCGACCGACCTGGCCCTCGTGCAACGCGGGCCTCGGCTGCGCCGAGTCATCGTGCGTGACCGCCACCACCAGCACCACCGGGTGCACGCCCGTGTGCCCATCGACGTCGTTGTGCCTGACCACGAACGGCGTCGCGGCCTGCGTGCCCTACGGATCCAGCGGCGGTCGCTGTCGCCCTTCGCCCAACACCCCCTGCGACGCGGGGCTGCTGTGCTCCGAAGGCGGCTACTGCGCGCCGCCGGTGGCCTTGGGCGCGACCTGCGACACCAACGCACGGCTCAACGCCTGCGCCACGGGCTCGTCGTGCCGCAACGGTCGCTGCGTCGCCAACGGCAGCCTCAACGGGCTCTGCCGCCCCGAGCTCGCCCAGCTCGCGTGCGACGGCTCCCTGGTGTGCAGCGACGAGTGCCGCACGTGCATCAGCGTCGTCTGCGCGGCCACCGTGCCCGTCGGCGGCGACTGCGGCCCGCCTGCGGGGTGCGGCTCCAACTGCGTGCAACAGCGCTGCGCCGCGGCGTCGACGTGCCTCTTGCAGAGCGGCACCTTCCGCTGCGTGGCCGACGGCGCGCTGGGAACACCGTGCCGTCGATCGGCCACCCAGACGCCCTGTGATGTGGGCCTCGCGTGTCACACCAACAACTTCTGCCGCACCCCCCTCCGCGAAGGGGAACTCTGCGGCAGCGGGTTCACCGGCGCCTGCGCCGAGGGCCTGGGATGCATCACCGCGGCGGGCGTCACGCGATGCCTCCCGCTCCCCTACGCCGAGAGCGCCGCGGCGAGCACGGGCTACATCGCGGCGTGTGATGTCGGGCGCACCGAGCCCCTCGCGCTCACCGACCAGACCTACAACTATCCGCGCGCGCCCCTCGCGCTGCCCTTCGCGTTCAGCTACTTCGGCCTCCCCCAGACCCACTTCGTGCCGTCCACCGGGGCCGTCGGATTCTTCGGCACGGGACGTCCCTCCGGGCAGGCCAGTTTGTTCACCGACACCCCCGCGCCCGCCAACATGCTCGCGCCCTTCGCGCTGCGAGAGAACAACCAGTCGCTCCGGTTGCAGACCACGGGGTCGCGCCTCTGCAGCGCCACCGTCGGCTTCGCGCCCAACCGCCGCTTCGCCGTGGAGTGGAACGACCTCACCCTCCGCGACGCGGGCACCGCGATGCACCTCACCTTCGCGGTGGTGCTCCACGAGACCACGAACGTCATCGAGTACTTCTACCGCCGCCTGGAGCCCTCCACGGGCGTGCTCGCGCGCTACACCGACGGCACCCTCGCGAACATCGGGCTCGCGGGCCCCACCGGGGCGCCCATCGTGATCCACCGCGGTCCCGTGACCACCTCCGCGGGGCTGCGCTTCACGCCACGCTGAGCCCCGCGCGCGGTGCTACGGTGCGCCCGCGATGAGCCTCACCACCCTGTACTTCGCCCCGCGTTCGCGCGCCCTCACCGCGCTCTGGCTGCTCGAGGAGCTCGGCATCCCCTACACGCGCGAGGACTTCCTCCTCGCCACGGGTCGTCACAAGCGCCCCGATTTTCTCGCACTGAACCCCATGGGCAAGGTCCCCCTCGTGGTCGACGACGGCGTCGCGGTCGCCGAGCTCGGCGCCATCGCGATCTACCTCGCCGACAAGCACCGCGCGACCGCGTTGTCGCCCGCCCTCGACGACCCGCGCCGCGCGGACTTCCTCCGCTGGTGCTTCTTCTCCAGCGGGGTGATGGAGCCCGCGCTGGGCGAGAAGTTCTTCAAGTGGTCGGTGCCCGCGAGCAGCGTGGCGTGGGGGTCCTTCGACGGGATGATGGCTGCCCTCTCGCAAGGCATCACCCCGGGGCCCTGGCTCCTCGGCGAGACCTTCTCCGCGGCCGACGTGCTCGTGGGCTCCACCGCGCGCTTCGGGCAGAACTTAGGCGCGCTCCCGAAGGAGGGCCCCACCGCGGACTACGTCGCCCGCATCAACGCCCGCCCCGCCCTGCAGCGCGCCCTCGCCATCGAGGCCGAGGTCTTCGCGGCGCTTTCAGCGCCCGCCTGACCCGTTCCTCCCCGCGCGACGCATGCGTGCGCGCACCCACGCGTCGAAGCTCGCCGTCGCGCCGTTCACCACCCGCGCCCCGCGGTCGTATTGGGCCGGCGACCAGTCGCCCAGCTGCGCGTTCGTCGGTCGATGGATCTCGTTGCGCTGCAACGTGATCGGACGCCAGTTCATGAACCCGCCCCCCACCCGCGCCGACCCCGGGGTGATGCGCGCGTCGAAGGGGCGGGCGGTGATGCTGCCGCCGGGGTGTCCGTCGAAGAGCATCACGTCGCCCGCGTCGGTGACCTCGTAGACCACCAGCACGTGCCCGTCGGGGTCGTAGTACGCCGTGCCCGGGCGCACGTCCCCCGGACGCACCCGCGCGGGATACCAGTCGCCGTCTCCCACCTCGGGGCGCATGCGAAACCAGTTGGAATTCACCCGCCCCCCGAGCTCGTGAAGGAGCTGCCACGGGCTCGCGAACGCGTCCCACCGCGCCGTGCGCGCGGGGCGGGTGGAGAGCGCATGGCCCCGCGCGTCGCGCTCCCAACGCACCGCGCCCACGAAGCCGAAGGGGAGCTCGCGCCGCCACGCGTAGTATGCCCGCAGGAGGTAGGCCACGTCGGCGCAGTCGGCGCGAAAGCGCAGACGTCTCCCCGGGGTGTGCAGGGGATTGATCGCGGGGTTGTCGAGGCACGCCGCGAGGGTGCGGCAGCGACGCGCAGCGACGGCGCGCCCCACCCCGGTGACCCAGTGCGAGAAGCGTTGCTCCTCCCCCGCGTCCCACGCGCGACGCGCGGGCCACGCGAGGGCCATGGGAGACTCCACGGGGGAGCGCGGGCGCTGCGCGTGCGCGGTGCGCGCGAGAGAGGCGACCGCGAGCGCTGCGAGGGTGGGCCACGTTCGCGTCATGCTCTCTCCGAAGGGACCATCACGGTCCCCGTCAAGCGCGAGGCACCCCGAGGCGCGGACGCGGATCGATGTCGGGCGGCGTCTCGGGCCCATCGCGCGTGGGCGTCGGAACTCCGTACACGCGCTCGAGGCGGTTGCGCAACCGACGCTCGTCCCGGTACCACCCCCGCTTGCTCGCGTCGTCGGGACACGTCGCGAGCTCGGGGCTCCCCGCGGGGGCGCCCCACCGCAGCTCGGGGCAGTGATACGGATCGAACGACAGGTCGAACAGTCGATCGAGCACCGTGGAGAACGACAGGGTCACCGCCGCGCCCGCGCTGTTCGTGTAGCGAAACTGGCAGTCGGGCCGGGCGGTCTCGGTGACCCACACGTCGCGCAGGGTCGCGCGCAACGGATCACCCGCGGGCATGGCATCGATGCGCTGCGCGACCTCCTGCACCGCGGTCTTCAACCGCGCGTCGCGCGAGGGCGTGGACCACGTCTCCCAATCCCCCGTGGTGCCGTAGATGTTCCACGGGAGCACCCCCGGGTGGCGCTGGCGGTGCGCGCCGGCGGTGAGCGCGAGGTCCACGGCGAAGACCCGGTCGGCGACGTCGCGGCAGAGGGCCTGCACCTGCTCGCGAAAGTCCTGCACGGGGTCCACCGCCGCGCCCGGTCGCGCGAGCT
>OFDC01001254.1_pt1 | contig 13949 bp, 8 predicted proteins | sample 1520941 | NCBI WGS metagenome assembly OFDC01 (sample SAMEA94258168, study PRJEB24077) | hot springs metagenome | biome: Aquatic biome; feature: Water | place: India | collected 2012-12-06 | depth 5 m | reverse complement strand
GCACCGCGTCGTCGGGCGGCGCGGTCTGCGGCGTCGGGCGGGGGGTGCACGCCGCCAGCGGGGCGGCGAGGCCGAGGGAGAGCACCTGTCGTCGGGAGGGCAGCACCCGGGCAAGGTAGTCCATGCGCGGGGAAGAGGTCGCGCCCCCGCGCCGGGTGATGGAGTTGGGTGGCACCCAACTTTTGCCTCGTGCGAGCATCCACCGCATGGCGAAGGCAAAGAGCAGCACCAAGAAGCCCGCGAAGCCCACGCGCAAGAAGGTCCCCGACGCGCTGAGCCGCGAGGATGCTCGCGCGGCCCTGGACCGCGCGACGCGCAACCTCAAGACGCTCTGCAAGTCGCAGTACGCGAACGCCTGGCGGATCGGGCGCGCGCTGCTCCAGGTGAGCGAGCTGAACCTCCACCAGGCACGAGGCTTCACGACGCTCGACGACTACGCCTCGAAGCTCCTCGACCTCTCGCGCGACACGACCTTTCAGTACATGCGGGTGGCCGAGGCGTTCAGCGAGTCGGTGGTGGCGGCCTTCGGCCCGGAGCGCCTGGACCGCGGCCTGCGCTACATCGCCGCCACGCCCGAGCAGGAGACGCCCGCGCAGCTCCCGACCCTGAAGGTCCGCACGCGCACCGCCGACGGCGCCGTGCGCGAGAAGGACTTCGCTGAGGCCAGCATCGACGAGATCCGCGCGGCCACGACCGCCGAGCGCGGGGAGACGAAGCCGAAGCGCCCGAAGCCGCTGGACCCCGCGAAGGTCGCGGCGGCGCTGGAGGCGGTGAACGCCACGCTCGACGCGACCGTCGGGCGCGCGGCGGCGAAGGACGCCGAGGCGAGGATCCGCCGGGACGCCCGGGGGCGCGACGTGCTCGACCTGCGAGGGCTGCCCCTCGCCAAGGCCCCCGCCGCGCTGAAGGCGGTCGCCAGGGTGCTGTCTTGATCCCGCAGGATCGACCGGGGCTCGATGACCGATACGATAAGCTCAGTCTTCGGGGGGTAAAAGTCGCGCTGACGCCGAAAAGACGCCTGATTCCTCGATCCATCTGCGATGCCGTGCCCCGTGGCACGGACGCTGCGGTAGGTCCTGCTGCCACCATCGGAGGCGCGACGTGAACCGCAACGAGGCCGACACACGACGAGAGCTCATCGACCCCGCCCTGCACAAGGTCGGCTGGTCGTGGGACGCCGAGTACGCGATCTCGCCCGGACGCGTGAACCTCACCGGCGACAAGCGCTACGAGCCCAGCCTCTCGCTCCGCGCGGACTACCTCCTCCGCCTCGCGCAGATGCCCCTCGCGGTGCTCGAAGCGAAGCGTGAGGGCACACCTCCCGTTGACGGACTCCAGCAGGCCGAGCTCTGCGCGCGGCGTCTCAAGCTGCGCTACGCGATCGCCTCGGACGGCCGTGGGTACATCCTGCGCGACCTTGAGACCCAGACCAACGAGACCCTCGACGCGCCGCCGACGCCCGGTGACCTGCTCGCGCGCAGCGGACGCAACCGCGTGCCGAGCGAATGGGAGGCGACCTTCAAGGCGGGGTGGCACCTCGACCTCGTGTCGCAGAAGAAGGTCCGCGGCTTTCAAGAGGCCGCGATCTTCTCGGCCCTCTACGCCTTCTCGCAGGGGCAGAAGAAGGTGTTGCTCCGCATGGCGACCGGCACGGGCAAGACCTTCACGGTCTTTCAGCTCGTGTGGAAGCTCTTTCGCGGCGACGTCCTCCCGCGCGGCCACGTGCTCTTCCTCACCGACCGGAACAACCTGAAGGAGCAGGCGTGGCGCGCGTTCTCGGGCTTCAGCGCCGACGACCGGGTGCTCATCGACAAGTCCCGCATCGAGAAGAGAGATCACCTCACGGGCAAGGTCTTCTTCGCGAACTACCAGAACCTCGCCGAGACCCTCGACGGACAGAAGCTCTACGAGCACTTCCCCAGAGACTTCTTCGACCTCGTGATCGTCGACGAGTGCCACCGCTCCGGCTTCGGCGACTGGTTCACGGTACTGGAGCACTTCGGGAGTGCCTTCAAGCTCGGGCTCACCGCCACGCCTCGCGACCTCAAGCTGCTTGAGCTCTCCGACGACGACCGTGCGGCGCTCGACGAGGATGACCGCCAGCGTCGCGCTTGGCAGCAGCGCCACGACACCGAGGACTACTTCGGCGAAGCGGTGTTCACCTACGCCCTCAGCGACGCCATCGACGACGGCTACCTCGTCCCGTACACGCTGGAGAAGCGCTGCACCAACCTCGACGCCGAGGGAGGCTTCGAGATCAAGGGGCAGCGCTACAACACGTCGGACTACGAGAAGTCCATCGTCCTGCCCGACCGCACCCGGGTGATCGCCGAGGACCTCTGGGAGCAGCTCCGTCTCTACAAGCTGGAGCACGACAAGACGATCATCTTCTGCCCCACCGACGCCCACGCCGCGGACGTCGCCGCGCAGTTCAACCGCCTCGCGGCACGCGACCTCCCGGTGCGCGCAGGCAACGCCTTCGACAGCGAGTTCCCCTACGCCGTGCGCGTCACCCGCAGCGAGCGGCAGGCCGACAAGCTCTCGCGGATCTTCTCCGAGGTGAGCACCCGCTGGCCGCGCATCGCCGTCACCGTCGACCTCCTCGCCACCGGCTACGACGCGCCCGACGTGCGCTCCGTGGTCTTTCTGCGCAAGGTGGGCAACCCCCTGCTCTACAAGCAGATGAAGGGCCGGGGCACCCGCCTCTGTGAGGACATCGACAAGCGGTACTTCGTCCTCTTCGACTACGTGCGCTCGAGCGACCTCGAGCGCACCGAAAAGGATGAAGACCCCGACAACGTGCTCCCGCCACCGACGCCGAAGCCCCCTGTGCCCCCGGGGAGCAACAACCCCTCGCCACAGGGTACACCCTCGGGCGCAGCGGGTGACCAACCCGCCCCCGCACCCACCCCCGCGCCGAACACGGGGAGCACCCGCACGGCGATCCCGACGGTGCAGGGTCTTGTCGTCGAGATCGTGCAGTCCGAGCGCTTCCTCTGCTTCGGCGACGGGCGCAAGGTCCCGTGGGACGAGTACGCCGCGCAGTCGCGCGAAGCGATTCGCGAGACCGTGAGCGGACGCCTCGACGAGCTCATGGCCCTCTGGGTCGAGCGCGAGCGCCGCGAGGAGATCCGCCGCGCGCTGCTGGAGCGCGAGGTCTACCTCGCCGCCCTGCGCCACGTGAACCAGCTCGATCGCCACGACGACGTCGACGTGCTCGCCAAGGTCGGCTTCGACCTCGCGCGCGTGCCCACCCGCGGTGACCGCGTGGTCCGCTTCTGGGACGAGGAGCGCGACTGGTTCGCCCGAGAGATCGAAGACCGCACGCCCCCCGCCGACCCGAACTTCCGCGAGCGCTTCTGGGACGTGTGCATGGAGCACTACACCCGCTTCGGGATCGAAGACCTCGAAGAGGGCCGCACCTACAAGGCCCCGCACTTCAGCCTCCGCTTCGGCTCCTTCGTGCAGATCGTGAACGCCTACGGCGGCGCCGAGCGCCTGCGCGACGACCTCACGGCCGTGAAGCGCCACCTCTACGTCCCCATCGCTGCCTGAGAGACCCAATGCAACCGAGAATTCCCATCCCCGAGTCCCGACGCGCGGAGGTCAAGGCCGCCGTCGACAACGCCTGCGACGCGCTCAGCGCCGATGGCGTCGCCCCCCGCGACTACGTCGAGCAGATCGCCTGGCTCTTCTTCGTGAAGGCCCTCGACGACGCCGAGCACCGCCGCGGCGCCGAGGCCCTCGCCTTCGGCACCGCCCCCGCTTCCGTCGTCCCTGCGCGCCTCCGCTGGCGGGCCTGGGCGAAGGGCGCCCTGAAGGACGACGCCCTCTTCGCCTTCCTCACCACCGCCCTCTGGCCCTGGCTCACCGGAACAGGGCCCGACGGGCGCGCGCTCGACGACAACCCCTCCGAGGCGGTCCGACGCATTCGCGCGCTCTTCTCCGCCATCGACAACGGCTTCAAGAAGCCCTCGACCTTCGCGCGCGTCGTGCGGCAGATCGACCGGCTCGACTTCAACGCCCAGGCCGACGTCGCGATCCTCTCGGAGATCTACGAGTCGCTGCTCAAGCGCGCCGCGGCAGACTCCGCGGGCTACGCGGGTGAGTTCCACACGCAGCGGCACATCATCCAGATGATGGTGGAGGTCGTGCGCCCGCGCCTCGGCGAGCGCATCTACGATCCCTGCTTCGGCACCGCGGGCTTTCTCACCGCCGCCGCGGACTACCTCCGCGCGCACACCGAGGCCCTCAGCGGTGACGACCTCGACACGCTCCACCAGCGCACCCTCTTCGGGTACGAGCTGCGCGCCTTCGCGTTCCTGCTCGGCAGCATGAACCTCATGCTCCACGACATCGAGCGCCCGGTGATCGACATCGCGAACACCCTGGAGCGCCACAGCAACACGGTCCCCGAGAAGGACCGCTACGACGTCATCCTCACGAACCCGCCCTACGGCGGCAACCGCGTCGCCGACGAGGTCAAGGGCAACTTCACCCACCGCAGCTCTGCGCCCGAGACCCTCTTCCTCCAGCACATCATGAAGAGCCTTGCGAAGGGCGGGCGTGCGGCGGTGATCGTGCCCGAGGGTGTGCTCTTTCGCGGCGGCCCCGACCTCGCAGTCCGCCGGGAGCTCGTCGCGCAGTTCGACCTGCACACCGTGCTGTCGCTCCCCGCGGGCTGCTTCCTCCCATACACCGGCGTGAAGACCAATGTGATCTTCTTCGACCGCCGCAAGGACGGTCGGGGCACGGAGTCGGTCTGGTACTACGACCTTACCAACGACGGCTTCGAACTCAAGGGCACGCGCAAGCCCATCGAGGGCAACCAGATCCCGGACTTCCTCGCGAAGCAGCGGACGCGGGAGACTTCGGAGCGCTCGTGGTCCGTCGCGATCACGAAGGAGTTCGTGGCGAAGGGCTGCGACCTCTCAGCGCGCAACCCCGCGCAGCAGGCCGAGGACGCGCACGTCCCCGCGCGGGAGCTCGTGGCGCGCATCCGCAACCGCGAGGAGCGCATCGTCGCGCTGCTCGACGAGCTTGATGAGATGATGGGGGCCGACTAATGAGCCGTCCGCTTCGCCCGATCAGAGACTTTGCACAGGCAGTCTTCGAACCGCTGGAGCCGAAGGAAACCCCTGCCGCATCCTTTCAACTCTACAGCTTCGAAGCGTTCGACCGCCGCGAGCCGACTGAGACCAGCGGCGAGACCATCCAAAGCGCGAAGTGGCGAGTCCAGACGGGAGACGTCCTCTTCGCGAAGCTCAACCCCCGGATCCCCAGAGTATGGATGGTTGGAAGCACCCCGAACAAGAACGCCATCTGCTCGACGGAGTTCGTTCCGTTGCGAATGACAACAGGCGAAGTGCTTCCTGCCTATCTTGAAATCACGGCGCAGGCGCCGCAGTGTCTCGTGCCGATTCAGGCGGCAGTGAAGGCCACTACCAAGAGTCATCAAAGAGTTCGACCGGATTTCATTCTCGATCAGCGCATTCCGGTCCCTTCGCATGAAGAACAACTTCGGACCATCGCACGGGTCCGCGAGGCGATGGAGCGGGTGGAGGAGATAGAGTCTCTCCAGCAGGAACGTCTTCGCGACTCAGAGAGGCTGCTCGGGGCGTCGTTGACCGAAGTCTTTCGCGAGACCACCTCGAAGCACCCACCGCGCACCCTTGGCAGCGTGCTCAAAGACTGTCGATACGGCACGAGTACCAAGTGCAGAGCCGAACCGGATCACGTCGCTGTCCTCAGAATCCCGAACGTGAGCTCAGGCGTGCTCAGCCTCGAGGACCTGAAGTACTGCGCGCGCGACGCTGTTGATGAGGCATCCTTGCTTTCGCAAGGTGACCTCTTGATCATCCGAACCAACGGGAGCCCATCCCTCGTTGGAAGGACGGTCGTCTATCAGCCGGACCCGTCAAAGATTTCTCCCAAGACGAAGGTGAGCTTTGCTTCTTACCTGATCCGTCTTCGCTTCGACGAGTCTCGCTGTATCCCCGAGTTCGTTCGGTACTATCTCGCGTCGTCTGCGGGGCGACAGGCCATCAATCGCATTCGGCGCTCCTCCGCGGGCCAGTCGAACATCAACTCGGCGAACATCAAGTTGATTTCGTTGCCGCTACCCGGCATTGACGAACAGCGCAGGATCGTCGAAAGGCTCACCGAGATCGAGCGGGCGTCGTGTGCCCTCGCCATTGAGACGGATCACAACGTCGACACGAAGTCCCTCCGCACCGCGATCCTCCGTCAGGCGTTCTCAGGGAAGCTGTGAGCTCGGACCCCGCCACCGCCGCGCCCGGCGAGTTGGGTGGCACCCAACTCCTTGACGCGCTCACGACCCTGGCGCGCTCTCCGCGCGCGGCGAGTGCGCTCGAAGGGCTCGTGGCCTTCTGCGCGCTCCTTGTGCTTCGCCACGCCGACGAGCTCGAAGCCGAGGACGAGGCCGTCGCGGTCTTTGACGGCACGCCCGTTCAACGATCCCTGACGGTCGGGGTGCGCTGGCGCGAACTCTGTCGCATGGAGGAAGCCCAGCTCCGCGTTGCGCTCCGCACGCTGCCTGCGTTTCTCTCCGACAGCGAGGACCGCGGCGGCGGCGCGCTGGCACGGCGGGTCACGCCTGCCCTCACGAGCACCCACGTCGACGATCGCGTCGCGGCCTTCGCGGTGGTGCGAGACCTCTCGCTCGCATCGATCTTTGACCGCCACGCGGTGCTCGACGCCCTCGACGCGGTGCTGGGGCGGCAGAGTGAAGGGAAGGGCGAAGCGCTCGACACCCCACTGGTGCTCGCCCGGTGGATGGTGGATCAGGTGGAGGCAGCCCCGACGGCGCGGGTCTACGACCCCTGCTTCGGCATCGGGGCCCTGCTCGCAGAGGTCGTGCGTCGGCGTGCGCTCGCCCGGCTCGACCATCCGGTCTCGACGCGTGAGCCCGAGACCACGTCGATCTTCGGTGTCGAGCGCTCGCCGACGGCCTTCGTGATCGGGCTCGCGCGCGTCATCCTTGCGGGAGAGGACCGCCCCGCGCTCGAACTCGGGGACACGTTGGAGCGGGAGATGCCCGCATCGCTCCGGCGCGACGGCTTTGACCTCGTGCTCGCGCATCCTCCCTTCGGCGCGCGCATCGCGGCGACCAGCGCGGGTCGTCACGAGTTCAAGACGCTCGCCCTGGAGGGGCTGTTCCTGCAACACGTGATGGCCTGCTTGCGCCCAAGAGGGCGCGCGTTGCTGCTGCTCCCGCGGGGAATTCTATTTCAGGGTGGCGCGGTGGCCGAGCTTCGCCGCGCACTGCTCGCCCGGCTGTCGGTCGAGTCGATCCACCTTCTTCCCGGGGGGTTACTGCTCCCCGTCACGGGCGTTCCAACCGCGATGCTCCGCATCGAGTGGACCCAACCGGAAGAACTGATTCGCATCGTCGAGCCACAACTCACGACGCCGCGAGGACGGGCGGCGCAGGAGGAGCTCGCCACGGGAAGGACCGCGGCGAAGGTGTCGACGCTCTCACGGACGGCGCTCCTCGCGTCGAACGAGTGTCGGCTGATCGTGGAAGAGACCGATCACCTGCGAGCGCACCTTGAGCGCCTCGGCGACGCGGTAGAGGTGCTCCCGCTGAGGGATCTCTGCAGCATTCGTCGCGGGTCCTCGGCAGCGCCGAAGGGCGCAGAGGCCGTGATCCGGCCTGCGAATCTCGTTGATGGTCGCGTCGTGGTGCACGCACGGTGGGACGAACACGTGGGTGCACGGAGCGAGACGTTCGCGCCCGGGATTCCGTTGCGCGCGGGGGACATCGTGCTCGCCGTCATGGGTGACACGCTGCGCCTCGGGCTGGTCGAGAACGGGGCCGTGGGCGCCCTCGCGCATCGTTCGGTCGTCGTGGTGAGGATCCATGACAGCGCGCGTCGCACGTTGAGCCCGCACTTTCTCCTGCGCTACCTCGGCGACCCGATGGTGACGCACGCGCTTGTCGCCCAGACGCGAGGGAGCGCGGTGCGCGCGCTGCGCCTGGAGGATCTGGGTGCGCTCCTGGTTCCGGTGCCGCCGCTGCCGCTTCAGGACCGCGCCGCGCGCGACCGCAGCGCGCCGACGCTGCTGGAGGCGCTGGGCGTCACGTTGGCACACGGGCCCGACGCCTTGGAGGCGTGGGTGGAGCGCTCTCCCGCAGTCGCCGCGCTCGGCGCAGAACTCTTCCATGGGAGCGCTCGGGAGCATGTCGGACGGCTCATCGCGGTGGTCGAGGATCTGCGCAGGGAGTTCGGGCGGGAGTTGCCCTCGGAGAACGCATCGAGCGAACTCGCGCTCTACCTCAAGAACATCGCGCCCTACCTGGAAGATGCCGCTCACACAGGGGGTGGCATGGACCTCCTCGTGGTCCTTCAAGCAGCACGCATCGAGTGGGAGCAACTCCGCTGGGTTCCTGTCAACCTACCGACGCCGGACCGATCCGCCGACCTTCTCATCAACCTGCGGCAGACGATGGAGGCGGCGGTTGAACAGATCGCCCGCGACCACCACATCGGTCTGACCGGGCACGCCGTTCTGACGCGTGGAGAAGAGTCCTCCGAATGTTCGCTCACCTTCGCGAACACCGGGACCATCGGTGTGTGTGCGCTCACGCTCCGAGGGCCTGGTTTCACCTATGTGGGTTCGAGTCTACGGCCGGGCGAGGAGGCGACCTTCTCGACGCAGATCCCACATCTTCGCGATGCCACCGAGGTCGAGGTGGGCATCGACGTGTCGTGTCGGCAGTTCGACGGCGAGGTCTACACGGGTCGGCTGGTCGTGAAGCTTGACCTCCAGCTCTCCTCTCCGTCACCCGACCGCCCGCTCGACGCGAGCCCGTACGTCACGGGCGCCAGCCTCACCCGGAGCGAGATGGTCTACGGCCGCGACCCGATCTTCGAGGACCTCTCGCGGTTGCTCGCGTCCCCGAACGCGGCGCCGCTCGTGTTGCTCGAAGGCAACAAGCGCGTGGGCAAGACCTCGATCATGAACCAGCTCCTCGCGTCGCGCGCGCCCGCGGGCTACGTGGTCTCCTACGCGACGCTCCAGGGCGCGGCGGGACGCAGCGAAGGCGGAGGGCTCACCGACCGGGAGATCTGGCACCACGTCGCGTACAGCATCGCGGACGCCATCGTCGCGGCAGGCCTCTTCGTGCCGCCGCCGGAGGTGACGGTCGACGAGAAGCCTACGGCCTTCGCGCGCAAGCTTGCGCTTCGCCGCGCGCTGACTTCGTTCATCACGGCGGACCACCCCTACGACGCCTTCGTCACCTGGATCGAACTTGTTCTTGAGGCGCTCGAAGACCGGCGATTGCTGGTGATGATCGACGAGTTCGACAAGCTCCAGGAGGGTGTCGAGGCCGGCGTGACCTCTCCGCAGCTCGTCGAGAACCTTCGCGCGATGTACCTCCAGCGCCCGCGGCTTGGCTTCGTGATCGCGGGTGGACGTCGCCTCGCGCGGCTGCGCACCGAGTACTTCTCGGCGCTCTTTGGCGTGGGGCATCGGATCACCGTCGGTCCCCTGCCCGAAGACGCCGCCCGCGCGCTCGTGACCGAGCCCGTGCGGGGGCAGCTCCTCTGGCTCCCCGACGCCCGCGACGAGGTCGTGCGTCGATGCGCGCGACACCCCTTCTTGATCCAGGCGGTGTGCAACCAGGTCTTTCTGCGCGCGGCCCGAGAGAACGAGCGTCGCATCGGCGTCGCCTTCGTCGAGAAGGCGCTCGACGAAGCCGTGGACGGGATGGACCACTTCCCAACGCTCTGGAAGCAGGTTGGGACGCCGCGGCGGCGGCTCCTCCTCGCGCTGTGTGCGATGGACGCGGAGAGCGGCGCCGCGCGCGACATCGGTGTGCTGGAGGAGCAGCTCACGAGCCGCGGCGTGTCGGTTCCGGCGGAGGGGATCGACGCCGACCTCGCGGCGCTCGACGAGCTGGAGCTCATCGGCCTGGAGACCGAAGGGGGCTATCAGCGATACCGGCTCCGGTTGCCGATCTTCGCAGCCTGGGTGCAGCGCCGTGTCGACCTGGGCGCGCTCGCACGCGAGGCGTCCCTGCAAACCGATCTGGAGGAAACATGAACCCCTACGAGTCCACGCCCGCCGCGTCGCCCGCCATGTTGGGCAGGAGGCGGGTCTATCAAGACCTCGCCGCGATGTTGTCACGCCGTCCGCCGCTCCACCGCTCGGTGATCGGACCGCGGATGAACGGCAAGACGGTGATCCTCCGCCAGCTCGCGACGGACGCTGCGGTCACGTCGAGATTTGCGGCGTCGTTCTACTGGGACCTCCGGCACGACCCGCCGCGCGGCGACGACGCCTTTCGGTTGGGTCTGGCGCGCGCCCTCGACGGTGCGTTCGCCCGCGCGGGGCGCGATGATCTGCGCGACGCGAGCCTCGACTTCGAGTCCGTGACCCTCGCGCTCAAGGAGATCCACGGGGCGAATCAGACGGTTCTGGCGATCCTCGACGGCATCGACCGGGTGCTCGACGAGCGGCTCGTTACGCGGCAGGTGTGGGACAACCTCAAGGCCCTCAGCGACGCGGGGCTGACGCTCGTCTGCGCGAGCCGACAGCGCCTCGGCGAGCTCTGTGACCACGACTCCTTCACGTCGGACTTCTGGGAGGTGTTCGGCGTCCCTGTCGAAGTTGGTCCCTTCGACGACGTCGACTGGGACGACGTCCTCGCGCCGCTCACGGCGCGTCGCACCGTGGACCCCTCGGCGCGCAAGGAGCTGCGCGCGTGGACCGGAGGGCAGCCACGCCTCGTGTTCGAGCTCCTCCTGCGCCTCGGCGCGCTCGGCGGCGACCATGCGATCGCGAAGGTCCACGTCGACGCGGCGGCCGAGGCACTGCTCCGAGAGCGCCCGGAGAGCCTCACGCACCTGTGGAAGCGCGAGTGTGACGAGGTCCTCCGCGGCGTGCTGACGGACCTCGTGGCCAACGAGTCTTTGCCCGCGAGTCAGGTCGCTCCGCGGGAGCGTGGGCGCCTCGCGGCGTTGGGGATGCTCACCGAGACCGGGACGAAGATCTCCTGCGCGAGTCGGCTGATGGCGCGTCACATTCAGGGGACGGGCGGCAGTGAGCACGGCCTCCGTCGCCTCTTCGCTAACGAGGCTGACTACGCCCGAAACATCGGGAGCCTGCTTGAGCTACGCCTTGCGCACGTGAAGGGCGGAGACCCCCACCTACGCAGCTACGTCGAGAAGGCGCTGCGAGACATCTCGCCTGCGGACCCACTCGCGCCTTGGAGGATCTTCCGCGACATCGTCGAGGCTGCCCTCGACCTCGTGTTTGCGGTCGAGGCGCCGGGCGCTGTTCTCCCCGAGTCGTGGAAGGCCGTCGGGAGCCCACTGTTCCCCTCGAATGGGAGGCCGCCCAAGCGCAGGGGGTCGTCGTGTCGCCTGCTGGATGCGGCGACCGGCACTGACGACCTCGACCCGGTCGCGCGGTACGTGAGCAAACGCACCGTCGCGCTGCTCGACGCGCTGACGACGGCGGGTGACGTCATGAATCACAAGCGCGGCGCTCGAATGCCCGAGGTGATGCCGATCGCCTCCACTGCGTCGTTCTGCGCGGTCGCGGTGGAACTCTTCGCAGCAATCACCGCGGAGATTCCGCTGAAATCGTGACCAGGAGAGTTGGGTGGCACCCAACTCTCCCCCGCGCCGGGTGATGGCGCCGCGGGCGCATCTGGGATAGGTGCAGGCGCGTTGAAGCGCCCGACGAAGACCCCCGATTTTCGCCAGCCCCCGCGGGTGACCTCGCTGGTCTTCTGGCACTTCGCGAAGACCCTCGCCCCGTGGCTCACGGCCATGGCGCTGTACCTCGTCGCGGCCACCGCGCTGGTGCGCTGGGACATGGCGCGGCACCGCGAGGTCGACGGGGACTTCGGCGCGGACCTCTACGGGATGTACACCCAGCTCTTCTTCGAGCCGACGAGCGGTCTCCCGCGGTCGCCGCTGGCGCGCGCGGTGTTCTGGGTCACGCCCCTGCTGGGGGTGATGCTCATCGCGCGGGGGCTGGTGCGGGTGGGCTCCTCGCTCTTCGACGTCGAGGAGCGGCGCAGGCTCTGGGTGAGGATCATGACCGAGCAGATGAAGGGGCACACCATCGTGTGCGGGCTGGGGCACGTGGGCGTGCGGGTGGTGGAATCCCTGCACGCCCTGGGCGTCGCCGTGGTCGCGCTGGAGCGGCGGCGCGAGGAGAGCTTCGCGGCGGTGGTGGAGCGCCTCGGGGTGCCCGTGCACTACGGCGACGTGCGGCAGGACGAGGTGCTCCTGAGCGCGGGCGTGCGCGAGGCCAGCGCGGTGGTGTGCGCCACCGACGACGACCTCACGAACCTCGAGGTGGCCATCGACGCGCGGCGCATGCACCCGGGCATTCGCGTGGTGGTGCGGGTCTTCGACCAGCGCGTCGCGGGCAAGATCGGCGCGGCGCTGCACTTCGACCAGACCTTCAGCACCGCGGCCATGGCCGGGCCCCTGGTGGCGCTGCAGGCGGTGGAGCAGGGCGTGGTGGGGGTCTACCGCACCGGCGACGGCGGGCTGCGGGTGGACATGGAACTCCCCGCCCCGGCGACGTGGGTGGGCAGCACCGTGGAGCGCTGCGAGGACCGGGTCGACGGCCGCGTGGTGCGCCTCGTGCGGCGGGGAGAGTCCCTGCGGCCCCGGCACGACGTGGTGGTGCAGGAGGGCGACGTGGTGGTGCTCGACCTCCCGGCCGAGGGCGTGGCCCGGCTCCGCCGCGGGTGACCCGCGCGCTCAACCCCGGCGACGGGCGGCCGTTCGTACGCCGAGGCGCATGAGCAAGGGCCCCCGCATCGGCTGGATGATCGACAACTTCCTCGGCGACGACGTGCTCAAGGCCGTGCGTGACACCTGGCCCGTGGTCATGCTCCGACGATCCGACGAGGCCGGCGGGCTCAAGGACCTGCGGGCCCTGCTGCTCCTCGTCGAGCAGCCGCGCTTCGAGGGCATCGCCACCATCGCCCGGGTGCGCGAGCTCGCGCCCTCGCTGCCCATCATCGCCCTCAGCCGCGGGCTCGACGTGAACCACGCGGTGGAGCTCCTGCGCCTCGGCGTGGCCGACTGCATGGAGCACCCGTGGGAGCCCACGGTGATCCTCCGCAAGATCGACCGGGCCATGAGCGGCGCGGCGTCGATGTCGTTCACCTCGCCCCTGCTCACCCCCTTCGCGCAGCGCGCGGGCCGCCCCGACCACGGGGTCAACCGTCGGCGGTGCTTCCGCGCGCCGATCCACCCCAGCCACGGCGTCGCCACCCGGATTCAGTTCGCCGACCTCGACCGCGTGTGCGCCCTCACCGAGCTCGGCGTGCCCAGCGAGGGCGGCACCGGGGGCTTCACCCTGCACCTCCAGACCACCCAGGGCGACACCAGCTTCCTCCCGCCCCACGTGGGCGAGTCGGTGATCGTCGCCCTCGACGTGCTCGGGCACCGCATGTCGCTCACGGGCATCGTGCGGCGCATCACCCCCGTGCGCACGCAGCCCCCCACGGTGGCCCTCGGGGTGGAGTACGTCGCCGCCGAGAACGACGAGATGGTGCTCCAGCACCTCTGGATCGAGGCCCAGCGCACCCACCGCCTGCAGACCGGGCTCACCCGCCGCGGCTCCATGATGACCACGATGGTGCGCGCCCCCGGCCGCGCCTGAGCCGCTTGACCCTCGCCGCGGGCTGGTGTTCATCCTGAGCGTCATGAAGACGCGTCGGGGCTCGCAGGTTCGCTCGGAGCGCGCGCGTCCTTCGCGGTAGGCGATGCCCCCTGCCATGACGGCCCACAAGCCTCCCGTCGCCGGCGTCGCGCTGCCGCTGCTCCCGCTCCTGCTGCTCCTGCCGACGTGGCGGGCGCCCCTCCCCGGGGAGCAGCTCCAGCAGTTACGGGCCGACCGCACGCTCCGCGACCTCGCGGGGCTGCTCCATCGCGTGCTCCACGGCGTCG
>OFDC01001252.1_pt1 | contig 13965 bp, 13 predicted proteins | sample 1520941 | NCBI WGS metagenome assembly OFDC01 (sample SAMEA94258168, study PRJEB24077) | hot springs metagenome | biome: Aquatic biome; feature: Water | place: India | collected 2012-12-06 | depth 5 m | reverse complement strand
CGTCATGGAAATGCGCGGTTGCGAGGCGCTGGGGCTTGCCGTCTGGCGTCCTGCTGATGACGTCGAGGCGGTATCCGCGTGCGAGTGGCTGCAGGACGATCCTGCCATAGCGGGCAGGGACCTTTTCAGAGCCGGGCTTGCGCCTTTCGAGGATAGCCAAGGCTTCGCGCCGGAAGCTTGCAGCGATGGGTGAGAGGGACCGCTCAGTCATTGGCCGCACCCGCCTGCAGGTCCTCGTAAACGGGATACCTCGTGCAATCATGGATGATCTTCGCCTGAGCGCGCGCCGCGGCGAGGGTCGGCCAAAACGTCGGATCCAATACGCGATGGACGCCCGATGGCGGATGCACGGCGCTAATCGTGACGTGATACCCGCCCGGCGCTGCTGTGATGGTGACGCGATCGCGAGGATCGAGCGGCGGCGGGCTCATGATCAGGCGGCCTTGCCGTCAAAGAGTGCCTCAATTGACCTAAGTGAGATCAGGCGGGTTTGCCCCAGCTTGATCGAGCGCACCTTGCCAGTGCGGATCAGTTCCTTCGCCTTGGTCTCGGAGATGCCCAAGATTTCGCACATCTTGGGGAGACGAACGCTAACTGCGTCTGCGGAAAGCGGCTTGCTGTTCTTGGTTTCGGGCTTGGTCCGCGAACCTTCCCGGAGCGGCGTGACATTCGAAGTCTTGGGCACTGAAAGCCTCCATCAGTCTTGTTGCGACTGACAAAGGCGTATCGTGTTTTACGGTTGTTGGTCGAAGGACACGGACTTGGAGTCTGAAATGCGATTTAGCGTTGCATTTCAATCGTATGGTCGAGGTAATGCAAAAGTTGGGAAATAAACTCTCCGCGATCTTCGCCCTGTGACACGTCCCTGCGAAGCCGCGTTAGCCACCGCACACCGTTTGCAACAGGGTCGCTGACCTTTTGCGGACCCTGCAGGCTGTATGCACCTTCGGATTGCCGATACGTGCCCTCTGGCAAGTACCTTTCGGGGTCCGAGTAAATCGTTGCGAAAGCATGGGCCGATGCCATCCCCGGCTTTTCGGGAAGTGAGCAATGGATGTCGGAAGCGACGAACCTGTCTCGCAACGCCCAAACGGTTAAGGCTAATCGCCTTTCGTAGTGAGTTAAGTGATAATCTGGAATTGAACTGACTGCGAACCATGTAACGATTCGATCAATCATTATTTCGTTGATTTCATCATAAAACAGGGCGGCAAGAGGCTCAAAAGTCTTGCCTCGCTCAATAGACCATTTGTAGGCCAGAAGAAATTCAGAAATGTACTTAGTGGTTTTGTCTTTGAATATCTCGCGGACGTTGGCGCGAAAAATGCGATCCAACTCTACCGGCCACACCTCTGGTATGTCGTCCCTCATTGGTGCCCCGGAAGTATGGCGCGGCTGGTCGCCCGGCCGCGCCGTGGTGATCAGGCGTCGGCGCGGGCCCACTTGTCCTGCAGGGCGGCGCTATCGTCTTCTATGATCTGGAAGGCGTCTTCGATCTCGGCATCGTTGCCCATATCGTTTTCCATGATCAGCGCGACTTTGAGCCGGACGGCGAACGGATCAGGCGCCGGAATGTGCAGCACCTTGCGGACCGCATCCCAATAGGGCCTTAGACGGTCGGTCTTGTTACAATCCTCTGCCCGAGCGATGGCCTGGAAAGCAGCTTCGCGTTCTTCCGGAGAGGCGCGGTTATGGACCGCTAGATCGTAGACCTCCTGCAAGCGCTTGAGTTCGCCGAACTCCTGCTCTGCGAGCATCAGCGATTCCCGGATGAGAAGTTCGCCAATCGCCCTATCCCAATCGGCCCGTGCCTCTGCGTTGGCAGGGTTGCGCCATTCCATCGAAGCGGCCGCAAGGGCGGCGATGCTGCGCTCTGTAAGCATTGGATCCATGATCAAGCCTCCCGCTCAAGGGCGCGCTTGGCCTCATTGATCAGGGCCTCTTGTCGGCATGCTTCCGGGGAGGTGTCATAGGAAAACATGGCGATGAATTTGCGCACTACATCGCGGCACGTCTGCGCCGGGTGATCGTCCATCTCTTCGACTGCCTCATCAAAGTCGATGCCAAGGGCCGCGTTCTGGTTGTAGGCAAGATGCATCGCCCAATAACGCGCAATCGGATCGCCACCGGCCAGCATGGCGGCTTCCCACTTTCCATTGGGGGCTGGGGCTTCTACGGGGTTGTCAGTCATTCTCGACTCCTATCGTCGGGGGTGATGGGGCCGGGAAAGGTCGCAGCTTCCCGGCCCCGCTTCATCGGGATTGCCCCGGTGATCTCTATCCGGTTGCCCGGTCGGGAAAGGGCACAATGTCAGCGCCCGTGCGCAATGTGTCGAGGTGGTCGCTCCACCATTGGGCCATGTCCACGCGCTCTGCCCAATGCTGGCCGCGATGGTACGCACCGCGCACTTTGTCAGGGTCGCCATGGGCCAGCGCCTTTTCGATTGCGTCCGCGCTCCATAGTGGCCGGCTGGTCTTAGGATCGAGGGCCTCGTTCAACATGGTGGAAGCGGTGGACCGAAAGCCATGGGCGCAAACTTCGTCACTGGCGAAGCCGAGACGGCGAAGCGCGGCGTTGATCGTATTCTCTGACATTGGGCGGCTGGCCGACCGGATCGAAGGGAATAGAAACCCATCGCTCAGGCGGACGGCATGGAGCCGCTGCAGGATAGCGAGCGATTGCCGGGACAGGGGAACGTGATGGGGTTTGCGCATTTTGGTACGCTCGGCCGGGACGTGCCAAACGGCCTTGTCGAAGTCGATTTCCGACCACATGGCATATCGGAGTTCGCCGGGCCGCAAGAAAACATGGGGCAGGATCTCGAGGGCAAACTTCGTCGTGAAGTGGCCCACATAGCCGTCAATCGCCCGGAGAAATTCGCCCAGCTTGGCGGGGTCGAGGATGGCTGCGCGATGCTTGGTGTCCGGTGTGCGCAAGGCCCCTTTTAGGTCGCGCGTCGGGTCCGATGTTAACCGGCTGGTCGCCACGGCATATCGGAAAACACCAGATGCGACCTGAAGCGCGCGGCGGGCGGATTCCACCTTCCCCCGTGCTTCGATCTTGCGCACCGCATTGAGCACTTCGACCGGCAAGATTTCCGCGATGGGTAGATGGCCGAGAGCAGGGGTCAGTTCTTCGATCAGCCACTCATTCTTTGCTGCAGTGGCAGGTGCCCAACTGTCCTTGCCATTGTTCTTCTTCAGGTGGGCCCATTCGGCGGCGATTAGGGCGAAGGTGTTGCCCGCCTCCTGCCTGTCCAGCATCGCTTGACGCTGCTTTTCCCGCGAAGGATCCTTGCCGTCGGCCAAGGCGGCTTTGGCAGCGTTCCGCTTTTCTCGCGCCTGCTTGAGAGACACTGAAGGGTAAATGCCGATCGCGAGCTTCTTCTCTTTGCCGTGAATTCGGTACTTCCACCGCCAGAGCTTCGCGCCACTGGTCGAGACTTGGAGATAGAGCCCTTCGCCATCGCTCATCTTGTAGGCCTTATCGCGGGGCTTCGCTTCCCGGATGGCTGAGTCTGAAAGCGGCATTGGGGGCCTCGCATTGACAGGGCTTCGATAAAGGCCCCCATAAAGCCCCCCAAACGGCGCGACTGTCCGCGACCGGATGAGACGTTGTGAAAGCCGATAAGCCAATGAATACGGGGATTTCGGAGACCTTGTAAAGCCCTGTCGGACTACATACGCCTTCTGGAATGGTGCCGGCTACAGGATTCGAACCCGTGGCCCCCTGATTACAAATCAGGTGCTCTACCAACTGAGCTAAGCCGGCCCTGCGCGATGCGCATTGCGCTCCCTTGCCTCAGACCGCACCGAACGTCCAGCCCTCGGTGAGGGCAATTTCATCGGAAAGTTCGCGCGGGCGCCACAGCCCGGGATCGTGGGCCGCCTCGCGCAGCCACGCAGCGGTGAGGATGGCGTCGCAGGTGTGATCATCAAGCGGGCCGGCAAGCCCGGATGGCGCGCAGCCGATGACCGCCAGGGCCTCGTCCAGTTCGCCCGCCGATCGCATCTTCGAACGCGACGCAGTTCTCCCCGCGGCCATGGCGGCAATGGTGGTGTAGATCTCGCAGATCACCGGTCCCTTGGCGGGCAGGCCGTCCACCGGCCAGACGCTGGCCCGGTCTGCCAGCCGGTGCAGGAGGCGCATCCCCGACAGGCTTGACTTGCCGACCTGCGCTGCGCCGACCAGATTGAAGTTCGAATAGGGTTTGCAGCCCATGCGCCGTTGCGCTGCCTCGGTCACCCGGAAGCGGCCCTGACCCCCGCCGAATTGCCCGCCTTCGCGGCCGCCATGGCGACGGAAGTAGGTGCAAAGATCAGGATGGTCGACCAGCGCCGAGACGCCAAGATGCGGTTCATCGGCGCATATCGCGTCGATCAGCGCCCAAAGCTCGCGCGCGCTACCGGGACTGTCCGGCCAGCCGGGAAAGAATGCGCCCCGGTCTGCAAAGGGCAGGGCGATGCCGAGGTCCATGCCGACCAGCGTATCGTCCGGCAGCTCATCGCGCAGGTAGGCAAGGACTTCGCAGCGTGACCAGCGATGGCCCGGCCGGACGATGCGCGGCGTCGCCGTCCCGCGGGTGGCCAGCGCCACGGCAATGCCCTTGTGCCGCTCGCCTGCCGCTCCTGACCAGTCGATGGCGACGAAATGGCCGAATCGCCTCCCGAAACGGTCGCCAAAGCGGTCAAGCGTCATTCGCCCTGGCGCTCGCGGCGCTTGCGTTCCCACCAATCGAGGCGCTTGGCCACTTCACGTTCGAACCCGCGTTCGACCGGGGCATAGTAGGTCTGCGGTGCCATGCCTTCAGGCCAGTAATTGTCGCCGGAAAAGCCGTCCTCGGCATCGTGGTCGTATTGGTAGCCCTTGCCATAGCCGATGTCCTTCATCAGCTTGGTCGGCGCGTTGAGAATGTTCGCTGGTGGCATCAGCGATCCGGTATCGCGCGCGGATTTCCACGCAGCCTTGTGCGCCATGTAGGCGGCGTTCGATTTGGGCGCGGTGGCGATGTAGAGCAGGGCCTGCACTATGGCCAGTTCGCCCTCGGGGCTGCCGAGGAACTCGTAGGCATCCTTGGCGGCAAGGCACTGCACCAGTGCCTGCGGATCGGCCATGCCGATGTCTTCGACCGCCATGCGCACCAGCCGTCGCAGCACGTAAAGCGGCTCTTCTCCTGCCACCAGCATGCGTGCCATGTAATAGAGCGCCGCCTGCGGGTCTGAGCCGCGCACCGCCTTGTGCAGGGCGGAAATGAGATTGTAGTGCCCCTCGCGGTCCTTGTCGTAGACCGCCACGCGCCGCATCAGGAACTTGCCCAGCCCCTCGGGATCAAGTGGTGCGGGCAGCGACACGTCAAACAGCATTTCCGCCTGGTTGAGCAGGAAGCGCCCGTCGCCATCGGCAGAAGCCACCAGTGCTTCGCGGGCAGGCGGGGTGAGGGGAAGACGCAGGCCTGTGATGTCTTCAGCGCGGTCGAGCAGGGTGCCCAGCGCGGCGGCATCGAGGCGATGCAGGATCAGCACCTGCGCACGGCTGAGCAGTGCGGCGTTCAGCGCAAAACTGGGGTTCTCGGTGGTCGCGCCGACCAGCGTGACTGTGCCGTTCTCCACGAACGGGAGGAAACCGTCCTGCTGCGCACGGTTGAAGCGGTGGATCTCGTCCACGAACAGCAGCGTGCGCCGTCCGGCCAGTGCCATGGCTTCCGCTTCGGCAAAGGCTTTCTTGAGATCGGCGACGCCTGAAAACACCGCGCTGATAGCGACATAGCGCATGCCCACGGCCTCGGCGAGCAGCCGCGCGATGCTGGTCTTGCCGGTGCCGGGCGGACCCCACAGGATCATCGAGGTCAGTTTGCCCGCCGCAACCATGCGCCCGATTGCGCCTGCCTCGCCGGTCAGGTGGTCTTGCCCGATGACCTCGGTCAGGTCGCGCGGGCGCAGCCGATCCGCCAGCGGCGCTTCGGCGCTGGCTTCGGGCGGGGGGCGGTCCTGCGGAGGCGGGGCGAAGAGATCAGCCATCGGTCACCGAGATAGGACGGGTTGAGAAAAATTGCACCTGCCCACTTGCCAACGTCGCATTAAGATATATCTTAGACGCATCATGAAAGGATATGAACACATGAGAATCGAAAGAGGTCGGCACGGCAATGGTCGCGGCCATGGCCATGGCCGGCACGCCATCAAGATGATGGCCATGATGGGCGGACGCTTTGGCGGTCCGTTCGGGAAGGGCGGTGCCTTTGGCGAAGATGGCCCGTTCGGGGGCAGTCCGTTCGGGGGCGGCCGGGGTGGTCGCGGTGGTGGTGGTCGCCGGGGTGGACGGATGTTTGCCGGTGGCGAACTGCGCCTGCTGCTGCTTCACCTCGTCGCCGAGCAGCCGCGCCATGGCTATGATCTGATCCGCGCGATCGGTGAGCTTGCAGGCGGCGAATATGCGCCCAGTCCGGGCGTGGTCTACCCCACGCTAAACCTTCTGGTCGACGAGGGCCTGATCGCCGAGGAAGCCGGAGAGGGGCCACGCAAGGCCTTCGCCGTGACCGACGCAGGCCGTGCCGAGCTCCATGGCAAGGACGCCGAACTCGACGCGATCCTGGGTCGCCTCAAGGCGCTGGGCGAACAGCGCGACCGTGCGGACAGTCCGCCGGTGCGCCGTGCCATGGGCAATCTTCACGCAGCCGTGCGCAATCGCGTCATGGCGCAGGGCTTCGATACCGAGACCGCCCATGCCATCGCCGATATCCTCGACGAGGCCGCACGCAGGATCGAACGCCTCTGATGCTCCATGAATCCGCGCTTTCGCGCCGCTTTGAGGATGCATTGGGCCATGATATCCTCTCCCCGGGTAACAGGGGGAGAGGACCCATGGATAACCTGCAAGACGATCCCGTGAAGACTCCGGGCCATCTCTGGGCTGTCGGCGTGATCAGTCTGTTGTGGAACAGCTTTGGTTGCGTCGATTACGCGATGAGCAAGCTCGACCCGCTCGGCTACATGAACTCTGTCGGCATGACTCAAGCCGAGGTCGCCTACATGCTGGCCATGCCCGCCTGGCTCAGCGCGTTCTGGGCGCTTGGCGTCTGGGGCTCGCTGGCGGGTTCGCTCCTGCTGCTGTTGCGTTCGCGCCACGCGGTGACGGCGTTTGCGGTTTCGCTGGTTGGCCTTGCCGTAAGCCAGCTTTCGCACTTTCTCGACAGCACGATGCCCGCATCCATGAACTCGGGCGCCATGATGGGGATGAACTTCCTGATCTGGGGCTCGCTCGTCTTCTTCCTGTGGTATGCGAGCCGGATGAAGGCAGCGGGGGTCCTGCGCTAAATCAGCGCCGGCTTGCCTTGGCCTTCTGGCGCACCAACCTGAGGTAGGTATCGGCGACCGCCTGGTTGATCCGGTCCCAGGAGAAATCGAGGCTGCGTTCCTCGCCTGCCATGCCATGGCGCGCGCGAAGCCCGGCATCTTCCACATAGCAGCGTAGCGCCTCGGCAAACTGGCGCACCGCTCCGGGCGTGATCAGTCGGCCCGATACGTTGTCGTCGACGAGACTCTGGCTTCCGGTCGCCGCTGCGGCAACCACCGGCACGCGGCAGGCCATCGCTTCAAGCGTGACATTGCCGAACGTTTCGGTGACCGAAGGATTGAACAGCACGTCCATGCTCGCCACGGCGCGGCCAAGATCGTGCCCGCCCTGGAACCCTGCGAAGACAGCATCCGGCAGCCGGGCGGCAAACCATTCGTGCGCCGGGCCTTCGCCGATCACGAGCACGCGATGCTTGACGCCCTTGCGCACCAGTTGGTCGACCGAGTCTGAAAAGACGTCGAGACCTTTCTCCATGACCAGGCGGCCAAGGAAGCCGATCACCACTTCGTCATCGCCGATGCCGAGCTCGCGCCGCCATTCGAGACTGCGAGCGCCGGGGTGGAAGATTTCGCGATCGACCCCGCGTGACCAGATGTCGATGTCGTAGTTCATGCGCTGGTCGCGCAGCACCTGCGCCATCGATTCCGAGGGAGCGACCAGGGCATCGCAGCGGCGGTAGAAGCGGCGCATCAGGGCTTCGACCACGGGTTCGGCCCAGGCCATGTTGTAGTAGCGGAAATAGGTCTCGAACCGGGTGTGGACCGAGGCGAGGATGGGCAGCCTGCGGTGTCGCGCCCAAGAGACCGCGCGGTGCGCGACGACATCGGGCGAGGACACGTGCACGACATGGGGCGCAAACTCGGCCAGATCGCGGCGGATGCGCGGAGACAGGGCCAGCGGGAAGCGATATTCGGGGCGGCCGGGAATTGCGAACGAGGGCACGCCGATCAGCGTGCCCGTCGCCTCGAAGGCAGGCTCTTCGACCTTGGGCGCATAGATGCGCACATCCGCGCCTTGGCGCAGGAGATAGCCGACGAGGCGGTTCAGCGCCTGGTTCGCGCCATCGCGCACGTAGTTGTAGTTCCCGCTGAACAACGCGACGCGCAGGTTTGAAAGATCGGTCGGGAAGGGGGAGTTTGCCTCGCTCATCGGCAGCGCCATAGCCCGGCCGAAGCTGAATGGCGAGTGACGGCGACGGATTTGCGCGACTTTTGCGCGATCTGAACAGAGCACGGCCGTGGGCCGCGCGGCAGGTTACTCCGCCGCTGATGGACCCCGGATGTCGCTCCGGTCCGATCCGGAGCGGTTTTGCGGAAACCTTTCATTGGCACCGGGGTTTGGGCTGCACGACAGGTCTCAGGCAATCCAGAGGGAAGATCAATGACTTCGAAGAACATTCTCACGTGGCCGCTGGCCGCGACGCTGGCGCTCGTCGCCGCTCCGGCCATGGCGCAGGACAGCATGGACGACACCGCCACGACCACGTCCACCGCTACCACGGCAGATGGCTTCGATCGCGACAGCCACTTTGACGGCGTCTACATCCAGGGCTTTGGCGGCATCAGCCTGCTCGGCAACAATCGCGGCCAGTTCGAGTTCGATACCAACCGCGATGGCAACTATGGTGACACTGTCCAGACGACGGCCGGTGCCAATGCCTTCTCGCCGGGCTTTGCCAACTGCGGTGCCACCGGATCGACGCGCGGGGCGGGTTGCGTTGCTGACAAGCAGGGTGCGGAATACGGCGTTCGCGTTGGCTTCGACGCGCGGTCGGGCAACATGGTGTTCGGTGGCCTGCTCGAAGGTTCGCGCAACGAATCGATCTATCGTTCGACCGCGTTCAGCACCACGCCGGCGTCCTATCGCATCGACCGCCAGCTCGACTACGCCATCTCGGCCCGCGCGCGTCTTGGCTACACTCCGGGCGGCGGTGCTCTGTTCTACGTCACCGGTGGTGGCAGCTACGCCAAGATCAATCATGACTTCTCCACCACCAACACCGCCAATTTGTTTACCGAGCGTGACGACGGCAAGATGGTCTGGGGCTGGCAGGCAGGTGGCGGCACCGAAATCATGCTGTCGAACAACCTCTCGCTGGGCCTCGAGTACCTTTACAGCCGCTACCAGGACGACAAGTACGAAGTCGAAGTGGGCCAGGGCACCGCGCCTGCCACCAATCCGTTCCTGCTGAACGGCGGCGGCACGAACCTGCGCGTGACCGACAAGGTGTTCGACACGCATGCCCTGCGCGCCACTGTCGGCCTGCGTTTCTGACCATATGGCCTAACCCTGCCGCGTCAACGATCCGGAGCTTGCAGACCCGCAAGGCCGGTCAAGTGAAGCGCGGAAGGTGAACCCGGAGAAGCTGCGGCGACATCCATCGCCGCAGCTTTTTTGTGCCCTGCGAAGACCCCGAATTCGCCGAGGGGTTTACGCGGTTTACATAGTTCAGGAGAGCTATCGTGTTCGATCGGATCGGCGCAATTGATCGTGTTTTGCGATTTGCGGTGGGCGGATTGGGAACGGCTGTCTGGGGAGCGATTCCGGGCGCTTGACGGTCGCCCACCCCCGACACCTCCTGCCTCCGCGAGAGGCGGAAATCGCCGCTTTTCCTGAGCGGGCGCGCTGACAGGCATGTTTGCGGTTGGGGCGGTGAACCAGATGGGAGTGATGTGCGACATGGCCCGGAGGCTATGTCAGGTGAGAGGCTGTAGGAAAGCAGTTTTGTACCTGATATGTTCGTTCAAAATGGGCGATGGAGTGGCTAAATCTGACACATGCGTCAATAACGCTTTCCGGCCGTTCACGCGGGGGCGTGAAGTTTTGGCGGTTTGTCAAACTGACACCGCCACTCCGATCAAACCGGTAACTCCAGAAGTCTGGCAGGGTCCGCCCTCAGCCTTGGCGGACCCTGCCTCCGATCAGATCCTGATCTGGCTGCCCAGTTCGACCACGCGGTTTGCAGGAAGCCGGTAGTAGTCCATCGCCGATTCCGAGGCTTTGAGCATCCAGGCAAACAGCTGTTCCCGCCAGAGTGCCATGCCGGCGACTTCCCGGGCCGCTATGAGTTTCTGTCGGCCGAGGAACCAGCTGGTGCGCATGGGATCAAGGGTAATTCCTTGCCGGGCGAGTGGCGAAAGATCATTGGGAAGATCGATTTCCTCGGTAAAGCCGTATCGTGCCACGACCCTGTAAAAGCCGTCACCCCAATCGTGGCGCTCCAGTCGTTCGTGCGGTTCGAGGCGAGGAACGTCGGCAACCTCCACGGTAAGCAGCACCACATTCTCGTGCAGGATCTGGTTGTGCTTGAGATTGTGCAGCAGAGCAGCGGGAACGCCATCTTTCGAGGCGGACAAGAACACGGATGTTCCTTTTACCCGGTGCACGCTGGACGCGGTCGAGCGGATGAAGTCGTCGAGGCCCATGGCCTCGTCTTCGAGATGACGGCGCAGGATCGCCCGGCCCTTCGCCCAGGTGGTGAGCACGATGAAGATTGTGGATGCTATGACCAGCGGCACCCAGCCGCCATCGGCGATCTTGGCAATGTTCGACATGAAGAATGCGGTGTCGATGGTGGCAAAGAACGCAATGGTCGCGGCCGCCGCCAGCTTGTTCCAGTGCCAGACCTTGAACAGCAGGAAACCCAGCATGGCGGTGGTGATCAGCATCGTCCCGACCACCGATATGCCGTATGCCGAGGCCAAGCGGGTGGACTGCCCAAAGCCGATGACGAGAACGAGGACCATGGCCAGCAGGCCCCAGTTGACGGCAGGCATGTAGATCTGCCCGGCGGCTTTCTCGCTGGTGTGCAGGATCTTGAGACGCGGCAGGAAGCCGAGCTGAATGGCTTGATGTGTGACGGAGAAGGCGCCCGAGATCACGGCCTGGCTGGCGATGATGGTTGCGAAGGTGGCCAGAATGATCAGGGGGAGCCTGGCCCATTCGGGCGCCATCAGGAAAAAGGGATTTTCCACGGCGGCTGGATTCGACAACAGCAAGGCGCCCTGGCCCATGTAGTTCAGGAGTAGAGCCGGGAAAACGAGCGCGATCCAGCTGAGCCCGATGGCCTTGCGGCCGAAATGTCCCATGTCTGCATAGAGCGTTTCGGCCCCGGTGACCGCCAGGAAAACCGAGCCCATGGCAAGAAAGGCGAGACGGGAATCGTGAGTGAAGAATGCCGCCGCCCAGCGCGGGTCGACGATGCCGAGAATGGACGGATTGTTGGCGATATTGGCGATGCCAAGCACGGCAAGAACGACAAAGTAGGCAATGACCACCGGACCGAAGAAGGCGCCGACACGGGCCGTGCCGCGCGATTGGATCAGGAACAGACCGACCAGGATCAAGACCGATAGAGGGAGGACCAGAGGTTCGGCACGTGCTTCGATGATGGTCAGACCTTCAACAGCCGAGAGCACGGACATTGCCGGTGTGAGCATGGCGTCGCCATAAAAGAGCGCTGTGGCCAGAACGCCAAGTACGACAAGCCAGCTCTTCTGCCGGCTGTCGAGGTGACCGGAGATCAATGCCAGCAATGCGAAGGAGCCACCTTCGCCGCGATTGTCGGCACGCATGGCAACCAGAACGTACTTGATAGTGACGACTATCATCAGCGTCCAGAAAATCAGGCTGAGGACGCCGAAGATATGCAGGGCATCAACCTTGAGGGGATGAGGCCCGATGAAGGATTCCTTCATGGCATAGAGTGGCGAGGTGCCGATATCGCCAAAGACGACACCGACGGCCCCGACCATGAGGACGGCCAGACTTTCTTTCTGCGGGGTTGGGCCGGGCGAAGCGCCGCCTGATGGCGGAGCGGATTCGGAATGTAGCATGGCTTTATTGTGGTGATTTGCAGCATAAAGATTCCATGTGGAATTCGCTTATGGATGCCATATCCTGTCGACGTGGATCGCACGTTCCGGCAGTCAATCCGCCATGTTCACCGACACTCTTCTGCCGCTTGACCGGGTACGATCGGCAAAGGCATCGATCACCCACACATCAGCGGCTTTGCTGCTTGCGGGCATTTCCACGGCCATCGGAGTATTGACGGCCAGCCGCTGGGGCAATGCCCCGGTGGTCATGCTGTACCTGCCGCCCGTGCTTTATGCCGCGATTTACGCAGGGCTTCGTAGCGGCCTGCTGATCTCGTTCGCCTCGGCGCTTGCGTTCAACTATTTCTTCACCTCGCCCTATCACACGCTGGTCATCCACAGTCCCGCAGATGCTGTGACCATGGTCGTGCTGTTCATCGTGGCGGCCGTGTGCAGCCAGCTGGCCGCGTCGGTCCGCAGGCAGTCCCGGCTGGCCGCGGAACATGCCGGTCGCAATGCCGCCATTGCCGGCTTTGCCCGACGCCTGCTGTCCACGCGCGATGTCGGCGAAGTTGCCGAGGTCAGTGCGGCGCAACTGGCGGCGCTGTTCGGTTGCCAGGTGGCGGTTGCTGTCGATGCTGAGCCAGTGCGGATTCTGGCGAGCATACCGGCTGATGCATCGCCAAATCCTGATGATCTTGCCGCTGCCGCCTATGCCCTCCAGTTCGGCGAGAGTTCGGGGCGGGGTGAGAAGCGCGCCGCGCAGGCGGATTGGCAGTTTCATCCCATCGCATCGGACAGTGCAGTGCTGGCGGCGGTTGGCCTGGCCAGAGAAGATGGCGTGCCGCCAATACCACAAGAGCGGCAAGTCTTGTTCGAGAGCCTGCTGAACCAGATGGCATTGGCGCTTGAGCGCGCGAGACTGGAAGGCGAAGCGAGGGAAGCGGCAGAAATGCGCGCTCGCGACAAGTTGCGGTCAGCGTTGCTGGGGTCAATCGGCGACGACATCAAGCCACGCATCAGGGCAGTTCAGACCACATTGCGTGCCTTGCGTCGCGAGGGCAATCTATCGAGGGAGCCGGCCTCGCTATTGGAAGGGGAAGTTGCGGGGATCGAGCGTCATATCGACAATCTCGTCGACCTGCAGGGCACCGACGGAGACCTGAACATTACGGTCGGAGAAATCGTGATCGATCTGCATCACAGGTCGGTTCTGCGGCAGGGCGAGAATGTGCGTCTTACGCCCAAGGAGTTTGCGGTTCTGGCAGAATTGACCAAGAGTGGTGGAAGGACGTTGACCCACGGCCAGCTTCTGAACGCGGTATGGGGACCAGCGCAGCAAGAACACGTCGATTATCTGCGGGTCGCAATCATGGGGCTTCGCCGGAAGATTGAAACTGATCCGGCAAGTCCGCAGCTCGTTCTTAACGTCCCTGGCGTGGGGTATCGCCTGGCCATTAGTTGAGCTGGTTCGCCGATCGCGGGCCCTCCAGCAAAAAGGGCGGCTCACTCGAGCCGCCCTTTCGTTTTGCTTACGCCGCTTCCTTCTTGCGGCTGGCCTTCTTGCGCTCGTTCGGGTCGAGGATGGCCTTGCGGATGCGGATTGACTTGGGGGTGACTTCGACCATTTCGTCGTCGTCGATGTAGGCGATGGCCTGTTCCAGGGTCATGATCTTGGGCGGGGTCAGGCGGATGGCGTCGTCCTTGCCGCTCGAACGGAAGTTCGTCAGCTGCTTCGACTTCATCGGGTTGACCTCGAGGTCTTCCGGCTTCGCGTTCTCGCCGATGATCATGC
>OFDC01001251.1_pt1 | contig 13983 bp, 11 predicted proteins | sample 1520941 | NCBI WGS metagenome assembly OFDC01 (sample SAMEA94258168, study PRJEB24077) | hot springs metagenome | biome: Aquatic biome; feature: Water | place: India | collected 2012-12-06 | depth 5 m | reverse complement strand
TGCGGGCGGCATGGCGCCAGCGATCATTATCGAGCGCATTTAACCAAAGTAAATATCCGCAATAATTGAGAAGTCCGGCGTGAAAGCGCCGGACTTTTTGTTATCAACAAGTTACGATTGTTACGTTGCAAACTGGAATGATTGCTGGCACTCGTGCGGGACTTATGACCGCAATTCCGCGCACCTTTGCCCGACCCCTTCGCGGAACGCTTTCCGGCTACGCGGTGGCGATTGCCTTGTCTGCGCTGGCCACTGTGCTGCGGCAGATGTCCGACCATCTCCTGCCTCCCGGCTTTCCGTTCCTGACGTTCTTTCCGGCAGTGATCATCACCGCGTTCGTCGCGGGACGTGGCCCCGGCGCGCTGTGCGGTGTACTTAGCCTGTTGTCTTCATGGTATTTTTTCATACCTCCCATTCATTCACTTGCCCTGTCTTGGCCGGTCGCGACGGCGCTCCTGTTCTTTACCGCTGTCGTCGTTGTCGACATATTGCTGATTGATGGGTTGCAGCAGCGGCAGGAGAAACTGGTCGAAAGCCAGCGCCAGCTTGCCGCCATGGCCGACCAGCAAACCCTGCTTTTTCAGGAACTTCAGCACCGCGTCGCCAACAATCTTGCCTCGGTTTCGGCCATGCTGCGCATCAAGCGGCGCCAGATAGAACGCGAGCCGGAGACCGCCTTGGCACTGCTTGAGAGCGCCGATCAACGGATCGAGCTGATGGGCCGTGTGCACCGCCAGCTCTACGACCCGGCCGCGCGCGAGCTGGCCCTGCCCGAGCAGATCGAAAATGTGGTCGCGCAGGCGCAGGACGTTGCCGGTGCCAGCCATGTCACGGTGATCGTCAGCGCCGTCGATGCACGCCTTGCGATTGACCGGATGATGACGCTGATGCTGCTCATCACCGAGGTGCTCAACAACTCGATAAAGCACGCTTTTCCAGAGGGTTCAGCCGGTGAAGTGCGGCTGACGCTGGATCGCGTCGCGGCGGGGCGTCTGCGTCTGACGATTGCCGATAACGGCAAAGGCCTGACACCTGAGGCTACCGGAACCGCGCGTCACAATGGCCTCGGCACCGCGATCACCAAGGGCTTTGCAACCCAGTTGGGCGGTACGATTTCCGTCGACGGCAGCAATGGCGTGACGACGGTGGTGGAGTTCCCGGAGGGCTGAGGAGAGCATTTCCAACTCTACCCCAACTCCCCCATAACTCTACCCCAACTCTCCCTCCATTCGTGCAGGCAAAGCCCCAACTCGGCGAGGCTTTGCCCATGCACCTTCAGGGTGCCGCAGCGATCGGCCCCGCCTCGTTAGCGACGACCTTGAGAACTTCGGTCCAAGCCGCGACATTTTGCGCCAATTCGGCGGGATCGACCTTGTCCAGAGTGTCGTCAGGGGTGTGATGGAGATCGAAGTAGTGGGTGCCGTCCTGGTTGAGATCGACCACGGCGAGCTTCTGCCTTTCGATCACCGGTTCGACGTCGGTCCCGCCATCGGCCTTGCCGCTTCCGCGGACGATGCCCATCGGTGACAGCGCGGCAGCGATGCGATCGGTCAGCGCCTTGTCGGCCATGTTGAACTGGACGCGCCAGACGCGGGCGGCGCCGAAGTCGCTTTCCATGGCAAGGGCGTGGGGTTCGGTGTGCTTTTCGGCGTAGGCCTTGCCCCCGAAGCCGCCTAGTTCCTCCGAGCCCGCCCAGAGGACGCGGATAGTGCGCAACGGCGCCCCGCCTTCCTGCGCCTTCAGCGCGGCAGCGGTGATGATGGCGCAGCCGGCCGCATCATCGATCGCACCGGTGCCGAGGTCCCAGCTATCGAGGTGGCAGCCGAGCAGGATCGGCGGGAGTGAGGGATCGCGGCCGGGAAGTTCGCCGATGACGTTGCCCGAGGGCAAGTTGTCGGTGGTCTTGCCGGTAAGCGTCAAAGACAGGCGGATCGGCTTGCCGCTGCCGGCGATGCGGGCGATCAGATCGGCATCGGGGTTGGAAACCGCGCCGGCCGGGATCGGTTTTACTCCGTCGGGAAACGTGGTGCCGCCGGTATGCGGGTTGCGGTGGTTGTCCGTGCCGATCGAGCGGATCACGACGCCCAGCGCGCCCTTGCCCGAGGCGATGGCGGGACCGGCGCGGCGGACCTGACCGTAAGGACCGTAACCGCTGCCGTCCTGGTTGCGCTTCATGGCGTGGTCGATGAAGGCGATCTTGCCGTTGAGCGAGCCTGCCGGCGCGGCCTTGAGGGCATCGAGCGTGGGGAAATAGACGACTTCGCCTTCGATGCCCTTTTCAGTCGTGGTGCCGCTGTAGCCCAGCGCCGTGACCGCGAGCCTGAACGGGATGGGCGCAAGAAGGCTGGCTTCGTCACGCCCGCGCACATAGCCACGGATCCTGAACGGTTCGACGGCGACCTTGCTGAAGCCCAGCGCCTTCAGTCGCGCTTCGGCCCAGACGCGGGCGCGGGCTTCCGCTTCGGAACCGGGCATGCGCGGGCCGACTTCGCTGGTGAGCCCGGCGAGCAGGTCCCACGCGACATCGCCTTTCGTATCCTGGGCGTAAGCGGTTGAAGCGAACAGGGTGGCGGTGAGCGCGAGGGCGCGAGCTTGGTTTCTCATGCAACCGTGCTATCGCCCGACCCACCGCCTGCCAAGCCCTGCCCGCCGCCCTTGTCGCACAAGCCCCGCTTGCCCGACCCTTCGCGCTCGGATAGAGGGCGCGCAACAGTTTTTGCCTTCTACCCAAGGACCCGAGATGGCTGCCCAATACGCCTACGTCATGAAGGACATGACGAAGACCTTCCCCGGCGCGCAGAAGCCGGTGCTGAGCAATATCAACCTGCAGTTCTACCAGGGCGCCAAGATCGGCATCGTCGGTCCGAACGGTGCCGGTAAATCGACGCTTATCAAGATCATGGCCGGGATCGACAAGGATTTCACCGGCGAAGCCTGGCCGGGCGAGAACATCACCGTCGGCTATCTCGAGCAGGAACCGCAGCTCGACGAGAGCAAGACCGTGCTCGAAAACGTCAAGGACGGCGCGCGCGAGATCGCCGACATGGTCGAGCGCTTCAACGCGATCGGCATGGAAATGGCCGAGGAAGATGCCGACTTCGACGCGCTGGGCGCGGAGATGGCCGAGCTGCAGGACAAGATCGACGCGGTCGATGGCTGGACGCTCGACAACCAGCTCGAAATCGCGATGGAAGCGCTGCGCTGTCCGCCGGGCGACTGGTCGGTGGCGAGCCTTTCGGGCGGTGAAAAGCGCCGTATCGCGCTGACCCGCCTGCTGATCCAGAAGCCTTCGATCCTGCTGCTGGACGAACCGACCAACCACCTTGACGCTGAATCCGTCGAATGGCTGGAAAACCACCTCAAGGACTATGCCGGCGCGGTGCTGATGATCACCCACGATCGCTACTTCCTTGACAACGTGGTGGGCTGGATCCTCGAACTCGACCGCGGAAAGTACTTCCCCTACGAGGGCAACTACTCGACCTACCTCGAGACCAAGGCCAAGCGCATGGCCCAGGAAGAGCGCGAGGAAAGCGGCAAGCAGAAGGCGCTGCAGCGGGAACTCGAGTGGATCCGCCAGACCCCGGCCGCGCGGCAGACCAAGTCCAAGGCGCGTATCCGCAAGTTCGAGGAACTGCAGAACGCGCAGGACAACCGTCCGGTCGGCAAGGCCCAGATCGTCATCCAGGTGCCCGAACGCCTTGGCGGCAAGGTCATCGAGGTCAAGAACATCTCGAAGGCCTATGGCGACAAGCTGCTGTTCGAAGACCTTTCGTTCATGCTGCCGCCCGGTGGCATTGTCGGCGTGATCGGGCCGAACGGCGCGGGCAAGTCCACGCTGTTCAAGATCCTGACCGGCAAGGAGACGCCGGACAGCGGGACCGTGGAAATCGGTTCGACCGTCCACCTCGGCTATGTCGACCAGAGCCGCGACGATCTGAACCCGGCCAACAACGTCTGGCAGGAAATCTCGGACGGTCTCGATTACATGAAGGTCAACGGGCAGGACATGTCGACGCGTGCCTATGTCGGCGCGTTCAACTTCAAGGGCCCGGACCAGCAGAAGAACGTCGGCAAGCTTTCGGGCGGTGAGCGCAACCGCGTGCACATGGCCAAGATGCTCAAGGCCGGCGGCAACGTGCTGCTGCTGGACGAGCCGACCAACGACCTCGACGTGGAAACGCTGGCGGCACTGGAAGACGCGATCGAGAACTTCGCAGGTTGCGCGGTGGTCATCTCGCACGACCGCTTCTTCCTTGACCGTCTGGCGACGCACATCCTTGCGTTTGAAGGCAACAGCCACGTCGAATGGTTCGAAGGCAACTTCGCGGCCTATGAAGAGGACAAGCGCCGCCGTCTGGGCGATGCGGCGGATCGTCCGACTGCGCTGGCGTACAAGAAGCTGACGCGCTGACGCGCTTTGGCAAGAAGCTGACGCGCTGACGCGCTTTGGCAAGAAGCTGACGCGCTGACGCGCTTTGGCAAGAAGCGCACGCGCTGATTTTTTCGCAGATTGGTGATTGAGACACCCCGTCGGCCCATGCGGCTGGCGGGGTGTTTTCTGTTTCACGCAGAGGCGCGGAGAAGAAAGGGAGACGCAGAGAGGTCCCGATTGCGGCGAAGCCGCTCTTACAATCTCACGTGGCAGTTTGCGGAAACGTTGAACCTTCGGAGCGGCTTCGTCGCCTGCGCTGATCCTCCGCGTCTCCCTTTCTTCTCCGCGCCTCTGCGTGAACTATCCTGCTTTCGGATCAGCCCTTGCGGCGGAAGCGGAAGACGAGGGTTTCGGTCTTGCCGCCTTCGCTGACCTTGACCGAGGCTGTCATCGTGTCGCCGCCGGTGCGTTCGTAGACGAGGCCGGAGAAATCCAGCCGTTCGCCCACGCGGTCGGTCAGCGGGAAGGAGACGACCTTGTCCTTCTCCTCCCAGCCGGTGAGATCGGCGTTGAAGTGCTTGAGGCGGTAAGCGAGCGAGCCGCCCTCTTCGACGATGGTGATGAGTTCGTAGAACATCACCGTGCCGTCCTTGTTCAGCTGGCGGAAGTGGCCCACCATCTGGCCGCCTGCCGCCGGGGCATAGGCTTCGAGCGTGGGTGCGCCCTCGATACCCTCGCCTTCCCAGGAGCCTTGCAGCCAGGCAACGTCGGCCAGTGTGGCGGGCGGTGCGGCCATGGCGCTGGTGATCGTAAGGATGGCGGCGGCGAATGTGACGAGCGGTCTGATCATGGCTGTCCCCTCTTTGATCGCAGGTTACATCATGGCGCGAGCCAAGTCGGCTCCCACGGCGAGGCTGCATCTGCGCGGGTGAAGCGGGCGCGGGTGCCACCTTCGTGGGTGAGTTGCAGCCAGTCGAGGCAGCGCACCTCGACCAGCAAGACGGCGAAGTTGGCGCGGCCGGGCAAGCTTTCCTCGATGCTCGGCGAGCGGTGGCGGAGGTGTTCGGGAATGGTCGAAGCTGCAGTTTCAAGCACGGCGCTGGGGCCGGTGCCGGCGAGGTAGCAGCGGCGGCTGGAGGCCGTGGCGCGCTCCCACGCGGCATCGGCGGTGGCGCCGTGATGTTCAATGCGCCCTTCCCCGCGCATACGGAGCTGGATGCGGGTTTCTGGATCGTAGGCAAGGACGCTGACCGGGGCACCAGTTACAATGAGGGCGCACTTGGGACTGCGCAGGTCGGTGTGGAAATGCAGGGTCAGGTCCGGTGTAGCCTCGCGCAGGACCATGATCCTGAGATCGCCGTCAGAGGTGCCGACGACGGGCGTATGCAACGCGCTGCGGCGCTGCTTCACAGCCTTGGCGAGGCGATCGGTGGCATCGGCAAGAACGCTATCGAGCGTCAACTCCATTCATCTTTCCCCATGCGAACCTGAACGAAAGGCTACCAAGCCGGTTCAGATATCGGACAGCGCGAATCGTTTATTACCATCGTATTAAAGCTGCGAAGGGTGTCGCGGCTCTTCATATCGGGAAAGGGTCGGTCACGATGTCCGGCAAGTCAATCTTCAGAAGCAGTGCACTTTACGCACTGGCTGTGGCCATGACCGCAACAGCAATTCCCTCGACGGCGTTTGCCCAGCAGCCGCAGCGCGATGAGCGTGGCGGCGGTTGGCAGCGCGGTGGCGAAAGCCGTGGCGGCGGCGAGAACCGTGGTGGTGGCAACTGGCGCGGTGGCGGCGATTTCCGCAACCAGCAGGTCCAGCGGCCGCAGACTCCACAAGTGCAGCGGCCGAGCGCACCGCAGGTCCAGCGTCCGGCCTGGGGCGGAAGCAATCCGCAAGCCCAGGCGCGGCCGGAGCAGGCACGGCCAGACCAGTCACGTCCGGCATGGCGTGGGCGGACCGAGGGTTCGCAGCGGGACTGGGGCCGCTCGCAGGGCCGCGACTGGCAATCGGGCACCGTGAACCGTCCGGCACCGGCACAAAACGCCGGCCGGCCGGCCGTGCCCGAGCGCGGCTGGGACGGCAGGCAGTGGAACGGGACCAACCCCGGCAACCAGAACGCCGGGCGGGATTGGAGCCGCAACGGTCGTGACTGGAACCGGGATCGGGACGGGCGCAACTGGAGCCGCGATCGCGATGGCCGGACCTGGAACCGCGACGGTCGTGACTGGAACCGCGACAACTGGCGGCGCGACGATCGCCGCAGCGACAACTGGCGCAACAGCTATCGCGGGGACTATCGCCGGTGGAGCAACGACTGGCGGCGGGACAACCGTTATAACTGGAACCACTACCGCAGCGTGAACCGCGGGATCTATCGGATGCCACGGTACTACTCGCCCTATCGCGGGTACAATTACAGCCGCCTGTCGATCGGCATTTTCCTGAACTCTGGCTTCTATGGCCAGAACTACTGGATCAACGATCCCTGGGCCTACCGCCTGCCGCCTGCATACGGTCCGTATCGCTGGGTGCGCTATTGGGACGATGTGCTGCTGGTCGACGTCTATTCCGGTGAAGTGGTGGACGTGATCCACGATTTCTTCTGGTAAGGCGTCCAACCCATCGGGCCCCTGCACCACGCGGTGCGGGGGCCTTTTTCGTGGCCGGTCAGGCCTGACTGTGCTCTGCCAGTGCGCGCAGCACGTTGAGCATCATTTCCCGACCCTGCCCGGTCAGCCGCACGTAGCGGCGGCGGGCGTCGGTCGTATCGGGTTCGCGGAAGATCAGCCCCTCATCCTCGAGCCGGGCGATCCAGCGCAGGATCGTGGTCGACGGGATGCCTGCATCGAGGCACACGCTCGACACCTGGATATCGGTGCGCCGGCAATCGGCGATGAACAGGTCGAGGAGGATGTCCCAGCCGGGTTCTGCGAACAGGCCGGGCCGTCCGCTCGCCTCGTCGCGCTTGCGCCGCAGGTTGTACAGCGCTTTGGCGAGCCGAAGGGTTTCGGCGTTGGGATCTACGTAAGCGTCCAAGCAATGCTCCATGCGAGCGACAAGAAATCACGAGAAGCATGCTGGCACCCGAAGCCGACAAATGGCATTGCGGCTGTGCAGATCCCGACCCTTGAAGGTCTGACAGCATTCATGATCTATTGGTGACCCGAGATGACCTCATAAGGAAGTTTGGTTAACGCAAAGGACTGCAGAAAGCTTCGCCAAATCCATAGTATTAGTCCGGTTCGGATCAATTGAACTGGGTGGCGGTGACGAGACGATTCGAACATGAGATCGCGCAACATGGGATTGTTTTCAAAGAAGAGTCAGTCATATGCAGAGACCTCGGCACTGCGTTCGATCGGGGAGACAGTCCGCAAGCGACTTGCAAACGACTCTGGCGCCTATCGTATCCCGGTGGATGGGCTCGAGATCTTTGGCGTGGCCGATTTCCTTTCAGCCGCCGAGTGCGAAAGGCTGATCGCCATGGTCGACAAGGTGGCGCGCCCTTCCCCCACCTACAAAGGCACGGACGCGACCGGCCGAACCAGCTATACCGGGGACGTGGATCCCTTTGACCCTTTCATCCTGATGCTGCAGCGTCGCATCGACGACCTGACTGGCATCGATCCGGCGTTCGGCGAGACGATCCAGGGGCAGCGGTATGAACCGGGACAGGAGTTCCGTGGCCATTATGACCACTTTCTGCCTTCGCAGCATTTCTGGGATACGGAACAGAAACGCGGCGGCCAGCGTAGTTGGACGGCCATGGCGTATCTCAACGCCGTGGAGGAAGGCGGGACGACCGACTTCACCCGCGTCAACCTTTCCATCCCGCCGCAACCGGGTGCGCTGTTGCTCTGGAACAACATGAAGCCCGATGGCACACCAAATCCCGATGCCCTGCACGCCGGAACCCCGGTCGTGCGCGGAAAGAAGTATGTCCTGACGAAGTGGTACAGGTCGCGCCCATGGCATTGAAACGGGGGGCCTGGCACGGCCTGATCGCTCTGGCTTTGCTGCAGCCGGGCATGAGCCATGCTGCAGCTGAGACAGCAGCCCCTTCCGTTGTCGCGGCGCAGATCGACAATGGCCCGCAGGCGCAAAGCGGTCTTTCCGAGAACGCCCAGCTGGAGCGGATCTTTGCCGATGAAATGCGGCAAGGTTTCGCGCTCGACCCGGTTGGCGCCCTGCAGCAAGGCCAGCGCGTTTCGGTCGAGGCTTTCCTCCAGCTGTTCTCGCCCGAACTTGCCAAGGCGCGGCGCAAGGCAAATGCGCAAGTGCTGGCACGGCTGCGGCAGATCAACCCCGGCAAACTGGACGAGCCGCATCGCCTTTCGCGCGAAGTGCTGATCGATGCAAAAAGCGCCGACGCCGCACTGCTGCAACCCGACCTTCTGGCGTTGACTGAGGTCCGCCCGTTCAATCACTTCGGCGGTTTCCACGTTTCCTACCCCGAACTGTCATCGCCGGGCAGCGGTATCGCCCTGGAGACCACAAGCGATTACGAGTTGCTGATCGCACGGCACCGCGTGCTCGGGCGCGTCTTCGATCAGGCTACTGCGCGTTTCCGCGAGGGAATGGCAAGCGGCGTGACTGAACCCCGGCTGACGGTGGACAACATGATCGCGCAGATCGATGCGCTGCTGGCCCAGCCGGTCGAGCGATCGCCCTTCACCAGTCCAGCGCGGAGCTTTCCGAGCAGCTTTTCGAACGCGGAAAAGCTGCGACTGCGCAAGGATCTGTACGCCGTCACCCGGCGCGACATCTATCCGGCCTACCGCAAGCTCCGCCGGTTTCTGGCAGACGATTACCGCTCTGCAGCGCGTGAGCAGGTGGGCCTTTCGGCCTTGCGCGGAGGCGGCCCGCTCTACCGCGAGCTGATCCGGGCCTATACCACGCTCGATCTTGATCCCGAGACCGTACACGCCATGGGCTTGGGCGAAGTGTCGCGGATCCAGACCGAGATGGAGCAGGTCAAGACGGAGCTGGGCTATACCGGGCCCTTGCGTGGGTTTTTCGACGATCTGCGGACCAATCCGCGCTATCACCCCAAGACCGAGCAACAGCTCGCGGATGGATTTCGCGCTGTCGGCCGCAAGGTTGACGCGCTGGCGCCGCACTACTTCCTGCATCTGCCCCGCACGCCTCTGCAGATCCAGCCCTACCCTGCCTATCGCGCAAAGTTCGAAGCCGGCGGCAGCTATGCGCAAGGGACGCCCGATGGCGTGCAGCCCGGAACGTTCTTCTTCAACACATACGACCTCAAGAGCCGCTACCTGACGGGCGTGACCACGCTTTACCTGCACGAGGGCGCGCCGGGCCATCATTTCCAGATCAGCCTTGCGCAGGAGAACACAGCCCTGCCGGATTTCCAGCGCTTTGGCGGCAACAACGCCTACATCGAAGGCTGGGCGCTCTACGCCGAGACGCTGGGGTTCGAGATGGGCCTCTACAAGGACCCGATGCAGCATTGGGGCACGCTGGACGACGAGATGCTGCGTGCGATGCGGCTGGTGGTGGATACCGGGCTGCACGCGAAAGGGTGGACCCGCGATCAGGCGGTGGATTACATGCTGACCAATTCGGGCATGGGCCGCAGCGACGCCGAGGCGGAAGTGGACCGCTACATAGCAATTCCGGGGCAAGCGCTATCGTACAAGATCGGAGCGCTTACGATCCAGCGGCTGCGCAAGGAGGCCGAAAACGCGCTTGGCCGCAAATTCGACATTCGCGCATTCCACGATCAGGTGCTGGGATCGGGAGCGCTGCCGATGAAGGTGCTGGAAGGCAAGGTGCGCGGGTGGATCGCTCGCACCCGCGCTGCCCGTTAGGGTCAGGACCCTAGATCAATCGCCCAGCGCTTCGGCGATCAGCTTGCGGGTATTGCCGACACCATAGAGTGCGATGAAGCTGCCCATGCGAGGGCCCGCGCTGGAGCCGAGCAGGGTTTCATAGAGGCACTTGAACCAGTCGCGGAGTTGCTCGAAGCCGTAGTGCGGGTCCTTGCCGATCTCGTAGACGATGTTCTGCAGTTCCTCTGCGGTGGCATCGTCCGACGTGCCGGCGAGTTCCTCGTCGAGCGCGGCGAGCGCCCTGGCCTCGTTCTCCTCGGGCTTTCGGCGTTGCAGCGTCGGGGCGATGAAATCGCGGTTGTAGGCCAATGCGCGGGTGACGAGGCCATCGAGCGCGGGGTGCGCTGCGGGGTCTGCATTCTCGACATAGTTGCCCAGATAGGACCAGACCTGATCGCGCGTTGCCTGCGCGCCAAGCACGCCGACGAGATTGAGCAGCAGGCCGTAGGTGACGGGGAGCTTGTCGCCCTCACCCTGCGCCGGACCATTGGTGCGCAGCAGGTGCCACACCGGGTTGCCCAGCTGCTGTTCGATCGGCTGGGCCGGGATCTTCTCGCGGAACTGCCAGTATTCGTCGACCGCGCGTGGGATGATGCCGACGTGGAGGGACTTGGCGCTCTTGGGTTCGCGGAAGAGGTAGAAGCCGAGGCTTTCCTCGCTGCCGTATTCGAGCCACTGCTCGATGGTCAGGCCGTTACCCTTGGACTTGGAGATCTTCTCGCCCTTCTCATCAAGGAAGAGTTCGTAGATCAGGCCTTCGGGGCGCTGGCCGCCGAGCACGCGCGCGATCTTGCCGGACTGCGTGACGCTGTCGGTAAGGTCCTTGCCGCACATCTCGTAATCGACGCCCAGTGCGACCCAGCGCATGGCCCAATCGACCTTCCACTGCAGCTTGGACCAGCCGCCGAGGACTGTGTGCTCGATGGTCTCGCCGTTGCTGTCGGTGAAGCGAACGATGCCGGCTTCGGCGTCGACCACCTCGACCGGCACTTGCAGCACTTCGCCGGTGGTCGGCGAAACCGGCAGGACCGGCGAGTAGGTCTTGCGGCGTTCCTCGCGCAAGGTGGGGAGCATGATGTCCATGATCGCCTGCCAGTTGCGCAGCACGCCCTTCAATGCTTCGTCGAACGCGCCGGAATTGTAGCGATCGGAGGCCGAGACGAACTCGTAATCGAAGCCGAAGCGATCGAGAAAATCGCGCAGCATGGCGTTGTTGTGATGGGCGAAGCTTTCGAACTTCTCGAACGGATCGGGGATGCGGCTGAGCGGATGGCCGAGGTGGGCATCGAGCAGCGCCTTGTTCGGCACGTTGTCAGGGACCTTGCGCAAGCCGTCCATGTCGTCGGAGAAGGCGACGAGGCGCGTGGGATGGCCCTGCCCTGATTCATTGGCGGTCAGCACTTCATAGGCGCGGCGGACCAGCGTGGTGCGCAGCACTTCCTGGAAGGTGCCGATGTGCGGCAGGCCCGAGGGGCCATAGCCGGTTTCGAACAGGACGGGCACGAGCGCTCCGCTCGCATCGCGTTTGCCGCCGGGGAACCGCTTGATGAGCTTGCGGGCTTCCTCGAAGGGCCAAGCCTTGGAGGTCTGGGCGGCGGTGCTGATTGCGTCTGTCATGGTGCCCGCCCTTTTGCGCGTGGGGGCGGCGCGCGCAAGTGAAAAGGCGGCGAATAGCCGGACGACGAAAGGGCGGGACCGCGCATCCGCGATCCCGCCCTTCCGTGGAGGCTTCTGAGGGAGGCTTACTTCAGAAGCGAGAGCACGTTCTGCTGGGCCTGGTTGGCCTGGGCAATCATGGCCGTCGATGCCTGCGAAAGGATCTGGGCCTTGGCCATCGCGGTGGTTTCCGCCGAATAATCGGTATCGAGAATGCGCGAGCGGGCATCCGAGAGGTTGGTGATGTTGTCGTTGAGGTTGTTGATCACCGATTCAAGACGGTTCTGACCGGCACCGAGCAGCGAACGGGCGCCGGAGATCGAGTCCAGTTCCGTGTCCAGCGTGCCGAGCAGGGTGTTGGCCGCGGTGGCCGTCGACACGTCGTAGGAGCCGGCAGCACCACCCGAGGCAGCGAGCGTGGTGAGGTCGGCGATCTCGAGGATGACCTGGTCCGAAGCATCGGACCCAGCCTGGATCGTGATCGAGGTGACGCTGCCATCAAACAGCTGCACGCCGTTGAAATTGGTGTTGGTGATGATCTGATCGACCTGCGCGGTCAGCTGATCGACTTCGCTCTGCATGTAGACGCGGTCAGTGGCATCCTGATAGGTGCCCGAGGCCGACTGGACGGCCAGTTCGCGGATGCGCTGCAGCATCGCGGTGACCTCGTTGAGCGCACCGTCTGCGGTCTGGGCAAGGCTGATGCCGTCGTTCGAGTTGCGGACACCCTGGCCCATGCCCTTGATCTGCGAGGTCATGGTCGTGCTGATGGCGAGGCCTGCGGCATCGTCCTTGGCTCCGTTGATGCGCTTGCCGGTCGAGAGGCGCTCCATCGCGGTGCCAAGCATCTTGTTGGCCGAGTTCGAGGCATTGGTCGCGCGTACCGCGCTGATATTCGTGTTGATGACTGCCATTTCCCATTCTCCACTATGGGCCGGAGCATCTGATTGGACACGCCGGTATTGGTTGCTGCGGAGAAGGACGGTGGGCGGACGCGGGTTTTAAGGGGCGTGGCAAATCACGGTGAAAGGTTTGCTTTCGGTGCCAAGCAGGCTTGCCCGGTGTTCCATTCCTGTTCTAACGCACAATGGTGACGGAGCGCCCTGCCCTCAATCTGCCAGCGATTCATGCAAGCCATGGCGGGTGCTGGCTGCGCGACGGCTTTGCCACGCGCGGCCTTGGCAAGGGCGAGGCCATCGTGGCGGCGGCCGATACGCCGCTGCTGATGCTCAACGCCCCGCTGGTGGCGAGCAGGCTGGGCTATCCGGACCTGTCTGGGCTCGACCTGCTGGAGCTGTTCGCCTTCGTCCACCCCGCCCGTTTCATGGTGCCGACGCCAAAGGGCCTCGCCCATGCGCTGGGGCTGGACGAGCCGACGGGTGACGACAAGGTGCCGCAGCTGTTGCAGGAGGCGGCAGAGGCCTTGCTGGCCACATGCGAGAGTGCGGACTGGGCCGAGCGCGAAGGCGCGTGGACGGCGCTGCAATCGCTGGTGCGGATGCGCTGGCCTTGGGCGACCTTGTTGACCCCGCGCATCAGAAAGCCGGAAAGGGCGGAGCGGTGGCTGTTCGCCAAGCTGCCGGAGTGGGAGGAAGCGGCGGAGCGTCCGCAGCCGGCGCAAGTGGTGCTGAGCGAGAGGGCGGTGGTAGCTCGGCTGGCCGAGCTGACCGGCGCCGGGGCCGAGGCGCGGCCGACGCAGCAGGACTATGCGCGCGAAGCCTCGCGGATGTTCGCGCCGCGGCAGGGTCAGGGTCAGCCGCATGTCGTGCTGGCGCAGGCGGGGACTGGCACGGGCAAGACCTTCGGCTATCTCGCGCCGTCCTCGCTCTGGGCCGAGCAATCGGGCGGGACGGTCTGGGTCTCGACTTATACCAAGGCGCTGCAGCGACAGTTGCGTCGCGAAAGCAGGCGCGCGTTTCCGGCATCGCGCAATGGCAAGCCGCCGGTCGTGGTGCGCAAGGGGCGCGAGAATTACCTGTGCCTGCTCAACCTGGAAGACGCGCTGCAGGGCGGGTTTGCCGGGCGGGCGGCGATCCTGGCGCAACTGGTGGCGCGCTGGGCGGCCTATTCGCAGGACGGCGACATGATCGGCGGGGA
>OFDC01001250.1_pt1 | contig 13988 bp, 13 predicted proteins | sample 1520941 | NCBI WGS metagenome assembly OFDC01 (sample SAMEA94258168, study PRJEB24077) | hot springs metagenome | biome: Aquatic biome; feature: Water | place: India | collected 2012-12-06 | depth 5 m | reverse complement strand
CAGCTGCTGCAGCGCCTGCTGCACCGCCGCGAGGTCGCCGGTGCCGCCTTCCTGCAGCGTCTGCAGCTGCGCGTTGGCGCCGTAGAAGCTGTCCATCAGCGCGTTGCAGGCGTCGGACAGCAGGGTCTGCAGGCGTTCCAGGTCATGCTGGGCGATCAGCAGATGGTCCTGCAGGTCGGCCGCCGCCGCCAGGGGCAGGGCGGTGCCGGGGCTGTCGGCAGTGGCATCGTTCATCGGCTTCGTCGCTCCACGTTGTGCGGGTCGGCGCCCTCGGGCGCACCCTTGTCGCCGTGAATTTCGGCAGGGGTGAGGCGGCATTGAGGGGATCGCGGGCAGAATCGGCAGGCAAATGCCGGCAACACTGCACACCCCTCGCCCCCGCCCATGCCCGACAGCGCCTTGACCGGCCGCGCCCTGCGCGTGCTGCACATCGAGGATTCGGAGCTCGACCACGAGCTGATGCTGGCGCACCTGCGCCGCGGCGGGCTGCAGGTCAGCACCCGGCGGGTGGAGTCCGAGGCCGAGTTCCGGGCCGCCTTGCAGCAGGACTGGGACGTCGTGCTGTCCGACTTCAACCTGCCCGGCTTTTCCGGCCTGGTGGCGCTGGACGTGCTCAAGGCCAGCGGCAAGCTGGTGCCCTTCATCATCGTCTCCGGCGAGATCGGCGAGGACGTGGCGGTGGAGGCGATGCGCAACGGCGCCAGCGACTACCTGCTGAAGAACAACCTGGCACGGCTCGTGCCGGCGGTCGAACATGCGATCGAGGCCAACGAGACCCGGCGGGCGCGGCTGGCGGCCGACCGGGAGCTCTCGGCCTCCCGCCAGAGGCTGTCGGAGCTGGCGCAGCACCTGCAGACCAACATCGAACTGGAGCGCGCGGCCATCGCCCGGGAGATCCATGACGACGTGGGAGGCAGCTTGACGGCGCTGAAGTTCGAGCTGGCCTGGATCGCCCGCCATGCCGGCACCGACGAACTGCGCCAGCGGGCGCACTCGGCGCTGGAGACCGTGACGCATGCGATCGAGGCCAGCCAGCGCATCATGCACAACCTGCGTCCGGCCATCCTGGAGCAGGGCCTGGTGGCGGCCCTGCAGTGGATGACCGCCCGCTTCGAGAAACGCACCGGCATCCCCTGCCACTTCCGCACCAGCCACGAAGCCCACCACCTGCCCGCCGGCGTACCGCTGGTGGCCTACCGCACCGCGCAGGAGGCGCTGACCAACGTCAGCAAGCATGCGCAGGCCACGCGGGTGAGCATCGACCTGTCGCTGGCGCGCGGCGTGCTCTCGCTGGAAATCAGCGACAACGGCCGCGGCCTGTCGCCCGGCGACCTGGCCAAGGCGCGCAGTTTCGGCATCCGGGGGCTGCACGAGCGCGCGAGCACCGTCGGCGGCTGGGTGGACCTGTCCAGCCGCCCCGGGGTCGGCACCACGCTGATCCTGTCGGTGCCGCTGGAGCCGGGGGCGGCGGACGGCCACAGCGGCTTCGAGGACAGCGGCGGCGAGCACGACCCGTCGGCGTGGGGGGCGCTGTGATGCACACCATCCCAAGGAGGCATCGATGATCAAGGTCATCCTGTGCGACGACCACGCGCTGATCCGCCGCGGCATCCGCGACACGCTGTCGGACGCCCCGGACATCGAGGTGATCGGCGAGGCAGGGGATTACGGCGAGCTGCGCACGCTGATGCGCTCGTCCACCTGCGACGTGCTGGTGCTGGACATCAACATGCCCGGGCGCAGCGGGCTGGACGTGCTGCACGTGCTCAAGGACGAGGGCAGCCCGGTGAAGGTGCTCATCGTCAGCATGTACCCGGAGGACCAGTACGCCATCCGCGCCCTGCGCGCCGGCGCCTTCGGCTACGTCAACAAGGGCGGCGACCCCCACCTGCTGGTGCAGGCGGTGCGCACGGTGGCGCAGGGCCGCAAGTACGTCACCCCGGAGATCGCGCAGATGCTGGTGGAGTCGCTCACCGCCCCCAGCACCGAGAACGCGCACGAGAAGCTGTCCGACCGCGAACTGCAGACCCTGGTGATGATCGCGTCGGGCAAGCGGCTGTCGGACATCGCCGAGGAGCTGATGCTGTCGCCCAAGACGGTGTCGGTGTATCGCGCGCGCGTGCTGGAGAAGCTGGGGCTGGCGAACAACGCGGAGTTGACGGTCTACGCGATACGCAATGGGTTGGTGGGGGGGTGAGGGGATTGCAAGGTTGGAGATGCCTCCCCTCTGGGCGGATCAACTCCTTGTGGCTGCAGTTTCCAACAACACGTCCTGCAAACGTTGTAAAGGGATTGGCAGCCCGAGGGGCAGGTCATCGAGAGTCGCCGAACGGCGACCCAAGTCTGACGCTCCTGTTTGGACCCACTCCTGATGATTGAGCTCTATCCTGTTAGCTGGGCCATTCCTTTCTGTCGGCACCAAAGTGATCACCTGCCTGGCTCTGTCGATCGCTTCGACCTCCCAGTCCCCGTTCACTCGCTCGCCCGGGAAAGTGCCCCACTCTGCAAGATCTTCAAGGATGCCGCAGGGGATATCTGCCTCAAGCCTTCCGTATTGATTCTTCTTTTGATGAAGTCCTTGGGCCTCAATAATATGTCTAAGGCGGATTTCGTTGGGCGGAACAACGACACGCTGGACGTCCTTCTGATCGCGTCGGCTCACCTGGCCTATTTCGTCCACTCTCGCTCCGCGGAGGTTGACATTTATTCCGGCTCTTACGTTGCCATGCGCGTCGAGTAATTGTTCGCGACGGCAACCGCGCAGCCCCGCAAGATAAGACCAGCATTCGCTTGTGAGATCGAAGGTGGGGTGCTTCTTGCTATCGCCCCACGTGCCGCGTTCACGGAGGGAAAGGGCTTGCAGGCGGACCGTTTCCGAGTGATCGCCAATGAGGGCGACGTGCACGCTTTCTCCTGATCCATCGAAAGATGCTCCGTGGGCTCCATCGCCGGTTGGATTCCCAAAGCGTGTTGTACGGCGTGCGCAAATTCAGCGAATGTCAGTGCCGACATGATTAAGCCCTTCTGCTGCAGGTGTTAGATGCATGCTAGGTAACAGGAGTGCTACCGAAACTCATGCAAACGTCTCAGTCCGGCCTTCCAATAAGTAACCCCTGCACCCCGGCACCCCGCCATGAACACTCACTTCTCGAGGTCTCGCGGATGCTGCGTGGGCCGACATTGAAGCCACATTGGTGCCATTGCTAGCGCACCGCCACCGCCCAGGTCGCCAAGTCGAGGGCGCGGATCTCTTCGGCTGCACCGTGCAGCTCCGAGGTACATGCATCAGCAACGCCGGCCGCCCCTGTCTGCCCATCCGCCTGACCTTGCGCCGGCGTGGCAACCTGGCCAAGGCTCGCAGCTTCGGCATCCGCGGGCTGCACGAGCGGGCCGGCACGGTGGGCGGACATCGCCGAGGAGCTGATCCTGTCGCCCAAGACCGTGACGGTGTACCGGGCTTCGCGTGCTGGAGAAGCTGGGGCTGGCGAACAACGCTTCAGCTGACGGTCGACGCCATCCGCAATCGGTTGGTGTGAGGTTGAGGGGCGGTAAGCCTAGGCAACGCTCGAGGCGACACCCTCTGTGGACCGCAACGGTTGCTGCGGGGGCAGGTCCCGCGGTCAAGACCGTGGTCACTTGGAGCACTGGACCTCAGACTTTCGTCGGTGAGTCGCGAAGTTCTTGCGGCCATACGCTCGTCTCGTCGTAACGCACGATACGTTGCAGACCCGTTGCGCGAGCCGAAGCGTTCACCGTGGGGCCGCCAGGAGTGCGCCGTATCGATGTCTGACCTTCAGAACGAGCGCGTATATGCATCCATCGCACCATCGAAATGCTGCTCTGCCAGGGCCCCTTCGCGAACAGAAGATGCGTCCCGTTGCCGCGGCCGCCGACGCAGCGCTTGCGTCGCTGCCAGCAAGGCCAATCCGCCGGAACGCGGTCCCGCCATTCCAGGCCTACCACCCCGCCGCGCACCCACGTGGTTCGGATGACGATTCCGAGATCATCCACTTCGAGGTAGTCCGTCGGGACTCACAGTCGGGCGACAGCGATTCCGGTCTCGACAACAAGAATGTCCCACGGCATTCCGCACCATCGCCCGCCCTGCCTCAAGGACGTTCGGAGTCGATCCGCGTCGAATTCAATGACTTGCGCGAGAGCAAAGGGCCCGAACGGGATGACGACCTGGTGATCGGGCTGCCCGTCAACCGGGACGGCGCGGAACCGCCGGGGAGTTCTGTGGGTCCTCTGGCGGCCCGCGCAGGCAAGGCCCGGCTTTCGGACTCGAAGAGCTCTCCGACCCCTCAACATTGGATCGGCCACGCTGCGCGCCGATTTGGCGAATCTGCCCTTTTTACCGCCATCGGATCAGGGGTCTTGGCAGCGGCCGGCGGCAGTGCTGCGGCTGCTGCTTCGCCCGCGGTGCTCACCGCTTGCATGTCCGTCCTCCCTGCGCTGTTCGCGATCAGACAGCTGTTGCAAGCCGAGGAGAACCGGGGAAGGCTTCTCGCCGCTGCCGATCTCGCCGCCCTCCTTTGGGGGGTCCAGGTCGACTTTCAAGCTGTCGCCGAGGGCAGTGGCAGCGCCGCCGTTGAAATGACGACGCAGCTGGCGGTCATCGGCACATGGGCGATGACCCGGGGCGCCTACGGCGAGAGGCAAAGAATCGAGTTCAGCGACGAAGAGGGCTTCCAGGCACAACTGCCGAAGCTCTACCAGACCGGCCTGGATGTCGCTCATGCAGCGTTGTATGGACTGTTTTATTACCTCAATCGCTCCCAAGCGTGGCCAGCGGCCGGTGTACCTGGGCGTGTCAACGACGGTGAGTTCTTCGTCGCCTTCGCCATCATCGGAGCGCTGCGTTTCATCCATGAAACCGGGAGCAGCATGTGTGATCTCGCCCTCACTCGCGCGTGCGCCGCGCTGGCGGGGTTGGAGATGCGCGTCCTCCCTCCTGCACCCGACGGCCGCTCCATGAGTGAACGAGGCCGGGACGCGTTGAGCTCGCTCTGGCAATACCTCTCTGGCAGCCCGGAGAGCGTGGCCGGCCACATCCATTTCCTGGCGGCACCCATCGGCATGTTCATCGACAGAGAGAGCGCCGATCCAGGGACCTACGCAGCGTTGAAGGCCATTGCCAATTCCGTTCCGGAATTGGCGGCGTGGAACATGCACCGTTCACCGGAGGACAAGGTGGCCCGTTCCATCGGCCCCTACCCCATGTTCGAAAGAGTCGATGAAGCCACTGACGATTGGATTGCCGGGCAGGCGTGGCAGGGCGTTCGCGGACGTATGGCACGTATCGACGGGATGGATGTCACATTGCTGCAATGCACCAGCAAACACGTGCTGGTCGAAGCCCATGGTCCCGTGCCGAGTTTCCGGGAGATGGCGGTTCCGAAGAAGGGGGACTTCGGAGCCTATGTCTACAGCATTCCGATTTCCCACAAGGTCGGCGAAAAATTCCTGAAAGAATCTGGCGTCAGCAACTCCGTACGGGCGCTGGATAACAATGCCTACATGCTGTTTGACACCTGGGAGCGGCCGCTGCGGGTGACAAGGAATGGCCCCGAAATCTCTGTTTCGACAATGAGCAAAGGATCGCCGCAGCAGTTGGGTGACATACTTAAAAGTCTCCACCAGAAATGGCCCGGTCGCTTCAGACTGACGTCTGAAACCATCTTCGATCTCGAATCCAATGCGCCCAGCTCGATCCCGATAACGAGACTGTCCATCACCGGACGAGACTTGGATTTCGCTCGTGCATGTGAGAGCAAGGCTTTCTCATTGATTTCACCCGGCGAACATGCGAGGAGGCAAGATCAATGGAAACAATGGGATCTGGGCGACTTGAGGCGCAAGAGCGTGAAGGTCGGGAATCATTCGATCGGCCGAATGACGGATGGCTGGGGAAGGCGGGCGGTGACCGTCGGACAGGAGACCTGGCGTCTGACGTTTGAAGAATATGTTGCTCGATGGGGGTCGGCCGATGCGCCGAGGCAAGATCGCAAGCAACCTGCCCCGCGTCATTCCGACGGTGTTCGACGCGCCGACCCGCCCAGGTCGCCAGCCAGGCATGTCACGAGGGGAGACGACGTCCGAATCGACATCAAGTCGCCCTCGGGGAAAGGCCTGGCGAAATCAAACAAGACGCCAGAGCCGGATGCTTTGGAGCTCACCCCCCCGAAGCAGGCCGGTGACACCTACGAGTTGGAGGATGCCGAGGCCGACCGGGCGTGAGTCGATTGGGGCACTTCTGGAAGCTCGCACCGGCATCCCGCCGCATCGGATGCCGGGGAAGTGCAGGTCGTGAGAAGTGCCCCAGCGCGTTGTTCGTGCACCCCATGAGTCGTCGTGTGCGGTGCGCCTGCCGCCGCAGTTCAGTCCACGGAGAACAGTCGCCCCCGGTCGATCCTCACCAGCACATTCGCCGGCGCCACCGGCCCGTGCACCTTGAAGCGCTCGTTGCGGGTGTCGCGTCGCAGCGCCTCGGCGAAGGGCATGCCCTGGCTGTTCGTGAGGCTGTAGACCAGGGGTGTGTCCGCCCGCTCGCCGCGACGCACCACGATCGCCACCTCGCCGTTGACCAGCTTCACATACGACCCCGGGGGATACATCCCCATCTCGCGCACCAGGGCCGCGGCAATGGGGTTGATGGCGCCGCCTTTCTGGATGAAGAAGCTGCGCGCCGCCTCGTTCACCGGCAGGGCTGGCCTCGTGTGGCGGGGGGCCAGCTTGGCGAGGTACACGTCGCAGTGGTGCAGGATGGACGCCAGCGTGCACACCTCCGAGCTGCCGCGCGGATAGCCGCTGCCGTCGGCCTGCTCGTGGTGCTCGGCCACCGCCTGCAGCCACGCCTCGTCGGCCACGCCGCACGCGCGCAGCACCTCCGCGCCCGCCAGCGGATGGCGGCGGATCGCGGCGCGCTGTTCCTCGGTGGGGGGATGCGACTGCATGCACAGCTGCTGCTGCAACTCCAGCATCGCGATGTTCATGGTGAGCCCCGCCGCGGCCGCGCGCCTTTGGTCGTCCCGCCCGAGCCCGAGCCGGCGCGCCACCAGCACCGCCAGGCAGGCGGTGCGCACCGAATGCAGCACCGGGTAGCCCACCCGGTGGGCGTGGGCCAGCTCGAAGGTCGCGATGTCGGGGTCGCGCAGCGCCGCATCACCGAGCTGCTGTGCCAGCGTCTCCACCCCTTCGGCGAAGCGCGGCTCGGCCGTCGCCCCTCTCAGCAGCGTTCCGCCACGGCGCAGGAACGCGGTCCACACGTCGAAGGGGTCGTGGCGTGCCGCCGCGGCCTGTGCCTGGCGGTGCCGCTCGAACTCCTCCTCGTCGACGTACATGCCGCGCTCCAGCAGCGCGTCCACCTGGGCCTGGCTCACCAGGGGCAGGCCCTTGCCGAGCAGGAGGTCTCCCCGCTCGGTGCGCACGTTCCAGGGCAGCGGCTGGTTCAGCCGGATCTGTCCGGCCACCAGTTGCAGCAGCTTCATGCTCACCCCCTCGTCGCCTCGAATACCGGCACTTCGGTGCGGGCGAGGGGGGCATGAAGGGAGGGGACCCGTCGTTCCGCATCAATACGGAGGGGTCAGTGCGCAAGAGTTGGCATTCGAAGTGCCACCGGACGGTACTGAGACCGCCCTGGGCCATGCCGGCGCAGCGCTACTGGAAGAGCGAGAGCATCCGCTCCAGCGCCATCGTGAAGGGCGCCTGCATCATCGGCAGGGTGAGCAGCATGCCGACCAGACCGATTCCCAGGGTGATGGGAAAGCCGATGGCGAAGACGTTCATCTGCGCGGCCACGCGGGAGACGATGCCCAGCAGCAGGTTGACGAACAGCAGCATCGCCACCATCGGCAACGCGATCCAGGTGCCGAGCCGGAACACCTCGGCGCCCCAGGACTGCGGCTGCGTGGCGCGCAGGAAGACGAAGGGCTCGGGCCCGACCGGAAAGGCTTCGAAGCTTTGCATCACCGCGGCGATGACCAGCAGGTGGCCGTTGATGCAGATGAACAGCCAGGCCACCAGCGTGCCGAAGAAGCGGCTGGCGGCCGTGGCCTGGCTGGCGCTGATGGGGTCGAAGAAGCCCGCGAAGTTCAGGCCCATCTGCAGGCCCACCAGCTCGCCGGCGAATTCCACCGCCGCGAACACGATGCGCACCGCGAAGCCGATGGTCATGCCCACCAGCACCTGCTGGATGACCAGCATGAACGCCAGTGGCGAGTCCAGCGCCACCGCGGGCATGGCCGGCAGCGAGGCCTGCGAGGCCAGGGCGATGAAGAAGGCGAGCCCGACGCGCACGCGGATGGGCACCATGCGCTGGCCGAACACCGGCAACGTGCTGAACAGCGCCAGCACGCGGATGAAGGGCCACAGCAGCGGCGCCAGCCACTGCAGCAGCTGCGCTTCGTTGAAGGTCAGCACAGGGTTGCGAAAGGCCCGGCGCCGGGCCGCCCCAAGCCGGGCGCGCCCACTCGGGGGGCCGCGAAGGCGCGCAGCGACGAGCTGGGGGGCGCCATCACCCCACCACCGTCGGGATCGCCTGCAGGGTCCGCTGGATGAACTCGACGAGCGTCGTGATCATCCAGGGACCGACGACGGCCAGCACCGCGACGGTGGCGACGATCTTGGGCACGAAGCTCAGCGTGGCCTCGTTGATCTGGGTGGCGGCCTGGAAGATGCTGACGATCAGGCCGACCGCCAGCACCACCAGCAGCACCGGCGCGGAGACCATCAGCAGGATGTACAGGCCCTGCTGGCCGAAGGTGAAGACTTGTTGGGGATCCATGAGGCGCAACAGGGGGGAGCCATCACGTGGCGAAGGAGGCGGCGAGCGAACCCAGCAGCAGGTTCCATCCGTCGGCCAGCACGAACAGCATCAGCTTGAAGGGCAGGGCCACCAGCACCGGGCTGAGCATCATCATGCCCAGGCTCATCAGCACGCTGGCCACGATCATGTCGATGATCAGGAACGGGATGAAGATCAGGAACCCGATCTGGAACGCGCTCTTGAGCTCGCTGGTGATGAAGGCCGGCACCAGCACCTTGAAGGGGATGTCGGCCGTCTTCACCGCCGGGTCCACCTTGGCCAGGCGGGTGAACAAGGCCACGTCGCTCTGGCGCGTCTGCTTGAGCATGAACTCGCGCATCGGCGCCTCGCCGCGCCGCAGCGCCTCGTCGAAGGGGATCTGCTGCGCCTGGTAGGGCTGCCAGGCCTGCGTGTAGACCTTGTCGATCGTCGGCCCCATGACGAACAGCGTGAGGAACAGGCTCAGGCCGATGATGACCTGGTTGGGCGGCGCGCTCTGCGTGCCCAGGGCCTGGCGCAGCAGGCTCAGCACGATGACGATGCGGGTGAAGCCGGTCATCATCAGCAGCACCGCCGGCAGGAAGCCCAGCGCGGTGAAGAACAGCAGCGTCTGGATGGGCACCGAGTAGCTGGTGCCGCCGGCCGATTGCGACACCACCAGCGGCAGGCCACCCCCGGCGCCCGGCGCGGCCTGGGCCCACGCCGCGGCCGAGCAGGCCGACAACAGCGTCACGGCGAGGACGCGTCCCCAGGCCCGCCCGCAGCCAGCAGGGGCGTGGCGCACCTCAGCGTTCATCACCGCTCCCGGCCTGCGAGGGACCCTGCTCGCCGTCCTTCTTCTGCAGCCGAGACAGCATCTGGCCGAAGGGCGTCTGCGCGAAGGGCAGGGGCATGCCGGCCGGGGCGACGGCCTCGTCCTGCGGCGCCATGGTGTGCAGCGTGGTGATCTGCTGGCCGGTCACGCCCAGCACCAGCCAGCGGCGCTCGTCGCCGCTGCCCACTTCCACCGTCATCAGCCGTTGCCCAGGTGCCAGCGGCAGCACCGCCACCGTGCGCATCAGGCCGTGCGCGGCGGCGCCGCCCAGGGGCGTTCGCTTGAGCAGCCGCAGCGCCAGCGGGATCATCGCGAGGATCGCGACGAAGGCCAGCAGCGAGAACCAACCGTTGTTCATGTCAGGGACGCGGGGCTCGGGGTCAGGTGCGGCTGAGGCGGCGCATGCGCTCGCTGGGCGTGACGATGTCGGTCAGGCGGATGCCGAACTTGTCGTTGACCACCACCACCTCGCCCTGGGCGATGAGGTAGCCGTTGACCAGCACGTCCATCGGCTCGCCGGCGAGGGCGTCCAGTTCCACCACGGAGCCCTGGGCCAGCTGCAGGATGTGCTTGATCGGGATCCTCGTGCGGCCCAACTCCACGGTGAGCTGCACCGGGATGTCGAGGATCATGTTGAGGTCGTTGCCCGCGCCGCTGGCATTCACGGTGGGCGAGAAATTGGTGAACGCCGCCGGCGCCACCTGCTCCGCCGGAGAGCTCACTTCCGAGGCGACGCTGGAGGAAGGGTTCGCCTCGGCGAGGGCGGCCGCCCATTCCGCGGCCATGCGGTCTTCTTCGGACATCTGCGTGTTGTCAGCCGACATGGTTGTCTCCCAGCCAGCCCGCCTGCGGGCTGGTCAGCAGTCGATCGATCTTGATGGCGTACTTGCCGTTCGAGGTGCCGTAATGGCAGGTGAAGACGGGCACGCCGTCGACCTTGGCCTCGATCATCTGGTTCAGGTCCAGCTCGATGAAGTCGCCCGGCTTGAAGGCCAGCAGCTGCTCCACCGTCGCCGGCGCGTGCGCGAGCTCGGCCACGAGCTCGACCTCGGCCGACTGGATCTGCTGCTTCAGCAGGTTGACCCAGCGGCGGTCCGGCTCCGCCGAATCGCCCTGCACGGTCGAATACAGCACGTCGCGGATGGGCTCCAGCGTCGAGTAGGGGATGCAGAAGTGCACCGAGCCCGAGGTGTCGCCGATCTCCAGCGTGAAGGAGGTGGCCACCACAATCTCGCTGGGCGTGGCGATGTTGGCGAACTGCGGCTGCATCTCCGAGCGCTGGTAGTCCAGCTCCAGCGGGTAGATGCCCTGCCAGGCCTTCTTGTATTCCTGGATGATGACGTCGACCAGCCGCAGGATGACGCGCTGCTCGGTGGGCGAGAAGTCGCGGCCCTCGATGCGCGTGTGGAACTTGCCGGCGCCGCCGAACAACGCGTCGATGATCGCGAACACCAGGTTCGGGTCGCACACGATCAGGCCCGAGCCGCGCAGCGGCCGCACGCTGACGATGTTGAAGTTCGTCGGCACCACGATCTCGCGCAGGAAGGCGCTGTACTTCTGCACCTTGATGCCGCCGATGGACACCTCGGGGCTCTTGCGGATGAAGTTGAACAGCCCGATGCGGATGTTGCGGGCGAAGCGCTCGTTGATGATCTCCATCGTGGGCATGCGCCCACGGACGATCCGTTCCTGGCTGGCAAGGTCGTAGTCGCGGATGGCACCCTCCGGCACCTCCTCCTGCTCGAGCTTCTGGCTCTCGCCGGTGATGCCCTGCAGCAGGGCATCGACCTCGTCCTGCGAAAGGATTTGCTGGTTCATCTCTCACTCACCTCGCAGGAAGTCTCGGCCGTGGCGTCCAGCCGCCGGCCGCCCAGCGGCAGCCGCGGATCCGGCTCCGCCGGTCCGCTGGCTGCGCCCCTGGGGGAGCGCCGAAGGCGCAACGGGGGGAGCTCATCTACTGGATGATGAAGTTGGAGAACTGGACCTGGCGGATCGGCGAGGCGCTCGCCACCTTCTTTTTCTTCTTCTTGCGCGGCTTCGGCTCGGCCTCGCCGTCCGCGGCCGAAGCGGCCTGGGCGGCGCTTTCCGGCGGGTCCTCGTCGAGCTCGATGCCCAGCGCGGCCGAGGCCTCGCGCTTGATCTCCCAGGCCAGCAGTTCCTTGCCTTCGCGCGCCAGCAGGTCCTTGGCGGTCTTGTCGGCCAGCACCATCAGGATTTTGTTGCGGATGGCCGGCATGTAGGCCTTGATCTGGTCGCCCACCTTGGCGTCGTCGAGCTGCAGCACCACCCCGATCTGCGCGTAGCGCTCGGCCTCGCGGTCAGCCAGGTTGACGGTGAAGACATCCAGCGGCACGAAGGTCGGCACGGCCTTCGGGTCGTGCTTCTCCACCGCCGCGGCGGCCGGCTCGCCGTCCTCGTCCTCGGCTTCGGCGGCCTTCTTCTTCATCAGCATCATCGCGCCCACCCCACCGGCGGCCAGCACCAGCACGGCGACCAGCACGATGATCATCAGCTTCTTCTTGCCGCCGCCCTTGGGCGCGGCGGTGTCGGCGGTGGCGGCGGACATGCACTCTCCTGTCGAAGCGCCACGCGTTCCGGGCGCGGATCGCGGGCTGTCGACAGGATTATTGGAACCACCCCCTCGACGCGAAGCCTGGAAAAGCGGGGGATTTCCGAGGCTCGGCGGGCTTGTGCTGCCCGTCGGTGGAGCCCTCAGGCGTACAGGTCGACCACGCCTTGGCGGCGGGTGACTGGCGCCGCGCCGCCGGTTCGCACGAGGTCCTTTGCCGCGGTCCGCTTTCAGGGTGCCGGTTCTTGTGCCGAGCTGCTCTGCGTGAACCTCGAAGGCCCAGCGAATTTTCGCCGCAATGGACGGGGATCGGTTCCGGTTGACGTTCGGTAGGGCTGCGTCCTTGACCAAGGGGCACCGCACGGTGAGCAAGCTTCGCTTGCCGAGGTCCGTCCAATCCAGGCGGGGGCATCCTCCATCGTTCTAGCGCTTTGACCGCCGCAGGAAACGCGCTGGCGATGCCAAGTGTGACGAGGCTTGCAGAGGGGCGGGGAGCGGCCTGGACTGGATTGCTGAAGCGATATCCGGTCTGCCATCGCGGTTCGTTCAGGATCGCCAGCGAAGTCCGGACCGTCCAAGCGGACAAACCCCTTCCATGACTGATCGACGCCCCTGACCGACCCCGTCCAGGCGCTGCAACCCGCGCGTCTTCGGGGCCGTGTGGTCATGCTGCGCATGCCTGCCCGCACCACCCCCTCGAGCGGGGTTTCCCTCACGTTCGGTCGGTGCAGTCCCGTCCGTGCACGGCGTCAGCGGGGCTCAGTCGAAGGGATGGTCCCTTGGACAGGCAAACGAGCTTTAAATGGAACCGCACCATGAAGAACACCGTCATCCTCGCAGGCCACGTCGGCAGCAATCCCGAAACCCGCATGACCCAGAACGGCGCCGCGATCACCACGCTTTCGGTCGCCACCACCCGCAGCTTCAAGGACAACGAAGGCAAGCGCCAGAGCGAGACCGAATGGCACCGGATCACCTGCTTCAATGGCACCGGCAAACAGGTCGCCGAGCACGTCACCAAGGGCGCCCTGGTCATGGTCACGGGCCGTCTCCACTACACCCGCTGGACCGACAAGAACGGCCAGATCCGCTACGGCTGTGAGATAATCGCCGAACAGGTCGACTTCCTCGCCAAGGCCAAAGACAAGGCAGCCGATCAGCCCACTGGCAGCGCCGAATTAGCCCTCGAAGAAGACAGCGCTGTGGTTCCGGCCCGCACCGCACGGCGGCGCGCTAGGTAAGCACCTCAATAACTCACCCGAACGCTTCAAGATCCGGGGTTGGTGACAAGCCAACCCCGGGACTCTTGCACGTTTCTGGGCGCAACTTTCCCCCGCGTTCGCTCGCGAAACTGAGATCTCCGATGCTCGGAGATCGCGCTCTTGAAATGGCTATTTGCTTCCGTAAGCGGAACAAGCTGACAATTTGGGGAATGCCATCGCTTTCCCTCATGCGCCGGATCGGCTAGGTATTCTGCGGGTTTGAAGCGCATTTGCCGAGGTATCAGGCAGCTCAAAACCCGGAACACAGCATGCACAAAGTGGGAACAAATTCAGGCACACCGTACGCGACTTGTCGCAGACGGTAAGTATATAGAATAGAGATCAAAATTTGTGATTTCGATCCCTTTGGTGCTTTTCCGTCACTTTGACCTACAGGGCCGCGTAGCACGTCAGTCTACAGTGCGGGGAGGCAAAGACGGCAGGGTTCCCTGCCTCCAATGTTCTTGACATGTTCCAAATACCAACGTAGTCTGCTCATCACTTTCGCAGAGTGACCAGGCTCCTTCACACGAAGGA
>OFDC01001248.1_pt1 | contig 14020 bp, 13 predicted proteins | sample 1520941 | NCBI WGS metagenome assembly OFDC01 (sample SAMEA94258168, study PRJEB24077) | hot springs metagenome | biome: Aquatic biome; feature: Water | place: India | collected 2012-12-06 | depth 5 m | reverse complement strand
CGAACCGGAGGGCGCTGGCGAAGAGCGAACCGTCACCGCGCTCGCCCTCGTAGCACACCAGCGCGCCCGATTTGAGGTGCGCGCGCGACCAGTGCCAGGTGTTGAAACCGCTCTCCAGCGGCTCGGACCCGCGGTTGTGGTCGAGATAGGCCTTGCCGCTCCAGCTGATGCCCGGCGAGGTCATCTCCACCTCGATCCGCGCGCAGGGGGCAAGGCAGTGCCAGATGTGGTTCTCTTGCCCGTCGAGCGCGAAGGCGGTGCGGTTGAGCATCTCGGGGAAGACCCTGACCGTGCCCGTCACCTTGCGCTGCCAGGGCACGAACAGGCGGGTGTCGCCTTCGGCAATGTCGATAGCGAGCGCCCCGCCCTCCCAGCGCACGTTGCTGGGGCCGATGGCGAGGTTGGAGGCGTCGCGCTGAACCGCTTGCCGCCCGCGCTCGGTCATCACCCAGCGGTGCTGCGGGCCGTAGAGCGCGACGTTGAGGCAGGCATGGTCGAGCGGGTCGGAGCGGCCCGAGCGCTTGTAATAGGGCGAGAAGACCGAGCCCAGAAAGGCGATGATGGTCAGCCCGTGCTGCCCGTCGTCGCTGATCGCGTCGACATACCACCAGGTGTAGCCGCCGGGCGGGATCGCCTCGTCGAAGCGAGGTCCTTCGCGATCACCCGCGTGGCCAGCTGCCCGGACAAGGCTGCCATAGGGACGCCGGCTGCCGGATGGGTCGCCCCGCCCGTGCAGTAGAGACCGGGCAGCCGGGTCTTCGGACCCTGCCGCTGGAAGGAGGCCGCCCAGCCGTGCGACGCTCTGCCATAGAGGGCGCCGCCCGTGGCCGGGAAGAGGTGCTCCCAATCCGTAGGCGTCATGAGCTGGTGCGGGAAGGGTTCGTCCAACGTCAGGCCGCAGCGCTCGAGCGTCGCCATCATGGCTGTTGTGCATCGCTCTCTCTCCTCGGGGGTATAGGTGTGGGTGTCGCCGTCGGCCGGGGCGTTGACGATGATCTGGAGGCGCTCGCGACCCTGTGGGGGCGGGGCGTGGTGGTCGGCGCCGCGGTCGATGGCGCAGACGTAGACGGTGGGCTCGGACGGGGTGCGGCCCTCGCCAATCTCGCGGAACTCGGCGGCGTAGTCGCGCGAGAAGAAGACGTTGTGATGGGTCAGCGGTGCACCACGCGTCTCGGCATGGGCATACCACACGAGCGCGGAGAGCGAGCGCTTGGCAGGCGGGATGGCGGGGACGGCGCGCATCGCGGCCTCGCCGAAGCGGCCCGTGGCGAGCGCGGAAGGGTCGCCGTTGCAGATCACGGTGTCGGCGGCGATGACCTCGCCCGAGGCAAGCCTGACCCCGCTGGTGCGCCCGCCGTTGGTGAGCACCTCGGCCACGCCAGCGCCGGTGCGCACCCGCGCGCCCTGCCGCTCGGCGAGGTTTGCGAGTGCCTTGGCCAGCGCATGGATCCCGCCCTCGATCAGCCACACCCCGCGCGCTTCGAGATGCGCGATCAGCATCAGCGTGGCGGGCGCCTTGAAGGGGGAGGAGCCGCAATAGGTGGCATAACGCCCGAACAGCTGCCGCAGGCGCGGATCGGCAAAATGCTCGCCCAGCGCGTTCCACATCCCGTCGAAGGGCCGCATCGCCAGCATCTCGGGGAGCTTGGTTAGGCCCATGCGCCACATCATCGGCAGCGGGGTGCTCGCCTTGTCGCCATGCAGGAAGGGGGCTTCGAGCACGCTGAAGATCCGCCCCGCCTCGGCCGCGAAGGCGTCATAGCCGCGCGCCGCCTCGGCACCTGCAAAGCGGCCGACGGCATCGCGGCTGGCCGCATGATCGGCGAACAGATCGAGGTGGCCGCTCGCATCGTCCCACCAGTGGCGGGCGAGCACGTCTGCCTTTGTCACAGTGACATGATCCTCGAGCCGCGCGCCGCAAGCCGCGAAGATTGTGTCGAACACGCCGCGATAGGTGAAGACCGTCGGCCCGCCGTCGATCATCGCGCCGTCGACCGCAACGCGGCGCGCCTTGCCGCCGACCCAGGATTCCTTCTCGAGCACCGTCACATCGCAGCCGCGCGCAGCCAGCAGCGCGGCGCTGGTGAGCCCGCCGATGCCTGCTCCGATGACGACGACTCGCCCGTTCACTGGCCCTCGCTCCCGTCGATCCCGCGATTATCATTGACCTTACGACTTCATCTGTCCAATTATTTAGACATATGGCCTGCAAAGCACCCACCAAGTGAGCCGCGCCATCAATAATTGGGCCGCCTTCAGGCTCGGCTATGTGGCGCGCCGCAACCGGGTTTTCGCAAGCCCGAAGTTCCAGCACTGGGCCGCGCGCCTGCCGGTGATCCGCTGGATCGCCCGTGCCCGCGCAAACGGCGCCTTCGACCTCCTCGCCGGCTTCGCCTATTCGCAGGTGCTGCGCGCCTATGTCGAAGGGCAGCTGTTCGACATTCTGAAAGACGGCCCGCTCGGCGCAGGCGCGATCGCCGCGCGGATGGGTCTGCCCGAAGACGCCGCCCTCACCCTGCTGCGCGCCGGGCGCCCGCTGATGCTGTCCGAAGAGCCCGCCCCCGATCACTGGATGCTCGGCGAGCAAGGTGCTGTTTTTGCGTCCAACCCCGGCGTGCAGGCGATGGTGCGCCATCACCGCCTGCTCTATGCCGACCTCGCCGATCCGCTCGCCTTGCTGCGGACCGACCGCAAGCAGCCGACCGCGCTCTCGCGCTTCTGGACCTATGCAGGCGCCTTGCAGGGGGCGACCGAGCGCGGGGCGGATACGGCGGAATATTCCGCGCTGATGGCCGCCTCGCAGCACTTCGTCGCTGACGAGGTGCTCGCGAGCGTTCCTTTCCGCGATGTGCGCAGGCTGCTCGATGTCGGCGGCGGACACGGGGCGTTCCTGCGCCATATCGGCAGCGCCTGGCCGCACTTGCAGCTGGGTCTGTTCGACCTGCCCGAAGTCGCGAACACCGGCGCGGAGGTCTTGGGCGAAGCCTTGGGCGAGGCCCGCGTCACCGCCCACCCGGGCAATTTCTTCAGCGATTCCACACCCCAGGGCTATGACATGGTGTCATTGATCCGGATCCTCCACGATCACGACGATGCTCCCGCGCAAGGCCTGCTCGCCAATATCCGCAAGAGCCTTGCGCCCGGAGCGCGGCTGCTGATCGCCGAACCCATGGCGCGCATTCCGGGCAGCGAGGCGATGGGGGAGGCCTTCTTCGGCCTCTACCTGTGGGCAATGGGCTCGGGCCGCCCACGCAGCCCGGCCGAAATCATCGCCATGACCCGCGCGGCGGGCTTTGCCTCGGCGCGCTTCGTCGCCACTGCGCAACCGGTCAACGCAAGCGTCATCATCGCCACGGCCTGATGAAAAATTGTCCAGTTAATTTGACAGTCAGGAACGTAAGGCGTAGCACACAGTTGGGAGAACGTAGCTGCGGGGTTTTCGACTCGGCGTTCGCGCCGCGAATGCGCCCCTCAGGGAGACCGAGGACATGAACACGCTGGCTGTCATTCTCGAAGCACCGGAGCGCCTCGCTCTCCGGGCGCTTGAGATGAAGCCCGTGGAGGCCGCGGATGTTCTGGTCGAGATCGCCTGGAGCGGGATCAGCACCGGCACCGAAAAGCTCCTCTTTACCGGCCGCATGCCGCCCTTCCCGGGGCTCGGCTATCCGCTGGTGCCGGGTTACGAATCGGTCGGCCGCATCGTGGACGCCGGGCCTGAAGCCCGCGCACGGATCGGCGACTGGGTCTTCGTCCCTGGAGCAAACTGCTACACCGATGCGCGCGGCCTCTTCGGAGGAACCGCGCGCCGCGTGATAGTGCCGTCGGCGCGGGCGTTGCCGATCCCCGAGCATCTCGGAGAATCCGGGGTGCTTTGTGCCCTCGCGGCGACGGCACTACACGCGATCAAGGGCGGCTTCGCCCGCCGCGAGGCGCTGCCCGATCTGATCGTCGGCCACGGCGTTCTCGGCCGCCTGCTCGCCCGGCTGACTCTGGCGCTGGGCGGCACGGCACCGACGGTGTGGGAAGTGAACCCCGCCCGCCGCTCGGGAGCTGTGGGCTATGCCGTGATCGACCCGGCACAGGATGAGCGCCGCGATTACCACGCGATCTACGACGCCAGCGGTGACGCGGGCCTGATCGACGATCTCATCATGCGCCTCGCCAAGGGCGGCGAGATCGTGCTGGCGGGCTTCTATTCCGAGCGCGTCAGCTTCGCCTTCCCGGCAGCCTTCATGCGCGAGGCGCATTTCCGCGTCGCCGCCGAATGGCAACCCGGCGACCTCGCCGAAACGCGGGCGCTGATCGAATGCGGGCGGCTCGATCTGAAGGGCCTCGTCACCAACCGGCGCCCTGCCGCAGAGGCGCTCGACGCCTACCCCCAGGCCTTCAGCGATCCCGATTGCCTGAAGATGGTTCTCGATTGGAGCGAATGCTGATGTCCGTGCTTGATACCCAAGCGGCCCACCTTCGCGACGAGGCAAGTCACGAGCCCGATCCGGTGCACACCGGCGAGGTAAAGAGCGAAACCCAGATCATCGCGATCTACGGCAAGGGCGGCTCAGGCAAGAGCTTCGCGCTCGCCAACTTGAGCTACATGATGGCCCAGCAGGGCAAGCGCGTGCTGCTGATCGGCTGCGATCCCAAGAGCGACACCACCAGCCTGCTGTTCGGCGGCAAGGCGACACCCTCGATCATCGAAACCTCCAGCCGCAAGAAGCTGGCGGGCGAGGAAGTGCGCATCGAGGATGTGTGCTTCCAGCGCGACGGAGTCTTCGCGATGGAACTCGGCGGCCCCGAAGTCGGGCGCGGCTGCGGCGGGCGCGGGATCATCCACGGCTTCGAAACGCTCGAGAAGCTGGGCTTCCACGACTGGGGTTTCGATTACGTGCTGCTCGATTTCCTCGGCGACGTGGTGTGCGGCGGCTTCGGCCTGCCGATCGCGCGCGACATGTGCCAGAAGGTGATCGTGGTCGGCTCGAACGACCTGCAATCGCTCTATGTCGCGAACAACGTGTGCCAGGCGGTCGAATATTTCCGCAAGATGGGCGGAAACGTCGGCGTCGCGGGCATGATCGTCAACAAGGATGACGGCACGGGCGAGGCGCATGCCTTTGCCGAGGCCGTGGGCATTCCGGTGCTGACCGCGATCCCCGCCAATGAAGACATCCGCCGCAAGAGCGCCAATTACCAGATCATCGGCATCCCCGGCGGCGAATGGGGCAGCCTGTTCGAAGCTCTGGCGGAAAACGTCGCCACCGCCCCGCCGCTGCGGCCCAATCCGCTCGATCAGGACGGGCTGCTCGGCCTGTTCAGCGCGGACGTGGTCGGTGGCAATGTCGAGCTCGTCCCCGCCACCCAGGCCGACATGCGCGGCGGCGTGTTCGAAACCCGGCCCAGCCTCGAAGTGATCTACGACGAAGCATGAGCATGTCTGACGCCTTTGACGCCGTCCCGCGCGCTGCTGACCGGATCGACCTCGATCCGGCCGCCGGGGCTTGCGCGTCGAAGGATACGATGAACGAGGCCGCCCGCGCCGCCGGCAAGAGCGAGATCCTCGATCAATATGCGGCCGACTATCCGGTCGGCCCGCATGACCAACCCCAATCCATGTGCCCCGCGTTCGGGTCACTCCGGGTGGGCCTGAGAATGCGGCGCACCGCGACCGTGCTCTCAGGCTCGGCCTGCTGCGTCTATGGCCTGACCTTCACCTCGCACTTCTACGGCGCGCGCCGCACGGTGGGCTATGTGCCCTTCTCCAGCGAGACGCTGGTCACCGGCAAGCTGTTCGAGGACATCAAGGAAGCGGTCGAAGGCCTCGCCGATCCTGAGAATTACGACGCGATCGTCGTCACCAACCTGTGCGTGCCCACGGCGAGCGGCGTACCGCTGCGGCTGCTGGGCAAGGCGATCAACGGCGTGCGGATCATCGGCATCGATGTCCCCGGCTTCGGCATTCCGACCCATGCCGAGGCCAAGGACGTGCTGGCGGGTGCGATGCTCGCCTATGCGCGCGAGGAAGTGATGAGCGGCCCCGTCGCCGCGCCGCGCGAACGCTCCGACCTGCCTTCGGTGGCGCTGCTGGGCGAGATGTTCCCGGCTGACCCGGTGGTGATTGGCCAGATGCTCGCGCCCCTCGGTCTGGCCGCCGGCCCCGTGGTGCCGACCCGCGAATGGCGCGAGCTTTACGCCGCGCTCGATTGCGCCGTGGTCGCTGCGATCCATCCCTTCTACACCGCCTCGATCCGCGAGTTCGAAACCGCCGGACGTCCGGTGATCGGCTCCGCGCCCGTCGGCGCCGATGGCACCGCGGCATGGCTGCAATCGCTGGGCGACACGCTCGGCCTGCCGCAGGCCAAGGTCGATGGCGTCAAGAACGCGATGATCGCCGCCTGCAAGGGCGCGCTGGCGAACATGCCGATCAAGGGCCGCATCACCGTCTCGGGCTATGAAGGCTCCGAGCTGCTGGTCGCGCGCCTGCTGGTCGAAAGCGGCGCGGATGTGCGCTATGTCGGCTCGGCCTGCCCCAAGACCAAATGGTCGGATGCCGACCGCGAATGGCTCGAGGCGCGCGGGGTGCAAGTGCAGTTCCGCGCCAGCCTCGAGCAGGATATCGCCGCGGTCGAGGAATATCGCCCCGATCTCGCCATCGGCACCACGCCGGTGGTGCAGCATGCCAAGGCGAAGGCGATTCCCGCGCTCTACTTCACCAACCTGATCTCCGCGCGGCCCCTGATGGGCCCGGCAGGTGCGGGGAGCCTCGCCACGGTGATCAACGCGGCAATGGGCAACAAGGCGCGCTTCGATGCGATGCGCGATTTCTTCGAAGGCGTCGGCACCGAGCACGCCGCGGGCGTGTGGGAAGATCTGCCCGTCGACCGGCCCAAGTTCCGCAAGAAATACGCCGCCTTGAACGAGGCCGCGCGCAAGGCATCGGAGGCGATCGGCACATGACCCTCGTCCTCGACCATGATCGGGCAGGCGGCTACTGGGGCGCCACCTATGTCTTCACCGCGGTGAAGGGCTTGCAGGTCATCATCGACGGCCCCGTCGGCTGCGAAAACCTGCCGGTGACCTCGGTGCTCCACTACACCGACGCGCTGCCCCCGCACGAACTCCCCATCGTCGTCACCGGCCTTGGCGAGGAAGAGCTCGGCAAGACCGGTACCGAAGGCGCAATGAAGCGCGCGTGGAAGACTCTCGATCCCGAGCTGCCCGCGGTGGTCGTCACCGGCTCGATCGCCGAGATGATCGGCGGCGGCGTGACGCCCGAGGGCACCAATATCAAGCGCTTCCTGCCGCGCACCATCGACGAGGACCAGTGGCAGAGCGCCGACCGCGCGCTCACCTGGCTGTGGACCGAATTCGGCCCCAAGAAGATGCCTGCTCGGCGAGAACGCCGCGAGGGCGAGAAGCCGGTCGTCAACATCATCGGCCCCAGCTACGGCATGTTCAACATGCCGAGCGATCTCGCCGAGATCCGCCGGCTGGTCGAAGGCATCGGCGCCGAGGTCGGCGTGGTCTTCCCGCTCGGCACGCACCTTGCGGACATCGCCAAGCTGGCGAACGCGGACGCCAATGTCTGCCTCTACCGCGAGTTCGGCCGCAACCTGTGCGAAACGCTGGAGCGGCCCTATTTCCAGGCACCCGTCGGCCTCAGCCAGACCACCAAGTTCCTGCGCGCCCTCGCCGCCGAGCTCGGCCTCGACCCCGAGCCCTTCATCGAGCGCGAGAAGCACACCACCATCAAGCCGCTGTGGGACCTGTGGCGTTCGGTCACGCAGGATTTCTTCGGCACCGCGAGCTTCGGCATCGTCGCCAACGAGACCTACGCGCGCGGCATCCGCCACTTCCTCGAGGACGACATGGGCCTGCCCTGCGCCTTCGCCTTCTCGCGCTGTGCGGGCGTGAAGCCCAAGAACGAGGACGTGCGCGCCGCGATCCGCGCCAACCCGCCGCTGGTGGTGTTCGGCAGCTACAACGAGCGCATGTACATGGCCGAGTGCGGGGCGCGCGGGATGTACATCCCCGCAAGCTTCCCCGGCGCGGCCATCCGTCGCCACACCGGCACGCCCTTCATGGGCTATTCGGGCGCGACCTACCTTGTGCAGGAAGTGTGCAATGCGCTGTTCGACGCGCTGTTCCACATCCTGCCGCTCGGCACCGATATGGACAAGGTCGATCCGACCCCGGTGCGCAATGAAGCCCAGTTGACCTGGGACAATGACGCCAAAGCCAAGCTCGACCAGCTTGTCGAGGCTCAGCCGGTGCTGATCCGCATTTCCGCCGCCAAGCGTCTGCGCGATGCGGCCGAATGGCGGGCGCGCCAGCGGGGCGAGACCACGGTTACGGCAGACTGTCTTGCCGACAGCTTGCTCGAAGGAACGGGAGCATGATGATGCAGCCTGCCCTTCACCACCCTTTGTCGCTGCTGCGGGCGCGCCCCGCATCGGCACAAGCCCATGCCCCCCTTCCACAGGGGGCTCTCCAATCCACGTGGGGGATCACGCGGGGATGCCGACGGGGGCCTTCGGGCTCCCAATCACACCCAACTGAACGGAGACAACCCAATGAATGAACGCATCGGGACTCACCTGACCCCTGAAGAGGCTCAGGAAATCCACAAGGGCTTCATGGGCACCTTCACCATCTACGTGGTGATCGCGCTCGTCGCTCACGCGCTCGTCTGGGCCGACAAGCCCTGGCTGCCGATCTGATCGATAGCCGGTTTGCTGCCGCGATGCCGGGGCCCGTCCCCGCGCCGTCACGGCTGACACCCGACTATTACTGCGAAACATTCGAAGGAATTCACCATGTGGAGACTTTGGTTCTACTTTGACATCCGCCGCACCCTCGTGGCGCTGCACGTTGGTCTCGCCGTCCTGGCGTTCACCATCCACTTCATCCTGCTCAGCACCGATCGTTACAACTGGCTCGAAGATGCCAGCGCTGCGCCGGCTGCGGCTGCTGTCACCTCGTCGGAAGCTCCGGCGGCGGGATAGTCCAGCTCGAAAATGTGAGGGGGCAGGTTCGCCTGCCTGCCTCCTAACACTCGTCGACAACCTATAGCACCCGCCCTTGCGGCGGGGAGGATGGACCTATGGCGCTCCTTAGTTTCGAGCGGAAATACCGCGTCCGCGGTGGCACATTGATCGGCGGCGACCTTTTCGACTTCTGGGTCGGGCCGTTTTATGTCGGATTCTTTGGAGTGACTGCGGCAATCAGCGCCCTTCTGGGCACCATGCTGATCTTCGCCGCCGCAACCCAGGGCCCGACCCTCAACCCGTGGCTCATTTCGATCAACCCGCCGCCGATCGAATATGGCCTCAGCCTCGCTCCGATGGAGCAGGGCGGATACTGGCAGATCATCACCGGCTGCGCCGTTATCGCGTTCAGTTCGTGGGTGCTGCGGCAGGCGGAAATCTCGCGCAAGCTCGGCATGAGCTACCACGTGCCGATCGCCTTCAGCGTCGCGGTTTTCGCCTATGTCTCGCTCAACGTGATCCGTCCGCTGTGGATGGGCGCGTGGGGCAACGGCTTCCCCTACGGGATCTGGACCCACCTCGAGTGGGTCTCGAACGTCGGCTACGCCTTCGGCAACTTCCACTACAACCCCGTGCACATGCTCGCGATCACGTTCTTCTTCACGAACTGTCTCGCGCTCGCGCTGCATGGCGGCCTGGTGCTGTCGGCGGTCAATCCGAGCGGGGGCACCGACGTCAAGACGCCCGAATACGAAGACACCTATTTCCGTGACTTCATCGGCTATTCGGTCGGCACGCTCGGCATCCACCGGGTGGGGCTGTTCCTGGCACTCAATGCCGGGTTCTGGAGCGCCATCTGCATCGTCATCTCCGGCACTCTGTATGTCGGCAGCTGGATCGAATTCTGGGATTTCTGGAAGAAGATCCCGATCTGGTCGTAAGGAGCACCTGAACCATGGCGACTTATCAGAACATCTTCACGCAGGTGCAGGTCAAGGGGCCACCCGAAATGGGTGTGCCCATGCCGGCCGGGGAAGATATCCGCATCCCCTACACGGGATACAACTACTGGCTCGGCAAGATCGGCCAGTCGCAGTTCGGCCCGATCTATCTCGGCTGGACCGGCACGCTCAGCCTCGTCTGCGGCACGCTGGCCTTCCTGATCATCGGGCTCAATTTCTGGGCCCAGGTGAACTGGAGCCCGCAGGGCTTCATGCGCGAGTTCTTCTGGCTCACGCTCAATCCTCCGGGGCCGGAATACGGCTTCAGCCCCTTCGTGCCGCTCAAGGAAGGCGGCTGGTGGATTCTCGCCGGCTTCTTCCTGACGACCTCGATCCTGCTGTGGTGGGTGCGCACCTACCGCCGTGCACAGGCGCTGGGCATGGGGATGCACATCCCCTGGGCCTTCGCGAGCGCGATCTGGCTCTATCTGGTGCTGGGCTTCATCCGCCCGATGCTGCTGGGCCAGTGGTCGGAAGCGGTGCCGTTCGGCATCTTCAGCCACCTCGACTGGACGAACAACTTTTCGCTCACTTACGGGAACCTGTTCTACAACCCCTTCCACGCGCTCTCGATCGTCTTCCTCTACGGGTCGGCGGTGCTGTTCGCGATGCACGGGGCGACGATCCTGGCACTCGGCCGCTACGGCGGGGAGCGCGAGATCGAGCAGATCACCGACCGCGGCACGGCGGCCGAACGCGGGGCGCTGTTCTGGCGCTGGGTGATGGGGTTCAACGCGACCTTCGAGTCCATCCACCGCTGGGCCTGGTGGTTCGCGGTGTTGACCACGCTGACCGGCGGGATCGGCATCCTGCTGACCGGCACGGTGGTCGACAACTGGTACCTGTGGGCGCAGGAACACTACTACGCGCCCGACACGATCAACTACGATCCGAGCGGTGCCGCACAGGCCTCGCAGGGCGGCTGACGCACCGGTGAAGCGCCGGGCCCTTCCAAGGGTTCGGACCCCACCGGACATGAAAGACCCGGCCGGGCGGCAAGCCTGGCCGGGCTTTTCTTTGCCGGCATACGCGAAAGAGCGGCGTTGCGGCTCAACGATCGAGGCGGGCGCGCAGGTCGACCAGGTGGAGCGGCAGCGAGGCGGCGAGCGGCAGCGCGATCCACCACCACGCCGCGCCCGTCAGCGCCGCGCGCAGGCCGAGCACGATCAGCGCGGCAGGCCCCAGCAGGCCGGCGATCGCCCCCCAGCTCCAGCCCTGCCGAGCGCGAAGCCAAGCGGCCTCGCACAGCAGCACGCCGAGAATGAGATCAGCCGCATGGCCGCTGGCGAAGAAGGCCTCGATCACAGCCCCAGCCCTGCCCTCGCCCCTCCGGCGTCAGCCGAAGGGCGCATTGAGCTGGACGACGGCCCAGTTGAGCGCGCCCGCAAAGCTCACCCAGCCAAGATAGGGCACCAGCAGCAGCGCGGCGCCCTTCGAAAAGCGGCCGCAATAGAGGATCATCGCGAGGATCGAGAGCCACAGCGCCACCACCTCGAAGAACGCCCAGTCGGGGCGCTGCAAGCGGAAGAACAGGATCGACCAGGTGATGTTGAGAAAGCCGTTGAGGGCGAACAACCCGATCACCCACTCCGCCTGCGCCGAGGTGCGCGCCGCGCGCCAGGCGGTGACGCCGGCGATGGTGATCAGCGCATAGATCAGCGTCCAGCCCAGCGGAAACAGCGCGTCGGGCGGGTTCCAGGCCGGCTTGGCGAGCGATTGGTACCACGGGCCGAGATCCGTCACCGTCGCCCCCAGCGCCGCCACGCAGGCGGCGGCGATGGTCGCCACGATCACGGGGATGACGAGTGTCGGCCTCATGGCCAGGGGTCTAGAGCGCATCGCAGCCTCCTTCAACCGGCCCGCTCCGGCCCTTTCGCCCGCGCTCAGTGCGCCGGCGAAAGGCCGAGCAGGTGCGCGGTGTCCTTGAGGAAGATCTTGACGTGCGCCATCGGTTTGGCGCGCACCAGCTTCTTGTGCATGTAGGCCTGCCAGGTCAGCTCCTGCACGTCCTTGTCGTCGCACATGGTGACGAAGCGCTCCCGGCGCTTGTCGGAGGAATACCAGAAATACTGCATCACCCCGAGCACCCAGAACACCCGCCCGTGCTCCTTCATGAAGCGCTTGCGGGCGAGGCGCAGATGCTTGGCCTCGCCGGTCTTGAGCATCGCGGCGCAGGCCTCGGCGACCATCCGCCCGCCGACCATGGCATAGTAGATCCCCTCGCCCGAGGCCGGGGCGACGATCCCCGCCGCATCGCCCGCGACGATCACGTCGGCGCCATTGTCCCAGCGCTTCAGCGGCTTCAGGGGGATCGGCGCGCCTTCGCGCCGCACGGTCTCGCAGCGGTCGAGGCCGAGGTCGTCGCGCATGGTGGCGATCGCACCGCGCAGCGAGAAGCCCTTGTTGGCGCTCCCCACCCCGATGCTCGCGGTCTCGCCATGGGGGAAGACCCAGGCGTAGAAGTCGGGCGAGAGGCGGCCTTGATAGAAGACATCGCAGCGCGAGGCGTCGAATTGCTCGGAGTTGCGCGGGGGGCTCTTGATGATCTCGTGATAGGCGAAGACGCAGGGGATGCGTTCCGCGCCCGGCAGGCACTGCTTGGCAACCGCCGAGCGCGCGCCGTCGGCGCCGATCACCACGCGGGCGCGCACGCTTTCGATGGGCCCTCCGCGGGTGCGGCGGAAGGTGACGAGCGGGTGGCGCTGATCGTCACGCTCGATCTTCTCGAAGGTCGCGGTAAGGCGTTCGGCGCCCGAATGGCGCGCACGTTCACGCAGCCACTCGTCGAATTCCTCGCGGTCGACCATGCCCACGTAACCGATCTCGCCCACCGGCATGTCGACCGCGCGGCCCGAGGGGGCGATCATCCGCGCCGAGCGGGCCTTGGCGACCAGCAGCGATTGGGGCACGTCGAAATCGGCGAGCAGCCGGGGCGGCACCGCCCCGCCGCAGGGCTTGATCCGCCCCCCGCGCTCGATCAGCAGCACCGAATGGCCGGCGAGCGCGAGGTCGGTCGCCGCGGTCGCACCCGAGGGCCCGCCGCCGATGATGACCGCATCGTAGATCGTGTTGTTCATGCGAACTGCTCCCTCTTGGCCTCACGCGCGCTCGCCCGGATCGCGGCTGCGCCGGTCGCCTTGACCGCCAGCAGCCCCGCCCAGACGAAGGCCGCCGCCTCCACCGCAAACACCAGCTGGAACGCCGCGCCGACTTCGCCCAGCGCGGCGCGCGCCAGATCGAGCCCGACCGCACCGAGCAATCCGCCGAGCCCGAAGGCGATCGCCTGCGAGGCGCCCCATACGCCCATGCGCACGCCCTCGCGCGTGGTCGCGCCCGCGCCCGCGAGGCCCATCATCGAGCCGATCGCCGCGACCGCGAAGACCCCGTTGCCGAAGCCGAGCACGAACAGGTTCGCCTCGAGCGGCCATGGCGGCCCGGTCACCGCGGCGACCCCGAGCATCGCCAGCGCCGCGCCCGAGGCGAGGCATCCGCCCACCACCCACGGACGCAGGCTGCCCGCCGCGCGCGCGGCGAAGGCGCTGCCGCCCACCCCTGCGACGATCATCCCGATCAGGATCCCGCCCTGGTGGAACTGGCCCACGGTCCTGGTCGAATCCCCCGGCGCCATCCCGAAGACGAGGCCGGCGAAGGGCTCGAGGATCAGGTCCTGCATCGAGAAAGCGATCATCGAGACGAAGATGAAGATGGTGAAGCGCCGCGCGGCGGGCTCGTGCCATATCTCGGCGAGTGCGGCGCGGAAATCGGGCGCGGGCGCATCGTCGGCGCTGTCGCGGAAGTGGCCCGCCTGCCGCTCGAGCCGGAAGGTCGCGAGCACTGTCAGCGCCACCATTACCGCGGCGAGCCCGGCAGCGACCTCGATCAGGCGTTCGGGGCTGTAGGGCTTCAATAGCGTGCCGACCGTGATCGCCGAGGCGACGATCCCGCCGACCATCATGATCCACGTCACCGCCGCCGCTGCCGCGCGCCGCTCGGGTGCGACGCCGCTCGCGAGCAGCGCCAGCGCCGAGGTGCCGCCCG
>OFDC01001244.1_pt1 | contig 14041 bp, 12 predicted proteins | sample 1520941 | NCBI WGS metagenome assembly OFDC01 (sample SAMEA94258168, study PRJEB24077) | hot springs metagenome | biome: Aquatic biome; feature: Water | place: India | collected 2012-12-06 | depth 5 m | reverse complement strand
CCAAGTGGGGCGTGGTGCCGCTGCCGCCGGGCGGGGCGACCTCGATCATCCATGCGGATGACTTGGCCGGGTTGTTGGTGACGCTGGCGGCCAGCAACGCGGCTGCGACGAAGAAGCAGACCTACGAACCCGATGATGGCCGCGAGGGCGGGTGGAGCCACAAGGAGCTTGCCCAAGCGATCGGCCGGGCGATGGGGCGTCGGAGCGTCTTCGCTCCCCACCTGCCGCGCGCGGTGCTCGACGCCGCCGCTGCCGCCGACCATCTGGCGCGAGGCGACAAGGCGAAACTCACCGCCGACCGCGTGGGCTACATGTGCCACCCCAACTGGGTGTCGCGCTTCGACCGCCGCCCGCCTGCGGGCATTTGGCAGCCGCGTATCGCGGGCGACGAGGGGCTGAAGGCGACTGCCGAATGGTACAAGCGGCAGGGGTGGGTTTAGCTTTTAGGCGCGGCGCAGGCCTCGGTGCCGTAAGCTTCCTTGTAGGACTTGCCCCAGCACCGCTCGAAGGCTTCGAGAACGTTCAGGTTGGGCGGCCAAGCCAATCGCACAACCGATCCATCAGGGCGGGTGAAACTGTTGTTTTCGGGCTCGGGGATGGCCTTCAACCGTTCGATTGACTGGCGCAGGTGGTCGCGCTTTCCCAGCAGGAAGGCGATGGTGCCCGAGACATAGTGGTTCCAGCCAAAATCGCCGTCGAATTCGGGCGGATTGTAGGTGAGTTCGAACAAGGCGATCGCTTCTTCGGTCTGTCCGCCGAACGCGCGCATTTGCCCCTCATGCCAGTAGAGAATGCCCTCGTGGTCACGCTTTTCGTGCCGCCAGGCGCGGATCAGTTCAGCCGCAGCGATTTCGCAGCCGTCCTTCAGTGCAAGCGCCCGCCATCCGCCATCCATGTCCTGATCAAAGGCCTTGCGGTCGAGGGCCAGCATCGCCTCCAGGTCATAAGAGCAATCGGGCGGCGGCGGGGTGTCGGCCGGTTGGGCGGCGGCGAGGAGCAGGGCGAGCATTTTACTAGGCTAGCGCATTGGTTTGACTTGGCAAAGTGCATATAATCTTGCGCGCCCCCGCGCAGGCGGGGGCCTTCTGCCATCTGCGCAATGATGACTGAGGTCCCCGCCCGCGCGGGGACTCACAAAGTCAGAGAAACGGCTCCTCGCCCGGCTTGTGGATGCCGCATTCGGTCTTGTCCCAGCCCTTCCACCGGCCCGAGCGCGGGTCTTCGCCAGGTGCGACCTGGGTGGTGCAGGGGGAGCAGCCGATCGAGGGGTACCCTTGCGCGATCAGAGGGTGGCGGGGCAGGTCGTGCTGGATGAAGTAAGCCTCGATCTGGCTCGCGTCCCAATCGATCAGCGGGTTGATCTTGAGCCGCCCCTGCGCATCCGAGGTATCCACTTCGAAACGCGGCAGGTTGGCGCGGGTCGCCGCCTGAAACGCCTTGCGCCCGGTGAAGCTGGCATCATAGCCCTGTAGCGCCTTTTCCAACGGCTTGACCTTGCGGATTTCGCAGCAGCCATCGGGATCGTAGGACCACCGGAGGCCGGTCTCGTCGCGCTTGGCGAGATCCTCTGGATCGGGGGTGAGCACGACCAGATTGAGGCCGAGGCGCTCCACCAACAGGTCGCGATAGGCCAGTGTCTCGGGAAAATGCTTGCCCGTATCGAGGAACAGCACCGGCACCGTGGGATCGACCTGCGCAATCAGGTGCAGCAGCACCGCGCTCTCCGCGCCAAAGCTGGAGACCACCGCAAGATCACCCGCCAGCCCATCGCGGATCACCGCTTCGAGCATTTCCTGCGTCGATGCGCCCCGGAACATGCGGTTGAGCCGCACCGCATCATGCTCGGTAAAGCGGGGGGCGAGGTCGAGCGTGTCGCGGGTGCGGCCTTCTTGGGAGACACCGAATTCAGACTTCATGGCGGATCTCCGCGATGGTGCGGCGCCGGTCAGCGGCGCGCTGGTAGACATTGTCCCACGTGGCGAAAGCGCGGGCCGCGTCTTCCTCGTCGAGGCGCTTGTCGGGGGCGAAGCTGTCGAAGCCACATCTGCGCATGTGGCTGAGCTGGTCGACGAGCACATCGCCCACGGCGCGCAGCTCGCCGGTGTAGCCCGCCTCGCGCAGGATGCGGGCGGCGGAATAGCCGCGCCCGTCGCCAAAGCTGGGGAAGTTCACCTCGACCAGCGCCAACCGGTCAAGGAAGGGCAGCAGCAGGCGCGCATCATCGCCCGGCTCGATCCGCACGGCGGTGGCGTTGGTCTGGTCGCAGCAGGCGTCGACCGTGACGGTGCCGTGATCCACCGGCTCATCGTCGCGGAAACGGAACTGCACCTCGTCGGGCGAGGTGCCGAGGTCATTACCCATAAAGCGCCTCCTTGAACGGCTCCATGCCGATGCGGCGATAAGTATCGAGAAAGCGCTCTCCATCGGTGCGCGCGGCGAGGTAGACGTCGGTGACCTTTTCGACTGCGGCGATCACGCCGTCCTCGTCGAAGCCGGGGCCGGTGATCTTGGCGAGGCTGACGTCCTCGGCCTCCGAGCCGCCGAGCGAGAGCTGGTAGTTCTCAGTGCCCTTCTTGTCGACGCCGAGGATGCCGATGTGCCCTGCGTGGTGGTGCCCGCAGGCGTTGATGCAGCCGGAGATTTTCAGCTTCAATTCGCCGACGACGTCGGTGCGGCCCGTCTCGGCGAAACGCTCCGAAATACGTTGGGCGAGGGGTATGGAGCGGGCGTTCGCGAGGCTGCAATAATCAAGGCCGGGGCAGGCGATGATGTCCTCGATCGTGTCCATGTTGGGGCTGGCGAGGCCCGCTGCGTCGAGCGCCTGCCAAACGGCGGGAAGGTCGGCGATGGCCACATGGGGCAGCAGCAGGTTCTGCGTGTGCATGACCCTGAGCTCGTCAAAGCTGTAGTCGCGCGCCAACCGGGCCACGAGGCGCATCTGCTCAGCGGTCGCATCGCCGGGGATGCCGCCGACGGGCTTCAAGCTGATGACGGCCGAGACGTAGCCCGGCGCTTTGTGGGCGTGGGTGTTGCGGCGGACCCACTGCCCGAATGCGCTTCCCTGACCACCGTTCGCCTCGAGCGTAGTCGAGACGCTTTGTGTCTCGACTTTGCTCGACACGAACGGGGGAGGGGCGAAATGCGCCGCAATCCGCGCCAGCTCCTCGCGCGGCGGTTCCACCCCGACGCTTAGCAAGTGCGCGAATTCCTCCTCGACCTGACGGGTGTATTCCGCCGCGCCGAGTTCATGGACGAGGATCTTGATGCGCGCCTTGTACTTGTTGTCGCGCCGTCCGTAGCGGTTGTAGACCCGAAGGCAGGCCTCGGCATAGGTGATGAACTGGTCGATCGGCACGAAGTCGCGGATCAGCGGCGCGATCATCGGCGTGCGGCCCATCCCGCCGCCCGCATAGAACTGCGCGCCCACTTCGCCATCCCGCTCGACGATGCGCACGCCGATATCGTGCAGCCGCATCGCCGCGCGGTCCTTCTCGCTCGCGATCACCGCGATCTTGAACTTGCGCGGCAGGTAGGTGAATTCCGGGTGGAAGCTCGACCACTGGCGCATCAGCTCGGCATAGGGGCGGGGGTCCACCACTTCATCGGCGGCAGCACCCGCAAAGTGATCGGCGCTGATGTTGCGGATGCAATTGCCGCTGGTCTGGATGGCATGCATCTCGACCTTGGCGAGGTCCCCGAGCGCATCGGCGGCGTCCTCCAGCTTGATCCAGTTGTACTGGATGTTCTGCCGGGTGGTGAAGTGCCCGTAGCCGCGGTCATACTTCTCCGCGATGTCGGCAAGCGCCTCCATCTGGCGGCTCGACAGCGTGCCGTAGGGGATCGCCACGCGCAGCATATAGGCGTGGAGTTGGAGGTAGAGTCCGTTCATCAGCCTGAGCGGCTTGAACTGGTCCTCGCTCAGACTGCCTTCGAGGCGGCGGCGGGCCTGATCGCGGAATTCGGCGACGCGCGCTTCGACCATCGCTTGGTCATATTGGTCGTATTGATACATCTCAGATCACCCAGTCCCAGCCGGTCTTGTCGGCAGTCGGCACGGCGAGGTCGCGCCGCACGGTCGGACCCAATGCGCGCACCCGGTCCTTGATATGGGCCGGGCGGACATGCCCAGCCGCATCGATGCTGGCGTCGATCACATAGGGCACGTTGACCCGGCGGGTGGCGACTTCGCGGGCCATGATTTCTTCCGCGTCGGCGCCGACGTCGACCGCATCGTCGACGAACAGCGACCAGCCGGTGCCGTTCCACCACACCACCGCGCCTGTCCGCAGGTCATTGCCGGTGAGGATTTTCATGCTTTGCTCTCTTCGTCACCCCAGCGGAAGCTGGGGCCCAGGGCTTCAAGAAACTGCGCTGGCCGCTCTAGGTCCCAGTTTTCGCTGGGATGACGGTGGGGGTCAGTGTCGCGCGCGGTGACTTCGCCGATGACGATGAGGGCGGGGCTTTGCACCGCCTCACGCTCCACCAGATCGGGCAGACCCGCCAGCAGCCCGCGCAGCACCCGCATTTCAGGGCGCGCGGCGTTTTCGATCACGGCGACGGGCATGTCGGGGGTCAGGCCATCGGACATCAGTTTATCGGCAATCTGCGGTGCGGTGGAGACCCCCATGTAGATCACCAATGTGCGACCCTTGCCCGCAAGGCCTGACCAGTTCTGTTCGGAAAGGCCCTTGCACTGGCCTGCGACGAAGCTGACAATGCTGGAGGCGTCACGATGCGTCAGCGCGATGCCGCTCGCCGCAGCCGCGCCGTTCGCCGCCGAAATGCCGGGGACGACCTCAACCGGCACCCCGGCAGCGCGGGCGGCCTCGGCTTCTTCGCCGCCGCGCCCGAAGATGAAGGGATCGCCGCCCTTCAATCGCACCACATCACGCCCCGCCAGAGCCTCGCGCACCAAGAGGGCGTTGATGTCGTCCTGCGGCAAGGTGTGGCGTGCCCGCTGCTTGGCGACCGAGATCAGACGCGCATCGGGGCGGGCGAGGCCCAGAATGTCGGGGCCGATCAGCCCGTCATGGACGATCACCCGCGCATCGCCGATCAGGCGCGCGGCGCGCAGGGTGAGGAGGTCCACCGGACCTGGCCCCGCGCCGACAAGATAGATGGTGCCGATAGCTTTCATGACGGGCAAATGGGCGAAGGCGCCCACACGTTCCAGCGAGAATGCATTGCCGTGGTCCAAGCGGAACTATTGTCCCGCAAAAGCCCCGCTATGCCAGTGCCAATGCCTGCGCGAGGTCGGCGATCAGGTCCTCGGGGTCTTCGAGCCCAATGGCGAGGCGGATCGCCGGCGCGCCGGGGCCGGGCATCAGGCTGCGGTAATCCTCGGGCCGGATGGGGAGCGCGAGGCTTTCAAACCCGCCCCAGCTATAGCCGATCCCGAACAGGTCCAGCGCATCGGCCACCCGCGCCGAAGCCCCCGGATCATCGCTCGCCAACACGAAGGCGAACAGACCGCATCCGCCGGTGAAATCGCGCCGCCACAGGGCATGGCCGGGGTCCGAGGGGAGTAGCGGGCAAAGCACCCGGGCGACCTGCGGTTGCGCTTCGAGCCAAGTTGCCACCTTGAGCGCGGAACGAGTCTGCGCCTCCAGCCTCAGCCCCATGGTGCGCAGGCCTCGTGCGGCAAGCGCCGCGTCGTCGGGCGAGACGACCTGCCCCAGCTCCTGCGCGGTGCGCCTGAGGGCGGTGTACCAGCGCTTGCCCGCGCTTGCCGCGCCCATCATCAGGTCGGAGTGGCCGCCGACATGCTTCGACAGGCTCATCATCACGATGTCGCAACCATGCTCGAGCGCGGCAAAGCCGAGCGGGCTCGCCCAGGTGTTGTCGATCATCGTCACCGCGCCGTGTTCGCGGGCGATGGCGGCGAGTGCGGGCACGTCGCAGACCTCGAAAGTCAGGCTGCCGGGGCTTTCGAGCCACACCGCGCGCGGAGGCTGGGCGAACAGCGCGCGGTAGGCGTCTAGGTCGAGGGGATCGAAAAAGGTTGTTGTCACCCCCATCCGGGCGAGCAGCCCGGTCGCCATCGAGCGCGAGGGGTCATAGGCATTGTCAGCCATCAGCAGCCGGTCGCCGGGCTTCAGCACCGCGAGCATGCACCCGGCAATCGCCGCCACCCCGCTGGGGTAAAGCTGTGTGCCATGGGCCCCCGGCTCGATCTGCGTGAGCGCCTCGGCCAGCGCCCACTGCGTCGGCGCGCCTCGGCGGCCGTAGAAGAACTGGCCGTCGGCATTGTTGCCCCCCGCCGCGTGGCGATCGGCGTCGCAATCATAGAGGTGGGTCGAGCCGCGCCAGATCGGCGGGTTGACCACCGGTCCGGTCCATTCCTTGCGCCGTCCGCCGCGCACCAGCCGGGTGGCGGGCTTCAGGTGCTTGTCATCGCCGCCGCCGCTCATGCTTCGGGGCCCTGCTGCTTGGGCGTCGCGGGATCGGCGCTCCACTCGCTCCAGCTGCCATCATACAGTGCGGCGCCCTCCACCCCGATCAGATGCAGCGCGAACATCAGCACGCTCGCCGTCACACCGCTGCCGCAGGTGGTGACGATTGGGCGGGTGAGGTCGATCCCGACGGCGATGAAGGCGGCGCGCAGGGCCTCGGGGGCGAGATAGGTGCCATCAGCATTGAACAGCGCCGAATGCGGCAGGTTCATCGCGCCGGGGATGCGCCCGTTGGGGCCGCCGTGAACCGGGTCGATTCCGTCGCCGAACACGCGGTCGGGCGCGCGGGCGTCGAGCACCTGCCCGGCTCGGGTTTCAAGGTTGGCGAGCATGTCCGCTTTAGTGCGCACCCGCTCCGGCGCGTGCAAGGTCGCTGGCGCGGCGGTGTGAGGGGCAAGGGAGGCGGCTTCCAGCGCTCGCCCCTCGGCACGCCACTTGGCCAACCCGCCGTCGAGGATCGCCACATTGCTCCAGCCGCTCGCGGTCAGCATGAACCACGCCCGCGCCGAACTGCGCAGCGCGCTGTCATCATAGAGGATGATCCGCGCATCCGGGGCGACCCCGAGCTGGGACAGACGGGCGGCCAGCTGTTCAGGCCGGGGCAAGGCATACGGCACGCTCGATTCGGCGTCGAACAGCTTTCCCAGCCCCAGAAACCGCGCGCTGGGAATGTGCGCGGCAGCAAACTCCGCCCCCGGATCGCGCGCGGCGGCGGGCAGGTGGTGCGAGGCGTCGAGCACGGCGAGGCCGGGGTCATTGTGGTGAGCGGCGAGCCAATCCGTGCTCTCAAGCGAAGGCAGAGTTTGCGTCATGCCATCAACCCTAGCGCGGGCCGCGCGCGGGCGCAAAGCGCTTGGTTCAGGCCGCAGCCACATCGGCAGGCGGGATCGTCACCGCCTGTGCCGTCAGGCCGGGGATCGCGCCGGGGGCCGTGTCGAGCGGGATGGGATGCACCCGTCCGGCGGTGCTCGGCGTGCCGATCACGAAGCTGGCGGTGCGTGCCGCCTGCCCCTCGGCTTCCAGCGTGACATGCACCAGCGGGATAAAAAGCGGCAGTTGGCCCTGCCTCAGGGGGGCGATGGCGGAAAGCGGGAGCTGGGCCTTGCCTGCCGCAATCCGGCTCTGGTGCGGGCCGATACGCTCGACCCTGGCTACAGTCGGCGACACCCCGTTTTCGCGGCCGCGCCGCGCGCAGGCGAGCGCGACTCCCAATGCCAGATCATTGGCCGCCCGCGCAGTGCGGTTGGCAATGGTCAGGCGGTATTCAAGCGTGAACATCATCACGCTGCGGGTCGCCCCCGTGACTTCGAGCGTCAGGTTCAGGCTGGCAAGATCGGGCGCCGCGCCATCGTCAGGCGCAGGCGCAGCCAACCGCATCACTGCGGGCTTCCGCCGTCGCCAAAAAAGCGCCCCGAGGCCCAGCATCGCCAGCGCTCCCGCAACGCCCGCTGCCCATGGCCACCCATCAGCGGGAATGAAGGTGACAGACCGACTCTGCGCGTTCAGCGGCGCAGAAACAACCAGCAGGGCGGCACTGAAGGCAAGCGGTGTAAAGGGCAGGCGGATCATAGGGTCAGCACGGCGATCATGGTGAAGGAAAGGAACGCGGTTGCAGCGAGGCGGGGGCCTGCATTACCTGTCGCCGCGCCCATAAGGCGAGGCGGGCACCCCCGTCCAGTTCCCGGCTTGCGCCCATGAACCTTTCAAGGCAACAGCGCGGCATGGATACCACACCCTCAAAGCCTGCGCTCGCCCCCCAGTTTCTTGGTAAGGACAGCCCCCTTCCAGCATCGCCGGAAGAGGCAATGCTCGATTACGTGCCCAATCCGCGGCCGGGCCTGACGTTTCTGGTACGCTTTGTCAGCCCCGAATTTACCTCGCTGTGCCCGGTGACCAACCAGCCCGATTTTGCGCATCTGGTGATCGACTACGTGCCCGGCGAAACCATCGTTGAAAGCAAGAGCCTCAAGCTGTTCCTCGGCTCGTTCCGCAATCACAACGGCTTTCACGAGGATGTGACCGTGGGGATCGGGGTGCGCCTGTTTGAGGAGATGCGCCCGCAATGGCTGCGCATTGGCGGCTACTGGTATCCGCGTGGGGGCATCCCGATCGATGTGTTCTGGCAAAGCGGTACGCCGCCAGAGGGCCTGTGGCTGCCGGATCAGGGTGTCCCGGGTTATCGCGGGCGCGGCTGAGCCTATCGCCGCCGCGTTGGCGGGTCGTTGCCCAGTCGTTGGCGGGTCATGGCAGGCTGGTGCGATGTTCCACGTGAAACCTTGCAAGGCTCAGCCTCAGTGTTGCGGGACGCTCAGTTCCAGCTGGACGAATTGAGGAATGGTCTTGTTCGCCTCGCGCCACTTGGCAAGCGGGAAGGCCCCGCCCCCAAGCGCGGCAAGCGGAACACCGGCCTCGGCGAGCGAATAGGGCGAGATGCGGTGGCGGGTCATGAAACCCCCGCTGCCATCGCTGATCAGCGGGGTTTCGAACTTCAGCCCCTGACTGGCCTCGCTGGCGTTCACGACCTTGCTCACCACCAGCTGGCCATGGCCAAGATCGAGCACCACTTCGGTGCCGATCGGGACGCCCGCCAGGCCGTTGATGCGCGCGCCTGTCTTGGAGATATTGCGCAGAATGACGTCGTAATAATGGTCCTCGTGGATCAAACCCACCTTGCGGAAGATCGTGATGCGTTCGGAGCGATGGCGCGGCGGGCCGTCGGGGATGCAAAGCATCAAGCCTTCGGCAAGATGGGCAAGGACTTCGTCCTGCCGCAGGGCGCGTGAGAAGATGTAGCCCTGCACCAGATCGGCCCCGCGATCCTTGACCAGCGCCAGCTCGTCCATCGCCTCCACGCCCTCGGCCACGGTCTGCATGCCCAGCGCCTTGGCCAGCGCGACAATCGCCGTGATGATGGCCGGGTTGGTATCGCCATTTTCCGTGCAGCCGCGCACGAAGCTCTGGTCGATCTTGATCTTGTCGAAATGGCCGTGCTTGAGATAGCCGAGCGAGGAATAGCCGGTGCCAAAATCGTCGAGCGACAGGCGCACGCCCAGCTTTTTGATGTCGCGGAAAATGACGTCGACCGCATCCTGATCGCCCACGAACACGCTTTCGGTGATTTCGAGCTCAAGCCGTGAAGGCGCAAGGCCTGACGCATTCAATGCGGCTGCCACGGACTTGCGGAAACCGGCACGCACAAACTGTTTGGCCGAGATGTTGACCGCGACGCGGATGGTTTCGGGCCAGGCAGCGGCGTCGAGGCAGGCCTGTTTCAGCGCCATCTCACCCAGCTTGATGATCAGATCATCATTTTCCGCCACCGGGATGAATTGCGAAGGCGAAATGTCGCCTTCCTCCTCGTCGTGCCATCGCAGCAGCGCCTCAAAGCATTTGACTTCATTGGTCGCCGGATCGACCAGAGGTTGATAAGCGAGCTTCAGCTCATCACGGTCGACCGCATCGCGCAGGCGATCGCCCAGCATCGCCGTCTTGGACGCCGCATCGCGCAAATCGCTGGTAAAGAAGCAGAACGTTCCGCCCCGCGACTCCTTGGCGGAATAGAGCGCCATGTCCGCCGCGCGGGTCAGTTCATCGGCGTCGATCCCGTCATAGGGCGCAATCGCAATTCCGACCGATGTGCCGATGATCGCCCGGCGACCATTGATCTGGTAGGGCTGCGAGAGGGACTGCACGATCCGGTTGGCCAGTTCGCCCAGCGTGCCGCGATCGTCCATATCGGGCAACAGCACCTGAAACTCGTCACCGCCAAGCCGGCCCACCTCGCCCCGGTCCTTCAGGAGCGTGGTCAGCCGCTGCGCCACCTGCTTGAGCAATTCATCGCCGGCCGGATGGCCCATCGTGTCGTTGACCTGCTTGAAGCGGTCGAGATCGAGCATCATCAGCGCGCAGCTGCGCTGGCTGGCCTTGAAGGCAAAAAGCATTGCGACAAGCCGCGAGCCCAGCTTGCGGCGGTTGGCAAGGCCGGTCAGCTCGTCAACTTGTGATTGCCGCGCCACCTGCGTTTCATAGGCGTACTGAGCCGAGATATCGACGGCGCTTCCCCGATAACCACAGAAGGTGCCGGCACTGTCCAGCAGCGGCCGGCCATTGATCCGCCACCAGCGCGACGATCCGTTGCTCGACGTGATCGCAACAATATGCTCTTCAAGCTTCGAGCGGGACTTTATCTTGAACCCCAAGGTCCGCTGCGTGGGGGATCCCGGAACGGCGTCGATGTCGTGGAAAACCTGCTGCACCGGTGTGCCGATCAGGCTTTCGCTATCTTGTCCCAGCTCCTGCATCGCGCGCGCTGACAGAAAGCTGAGGCAGCCGTCTGCATCGGTTGCCCAGAACATGCCGATGCCAAGCTGTTCGACTTCGCTCAACACGGTGCTGCGGTCAGGCTGGGGGGCACTGACCATGGATGCCGCCTCCACTGGGGCGGTTTGTCCGGCATCGCCCCGAACCGATCTGAGAAAGCCCAGTGGCATGTCCCGTCCTTATTTGCGTGGCGCTCACCTCGCGCCGAGCCGGTCTGCTGACCGCCCCGAGCAGGGTTGCTGTTAACCACTGTTGGTTTCCTTTAATCCAAACTGGATTGAAAAAACGTTACGGCGCATGTGCCATAATCGAAGACCTGGCTTCTTCCGGAACGGTTCGGCCGGGAATGCGTTTTATGCGTGCCGTGCAAGTTTGGCATTTTCTTGCTTATCTTGCAGGCACTGTGTAATTTTACTGCATGGTCGCCGAGCGTCAGGGATTGCGCGCTGCGGGTTTTGCAAAAAGCGGGGGACCTCGTCATTTCTGAAGATACCTTGTGTGCGAGCATCCCTGCCGCCCAGACTGATACCTTGCGCACCCGCGACGCGTGGGAGGCCATGCGCGCTGCCGCGCTGGCTGATCCCGGCGCGTTCCATGGCGAAATCGCGGGCCGCAATATGCACTGGTTTGTGGCCGATGTCGGCGCGGCTGGCGCGTGGCTTGTACGCGGCTCCGACGGGGGCTGGCACGGCTGGGATGCAGACTCTGCGGCACCCGTTAACCCTGAACTTCCATCCGATTTTACCCCTTGGCACACCGGCTTCGATGGCTCCACCCCGCCGCACTGGCGCTGGTTTGTGGGCGGGCGCACCAATGCTGCGTTTTCGGAACTGGATCGCCACGTGCTGTCGGGCCACGGCGCTGAGGCCGCGCTGATCTTCGAAGGCGACCGCTGGGACATGTCCGCGCTCGGCGGCAAGGGTGCGCCGATTGACTGCTTCACCGTCAGCCGCAAGCAATTGCTGCTCGAGGTGGCGAAATGCGCTGTTGCACTCGAAGCTTTGGGCCTGAAGCCGGGCGACCGGATGGCACTGAACATGCCGAGTATCGTGCCGCAAATCTACTGGACCGAAGCGGCCAAGCGGATGGGCGTGGTCTATACGGCGGTGTTCGGGGGCTTCTCCGACAAGACCCTGTCCGACCGTATCGCCGATACCGGCGCGCGGGTGATCGTCACCAGCGACGGCAGCTATCGCAATGCGCAGGTCGCCGCGTTCAAGAACGCCTATACCGACCCGGCGCTCGACAATTTCGTGCCGGTGACGACGGCGCTGGCCATCCTCTCCGCGCTCGACATGGGCCTGCCCGCCGCCGATGCCGCGACCATTGTCGATACCGTGCGCGAGGCGCTGAGCGGCGAGATCACGGTTGACCGCTCAGACGTGATGCGCGGCGTGGGCCGGGCGCTGATCAATCTGGGCGCGGAAGGCCGCATCAGCACCGCCGACGCCGCCCGTGTGCGGATCGCGATTGCTTCTAGCTTCGTCACCCTGCCGCCGCGCGTCGAAGCCGTGATCGTGTGCCGCCACACGGCGCAGCCTGACGTGATCTGGCGCGAGGAACGCGACCGCTGGAGCCATGAGCTGACCGACGCAGCGCTGGCGACGGTCCTGGAAAAGGCGCGCCGGGAGGGTTTTGCGGTTCACACCGAAGCCGATCTGCTGGCGCTCCCCGATGCCGATTTCGTCCTCGCGATCTGGGCCTCGTCCAAGCCTTTGCCGGTCGATGCCGATTATCCCATGTTCTTCATCTACACCTCGGGTTCGACCGGCAAGCCCAAGGGGATCGTGCACAGCCACGGCTATGCGGCCGGCGTGGCGGAGACCATGGCGGCGAGCTTCGACGCGCGGCCCGGCGATACCCTGTTCGTGGTCGCCGATCCGGGCTGGATCACCGGGCAAAGCTATCTGATCTGCGCCCCGCTGATGACGCGGGTGACCTCGCTGGTGTCCGAGGGATCGCCGGTATTCCCGCACGCGGGCCGCTTCGCCTCGATGATCGAGCGGCACAATGTCCGAATCTTCAAGGCGGGCGTGACCTTCCTCAAGTCGATCATGTCGGACCCTGCCAACCTTGCCGAGCTGGAGCGCTACGACATGAGCGGGCTGCGGGTTGCGACCTTCTGCGCCGAGCCGGTCAGCCCCAGCGTGCAGGCCTTCGGGATGGAGCACGTCACCCCGCGCTACATCAACTCCTATTGGGCGACCGAGCACGGCGGGATCGCGTGGACGCATATGTTCGGGAATGACGATTTCCCGCTGCGGCCCGATGCGCACGCCTATCCGCTGCCGTGGATTGTGGGCGATGTTTGGGTCGAAGATGAGGAGGGCGCAACTGCCGACGTGCCCTTCACCCGCGCCGATGACGGCGGCGTGCCTTGGCGGCGCGCGGCGATGGGCGAGAAGGGTGAAATTGTGATCGCCGCACCCTATCCCTACCTCGCGCGTACCATCTGGGGCGACATTGCGGGCTTCAAGGTCGCCGATGGCCGGGTTGATCCCGCGTGGCGCGGCGATGCGGCGCGGTGGGAAGAGGGCTATTGGCGGCGCTGGAAGGGCGCCTGGGCCTATACGCAGGGCGACTTCGCGATTGCGCATGAGGATGGCTCGTTCTCGCTCCACGGCCGGAGCGACGACGTCATCAACGTCTCGGGCCACCGCATGGGGACCGAGGAGATCGAAGGCGCGGTGCTGCGCGACAAGGCGCTCGCGCCAGACTCGCCGGTCGGCAACGTGCTGGTGGTCGGCGCGCCGCACCGTGAGAAGGGGCTGACCCCGCTTGCATTTGTGGTGCCGGTAGCAGGCCGCAAGCTCACCATCGAAGACAAGCGCCGGCTGTTCGATCTGGTCCGCACCGAAAAGGGCGCGGTCGCGGTCCCGGCGGACTTCATCGAGGTCAGCCAATTCCCCGAAACCCGCTCAGGCAAATACATGCGCCGCATGGTCCGCGCGCTGGTGGTGGGCGAGGACGTCGGCGACGTCACCACACTGCGTAACCCGGAGGCGCTGGACGAGCTACGCACCGTCATCGCCGATTGGCAGCGCAAGCAGCGCATGAGCGATGAACAAGCGCTGTTCGATCGCCACCGCTATTTCCTGATCCAGTACAACACCGTCGCGCCCGGCAAGCAGGTGGCGACTGTCACAGTCACCAACCCGCCGGTCAACGCGCTCAACGAACGCGCGATCGACGAGCTGGTGCTGGTCACCTCCACCTGACCGGCCCCCACTGAGTGGTCCGGGTTGATTGTTAGTGCAAGATTGCCTCGG
>OFDC01001243.1_pt1 | contig 14053 bp, 11 predicted proteins | sample 1520941 | NCBI WGS metagenome assembly OFDC01 (sample SAMEA94258168, study PRJEB24077) | hot springs metagenome | biome: Aquatic biome; feature: Water | place: India | collected 2012-12-06 | depth 5 m | reverse complement strand
TCCGCCTTCACCCGAGGCTTCACGTTGTAGTCAATCACGCGCTTCACGCAGACCAGGGCTTTCATGTGTCGTGCTCCTGCCAATGCCATGCCTTCGATGCACAGCACCAGAATAGGATGCGGCACCGGCTCGATCCTCGCGATGACGCGGAACGTGGATGGTGTCCACGGTAAATTTGCAAAGGTGCAAAGCGGAACTTTGCAGTTTGGGTCTGTTGAGGAAGCGTTTGGACCGCTGGGCTGGTCAGTGTAAAAGAACGAAGATTCCAATAAAGGAGCGGATGATGCTGAGACTGTCTCGCCAACTGGATTACGGAAAGCCGGCTCCGCCCTTCGAGCTGCCGGACGTCGAAGGAAGGCTGCGGACCTTGGGCAACTTCGCCGAGAGCCCGGCGCTGCTGGTGGCCTTCATCTGCAACCATTGCCCGTTCGTGCTGCACGTGCTGGACGAATTCATCGCCTTTGCGCGGGAGTATCAGCCCAAGGGCCTGCAGGTCGTGGCGATCTCTTCGAACTGGCCGGACGATTTTCCCGAAGACGATTATCCGCACATGCAGAAGCTGGCGGCCGAGAAGGACTTTCCGTTCCCCTATCTGCATGACGAGACGCAGGATGTGGCGCTGGCCTACAATGCGATCTGTACGCCGGACTTCTTCCTCTACGATCAGGAGAGGCTGCTCTATTACGCAGGCCAGTTCGACGCGAGCAGGCCGAAGATCAACCGGCCGCCGGTGCCGGGCCTGCCGCCGCTGCGGACCGACCTGCCGGTGACGGGCGAAGACATGCGCCGCGCTGTGGATGCGCTGCTCGGCGGACAGCCGGCGCCACAGCCGCAGCACCCGAGCGCCGGTTGCAGCATCAAGTGGCGACCGGGGAAGGACCCGTCGTGGGGATGAGCTTGCCGGCCTGAAGGCAACAAAAAAAGGGGAGCGGCGATGCGCTCCCCTTTCCTTTTTTGACGATCCCGCGTCGACTTAGAAGTCGACCGCGAGGCGGACGCCGTAAGTGCGCGGCGTGCCGAACTGCCAGTTGAACACGTCGTCGTTCGGGCCTGCCGAGATGAAGCTGCCGTAGGTCAGCGGGCGTTCGTTCTCGAGGTTCTTGGCAAAGGCCGTGATCGAGAAGCGCTCGTTCTCGGGCTTGTATTCGAGGCTGACGTCGGTCTGCGTGAAGGCGGTCTGCGTGCCGTCGCGGTAGTTGTAGAAGTCGGTGAAGTACTTGCTCTTGAACGTGGTGTTCGCACTGGCGCGCAGGGTGCCTGCATCGCCGAAGTCGAACGTGTGGTCGTACCCTGCGGTGATCACCCATTCCGGCGAGAACGGCGGACGGTTGCCGGCAAAGTTCGGCTGCTGAACGCCCGCAGTGACCGGATCAAGATCGCCGATGCCGTTGCGGCTGTTGCAGACGCTCTGCGGATTGCCAGCGGTGGGCAGGCAGAACACGTTGAACTGTGCGAACAGCTCCTTGTACTCGGCGTTCAGGTAGTTGACCGAGGCGTGGAAGCGGTCGTTGTCGCTGAGCGCGAAGTCAGCCGAAGCTTCGATGCCCCAGATCTTGGCCTTGCCCGCGTTGAAGGTCTGGCCGCCGACGGTGGTGTCAAGCAGGACCGAGACCTGCAGGTCCTTGTAATCGTAGTAGAACCCGCCGAGGTTGAACTGGTGCTGGCCCTTGTCGCCAAAGGTCTGCTTCCAGCCTAGCTCGTAAGCCGTGTTGGTTTCCGGCTTGTAGTCACCCACAGCGTCAAAGCCACCGCCCTTGAAGCCGGTCGAGACCTTGGCGAACACGAGCGTGTCGCTGTTGGGCTTATAGTTCAGGCCAGCGAGCCAGGTGACCCGGTCTTCCTTGCTGGAAAGCGGGATGATGCTCTTGTACTTGAGATCAGCAAAGTTCTTCGGGCTGATGGCACCATTGAAGAGGAGGAAGTCCGGCGGTCCCGGAGGATCGATCGGCTGGCCAGCTGCATTGGTGCGCGCAAACGGCACCGCGTTCTTGTAGATCGCATCGCGCGAGTTCTCGGTGTAGCGCAGACCACCGACAGCCGTCAGCGTCTCTCCGAGTGGGACTTCGACCTGACCGAAAGCGGACTTGCTCTCGCTGGTGATGTCGCGATCAAAGTAGGACAGCGTCACGACGTTCGGACCGAAGGTGGTGACGAAGCTGCTTTCGGCGTTGACGGTTTCCTTGAAGTAGAAGCCACCGACCTGATAGGTGATGCCGTTCACTTCGCCGTTGAAGCGCAGTTCGTGGCTCTGCGTACCGGTGCGCTGATCCCAGTTGAACGAGCGGTAAGTGACCGGCAGGGTCAGGAACTGGCCTGGCGTACCTTCGAACTTGCGGTAGCCACCGATGTACGAGATCGTCAGCGCATCGCTCACCTCATAGGCAATGCGTCCGCGGATGGCATAAGTGTCCTGGGTCAGCTTGCCGAGGCCAAAGGCAGGTGCAGCGTACTCGCCCCGATTCACGCCTGCCAGCAGATTGGTTTCATTCGGAATGCAAAGGACCTGATTCTGTGCCGAAGCATAGAGCGGGGCAACTGGCGTGAAGCCATTTGCAGTGGCGCAGCTGGCGTTGGTCGGACGAACGCCCGCCGCGTTGAGGTCAGCCGCAGCAAAGGCTTGCGGCGTGAATTCGCGCTTGGCGTATTCGCCGGCAAAGTAGACGGTGAGTGCTTCGGTCGGCTCAAGCTGGACCGAGCCACGCACGCCGTAGGACTTGTTGTCGTCCGAGCGACCACCCGGGAACGCAGGATAGTTGTAGCCCGCATTGTAGGCCGGGCGAGCGGGGTGCTTCACATAGCCGTCATGCTCGTCATAGAAGCCGGCAACGCGGACGCCGCCGATATCGCCGAGCGGAACCGTGACGCCGCCATCGAGGCGCACGGCGTTGTAATTGCCGTAGCTGGCCGAGGCGTTGGCGGCGAATTCCTTGCCCGGCTTGCGGGTGATGAAGTTGATGGCACCACCGGTCGAGTTGCGACCGTAGAGCGTGCCCTGAGGGCCACGCAGCACTTCGACGCGATCGAGATCGAACAGGGCAATGCTGAGCGCCTGCGGACGGTTCATGTATTCGCCGTCGATGTTCACGACGACCGAGGTGTCCTGCGATTCGTCGTTCGAGTTGGTGCCGACGCCGCGGACGGTGACCTTGATGGTGCCCTGGTCCTGGTTGAGCTGAACGGCCGGCGCGATCTTGCCGATGTCGTTCATGTTGGAGAAGCCGGCCTGCTGCAGCTGCTCGGCGTTCACCACGTTGATCGCAATCGGCACGTCATTGACGTTCTGCGCGCGGTTCTGCGCAGTCACGATGATGACGTTGGGATCGGCCTCTTCGGCCGCTTCCTGCGCGTGGGCGGGCAGGGCGAAAGCCAGCGCGCAGGCGCTTGCCAGCAGGGCATGGGTATACAGGGTCTTGGGCATGATCTTCAGTTCCTCCCCAGGTGGCGCCGCGTTGGGCGTGGCAGCGTGTTAGCAGATTAGAATTCTAAAAACTAGAACCCCAATTCTATTAGTAGAAAACTTTCGACACCTTGCGGCATTTTTGCAACGCGAGGGCGAGTGGGTTGCCAAATCGTGCCGGCACTGTGGCGCAGGGTTGGCATAAAGTAAAATGCACAAGCTTTCAGCAGCCATAGGCAGAGCTTATGAGAGCCTTCCTAGAAGCCGCCGTTGTCATGGAGCCTATGCTCGTTTTGACAATTCACAAAGAAAACAGATTTGATGGAAACCGATCACTTTTTGATATGATTGACGCAAAAAAGGCGTCGGAGAGCCCCCGACGCCTTGCTCTTTTGCGCGGTTGGGTCGTGTCAGCCGATGCCCATCAGCCTTGCGTTCAGGGCGCGATCAGCGCCACCGGCGGCGAAGTCATCGAAGGCATGCTCGGTCACCTTGATGATGTGACGGTCGATGAACGGTGCGCCTTCAGCGGCTCCCACTTCCGGGTGCTTGAGCGCGCATTCCCATTCCAGCACGGCCCAGCCGGCATAGTCGTTGGCGGCCATCTTGCTGAAGATGCCGGGGAAATCGACCTGGCCATCGCCGAGCGAACGGAAGCGGCCAGGGCGATCGACCCATGACTGGTACCCGCCATAGACGCCCGAGCGCCCATTGGGACGGAACTCGGCGTCCTTCACGTGGAAGCACTTGATGCGTTCGTGGTAGATGTCGATGAAGGCGAGGTAATCGAGCTGCTGCAGCACGAAGTGGCTGGGATCATAGAGGATGTTGGCGCGCGGATGGTTGCCGACGCGTGTCAGGAACATCTCGAACGTGACGCCGTCGTGGAGATCCTCGCCGGGATGGATTTCGTAGGCAACGTCGACGCCGTTTTCATCGAACACGTCGAGGATCGGCTTCCAGCGGCGGGCCAGTTCGTCGAAGGCGTCCTCGACAAGCCCTGCCGGCCGCGCTGGCCATGGGTAGAAGTAGGGCCAGGCGAACGCGCCCGAGAACGAGGCGTGCGCTTTCAGGCCAAGGTTGGCACTGGCCTTGGCGGCGTACTTCATCTGCTGCACGGCCCAGGCTTGGCGGGCGGCGGGATTGCCGTGGACCGCTTCCGGGGCAAAGCCATCGAACTGCGCATCGAAGGCCGGGTGCACGGCCACGAGCTGGCCCTGGAGGTGGGTGGAAAGCTCGGTGATCTCCAGCCCCTTGTCGGCGAGCATGCCCTTGATCTCGTCGCAGTAGGTCTGGCTCGTCGCGGCTTTTTCGAGATCGAACAGGCGGCCGTCCCAGCTGGGGATCTGGATGCCCTTGTAACCGAGCCCCGCCACCCAGTCAGCGATGGCTTCGAGGCTGTTGAACGGTGCGGCATCGCCCGCGAACTGGGCGAGGAAGATGCCCGGGCCCTTGATGGTCTTCATGGCGCTTTTATCCTCAGAGCTTGACCCAGCCGGCATTGTCGCGGCTGGCGGAAACGGCGGTGTCAATGAATGTCATGCCGCGCACGCCATCGGCAATGCCGGGCAGGAGCGGAGCGCTGTCACCGCGCAAGAGGGCGGCAAAATCGCGATAGAGGTTGGCGAAGGCTTCGAGATAGCCCTCGGGGTGCCCGCCGGGCGTGCGCGTGCGCGATGCTGCGTCGCTGCCGAGGACCCCGGTGCCGGAGCGTACGAGAGTGCAGGTGCCGTCGAGCCGGTTGATGGTGAGGGTGTTGGGCTCTTCCTGTTTCCAGGTCACGCCGCCCTTGTCGCCATAGGCGCGGATGCGCAGGCCATTGAGTTCACCGACTTCGATCTGGCTGGCGAGCAGCACGCCGCGCGCACCGTTATCGAAGCGCAGGAGGATCGAGCAGTCATCGTCGAGCAGGCGGCCGGGCACGACCGCGCCAAGATCGGCCAGCAGTTCGGTGACGCGCAGGCCGGTGACGAACTCGGCCAGCTGGAAGGCATGGACGCCGATATCGCCAATGCAACCGCCGAGACCGGCCTTGGCAGGATCGACGCGCCATTCCGCCTGTTTGCCGACCGCTTCTCCTGCCAGCCAGCCTTGTGGATACTCGACGACAACCTTGCGCACGGTGCCGATCTCGCCGGCGGCAATGCGGGCGCGGGCTTCGCGGACCAGCGGGTAGCCGGAGTAGGTGTAGGTTACGCCGAACGGCTTGCCTGCATCCGCCACCACTGCGGCCAGCTCGTGCGCCTCGGCCAGCGTGGCGGTGAGCGGCTTGTCGGTCATCACCGGATAGCCGGCCGCGAGCGCGGCGCGGGCTGAAGGGAGGTGGTTATGGTTGGGCGTGACGATCGAGACGAAATCGATCCCGTCCGCGCGCGAGGCTTCGGCGGCGAACATCGCGTCGAGCGAAGGGTAGGCGCGGGCGGGATCGATGCGATAGCTTTCGCCTGCGGCCGCGCTGCGGGCGGCATCACTGGAAAAGACCCCGGCGACAAGTTCGATCTCGCGGTCCAGTTCAGCGGCAAAGCGGTGCACCGGGCCAATGAAAGCACCCGGCCCGCCACCAATCATTGCCATCCGCAAACGCCGCATCAGTCTCTCCTAATTTAGAAACACTATTCTATTTTCAAAATTCGTCCGGTCAAGGTTCGGCGTACGCCGATTTGCCATCGCCAAGCTTTGCGATTCGTGTAACAAACCCGCGCATCGTTCTAGAACCAAAATTTTCTTTGAAGGCGAACGGGTACGCAATGGCACGAGCGGGTAGGCAGGCGGAAGAACCGGAACTGGCAGTCGAAACGGTCAGCCGCAAGCCCCAGCAGGGCCGGAGCAAGGCTTCGCTGGAGCGGATGCTGTCCGCAGCGCGCGAACTGATGCTGGAGCGGGGCAGCGAAGACTTTACGCTGCAGGACGTGAACCAGAAGGGCAACGTCTCCATCGGTTCGATCTACCTGCGATTCCAGAGCAAGGACAACCTGGTCCGCGCGGTGATTGCCCGTGCGCTTGAAGACATTGCCGCTGCCGAAGATGCGATGGTGGCCGAGGTGCTGGCGCAGTCCCCCACGCTTGACGAGTTCATGCCGCGCTACGTGGCGGGCTATGCCGAAGTGTTGCGCGTGAATGCGCCGCTGCTGCGCCTTGCGATGGAACGGGCGTCGTTCGATCCGCTTGTTTCCAAGCCGGGCAAGGATCACGCCTTCCGTGCGACGCAGCTCGGCATGAACGCGATGCTCCACTATCGCGACACGTTTGGCGGCAGCGACCATGAGACCAAGGCCAATTCGGCCTACAAGATCGTCTTCGCCACGCTGGCGCGCCAGCTCAGCCTCGGCTCCTCGGGCGAAGCGGCACATGATTATGACTGGGAAGTCCTGAAGCGCGAACTTGGCCGCATGTGCCTGGCGTATCTGCGCGCTCCCTGAGGGGCCTGAAGGTCGGGGGCGGAAGGTTCAGCCTTGGGCGAGCAGGCGCTTCATGATCGCGCGGACTTCGTCGGCCATGTCGGGGCGTTCGAGCGCGAGCGACAACGTCGCCTCGACGAATCCGGCCTTGCTGCCGCAGTCGAAGCGGCGTCCATCAAACTTCACGGCGTGGAAGGGCTGCTGGCCGATCATCCGGGCCATCGCGTCGGTCAACTGGATTTCGCCCCCGGCACCCTTTTCCTGGCTCTCGAGCGTGCGCATCACTTCGGGCTGGAGGATGTAGCGGCCAGAGATGATCAGGTTTGAAGGCGCATCCTCGCGCCTGGGCTTTTCGACGAGGCCGGTGACTTCAGTAAGAGAATCCGAGACGCTCTGGCCGGGCGCGATCACGCCGTAGCTGGACACCTCCTCCTGCGGCACTTCGAGTACGGAGATGAGGTTGCCGCCGACTTCGTTGTAGGCATCGACCATCTGCTTCATGCAGCCGCCCTTGCCACCGGGATCGCCGACCATCATTTCGTCGGGCAGGAAAATCGCAAAGGGTTCATTGCCGACGACCGCGCGGGCGCACCAGATCGCGTGGCCCAGGCCCATCGGCACCTGCTGGCGCACGGTGACAAGATTGCCCGGCAGAATGCGCGTGGGCTCAAGCACTTCGAGCGCCTTGCCGCGATCGGACATGGTGTGTTCAAGTTCGTAGGCGGTGTCGAAGTGTTCGACGATGGCGGTCTTGCCGCGACCGGTCACGAAAATGAGCTGTTCGATCCCGGCCTCGCGCGCTTCGTCGACCGCGTACTGGATCAGCGGACGGTCGATGATCGGCAGCATTTCCTTGGGGATCGCCTTGGTGGCAGGCAGAAAGCGCGTGCCAAGACCTGCGACCGGAAAAACGGCCTTGCGGATCGGCTTTCGCGAAGTGTCAGAACCCATTTTCCAGCCAATATCCATGCTTTGTTGCATCCTCATGATGCACTGCACAATTACTTAGGTGAAATGTCAAGCGCGTGACGTCACGTTATCGCATGCCCCAAGCTTGCACCGCCCTGAAAACCGGATAAACGGCAGCGATGGACAAGATCATCATCCGTGGCGGCAAGCGCCTTTCGGGAACGGTGCCGGTTTCGGGCGCCAAGAATTCGGCCCTCACGCTGCTGCCGTGCGCGCTGCTGACCGATGAGCCGGTGACGCTGCGCAACCTGCCGCGCCTGGCCGACATCGACGGTTTCCAGCACCTGATGAACCAGTTCGGGGTTTCCACCTCGATCGCAGGCGCGCGGCCCGAGGATTTCGGCCGGGTGATGACGCTGCAGGCGACGCGGCTGACCTCGTCGGTCGCGCCCTATGATCTGGTGCGCAAGATGCGCGCGTCGATCCTCGTGCTCGGGCCGATGCTGGCGCGCGCGGGCGAGGCGACGGTTTCGCTGCCCGGCGGCTGCGCCATCGGCAACCGTCCTATCGACCTTCACCTCAAGGCGCTGGAAGCGCTGGGCGCGACGATCGAACTGGCCGCCGGTTACGTGCGCGCAATCGCGCCGGATGGCGGCCTGCCGGGTGGGCGCTATTCGTTCCCCGTCGTCTCTGTCGGCGCAACCGAGAATGCGCTGATGACCGCCGTGCTGTGCAAGGGCAAGTCCACCCTGCACAACGCCGCGCGCGAGCCGGAAATCGTCGACCTGTGCAATCTGCTGGTGGCGATGGGTGCGCAGATCGAGGGCATCGGCACGTCGGACCTGACGATCCATGGCGTCGACCGCCTGCACGGCGCGACCTACATGGTCATGCCCGACCGCATCGAGGCCGGGTCCTATGCCTGTGCCGCCGCGATCACCGGCGGCGATGTCATGCTCCAGGGCGCGCGGATCGAGGACATGGAAGCGACCGTGCAGGCGCTGCGTGATGCCGGCGTTCATGTCGAGCCGCGCAAGGGCGGCATTTACGTGGCTGCCGATGGGCCGCTGAAGCCGGTCACGCTGTCGACCGCGCCTTATCCCGGCTTCGCCACCGACATGCAGGCGCAGCTGATGGCCATGCTGTGCCTTGCCAAGGGGTCTTCGGTGCTGACCGAGACGATCTTCGAGAACCGCTACATGCACGTGCCGGAACTGAACCGCATGGGCGCGCGGATCGAGACCAAGGGCCGCACCGCCGTGGTCCACGGCGTCGACAAGCTGACCGGGGCTGAAGTCATGGCGACCGACCTGCGCGCTTCGATGAGCCTGGTGATCGCCGGCCTTGCCGCCGAGGGCGAGACGCAGGTGCATCGCCTCTACCACCTTGATCGCGGGTACGAGCGGCTTGAGGAGAAGCTCTCGCTGCTGGGTGCCGAGATCGATCGCGTCGGGGGCGACTGACGAGCGGGATCAGTCCAGCCGCACCTTGCCGCGTCCGGCCTTGACGGCGCTCCTGATCTTCTTGCCCGCCAGCCGCTCGGTCTTGCCGACGCGGTTGAGGCGGGACTTGGCGCGCTTGGTCGGCAGGTTGCAGGCTTCGCGCAGCAGCTCGGCCAGGCGTTTCCTTGCGTCCTCGCGGTTCTGCTCCTGCGTGCGATAGCTGCGCGCGGTCAGGACGATCTCCCCCTTCGCCGTCATCTTGCTGCCGGCGAGGGTCTTGAGGCGGTGGAAGATCTCTGGCGGCAGCCGCAGCATGAAAACGTCGAGCCGCAACTGTACCGCGGTCGCCACCTTGTTGACGTTCTGCCCGCCGGGGCCAGCCGAGGCGATGAAGCTCTCCTCGACCAGCGTCAGCGCATGGGCGACGAGAGCATCGGGCGACATGTCAGGCCCCGATGTCCGGAAGATCAGTGTCCGGTTGATCAGGAGCAGGCAGTTCGAACCCGAACGCCGCAAAATCGAGCGGCATTGGCGAATAGGCGTCGATCGGCGGCTTGCCGTCGCGCTTCACCACCAATTCCGAGGCGTGCAGCATGGTGCGCCAGGCAAGCTTGCCATCGCCGTAGATCGGATCGCCGACCAGTGCGTGGCCAAGCCCGGCGAGGGCGTGGATGCGGATCTGGTGGGTGCGGCCGGTCTCGGGGCGGAATTCCACCAGCGTCAAGCCGGGCTTGCGCGACAGCACTTTCCAGTGCGTGACGGCTGGCTTGCCCTTCTTCGCCGGGATCATGCGCCAGCCCTTCTCGGCCGAGCTGATCTTGGACAGGGCGAGTTCGATCGTGCCGCTTTCGCCCTGCACTTCGCCAGCGACGATGCCGAAATAGACCTTGTCCACCTCACGCGCTTCGAACGCGGCGGAAAAGCGCTTCAGCGCCTTGGGGTTGCGGGCGAGGAGCAGGCAGCCGGAGGTGTCCTGATCGAGCCGGTGAACAGGCTGCGGCTCGCGCTGGAAGCCGAAGCGCAAGGCGTCGAGATGGTTCTCGAGACTGTCGCCACCAGCGCGGGGCGGGTCGAGCGGCAGGCCCGCAGGCTTGTCGATCACCAGCGCTTCGCCGTCTTCGAACAGGATGGAAAAGTCGATCACGCTACCGCCTTTGCTATACGCCGCAGCGCTTCTTCGAGTTTGGATTCATCGGCCGCGAAGCTGATGCGGAAGCCGTCCTTGCCGCCGAAGGCCGAGGCAGGGACAACCGCCACGCCGCTTTCAAGCAGGTGGAGGCACAGCGCCTCGTCATCTCCGAACCGTGCCATCAGTGGCGCGGCATCGACCATGCAATAGAACGCGCCGTCGGGGATCGGGGTCGAGAGGCCGGGGATCGCGTTGATTGCGGCACAGACCATGTCACGCCGCGCGCGGAAGCGTTCGCGCCAGTCGACCAGGAACTCCTGCGGGCCTTCGAATGCGGCGACGGCAGCGGCCTGCGAAATAGAGGCGGGATTGCCCGACGAGTGTGATTGCAGCCGCCCCATCGCGCCGATCAGCCAGGCGGGGCCTGCCGATACGCCGATGCGGAAGCCGGTCATGGCGTGGCTCTTGGACACGCCGGAAACCGTCAGGATACGGTCGGCAAGGTCCGGGCATTCCACGGCGAGCGTGGCGTGAAGGCCCTCGCCATAGCGGAGTGGTGCGTAGATGTCGTCGCTCATCACCAGCACCCGCGGATGGCGGCGCAGCACTTCGCCCAGCGCGCGCAACTCCTCGGCAGGATAGGTCGCGCCGGTGGGGTTGCCAGGGCTGTTGAGCAGCAGCCAGCGGGTGGCAGGGGTGATCGCGGCTTCTAGTTGCTCGGTCGTGATGCGGAAGCCGCCCGCAGCATCGGTCGGCAGGTCCACGACTTCGGCGCCTGCAAAGCGCACGATTTCTGGGTAGCTGACCCACCATGGCGAGGGGATCAGCACTTCGTCGCCCGGATCGAGCGTGGCAAGCAGCGCGTGGAAGATCGCCTGCTTGCCGCCCGCGCTGACGATCAACTGCGAGGGGGGCACTTCAATGCCGAGGTCGCGCTTGAAGTGCAGCGCGGCCGCTTCGCGCAAGCGCTGGGTGCCGACGACGGCGGTGTACTTGGTGTCCCCTGCGTCGAGCGCGTCCTTCGCGGCCTGCACGACGTGGGCGGGCGTGGCGAAGTCGGGTTCGCCTACCGAGAGCGAGATCACGTCGCGGCCTTCGGCGCGAAGCTGGATGGCGCGGTCGGTGATGGCGGTGGTGCGCGATGGCGCGATCCGCGCGAGGGCTTTTGATAGCTGCGTCATGGGTTTCAGGAGCCGAGCAGGCGCGCCGGGATCAGTCCGCGCAGGGCGTTGCCGACAAGGAAGCCGTCTGCGAGGTCATCCAGCGTCAGGTCGGCCTCTTCAGCGCGTCCGGCCTCGATCAACGAGCGGCGCAGCACGCCCGGCAGCAGGCCGAGATCGGCGCGCGGGGTGAGCAGCTTGCCATCGCGTTCGACGAACAGGTTGGTGAAGGTGCCTTCGGTGATCAGGCCATCGTCGCGCAGGAACAGCGCCTCGCCAGCGCCAGCCTTCTTTGCGGCGGCAAGGCCGGCTTCGTAGAAGGCGCGGTCGGTGGTCTTGTGGCGCAGGCGCCAGTCGCCGTCTGAGACTGGCAGGGGCAGCACTGCGCAGGTCAGGCTTTCGAGCGGCGCGGGCATGGGCGAAGCGTCAAGCGCATGGGCGCCGCCCTTCGAGGCGACGAGCCGCACTTTCGCGGGCGCATCAAGATCGAAGCACAGCGCGTGGATGGCGTTGCGCACGGCGTGGCGATCGAAGCTGAAGCCCAGTGCCAGCGCGCTCGCCTTCATGCGTTCGAGGTGCAGTTCGAGCAGCTCGATGCCCTTGGCGGGATCGAAGGCCATCGTTTCGATCAGGTCGGCATGGCCGGCAGACAAGCGCAAGAAATTCCCCTTCACCACGCATTCGCGCCATTCGCCGATCATCGCGGAATCGGCAACCACGGCCGACCCCACCCCCATCACGGCGCGACCGTCCGGCGAGAGGCGCACCGTGCGGATTGCCACATTGAAGGCCGCATCGCCAGAGGGGTCTATGCGTCCGATCGAACCGCAGTAGAGCCCCCGAGCATCGCGCTCTGCCTGGTGGATGATCTCCATCGCGCGGATCTTGGGCGCGCCGGTGATCGAGCCGCAGGGGAAGATCGCGCGGAGCAGGCTGCGGACGTCCTGTCCGGAATCCAACTCCGCCCTAACTGTCGTGACCATCTGGTGAACTGTCGGGTATGTCTCGATGGCAAACGGGGACTCGACGCGCACCGAACCGGGGCGTGACACGCGCGCCAGGTCGTTGCGCATCAGGTCGACGATCATCAGATTCTCGGCGCGGTCCTTCACGCTGGCGGAAAGGTCCGCCTTGAACCGTGCATCCTCTTCCGGAGTGCTCCCGCGCGGAGCGGTGCCCTTCATCGGGCGGACGCGGGCTTCGCCGTTCGCAAGCTTGAAGAACAGTTCGGGCGAGAACGAAAGGTGCCAGTGCGACCCGTCCCAGATCACCCCGCCGTACCCTGCGCGGGCATCGCGGCGGACGTCGGCATAGATCGCCAGCGGATCGCCGTCCCATGTTCCGGCGAGCGGGAAGGTGAGGTTGGCCTGGTAGATATCGCCGGCGCGGATGGCTTCCTGCACTTGGGTAAAGGCCTTGGCATAGCCGCCCGAGGAGATTGCCGCGCCCATCGGGCCGAGCCTCCCGGGGCCGGTGGCTTGCCCTGCCAGCCAGCGTTCCACTTCGGCGCTTGCCATGCGGGTGACCTTGCCGAAGCGGGCAAACCACACCAGCGGCCCCGCCGCGCCGGTCCGCTCTGCCGCCAGCGGGGCGAGGCGGGGTTCGAGGGCGAGGCCTGCTTCGTACGCAAGGTAGCCCGCCCAGTCGCCCGGCGTTGCCGCGATCTGACCCAGCGCGGCCTCGACCTCCTCGGCCCGGCGCGCGACGACCAGTTCGAGCACGTCCTCATAGAGGCGCGCATCGCTGGCACCCACTGTGCGGGCATCGTCGAGCAGGATGAAGGGGGCGCGGGTCATCGGTACGGAGCGCGCTCTAGCCGTTCCCCGCTCCGGATGCAAAAACCCCTCGCAAGGCCGCGTGGGCCGTCCTAGTCTTGGGCGGAATGGATGGGGTGTTGCGCATGGAAGACATTTATCTCGGCCTCGGCTCCAACGGCGAACGGCAGGTGCTGCGCCTTGGCCGCGCCAACCGCCACGGGCTTATCGCGGGCGCGACCGGGACCGGCAAGACGGTGACGCTGCAGGGCATTGCCGAACAGTTCTCGGCGCGCGGCGTACCCGTGTTCATGGCCGACGTGAAAGGCGACCTTGCGGGCATCGCCATGCCGGGAAGCCCGACCTTCAAGCACGCCGCTTCCCTCGAATCGCGCGCCAAGGAACTGGGCATCGAGGACTATGCCTATGCCGACAATCCGGCGGTGTTCTGGGACCTCTACGGCGAGAGCGGCCACCCGATCCGCACGACGATCTCCGAAATGGGCCCGCTGCTGCTGGCGCGGCTGATGGGGCTGAACGAGACGCAGGAAGGCGTGCTCAACATCGCGTTCCGCTATGCCGATGACAACGGACTGCTGCTGATCGACCTGCCTGACCTGCAATCGGTGCTGGTCGCGTGTGCCGAGAACGCCAGCGCGCTTGCCACGCGTTACGGCAACGTCTCCAAGGCCAGTGTCGGCACGATCCAGCGGCAATTGCTCGCGTTCGAAAGCCAGGGCGCGGACCGCTTCTTCGGCGAACCGGCGTTCGAGGTGAACGATTTCCTCAAGGTGGACGATCAGGGGCGGGGCATGGTCAACGTGCTCGCCGCCGACAAGCTGATGCAGAGCCCCAAGCTCTACG
>OFDC01001242.1_pt1 | contig 14055 bp, 9 predicted proteins | sample 1520941 | NCBI WGS metagenome assembly OFDC01 (sample SAMEA94258168, study PRJEB24077) | hot springs metagenome | biome: Aquatic biome; feature: Water | place: India | collected 2012-12-06 | depth 5 m | reverse complement strand
CCCACCAGCCCCTGCACCCGCCAGCCGCTGCGGGCCGGGGCGGCGGCCCGGCGCAGCGGTGTGCGCACCGGGGCCACGGCGGGAACGGTCATTGAAGGCTTGGTCACCTCAGATCCTCCGGGCGGCCAGGGTGGTGAACAGGCCCTCGGGCCGGATCAGCAGCACCGCCACCATGATCAGGTAGGGCATGAGCACCTCCACCTCGGGCAGGAGGTAGACGGCAAAGGACCGGGCCAGGCCGATCATGAGCGCGGCCAGCGCCGCCCCGCCGATCTGGCCCAGGCCGGCGGTGGCCACCACCGCGAAGGACAGCACCATCATGTCCGCGCCGATGCCCGGCGTGAACGAGGTGGTGGGCGAGGCCAGCGCGCCGCCCAGGGCACCCAGCATGCCGCCCAGCGCGATGGTCAGCCAGGTGACGCGGTTCGTGTTGACGCCCATGGCGGTGGCCACCTCGCGGTGGTGCGTCACCGCGGTGACCTGGCGGCCCAGCGCGGTGCGGCCGAGGAACCAGCGCAGGCCGACGAAGGCCGCGACCGCCACCGCCGGCAGCACCAGCAGCTGGTAGCGGGTGTAGGTGACGCCGGCCACCTCCAGCGTGCCCAGCTGGTTGACCACCTCCGACACGAACACCGGCTGCACCCCCCAGATCATGCGCTGCAGGTCCTCCAGCACCATGAAGGCGGCGAAGGTGACCAGCAGCTGCAGGATGGGGTCCTTGTCGAGGATGCGGCGCAGCAGCGCGAACTCCAGCACCGTCCCCAGCAGTCCGCCGATGACGATGGCCGCCACGAACAGCGCCGGCAGCGCCAGCCATTGCGGCAGCTGGAAGCTGGCGATGGCCAGGCCCAGGGTCGCGGCGAAGTAGCCGCCCCAGGCGTACAGGCTGCCATGGGCGATGTTGAGGATGCGCATGACGCCGAAGATCAGCGTCAGCCCCAGCGCCACCAGGAACAGCAGGGCGGCGTAGGACACGCCGTCCATCAGCGCGAGCAGGATCAGGGAGGAGTCCATGCGGGCACGGCGGCCGCGAGCCGCCGGGGTTCAGGTCACGTCAGGCGGGCGACGGGAGACGTCACTTGAAGTCGTGCGTCTTGAACTGGTCCGTGCTGAGCACCCGCGCGAGCTTGGGGTCGATGGCCTTGGTCCAGGCCGGCGATTGCTGGCCCACGGGTGTCGTCACCAGCTCGGCCGGCACCAGCACCATCTTGTCGATCACCGCGAACGGAAACTTCGGGTGCTTCTTCGTCACGCCCAGCAACTGCGCCTCCAGGCCCTGGCCGTCCTCGCGCATGGTGATCTCGCGGCCGTAGGCCTTGAACTTCATCGTGCGCATCGCATCGGCCACCTGCTCCGGGGCCGGCCACTTGCCGCCGTTGGCCTTGATCGCGGCTTCGTAGCCGGTCTTCAGGCCGATCAGCGCCTGGGCCATGTGGTAGGTCGGATAGATGGGATAGGCGCCGGTCTTGGCCCGGAACTTGGCGACGAAGTCCTTGTGCTTCGGATCGTCGCGGGTCTCCGGATGGGCCCAGTAGTGGTCGCCGCGGGCGCCGGCGATGATGCCGTCGGGCACCGCATTGCCCAGCCGCTCCAGCGAGCTCTCGATCAGCGGCATCACGAAAGTGGTGCCGCCCTGGCGGAACAGCCCGCGCTGGTTGGCCTGGCGCACGAAGGTGTCGAGGTCGCCGCCCCAGGAGGTGTTGAGCACCACGTCGGGCTTCATCGCCTGCAGGCGAGAGATCTCGGTGGAGAAGTCCGAGGCGCCCAGCTTCGGGAACATCTCGGCCACCACCTTCACGTCCGGCTTGAAGGCCCGCAGCGTGTTGATGAAGATCTCCCAGGAGTCCCGGCCCCAGGCGTAGTCCTGGTTCACCACCGCGACCGTGTTGAAGTCGGGCTTGACCTTCATCAGGTACATCACCGTGGCCACCATCTCGGTGGTGGCATTGGCCTGGGTGCGCACCACGTACTTGAAGCGCTTGTTCTCCAGGATCTTCTCGGTGCCGCAGTCCCACATCACGTTGAGGACCTTCAGGTCCTCGGCCACCGGCGCCAGGATGTTGCAGTTGCCGCTGGAGATGGAGGCGAGCATGGTGCGCACGCCCTGCTCCTGCACCAGGCGGCGGTACTCGGACAGCAGCTTGTCGCCACCGATGCCCTCGTCGATGAACACCGGCGTGACCTTCACGCCGCCGATGCCGCCGGCCTTGTTCATGTCCTCGATCAGCAGCTCGGCGGCGGCCTTGGCCGGCACGCCGAAGACCGAGGCCGCGCCGGAGGTGAAGGTGGTGATGCCGACCTTCAGCTCTGCGGGTTTGTCCTGGGCCCCGGCGGTGCCGTGGGCCAGGGCCGCCGCGAAGGCGAGCGCGGTGATCAGGCTGCGTTTCATGCTTGTCTCCTTGTCTGTGGCCTGTCCCAGCCCGGGTTGCAGGCTGTGCGGGCCAGTGTGCCGAGGGCAGCCAGTGCGGCAAATTCGAATGTTTGGAACGGCACCTTCGGGCCGCTGAAAGGAGGGCCGGGCCCGCGCAGCGCCCCAGGGTGGTGCTCGCAATCCCTTTGCGGGTGCACCCTGATTGCATTGACGTCAGGCAAGTGCGAAAACTGATTCGTCAACGCACCTTATCCAGACAAGGGGACAAGCGGATGGACATGAACCGGAGGCATTTCCTCCGGGTGAGCGGGGCTGCGCTGGTCGGATCCAGCATGGTGGCCCTCGGGTTCTCGCCGACCAGCGCCATGGCCGAGACCCGCCACTTCAAGCTCGCCCGGACCACCGAGACCCGCAGTACGTGTCCGTACTGCTCGGTCAGCTGCGGACTCATCATGTACTCGCTCGGGGACCGGGCGAAGAACGTGAAGTCCTCCATCATCCACGTCGAGGGCGACCCGGACCACCCGGTCAACCGAGGCACCCTGTGCCCCAAGGGCGCGGGCGTCATGGACATGATCCAGTCGCCCAACCGCACCAAGGTGCCGCAGGTGCGCGAGCCCGGCAGCAACGAGTGGAAGCGCATCACCTGGGACGACGCGCTCAACCGCATCGCCCGCCACATGAAGGCCGACCGCGACGCCAACTTCATCCGCACCAACGCGGCCGGCGTCACCGTCAACCGCTGGAACACCACGGGCTTCCTGGTCTCCAGCGCCGCCTCCAACGAATCCGGTTTCCTCTCCGTCAAGGTCGCGCGCGGCCTGGGGATGGTCGCTCTCGATACGCAAGCACGTATCTGACACGCGCCGACGGTGTCCAGTCTGGGCCCGACTTTCGGTCGCGGAGCGATGACCAACTCGTGGACCGACATCCGCAACACGGATCTCGTCCTCATCATGGGCGGCAATGCCGCCGAAGCCCACCCCTGCGGCTTCAAGTGGGTGACCGAGGCGATGCAGCACCGCAAGGCCAAGCTGATCGTCGTGGACCCGCGCTACACCCGCAGCGCCGCGGTGGCGGACTATTACGCGCCCATCCGCGTGGGCACCGACATCGCCTTCCTGGGCGGCGTCATCAACTACCTGCTGTCGAACAACAAGATCCACACGGACTACGTGCGCCAGTACACCGACGCCACCTTCCTGACCAAGGAGGGCTTCGGGTTCGACAACGGCTTCTTCACCGGCTACGACGAGGCCAAGCGCAGCTACGACAAGTCCACCTGGGGCTACCAGCTCGGGCCGGACGGCTTCGTCATGGTCGACGAGACCCTGCAGGACCCGCGCTGCGTGTTCCAGCAGATGAAGAAGCACTACGCGCGCTACACGCCGGAGATGGTCAGCCGCATCACCGGCACGCCGCAGGACCGCTTCCTGAAGGTGTGCGAGATGCTGGCCGAGATGTCCGCGCCGGAGAAGACCAGCACCATCATGTACGCGCTGGGCTGGACGCAGCACTCGGTGGGCTCGCAGAACATCCGCACCATGGCCATGATCCAGCTGCTGCTGGGCAACATGGGCCGCCCGGGCGGCGGGGTGAACGCGCTGCGCGGCCATGCCAACGTGCAGGGCATCACCGACATGAACGCCTACTCGGAGGTGCTGTCGGGCTACCTGGGCGCGCCCACCGACGCCGACAAGGACCACGCGACCTACCTGGCCGCGCGCACCGGCAAGCCGCTGCGCCCGAACCAGATGGCGTTCACGCAGAACTTCCCGAAGTGGTTCAACAGCCTGATGAAGACGTACTACGGCGCCGCCGCGACGCCGGAGAACAGCTTCGCCTACGACTGGGTGCCCAAGCGCGACGCCGGCTACGACGTGCTGCACATCTTCGAGCTGATGCACCAGGGCAAGATGAACGGCTTCCTGGTGCAGGGCTTCAACCCGCTGGCGGCGGTGCCCAACAAGAAGAAGCTGTCGGCCGGCCTGGCCAAGCTGAAGTACCTGGTGGTGATGGACCCGCTGGAGACCGAGACGAGCGAGTTCTGGAAGAACTTCGGACCGCTCAACGACGTCAACCCGGCCGACATCAAGACCGAGGTGTTCCGTCTGCCCACCACCTGCTTCGCCGAGGAGACCGGCTCGTTCACCAACTCCAGCCGCGTCATCCAGTGGAAGGAAAAGGCGGTGGACCCGCCGGGCGAGGCCAAGACCGACTCGGAGATCATGGCGCGGCTGTTCATGAAGCTGCGCGCGATGTACGCCAAGGACGGCGGCGCCCTGCCCGAGCCGATCGCGGCCCTCACCTGGCCCTATCTCAACGCCAACGTGCCGACCTCGGCCGAGCTGCTGCGCGAGATCAACGGCCGCGCCCTCGCCGACGTGCTGGGGCCGCCGGACCCGAAGAACCCGGACGCCCCGCGCACGGTGGCGGTCAAGGCGGGCGAGCAGATGCCCAACTTCGCGCTGCTGCAGGCCGACGGCAGCACCGCCTGCGGCAACTGGATCTACGCCGGCTGCTGGACGCAGGCCGGCAACATGACCGCGCGGCGTGACAACAGCGACCCCACCGGCCTGGGCGTGTACCCCAACTGGGGCTTCTCCTGGCCGGCCAACCGCCGCATCCTCTACAACCGCGCCTCGGCCGACAAGGACGGCAAGCCCTGGGACCCGAACCGGCGCTACCTGGCCTGGAACGGCACCACCTGGGCCGGCGGCGCGGACGTGCCGGACATGCGGCCCGATGCGGCGCCGGACCAGAACGTGGGCCCGTTCATCATGAACCCCGAGGGCGTGGCACGCCTGCACGCAGTGGGCATGAACGAAGGGCCCTTCCCGGAGCACTACGAGCCCTTCGAGACGCCGATCGGCGTCAACCTCATGTGCCCGAACAACCCCAAGGCCACCAGCAACCCGGCCGCGCGGGTGTTCAAGGGAGATCTGGAGGCCTTCGGCAAGAAGGAGGAGTTCCCGTACGCGGCGACCACCTACCGCCTCACCGAGCACCAGCACTACTGGACCAAGCACGCACGCAGCAACGCGATCGTGCAGCCGGCGCCGTTCGTGGAGATCGGCGAGGAGCTGGCCAAGGAGAAAGGCATCAAGCAGGGCGACCGCGTCAAGGTGCGCAGCAACCGAGGCGAGGTGATCGCGGCCTGCGTGGTGACCAAGCGCATGAAGGGACTGGACGTCAACGGCAAGAAGGTGCACCACGTGGGCATCCCCATCCACTGGGGGTTCAAGGGGGTGACGCAGAACGGCTACCTGGCCAACGCGCTCACGCCGTTCGTGGGCGATGCCAACTCGCAGACGCCGGAGTTCAAGGCGTTCCTGGTGAACATCGAGAAAGCCTGAGGTGACCATGCCCCCACGCTCATTCCATTCGCTGCCCCACGAGGGGGCTTCAGCCTCCTCGAGGCGGCTGGGCGGAGGCTGACATGTCGAGTCTCCAAAGCCAGGACGTGGTGGCCCGCTCGGCCACCACCCGTCCCACCCCTCAGATCCGCGACAACGTGCCGCAGGTCGCCAAGCTGATCGACGAGTCGAAGTGCATCGGCTGCAAGGCCTGCCAGGTGGCGTGCATGAACTGGAACGACACGCGCGACGTGGTCGGCCAGAACATCGGCGTCTACGACAACCCGGCCGACCTGACACCGAACTCGTGGACGGTGATGCGCTTCTTCGAGGTCGAGCCCCAGGAAGGCAACCTCGAGTGGCTGATCCGCAAGGACGGCTGCATGCACTGCGAGGACCCGGGCTGCCTGAAGGCCTGCCCGGCCCCGGGCGCCATCGTCAAGTACGCCAACGGCATCGTCGACTTCATCAGCGAGAACTGCATCGGCTGCGGCTACTGCGTCAAGGGCTGCCCCTTCGACGTGCCGCGCATCAGCGAGGTCGACAGCAAGGCCTACAAGTGCACGCTGTGCTCCGACCGGGTCAACGTCGGGCTGGAGCCGGCCTGCGTCAAGACCTGTCCCACCGGCGCGATCACCTTCGGCACCAAGGACGACATGCTGGGCTATGCGGAGCGTCGCGCCGGCGAGCTGAAGGAGCGCGGCTTCCAGAACGCCGGGGTCTACAACCCGGCGGGCGTGGGCGGCACGCACGTGATGTACGTGCTGCGCCATGCCGACCGGCCCGAGCTGGTGGAGCTGCCCCGGGACCCGACCATCAGCCCCATGGTGGCGCTGTGGAAGGGCCTGGCCAAGCCGCTCGCGGTGGCCGGCATGGTGGGCGCGGTCATCGCCGGCTTCTTCCACTACATGAAGGTGGGCCCGGTGGAGGACGACGACGACACGCCCGCGCCGCCGCGCGATCCCGCCACGCACCGCACGGAGGTCTGACATGAGCCGCACCCTGATCCGACGCTACAGCGACCGGCAGCGGCTCAACCACTGGGCCATCGTGCTGGTGTTCTTCCTCGCCTTCGCCTCCGGCTTCGCGCTGTTCCATCCCAGCCTGTACTTCCTCAGCGTGTTCACCGGCGGCGGCCAGTGGTCGCGGGTGCTGCACCCGTACCTCGGGCTGCTGATGGTGCTGGGCTTCGTGTTCATGTTCGCCGCGCTGTGGCGCGACAACCGCATGACCGACGGCGACCGCGCCTGGCTGCGCAACATGCGCACCATGCTGCGCGGCCAGAAGGACGGCAGCGTGCCGGTGGGCAAGTACAACGCCGGGCAGAAGATGGTCTTCTGGGCGATGTCGCTGAGCCTGCTGGTGCTGGTGGTCACCGGCTTCCTGTTCTGGTGGCCCTGGTTCGCCGAGGCGGTGCCCATCCCGCTGCAGCGGGTGGCAGTGCTGCTGCACGCGGTGGCGGCCTTCGTGCTGGTGCTGGCGGTGATCGTGCACGTGTATGCCGCGATCTGGGTCAAGGGCACGATCCGCGCGATGACGCGCGGCACGGTGACCGAGAGCTGGGCGCGCCGCAACCATGCAGGCTGGCATGCCGAGCAGCAGCGCAGCGCCGGGCCGGCGGGTCCGGTCGTGACTCGGAGGACTCGCGGATGAGGCCCCTGTTTCGCACTCCCCTGACGGCCGGCCTGGTGCTGGCCGGCCTGGCGCTGGCCGGCTGCGGCAAGGCGCCCGACACCGGCAGCACAAGCTCCGCATCCACGCCGGCGCCGATCGCCAGCGCCCCCGCGGTGCCCGCCTCCGAGGCGGTCGCCCCCGCGGCCTCCGCCTCGCCGCAGACCTTCCCCGGCCAAGGCACGAGCGCGGCGGGCAACCCGGCCGACCAGGCCGTCAACCCGGCCTCGGCGCCCACGCCCACGCGCTGATCTGCCACGGGCACCCCCCATGACGCCGGCACTGTCGTTGCCGGCGTCTTTCGTTCGTGCGTTCGCGGTCGCGCGTGGGCTGTGTTCGATGGGCGGGCGACCGAGCACGCTGCGTGCCCCGGCCGTTGGAAATCCCCTATCGCGGCCATGAGTGCAGTCATTCCCGCGCTCTGCCGATCTTGCCTATCCTGCACCGACCCCCTCAGTTTGGGACGCCGCCACCGGCGTCTGCCGCACCGGAGAGACCTGCCATGAACGACGTAGCCCAGTGCCCCGTGGCCCACGCCGCCGCCAAGCCCAAGCAGCGGCGCACCAACACCCAGTGGTGGCCCGACCAGTTGCCGCTGGAACTGCTGCACCAGCACTCCGCGCTGTCCGACCCGATGGTCGAGGACTTCGACTACAAGAAGGAATTCCGCAGCCTGGACCTGCAGGCCGTCATCGCCGACCTGCATGCGCTGATGACCGACTCGCAGGACTGGTGGCCCGCCGACTACGGCCACTACGGCCCGCTGTTCATCCGCATGGCCTGGCACTCCGCCGGCACCTACCGCATCTTCGACGGCCGCGGCGGTGCCCGCTCCGGCGAGCAACGCTTCGCGCCGCTGAACAGCTGGCCCGACAACGGCAACCTCGACAAGGCCCGGCGCCTGCTGTGGCCGATCAAGCAGAAGTACGGCAAGAAGCTGTCGTGGGCCGACCTGATGATCCTGGCCGGCAACGTCGCGCTGGAATCCATGGGCTTCAAGACCTTCGGCTTCGGCGGCGGGCGCGAGGACATCTGGGAGCCGCAGCCCATCGACTGGGGTCCCGAATCGACCTGGCTGGGCGACGAGCGCTACAGCGGCGAGCGTGAACTCGCGCGCCCGCTGGCCGCCGTGCAGATGGGCCTGATCTACGTGAACCCGGAAGGCCCCAACGGCCACCCTGACCCGGTGGCCTCGGCGCGCGACATCCGCGAGACCTTCGGCCGCATGGCGATGGACGACGAAGAGACCGTCGCGCTGGTGGCCGGCGGTCACACCTTCGGCAAGTGCCACGGCGCCGGCCCGGCCCACCATGTGAGCAACGAGCCCGAGGGCGCCAACATCGAGGAGCTGGGCTTCGGCTGGAAGAACGCCTACGAGTCCGGCATCGGCGCGCACACCATCACCAGCGGCCTGGAAGGGGCCTGGACGCCCACGCCCACGCAGTGGGACATGAGCTACTTCGAGACCCTGTTCGGCTTCGACTGGGAGCTGACCCGGAGCCCGGCCGGCGCGCACCAGTGGAAGCCCAAGGGCGATGCCGGCCGCACCGTGCCCGACGCCCACATCCCCGGCAAGTTCCACCAGCCGATGATGAGCACGGCCGACCTGGCACTGCGCTTCGACCCGGCCTACGAGAAGATCTCGCGCCGCTTCATGGCAAACCCGCGGGAGTTCGCCGACGCCTTCGCCCGCGCATGGTTCAAGCTCACCCACCGCGACATGGGCCCGAAAGTGCGCTACCTCGGCCCCCTGGTGCCCCAGGAGGACCTGCTGTGGCAGGACCCCATCCCCGCGGTCGACCACCCGCTGGTCGACGAGGCCGACATCCGCACCCTCAAGCAGCGCATCCTCGACACCGGGCTGGGCGTGCCGCCGCTGGTGAAGGCAGCCTGGGCCTCGGCCTCCACCTTCCGCGGCAGCGACCTGCGCGGCGGCGCCAACGGCGCACGCATCCGCCTGGCGCCGCAGAAGGACTGGCTGGCCAACGACCCTGCCGAGCTGGCGCAGGTGCTGGCTCGGCTGGAAGCGGTGCAGCAGCAGTTCAACGCCTCGGCCGCGGGCGGCAAGCGCGTCTCTCTGGCCGACCTCATCGTGCTGGGCGGCTGCGCGGCCATCGAGGCGGCGGCGCGCCAGGCCGGCCACGACATCGTCGTGCCCTTCACGCCCGGGCGCATGGACGCCTCTCTGGAGCAGACCGACGTCAATTCCTTCGAGGTGCTGGAGCCGGGGGCCGATGGCTTCCGCAACTTCGCACGCACCGGCAGCGAGGCGCATGCCGCCAATGCGCTCATCGACAAGGCCAACCTGCTGATGCTCACCGCGCCGGAGATGACCGCGCTGGTGGGCGGCCTGCGGGTGCTGGGCGCCAACAGCGGCGGCACGCCGCACGGCGTGTTCACCGACCGGCCCGGCGCACTCACGCCCGACTTCTTCCGCCACCTGCTGGACATGCGCACCGCCTGGAAGAAGTCCGACAGCCAGCCCGGCGTGTTCGAGGGCACCGACCGCAAGACCGGCGAGCGGCGCTGGACGGCCACCATCGTCGACCTCATCTTCGGCTCCAACGCCCAGCTGCGCGCGCTGTGCGAGGTGTACGCCGCGGCCGATGGCGAGGCGCATTTCATCGATGATTTCGTGGCGGCCTGGGACAAGGTGATGAACCTCGACCGCTTCGACCTGCGCTACGGCAACAGCGACAGCGCGATCACCGGCCGCTGACGCCTGTGGGGCCGCCCGGCGGCCCGGCCCTTTGGCCCATCTCGCGCGACCGCGGGGATGGGCCTGCCGCCATCTCGGCGTCCGCAGCGAAGAACGACCGTGAATTCATGCGCGATTCAGGCTGTCAACCCCCCTGGGTTCAGGTTTCTGAATACCGCCTTCGGCATGATCGAACGGACCTGCGCCCCGGACCCGTATGCACATCACCGCCCCACCCCGGCCGACAACCCCGGCCGAGACCTCCGCTGCCGAACCCGTCGCTGCCGTCCCGGCGACGGCGGCCGGGCCGGAGCTCGAGACCATCCTGGTCGTCGACGACACCCCGGCCAACCTCTCGCTGATCAGCGAGATGCTGCTGCCCGACTACCGGGTGCGCGCGGCCAACTCGGGCAGCCGCGCGCTGAGCATCCTCGGCAGCGGCGCCCGCGTGGACCTGGTGCTGCTGGACATCATGATGCCCAACCTGGACGGCTACGAGGTGCTGCGCCGCATCCGCGAGAACCCGGCGCTGCGGGCGCTGCCGGTCATCTTCGTCACCGCCATCGACGGCGAGACGGACGAGGAGCGCGGCCTCGCCCTGGGCGCAGTGGACTACGTGACCAAGCCGGTGCGCCCGGCCATCCTGCGCGCCCGCGTGCGGGCGCACCTGGAGCTCAAGCGCGCCCGCGACGCCCTGGCCGACCGCAACCGCCAGCTCGAGACCGAGGTCGGCTGGCGCATGCAGGAGAACGAACTGGTCAAGGACGTGACGCTGATGGCCCTGGCCAAGCTGGCCGAGGCGCGCGACAACGAGACCGGCAACCACCTGGTTCGCACCCAGTCCTACGTAGCCATGCTGGCCGACCACCTGCGGGACCATTCGCGCTTCGCCGAGGCGCTGGCGGGCCGGCAGCGCGACCTCGTCGTGCAGGCCGCGCCGCTGCACGACATCGGCAAGGTGGGCATCCCCGACGCCATCCTGCTCAAGCCCGGTCGCCTGACGCCCGAGGAGTTCGAGGTCATCCAGCGTCACCCGCGCATTGGAGGGGAAGCCCTGTCGGAGGCGATGAACCAGGTGCTGGCTCGGCGCAGCGCGCAGGAGGCCACCGGTCACGCCGAGGACTCGCGATCAGCGCTGGCTTTCCTCGAGGTGGCGCGGCAGATCGCGCAGAGCCACCACGAGAAGTGGGACGGCAGCGGCTACCCCGAGGGCCTGCAGGGCGATCGGATCCCGGTGGCGGCCCGGCTCATGGCGGTGGCTGACGTGTTCGACGCGCTGAGCTGTCATCGCCACTACAAGCCGCGCTTTCCGCCCGAGCAGGTCGAGGCCATGATCCGGGAGGGGCGCGGCAAGCACTTCGACCCGGCGGTGGTGGATGCCTTCCTCGCGCTGAAGGACCGTTTCCACGAGGTGGCCACCCGGCTGGCCGACGAGGTGCCCGATGCCGCGGGCTGAGCGCATCGTGCTGGCGCTTGCGATGCCGTTGGCAGCGGCAGTGGCTGGCTCCAGCAGCCCGCCCGTGCTGCCGGCCTTCACCACCTTGAGTGCGACGCGATGAAACGCGTGACCAGCCGCCTCGGGCTGCTGCTGCTGTGCTTCGTGCCCATGGTGGTGGTGGTGGGCGTGACCGCCGGGGCAAGCGTGTCGGCCCTGCTGCGCCTGAACCGCCAGGAGACCGCGATCCAGCAGCAGCTGGCGCGCGACACCCGCGCCGCCGCCCAGGCGCGCCAGCTCAGCGAGGAGATGCTGGGCGTGCACCTGCGGCTGACCGAGACGCTGGAGGCTGCTCGCGCAGGGTCTCGCTCGCCTGCCGAGGTCCATCGCGTGCATGCGGAACTGGGCGACACCCTGGCCCGCCTGGACGCCGAGGTCCATGCACTGGCCCGGCAGGTGCTGCAGCGCGACGGCCCGGTGGACGTGCGGCCGGAAGAGGCGGTCGCGGCCTTCGAACGCTACCGCCGCTTCATCCTGATGGCCACCGACATCGCCGCCATCGACCCGCGCACGGCCGCCGACCACACCTGGCACGCGCTGCGGAGCTACCGCGAGTTCAGCGAGCACCGCAACCGGCTGGAAGGCCAGCTGTGGGGCGCGGTCAACCGCAACCTCACCTTGCAGGGCAACCAGCGCCAGGCGTTCATGGAACGCGTGCTGCTCACCGCCGGCCTCGCCGTGGGCGCGCTGTCGCTGCTGTGGCTGGTGCTGTCGATCTGGCTGAGCCGGCGCCTGTTCGACCTCACCGACCTGATCCGCGTGCTCACCGAGACGCCGCAAGCCGAGGTGCCCTCCCAGCTGCTCCGCCGGGTGAAGGCCCAGTCGGCCAGCTCCTTGCCGGTGCTGCGCGACATGTCGCAGGCGGTGCTGGCCTTCGGTCGGGCCCTGCGCGGGCCGATGGTGGTGCAGACCCAGCTGGACGCGGAGCGCCATGCCCTGCGTGCGGTCCTGCGCGGCCTGCCGGGGCTGGTGTGGCTGAAGGACCCGCTGGGCCACTTCCGCGCCTTCAACCAGAACTTCGAGCGCCTGTCCGGGGCCACCGAGTCGCAGCTGCTGGGCCGGCGCGACGACGTGTTCTTCGGTGCGCAGACGGCGGCCCGATTCATGGAGGACGACCGCCGCGCCATCCGCGACGGCGGGCTGGTGGTGGAGGAGGAAGTGACCTTCGCCATCGACGGGCATCGCGAGCTGCTGGAGACCCGCAAGACCCCCATCTACCTGGAGGACGGGCGCCTGCTGGGCGTCCTGGGCGTGGCGCGCGACGTCACCGAGGAGCGCGCGATGCAGCAGCGCCTGCGCCGCGCCAAGGAGTTCGCCGACCAGCTCATCGAGTTCGCCAACGTCATCGTGCTGGGGCTGGACCGCCAGGGGCGCGTGATCATCTTCAACGCCAAGGCCGAGGAAGTGACGGGCCATGGACGCACCCAGGTGCTGGGACGCGACTGGTTCGAGCTGGCGCAGCCCAGCGACGACACGCGGGCGCGCTTCGACGAGGCCATCGCCACCGAGCACGCACCGCGCGAGCTGGAGAACGAGATCCTCACCGCCGCCGGGCAGCGACGGCGCATCTTCTGGTGCAACAGCCTGGTCACCGACCCGGACGGCGAACTCATCTCGCTGTCGCTGGGGGTGGACGTCACCGAGCAGCGCGCGGCCGACCGCGAGCTGGCCGAGTACCGCCAGCACCTGGAGCAGCGGGTCGAGCAGCGCACCGCCGAACTGGCCGCCGCCAAGGAAAGCGCCGAGGCAGCCAACCGGGCCAAGAGCGCCTTCCTGGCCAACATGAGCCACGAGATCCGCACACCGATGAACGCCATCATCGGATTCACCCAGCTGCTGCGTCGCGAGGCCACCTCCCCGCGCCACCGCGAGAACCTGGAGAAGGTGACGCAGGCCGCGCACCACCTGCTGGCGCTGCTGGACGACGTGCTGGACTTGTCCAAGATCGAGGCCGGGCGCCTCGCGCTGCACCCGGTCGACTTCAGTCCGGCCGAGGTGGTCGCGCGCGCCTGCAACCTGGTGGGCCAGCGCGCGCACGAAAAGGGCCTGTTGCTGCAGCAGGACCTCCGCGACCTGCCGCGACAGTTGCACGGCGACGGCCTGCGCCTGGGGCAGGTGCTGCTGAACTACCTCAGCAACGCGGTGAAGTTCACCGCCTCGGGCACGGTGCGCGTGACCGCCCGGATGCTGCCCTGCCGGGACGAGCGGGTGTGGGTGCGCTTCGAGGTGCACGACACCGGCATCGGCCTGAGCCCGGAGCAGCAGGCGCGGCTGTTCCATGCCTTCACCCAGGCCGATGCCTCCACCACCCGGCGATACGGCGGCACCGGGCTGGGCCTGGCCATCTGCAAGCGGCTGGCTGCGCTGATGGGCGGCAGCGTGGGCGTGCACAGCGAGGCCGGCCGCGGCAGCTGTTTCTGGATCGAGGTGCCGCTGGAGCCGGCCGAGGGCGGGGAAGGTCATG
>OFDC01001241.1_pt1 | contig 14061 bp, 11 predicted proteins | sample 1520941 | NCBI WGS metagenome assembly OFDC01 (sample SAMEA94258168, study PRJEB24077) | hot springs metagenome | biome: Aquatic biome; feature: Water | place: India | collected 2012-12-06 | depth 5 m | reverse complement strand
TTCTCCTGCAGGTCGGCCGGCAGCCGCTCCCAGGCGAGCCGCGTCGAGGTGTACTCGGTCTCGCCGCCCGCGTCGGGCAGCACGCGCGCGGTCAGCACCGAGGCCAGCGCCGGCGTCTTCTTGAAGGATGAATCGGTGTGCCAGAGCGCATTGGCCTTGGCGACCAGCACCTGCCGGTGATCCGGCGGCACGATCTCGCCCTGGGGACCCACATTGGTCAGGCGCGAGTAGAAGCTGTTCTCGCCCACCGACGCCGCCTTGGTCAGTTCCAGGGGCCCGAAGGCGCGGCTGTAGGCGACCTGAATGTCGTCGGCGATCTGCTGGTCGCGGAACACGAGGAGTGAATGCGTCTCGAAGGCCTTGCGGACTTCCGTGTAGGCCTGCGCATCGATCGCGACGTCCAGCAGGGAGACACCCTTCACCTCGACGCCGAAGCCATCGGCCAGCGGGACCAGTTCCATCGCGTTCCTCCTCGCGGTTTTCCTTGTCCGGGGATTTTATCGCAACGCCACGGTGGGCGGCTATAGTACGTTTCCTGCACCCGAAGCATTGCTGACACCCAGATGGCCGCCCGCCCCTCGCCCGCTCCCCGCCTCGCTTTCGTCAGCTCCACCGCCCCGGCGGCGCGCGAGGCCAAGGCGCGCCTCGAAAAACGTTACGGCGCGGCGACCACGGCCGAGGCCGACATCATCGTCGCGCTGGGCGGCGACGGGCTGATGCTGCAGACCCTGCATCGCAACATGCGCCGGCTGAAGCCGATCTACGGCATGAATCTCGGCACGGTCGGCTTCCTGCTCAACACCTTCAAGGAAACCGGCCTGCTGCAGCGCCTGCAGAAGGCCCGCGAGGTCGCGCTGACGCCGCTGCGCATGGAGGCGACCAACACGCGCGGCCAGCGCTCCGACGTCCTGGCCATCAACGAAGTCTCCCTGCTGCGTTCCAGCCGCCAGACCGCCCGCATCGAGGTGGCCGTCGACGGCAAGAAGCGACTGGAGGAGCTTCACTGCGACGGCGTGCTGGTGGCGACGCCGGCCGGCTCGACCGCCTACAACCTTTCCGCCCATGGGCCGATCCTGCCGCTCGGCGCCGGCCTGCTGGCGCTCACGCCGATCAACGCCTTCCGGCCGCGGCGCTGGCGCGGCGCGCTGCTCCCGCGCACCTCCAGGGTCGAGTTCACGATCCTCGATCCCAAGAAGCGGCCCGTGGCGGCCGCGGCGGACTCGGTGGAAATCGCCAACGTCGCCCACGTCGCGGTGACGGAGGCCATCGACACCCGCCTCACCCTTCTGTTCGATCCCGAGCACGATCTCGAGGAGCGCATCCTCAAGGAGCAGTTCGTTCCTTGAGCGGCAAGGACGTCCCCTTCAAGCCCGAGAAGAAGAAGATCATTGGCCACGAAGGCTGGCAGCCGCTGGGGCTGGCGCTGGTCATCGGAACGGCGGGCGGCTTCCTGTTCGACTGGCTGCGCATGCCGCTCGCCTGGATGCTGGGCGCCTGCGTCTTCTCGACGGTGGCGGCCTTCCTCGGCCTGCGCATCGGCATGCGCGTGCGGCTGCGCCAGGGCATGATCATCATCCTGGGCGTGCTGCTGGGCTCGGGCTTCACGCCCGACCTGGTGCAACGGCTGGGCGAATGGGCGGTGAGCCTGTGCGTCCTCACCGGCATGACCATGACAGGTGCCACCCTCTGCTATGCGTGGCTGCGGCGCTTCACCGACTGGGACAAGGTGACCTGCTACTTCGCCGCCATGCCGGGCGGCCTGAACGACATGACGATCATGGGCGGGGCCATGGGCGGCGAGGAACGCGCCATCGCACTGGCCCACGCGCTGCGCATCCTCACCGTCGTGCTCACCATCCCTGTCTGGTACCGGCTGGTGAACGGCGCGCAGACCAGCGTGCTCACCATGGTGCATGGCCCGACGGGCAACGACTGGAAAGACTATGCCATCCTGATCGGCTGTGGCGTGGTCGGCGCCGTCGCCGGCCGCCTGCTGCGCCTGCCCGCCAGCTTCATGATGGGGCCGATGATCATCAGCGCCATTGCGCATCTGGGAGGCTTCACCAACTCGCAGCCGCCCGGCTTCCTCGTCGCGGCGGCGCAGGTCGTGGTCGGCACCGGCATCGGCTGCCGCTTCGTCGGCGCCAACTTCGACAAGCTGCACAAGGAAATGGCCGCCTCGATCGGCGCCGCCTTCCTCCTGATCGGCTGCGCCGTGATCTTCGCAAAGGTCACCGTTGCGCTGACAGGCCTCAACCTCGACGCCACGGTCCTGAGCTACGCACCCGGCGGCTTCGCGGAAATGAGCCTGATCGGCCTGGCCCTCGGCATCGAGATCGCGATGGTGGCGACCCACCACTTGTTCCGGCTGTTCCTGATCATCTTCACGGGCCCGATCTTCTTCCGGACGCTGCTGAAACGGGATCATTGAGCCTACTGTCGTCCTGAGCGCAGCGAAGGACCCAGCGCAGCGACCAGAGGGCTCTGTAGCCGACGTGAGATCCTTCGCTGCGCTCAGGATGACAAAGATGTTTACGCCCGTAACGTGATCCCGCCGTCGACCACCAGCAGATGGCCGTTCACATAGGACGACTGGTCCGACGCCAGGAACAGCGCCGCATTGGCCGTGTCCCAGCCCGTACCCATCTTGCCGGTCGGCGAGGCGCGGTCGCGGATCTCGATCATCTTCTCGTAGGCCTGGTTATGGTCCTTCTCGCTCTTGGCATACTGCTCGGCGAGGAAGTCGATCATCGGCGTGTGCATCAGGCCGGGCAGGATCGCGTTGCAGCGGATACCCTTCTCCGCGTACTGCGACGCGATCGCCATGGTCAGCGAGTTCACCGCGCCCTTGCTGGCATTGTAGGCGAGATACGAGATGCCCTTGGGACTGCGGATCGAGGCGATCGAACTCACGTTCACGATCGCGCCCTTGCCCTGCTTCTCCATGATCGGCAGCACGTGCTTGGCCGTGAGGAAGAAGCTCTTCACGTTGACGTCGAACACGCGGTGCCACTCGTCCTCGCTCAACTCGACCGGCCCGCCCTGCGAGCCGATGCCGACATTGTTGTCGAGGATGTCGATGCGGCCCCACTTCGCCATGCAGGCATCGACCATCGCCTTCACACTGGCATTGTGCGACGCGTTGGCCTCGAAGGCGACGGCGACGTCCTTGCCGACTTCCTTTTCGATCAGCTCCACCGTCTCCTCGGCCGCCGCGCGCTTCAGGTCGACGCAGAACACCTTGGCGCCTTCGCGCGCAAAAGTGATCGCCGTGCATTTGCCGTTGCCCCAGCCCGGCCCGCTCGAACCCGCCCCGACGACGATCGCCACCCTGTCCTTCAGTTTGCCCGACATGCCGCTTCGCTCCCGCGCTATTTCCTTCTCTTCTTCCGCAAATGATGGGTGAGAGCCAGCGCAATGCAATGGCGCAGTTCTCTGACCGGAATGCGCTCCCGGGGGCCGAAGTGGATGGCCCGCGCGCCTTCATAGGTGAGCGTCTCCGGATAGAGCTCACGGAACTGGCCGACCAGTCCGCTCTGGCAATGGAAGTAGATGGCGTAACCACCGCCATCGCCCTTCAGCCGGTCGATGCGCACGGTGGTGCCACTGCCGGTCTCCGCGGTGAGATAGCTGGGTTGGCCCCATCTCAGCGTCTCCGCGAGCGCGCCGACGCCCTCGGTCACGGCCGCGACCTCGAAGATCGTCTCGCGCAGCGCCATCAACCGTTCGCGTGTCCCGGGGGCATAGGAGCCGAACACAGCCGCCACCTTCGGATCGGCAAAGCGCTTCATGCCTGAAGCCTAGCACGAAGCAGGGCTGGCGAGCTGACCTCCTGCGTGAAATGCTCCTGGCAACAAGAAGAACCGGAGGAGCGTCCATGCGTCGTCGTGCGTTCACCGTATCGGCCCTGGCCTCGGTTGCGGCCCCCGCGCTCGCGCAGCCGCAATGGCCCAGCAAGCCGCTTCGTCTCGTCATCCCCTATCCGCCGGGCGGACCATCGGACGTGTCGAGCCGCATCGTCATGGAGCGTGCCGCGCAGCTCCTCGGCCAGGGCGTTCTGTTCGACAACAAGGCCGGCGCCTCGGGCATGATCGGCGCGGAGTTCGTGAAGAACCAACCGGTCGACCATCACACGTTCCTGACGACGACGACCGCGATGGTCTGCATCACGCGCCATCTGCAGGCGATCCCGTTCGATCCGGAGCGCGATATCGTTCCCGTGTCGCGCATGACGACCTCGTGGGGCGCCTTCGCCGTGCACCCGTCGGTGCCGGCCAACACGGTCGCGGAGTTCGTGGCCTACGCAAAGGCCAATCCCGGCAAGCTGAACTACGGCTCGGCCGGCCTCGCCACCATCACCCACCTGTTCGGCGAGATGCTCTGCCTCGAGGCCGGCATCAGGATGACCCACGTCCCCTATCGCGGCAGTGCGCCCGCGACCAACGCACTGCTGGCGGGCGAGATCCAGGCGCAGTTCGACCAGACGACCCTGCCGCACATCAAGGCCGGAAAGCTGCGTGCGCTCGCGATCCTGGCGGAGGTGCGCCATCCCGATTTCCTCGACCTGCCGACGCTGCAGGAGACCGGCTACGGCAAGGAGAGCGGCGATTCCTGGTTCGGCATCCTCGCGCCCGCCGGCACTTCGCCCGAGGCGATCGCGCGCCTCGACAGGGCCATCGCCGACGCCCTCCGCGCGCCTGACATCGTGCAAAAGGTCCACAACGGCGGCATGCGCGTGACCTATCTCGACCCGGCGGACTTCAAGGCGCGCATCGGCGTCGAGAGCGGCATGTTCGGCAGCATCATCAAGAAAGGCGGCATCAAGCTGCCGTGAGAGGAATCAGCGCTTGCGGGCGTCTGCCGACCAGACGCCTGGCCAGAAGAGCGACAGCAGCAGCACCGCGAGGAGGCCGCCCCCGGCCATCACGAAGGCGAAGCGGTAGCCCGCGAGGAAGCCCGCCATGTTCATGAACCCTTGCGCGCCGTGGGCCTGCAGGGCCGTCAGGACCGAGGCGCCGGCCACGATGCCGATGGTGCGGGTCAGCAAGGACAGGCTGCCCGCGACGCCGCGATCGCGCGGCGGCAGGGTCGCCGTCACGATGTCGGTATAGGCGACGGTGAGAAGGCCCTGCCCCACGCCTTCCAGCACCAGCAGCGCGGCCACCACGAGCACGGGCGTGTTGATCTCCGTGAAGCCCAGCGGCAGCAGGCCGAGGCCGACGCAGGCGACGCCGGCGAATACCGTCGGGCGCTGGCCGATGCGGCGCACCAGGAAGGCCGAGAGCGGCGCGCCGGTCAGGCTGCCGCCGAACGCCATCGCCAGCACGATGCCGACGCCCAGCGGCGACAGCTTCAGCACGTTCACCAGGTAATAGGGCGTGAGCAGCAGGATCGCGAAGCCCGCGAGGTTGGCCAGCGCGTTCAGCACGTTGGGGATCGTGAAGCGCGGATCGGCGAAGAGCGCCGGCCGGATGATCGGCTCGGACACGCTGTTGGCCCGGCGCACGTAGGCGACCAGCAAGCCGATGGCCACGACGGCCATTCCCAGCGCCCAAAGGCCCGCGATCTCCTTGCGCTGGGAGAAGACCAGCGAGAGCAGCAGCGTGCTCATGCAGGCCGCCAGCAGCACCGCGCCCAGCGCATCGAACGGCCGCGAATCGGGCTTCGGCGACGGGAGCAGGCCCGACAGCGCCAGCGTCATCAGCGCGATCGGTACGCGCACCCAGTAGACGGCGGGCCAGCCCCACAGTTCGACCAGCACGCCGCCGAGAAAGGGGCCAACCGCGGCGGCGATCGCCATCGTACTGGCGAAGCCCGCCAAAGCCTTGGTGCGATCGCTTTCGGGGAACAGCGAGGTGGCCAGCGCCGGCGTGCAGGACAGCGCCAGGGCCGTGCCGATCCCCTGCGCGCCGCGCGCCCACAGGAACAGCGGCCAGTCCGGCGCCGCGGCACACGCCGCGCAGCCAATGGCCGAGATTGCGAGACCGATGCGGAAGATCAGCCGGTGCCCGAACAGGTCGCCCAGCTTGCCGCACACCAGCATCAGCGAGCCGTAGACCAGCACGTAGCAGATCACCAGCCACTGCACGTCGCCCAGCGCGAGCCTGAAGTGCGCGGTGATCGCCGGCAGTGCCACGTTGACCGCAATGTCGAGTGGCGCCAGCGACGCGCCCAGCCCGACGATGGCGAGGCCGAAGGCCGGACGGATCGTCATGAGAGGAACGGTGCTCTCTCCCCGATTCCGTCGTCCTGAGCGGAGCCGCCCAGAGGGCGGCGCAGTCGAAGGACCTCTTTTCCGACGCACGTTGTGTCGAAACCAAAAGAGGTCCCTCGACTACGCGCCGTTGGCGCTTCGCTCAGGACGACGGATGGAGATTTCAAGGGTCGGTGTCGATCACAGGTGCTTCTTCAGGAATTCGAGCATCCTCTCCCATGCCGCGTTGGCCGACTTCACATCGTAGGCCTCGCTGCGTTCGCTGAAGAAAGCGTGCGCGGCGTCGTAGCGGAAGATCTCCGGCGAGTGCCCGGCACCCTTCATCGCCTTCTCGAGCGCGTCTACGGCGGCCGGGGTGCACCAGTCGTCCTTGTTGGCGAAGTGGCCCTGCAGCGGCACCTTGATCTTCGCCGGGTCGGCCAACTGTCCCGGCGGGATGCCGTAGAAGGGCACGCCGCAGGAGATGCCTTCGATACGGGCGCAAGCCGCGATGGTGAGCGCGCCGCCCATGCAGAAGCCCATCACGCCGACCTTGCCGCCCATACTCGCGAGATGCTTCACCGCCCCGGCGATGTCCTGGTCGGAGGCGCCGACGAAGTCGAGGCCGCTCATCATGTGGTTGGCCTCGTCCGGCTTCTGCGTCACACGGCCCTTGTAGAGGTCCGGCGCCAGCGCATTGAAGCCCTGCCGCGCGAAGCGGTCCGCGACGCCGCAGATCTGGTCGTTGAGGCCCCACCATTCCTGGATCACGACGATGCCCGGCTTGCCCTTGCCCGCCTCGGCCAGATAGCCCTTGCAGGTCGATCCGTCGGGACGCTTGAAGTCGATCAGACTGCCCATGTGATTGTTCTCCTTGTATCAGCCGTCGCCAAAAGATGCTTCGCTACGCTCAGCATGACACGGAAACAGTGTCATCCTGAGCGCAGCGAAGGATCCTTCCGTCTCATAAAAGCTTCCGCAGCTCCGTCTTCAGGATCTTCCCGTAGTTGTTCTTGGGCAGCGCCTCGATGAACCTGTAGTCCTTGGGGCGCTTGAAGCGGGCGATGTTGTCGAGGCAGAGCTTGTCGAGCTCCGCCGGCGACAGGGGCTGCCCGCCGCGCGCCACGACGAAGGCCACGACCTCCTCGCCCCATTCCGGATGCGGCCGGCCGACCACCGAACATTCGGCGACACCGGTATGGAGGTTCAGCACGTCCTCGATCTCGCGCGGATAGATGTTGGAACCGCCCGAGATGATCATGTCCTTGGAGCGGTCCTTGAGGGTCAGCAGCCCCTCCTCGTCGAAGGCGCCGACATCGCCGGTCCACAGCCAGCCGTCGCGCAGCGAGCGCGCCGTGGCCTCAGGGTTGTTCCAGTAGCCGGCCATCACGGGATCGCCCTTGCAGATGATTTCGCCGACCTCCCCGACCGGAAGCTGCCGCCCCTCCTCGTCCACGACACGGACTTCCATGCACGAATCGGCGCGCCCGGCCGACGCGAGACGCTGCTCCCAGCGCGGATGGCTACGGTCCCCGTGATACTCGCGGCTGAGATGGGTGATGGTCATCGGGCTCTCGCCCTGGCCGTAGAGCTGCATCAGCTTGTTGCCCAGCAGGTCGAGCGCCCGCTTGAGGTCCGACACGTACATCGGCGCGCCGCCATAGGTGATGAGCCGCAACGCCTCGGGCTTCAGCTCGGAGACGCTGCCATGCTCGATCAGCCGCTTCACCATCGTGGGCGCCAGGAAGATCGAGCATTCGGGCCAGCGGTTCATCAGCTCCACCGTCTCGGGCACCTCGTACTTGCCGCTCTCGGGAAACACCTGCACCGAGCCGCGCGCCAGCATGGCGAAGTTCCACAGGCCCGAGCCATGGCTGATCGGGGCGGCATGCACGATCGACCCGCCGGGCGGCGGCCGGTCGACGTCGGCAAAGTAGTTGAGCGTCATCGCCAGCAGATTGCGGTGCGTGAGCGTGGCGCCCTTCGGACGACCCGTCGTGCCCGAAGTGTAGAACAGCCACGCCGGATCGGTCGGCTCGGCGTCGGCGATCGGGCTCGGATCGCCCACCGCCATGAAGGTGTAGGAGCGCGTGGTGACGTCGACGATCTCCTTCAGTTCGGGCGCCTCCTTCGCAGCCTCGGCGATCGTGTCGGCAAGGTCGGGCGTCACGAAGCACAGCTTCGCCCCGGAATTCTCCAGGATGAACGCGAATTCCTTCGCATGCAGCTTGGCATTCATCGGTACGGCGCACAGCCCCGCGTGCCAGATCGCGTACATGACCTCGATCGATTCCACGCAGTTGGCCATCGCGAAGGCCACGCGGTCGCCGCGCAACAGTCCGAACCGGCCCACCAGATGCGTGCTCATCACCGAAACCTTGCGCCACAGGTCGCGGTAATTGAGGTGCGGTGTCGTCCCGCGCGCCAGCGCGGGCAGGTCGCGGAACTCCTGCGCGGAGCCCAGCAGCAGATGGGCGATGTTCATTTGGTTTGTTTCCTCGGCTGCCGACTATTGCAGGCACGGCATCGACCTTGCAATGTGCCGCCCATGCAGGATTTCGATTTCGCCATCGTCGGCGCCGGCATTGCCGGGGTCTCCGTCGCCTATCACCTCGCGCCCCATGCGAAAGTGATCATCCTCGAGCGTGAGAACGTGCCGGCCTACCACACGACGGGCCGCTCCGCCGCGCTGCACTCGGAGACCTACGGCAGTGCCCAGATCCGCGCCATCACGGTCGCGTCGGGCCGTTTCTATCGCAATCCGCCACAGGGATTCGCGGACCACGCCTTGCTGACGCCGCGCGGCGCGCTGATCGCGGGCCATGCCGGACAGGAGGCCGCCGTGAAGGCCGCCGCCGCCGACTATGCCCGGCTCGTCCCGTCGGTGCGCTGGCTGGAGCCGGCCGAGGTGCTGCGACGCCTCCCCATCCTGAAGCCCGAGGCGGCGGGCGGCGGCGCGGTGTTCGAGCCCGAGGCCGACGACATGGACGTGGCCTCGATCCACGGCGGCTTCCTCAAGGGCGCGCGCGCCGCCGGGGCCGTGCTGCGGCTCGACGCCGAGGTCCTGGGTCTCGAGCGCCTCGACGGGATGTGGAACATCACCTTGCGCGGCGACGGCGACGCCATCCGCGCGGCCAACGTCATCGACGCAGCGGGCGCCTGGGCCGACGTGCTGGGCGGCCTGGCCGGTTGCGTCCCGATCGGCCTGGTGCCGAAGCGGCGCACCGCCTTCACCTTCGACGCCCCGCAGGGACTCGATCTCGGGCCGCTGCCGATGATGATCGACTTCGACGAGAGCTTCTACTTCAAGCCCGAGGTCGGCCAGTTCCTGGGGTCGCTGGCCGACGAGACGCCCTCGCCGCCCTGCGACGCCCAGCCCGAGGAGATCGACGTCGCCACCGCCGTCGAGCGCATCGAGACCGCGAGCACGCTGCAGATCCGCCGCATCAAGAACAAGTGGGCGGGCCTGCGCTCCTTCGTGCACGACAAGAACCTGGTCGCGGGCTACGACCCGAAGATCGAGGGCTTCTTCTGGCTGGCCGGCCAGGGCGGCTACGGCATCCAGACCGGCTACGCCGCCGGCCAACTCGCCGCTGCGCTGGCACTGGGCAAGCCTCTCCCCGCCGAAGTCGCCGACCTCGGCGTCACGGTAGCCTCGCTGTCGCCGGCCCGCTTCACCGTGCCCGACGACGCCTGAACGGGATGACACGGGAATCGACCCTGACTATGGTCGCCCCCGTGTGCCCCCGTGGCGGAATTGGTAGACGCCAGCGACTTAAAATCGCTTGATCCGAAAGGATCGTGCCGGTTCGAGTCCGGCCGGGGGCACCAAAGCCGCGTCCTACGAATTTGCCTTCGAGCCGTCCCGCAAGCCTGCCAGACGAGCGGCATCGCGGCTCGAGGCGAAGGCTGCGATCCGGATCGATTCGGTCATGATCGCCGCCTTCTTCTTCCCGTTCGAGTAGAAGGCGTTCTTCAGATAGGTGAGCTGATCGTCCAGCTGTTTGCCCTTGACCGGGTCGCCCGCCGCAACGGTCGCAATGACGATCTTCGTGCGCTACTCGGCGCCGTTGCGAAGTTGCGCTCCACCAAGCAGAATAACGCGTCAGCCGCGAGGGTCATCCCGCCGCAATCCGACAACCCGTCCGGGCAGCTGGCCAATGCCCGCTCCTCAATCGGGCTCTACGGCCGCTTCGCGGACGGTGACGACCCAAACTATGACGAGACCACCGACGGGAGCCAGACGCCTTTGACCGATGCGGAAGTCCTCGCGCGCTTCACCCGCAAACCGCCCTTCGCTCAATGGCATTCAGGCTGGCCTGAGCATGATCGCGCGGCTTTCGTCCGCCTCGCCCGCATGCTGCACGACGCCGGGCTAGATTGGTATCACGTCAACATGGACCGGCAGATACGGTGCGGCCGTAAAAAGGCCGGTGCGATCGACGCGACTGAAGTCTTCGTGACCATCTCGAACGTTGAGCCACGCTGCTGGGTCCGCAAGCCGGAAGATCGTCAGTCACTCGGGCTGCCCGACGACTATGTGCCCATCGCGAACCTCATCGCGGCCGTTGAAGCTGCGCCGAAGACGCTGGCGCGTTTCTATGGAGGTACCGCATATTGGCCTGACCAAGTGGCGCCTGATCCGGCCGAAGCGGCTGCTCATGCCAGTGCGGATAGGCAGACCCTGAGCATGCCGACGAACCTGATACTTTTCGGCCCACCTGGCACCGGGAAAACCTACGCCACGGCCGCCGAGGCGGTACGGCTTTGCGACGGGCTCGCCTCTGACGATCCGCTGCTCCGCGAACGGAACCGACGCAAGGACTTGCGCCGCCGGTATGATCAGCTCGTCGAAGCGGGCCAGATCCGCATGGTCACCTTTCACCAGAACTACTCCTATGAGGAGTTCGTCGAGGGGTTGCGCCCCGTCACCGACACCGCGTCAGAAGGTCACGAGAGCCCGTCGGTCACCGGGTTCCGACTGGAGCCGAAGCGCGGCATTTTCCGCGAAATCTCTGCGGTCGCCGAAAACGCTCGCAAGCATACGGGCCACTTCGGCGGGGTCGATCTGACCGGCCGCAAGCTTTTCAAGATGTCGCTAGGCCGCGCCGGCGTCGAGGATCATATCTTCGACGCGGCGATCGAAGGCGGATACGCCGTGCTAGGCTGGGGCGGCGAAGTCGACTGGTCTAACCAGCGTTACGAACAATGGTCCGCGGTCCTCGGCCGGTGGCAGCAAGAGAAGCCCGACGCGTCGGGCAGCGACCCCAATGTAGTCCAGCTCTGGTCCTTCCGTAGCGCCATGAAGCAGGGCGATCTGATCATCGTTTCGGCGGGCAACTCGCACTTCCGAGCGATAGGCGAGGTGACCGGCGAATACCGCTTCGAGCCGACCGACACGCGCAACTACAACCACCGTCGCCCGGTGCGCTGGCTGCTGGTGCCGGACGAGCCGCTCCCCACCGAGATGATCTACAACAAGCGCTTCATGATGCAGTCGTGTTACCAGCTCAAGGAAGCGCTCGTGAACAGGGACGCGCTGGTGCGACTCCTGCCTAGCGGCAAGGCGGGCGGCAGCGGAGTTCCAGACCAGTTCGTTCTCATCATCGATGAGATCAACCGCGCCAACATCTCTAAGGTCTTCGGCGAGCTGATCACGCTGATCGAGCCAGACAAAAGGCTGGGCGCGGGCTCGGAAGCGCTCTCCGTCAAGCTCCCCTATTCCGGTGAGACTTTCGGGGTCCCCGCCAACCTCCACATCTTGGGAACGATGAACACGGCCGATCGCTCAATCGCCCTACTAGACACAGCGCTGCGGCGGCGATTCGTGTTCCGTGAGCTCGCGCCTGATCCGATGCTCCTTCCCGCTCAGGTGGATGGAGTGCCGCTGCGGCTGGTGCTGCAGACGATCAACGATAGGATCGAATATCTGATCGACCGCGAGCACCGCGTCGGCCATGCCTTCTTCCTAGGTGATGGGGGCAGCAGCCGGGCCGCGATCGACGCAACCATGCGCGACAAGGTCATTCCCCTGCTCCAGGAATATTTCTTCGAGGATTGGAGCCGGGTGGCGGCCGTGCTTGGCGACCTGCACAGCCGTACCGGCGCCTTCCTCCATCGGCGGGAGCTGAGCGACCCGACTAGCCAAGATGGGGAGAAGCGTGAGAGCTGGAGCGTACGGCTAGATGAGAGTGGACAACCTGCCTTCGCACCCGACGCCTACGACCGGCTGGTCGGCAAGACGCCGCCAGCTGCGCCTACCGAGCTGGCCGAAGAACAGCTGGACGGCGCGGCGGAGTGACTCATCTTACGGTCCACGAATGGGGCCGCGTCGACGTCGGGAATGGCGACTTCACCCGACATCAGGCCGACGCTTTGCTCCGCGCCGCGCGTGCGCATGCACTTGGCGGCATGGATGGCACGAAAATCCTATGTGACCACCACCGTTATCTTCGCGCCCGGCAGATGGTCGGTGTGATCGCGGCTGACGGCTGCAGCCTCGAGATCTTGCCCAAGGTGGATCCATCTGGCGCGGCCGAGAATACCGGGACGGTGCGCGCCCGTTTGGTCCACATGCTCGACGTGGCGCTCGGACTTGGCCTCTCGACCGGCGAGGCGACGACAATGGCCCATCGGGCCGACTCGCTGCTCGAAATTTTTATCACTTTGTTCGCCGATCGCCTACTGTCGGAGGCGAGGCGTGGCCTGCCGCGCCTTTATCAGGCCCACGAGGATGATCTGCGGGCGTTGCGTGGTCGGCTGAACGTAGTACGTCAGTTCACTATTTGCGCCATTCGCCCCGATCGGCTGGCGTGCAACTTCGACGCGCTCGATGCGGACGTTCCCCTGCTGCAGATCATGAAGGCATGCGTCCTGCTGATCACAGGCCACACTCGGTCAGCAGATGCGCAGCGCAAGCTCGCTGAGCTGCGCTTTCTGCTGGCCGACGTACGAGACGTAGCTCCTGGCGCGCTGCCGTGGCGGCAGGTGCGGATTGATCGGTCAAGCCGGCGCTGGCGCCTACTGCTGGACCTCGCCCAGTTGTTGCTCCGGGGGCGCTGGCAGCAGACCCATGCCGAGGCGCAGGCGCCGAAGGGCGTAACTCTGTTGTTCCCGATGAATGACCTGTTCGAGCGCTACATCGCTGTGGAGCTCCGACGGTCGCTCGCTGGCACCGGGCTCGACGTAGTGACTCAGGGCGGCTTTGCGTACTGCCTCGGGCCCTGGATTGAAGGCAAGAAAGTAATTGGCGATAGCCACCCGACCCGACCCGACATCATTGTCAAGAACGGCGACCGCGTCGTCGCTGTGCTCGACACCAAATGGAAGCATCTAGCAAAAGGTGTCTCCCACGCCGACCTGTATCAGATGATGGCTTATTCCCGTCTATACGAGTGCCACCATTTGACTCTTCTTTACCCCTCCGCCCCGGGAGAAGGCGCTACCGTTCTAAGCGCCCGAGGTATCCCGCCGGGCCCAGATCGACTGCAGATCGCCACCATATCGCTAGAGCAATCGGTGGATGCTAGGGCGAATCTACGTCGCTTGGTGGCAAACGGAACACGCTGGACTGTTGGAACGAACGGGTAGACGCACTTCGGGCCGGATCGAGCCTACGTAGCTGATCGTAGTACGCTTTCGTGTGTACGCTTGTCGCCGTCGAGGGCAACTCTACCTCATTCGGGACCGCTTATAATCGCTCGATCCGAAAGGATCGTGCCGGTTCGAGTCCGGCCGGGGCACCAAAGCCGCGTCCTACGAATTTGCCTTCGAGCTTTCCCGCAGGCCTGCCAGACGAGCGGCATCGCGGCTTGAGGCGAAGGCTGCGATCCGGATCGATTCGGTCATGATCGCCGCCTTCTTCTTCC
>OFDC01001239.1_pt1 | contig 14078 bp, 13 predicted proteins | sample 1520941 | NCBI WGS metagenome assembly OFDC01 (sample SAMEA94258168, study PRJEB24077) | hot springs metagenome | biome: Aquatic biome; feature: Water | place: India | collected 2012-12-06 | depth 5 m | reverse complement strand
CTGGCTCTCCACCGCCGCCATGTGGGCCGTCGCGCTGCTATTCCTGTTCGGCTGAGGTTCCGCTGATGCACTGGTTCGTTGCCTCTGCCCGTCAAACTCAGCTCGCGCGCCTGTTTATCGCCGTGGCCGCACTCACTGTCTTTGATCATGATGGAATCAAGGCGAACACGCCGCCACCTATCCCGCCGACGGCAGAGCAGATCGAAGCAGTAGGAACTCTGATTGCTAAACTTGCGCCGTGGGATGCTGATCCGAACCCGGAGATGCGCGCCGCCGTGGCGAGTTGGCTCCGCGAACAGCACGGTGATGCCACGCCCAACCAACGCGAGGTTTTCCTGCTGAAGGTGGCGGACCGATACCGCAAGGCAGTGCGCGCGCCTGACGATGCGACGCTTCAGGAACTCACCGCGCCTTACCGATACATTGATGAACGCTCGGTTCGGAGTCTGACAGCGTTTCTTGATACACCGGACGGCTATAGTTTCAGAAGCCGGTTCGAAGATCTGGCTGTGAGACACGAAGGAGCGGCACGGCAGGTTCTGCCGCAACTGCCCGAGATCTTTGCTGAAGCTGTCGAGAGTTCCGCACGTCTTGAAGCGGCAAACAGAAAGAAGCGCTGACGTTCAGCCTGAGCTTTCCTTCTGCCCATTGTGATCGCTGCGCCCGAAGTCGGGCCGCGCATCGTCCTGGCCCATTTCGATGATGCCGCGGCGGATTGCGCGAGTGCGGGTGAAGTGCTCGAACAGCACGCCGCCATCACCCTTGCGGATTGCCTTCTGCAACTCGGTCAGGTCCTCGGTGAAGCGCTGCAGCATTTCCAGCACCGCGTCCTTGTTCGAAAGGAACACGTCGCGCCACATCGTCGGGTCCGATGCGGCGATGCGGGTGAAGTCGCGGAAGCCACCGGCAGAATACTTGATCACCTCGCTCTGCGTCACCTGTTCGAGGTCCGATGCGGTGCCGACGATGGTGTAGGCGATCAGGTGGGGGAGGTGGCTGGTCACGGCCAGCACCTTGTCGTGGTGCGCGGCGTCCATCGTCTCGACCCGCGCGCCCAGCGCCTCCCAGAACGCCACCAGCCGCGCCGAGAGCACCGGGTCTGCGTCCGCAGGCGGCGTGACGATGCACCAGCGGTTGCGGAACAGCGTGGCGAAGCCTGCGTCCGGTCCGCTGCGCTCGGTCCCCGCCACCGGGTGCGCCGGGATCACGTGATGCCCCGGCAGCGCCTCGGCCAGAGCCGCCGCGACCGTCTCCTTCGATGAACCGACATCGCTGACCAGCGCATCCTGGGACAGGCCCGGCGCAATCGCCCGCGCCGCCGCACCCATCGCGCCCACCGGCACGCAGAAGATCACCAGATCGGACCCTTGCGCCGCCGTCTCCGCGCTCTGCGCAATCCGGTGTGCCAGCCCCAGTTCCGCCGCCTGCGCGCGCACGCCCGCATCGGCGTCCCAGCCGACCACCGTCGTGCCCGGCAAGAACGCCTGCACCGCATGGCCGATCGACCCGCCGAGCAGACCCAGCCCGACGATCGTGACCTGCCGGAACGGCGCGTCGCTCACTTCGCGGCCTCGCACATCGCGCGGATCGCTTCGGCGATCTCGTCCATCTGCGCGCGCGTGCCGATGGTGATGCGCAGGGCCTGGGGCAGGCCCTGGCCCGGCAACCAGCGCGTGATGTAGCCGTGGTCCATTAGGCCGAGATAGACATCCTCGGCGCTCACCTTGCCCTCGAACAGGATCAGCACGAAGTTCGCCTTGCTCGGCAACGGCCGCACGCCGTGGTTGCCCAGCGCTTCGAGCTTTCCGACAAAGCGCGCGCGCTCCGCCGTGTTGTGCTCGCGCGAGGCGATGACGAAAGCCTGGTCCTGCACCGCCGCGAGGCCCGCCGCCTGCGCGGTGTTCGATAGGTTGAATGGCCCGCGAATGCGGTTGAGCATGTCGACGATATCGGCGTGCCCGGTGCCCCAGCCGATACGCTCGCCGGCAAGGCCGTAGATCTTCGAGAAGGTCCGCGTCACCAGTACGTTCTGCGTGCGCGCGGCAAGTTCCAGCGCCCCATCGTCGTCGGCCGGATCGAGATACTCGGCATAGGCTCCGTCCAGCACGAGCAGCACATCGCTGCGCAGCCCTGCATGGAGCCGCTCGATCTCGCCCCGCGGCAGCCAGCTTCCCGTGGGGTTGTTGGGATTGGCAAGGAACACCACCCGCGTCCGCTCGGTCACGCAGGCCAGCAGCGCATCGACGTCCGTGCCGTAATCGGCATCCGGCGCCACCACCGGCACCGCGCCACAGCGCCTTGCGGCAATGTCGTAGACCGAAAAGCCATAGCGCACGTAAAGCACTTCATCGCCCGGCCCGGCATAGGCCTGCGCGGCGAGGTTGAGCAGCTCGTCGGACCCGGTGCCCATCACGATCCGCGCAGGATCGATGCCATGCACTGCGCCGATGGCGGCGCGCAGGTCCTTGCTGTCGGGATCTGGGTAGGCCGCGGGATGGGCCGCCATGCCGCGCGCTTCCAGTGCCGCCGCGCTGGTGCCCAGCGGATTCTCGTTGGCGGAAAGCTTGGTCAGCTTCTGCCCGTCCTTGCCGGTCGACTTGCCGGGGACATAGGCGTGAATGCCGAGGATCCAGTCTTTGGGCCGAGGAGCGGGCGGAGTCGGTGCGTTTGCCATAACGCCCCGCGCCTTAGGGTCTGCCGGGGTTCCGGGCAAGCGAACCGCCGGTTGCGGACAAAAAAAGGGCCGGAAGCGGGCTAGCGCTTCCGGCCTTAGTCTGTTCGCAGGAGGAACAAGGTTTGGCGGGGGAGGGGGGATGAGAGGGAGAGGATCTGGTTCCCCCCAACCCCGCCAATTCGGGAATTCAGGTAATCAGTAGTTGTAAGCGCGCTCGCCGTGCTCACCGAGGTCGAGGCCTTCGCGTTCGACTTCTTCGGTGACCCGCAGACCGGTCACGGCCTTCGAGACGTACATCGCGATCACGGTGGCAACCGAAGCCCAGCCGATCGTCGTGACGACAGCCATGATCTGCACGACCAGCTTGGCGCCCATGTCGTAGTCTTCTGCACCCGGACCGCCGAGCGACGGAGCGTAGACAACCGCGGTGCCGATGGCGCCGATGATGCCGCCCACGCCGTGGATGCCGAAGGCGTCCAGCGCGTCGTCATAGCCGAGCTTCGGCTTGACCACGGTGACCATGTAGAAGCAGACGATTGAGGCAACGGCGCCCAGGACGATCGCGCCGAACGGACCCGAGTTGCCAGCGGCCGGAGTGACGGCGACGAGGCCGGCGATGATGCCCGAGCAGAAGCCCAGAGCCGAACCCTTGTGGCCGGCGGCACGCTCGGCGAGCATCCAGAACAGGCCGGCAGAGGCGGTGGCGACGAAGGTGTTGATCATCGCAAGCGCAGCCGAACCGTTGGCTTCGAGTGCTGAACCCGCGTTGAAGCCGAACCAGCCCACCCACAGCAGGCCCGTGCCGATGCTGGTCATCGTCAGCGAGTGCGGAGCCATGATTTCCTTCTGGAAACCGATGCGCTTGCCCAGGATAAGGCAGGCTACCAGAGCCGAGACACCGGCGTTGATGTGCACGACCGTACCACCGGCGAAGTCCAGAGCGCCCATGTCGAAGAACAGGCCGCCAGCCGCCCACACCATGTGTGCGATCGGGAAGTAGGACAGCGTCAGCCACACGGCGGCGAACACCATGATGGCCGAGAACTTCATGCGCTCGACCACCGAGCCCAGCACCAGCGCCACGGTGATCGCGGCAAAGGTCATCTGGAAGCAGATGAACACGTATTCCGGAATTTCCACGCCGGCCGTGAAAGTCGCGGCCTGGCTCGAGGCATCGACGCCCGAGAGGAAGAACTTGCCCCAGCTGATGAAGGCATTGCCTTCAGGGCCGAAAGCGAGGCCATAGCCGAACATCACCCACATCAGCATCGCGAGACACGCGACGGCGCCGATCTGGGTCATCGTCGCGATCATGTTCTTGGTGCGGGTCAGGCCGCCGTAGAACAGCGCGAGGCCGGGAAGGATCATCATCAGGACAAGGATGGTCGAGACCATCATCCAGGCGGTATCGCCCTTGTCCACGGTGGCGGCAGGGGCCGCCTCCTGTGCGAAAGCGGCAGTGGCAGCGAAGAGCGAAGCGCCCGTTCCCGCCAAGCCACCGATCATCTTGCGGATCATGTTGGTTCCCCTAAGGTCGGAAATGGAAGGCGCGCTCAAAGCGCGGTATCCCCGGTTTCACCGGTGCGAATGCGCGTCGCCGAAGCGAGGTCGAGGACGAAGATCTTGCCGTCGCCGATGGCTTCGGTGCTGGCAGCCTGCTGGATCGTTTCCACGATCTGCGGCGCAAGATCGTCGCTTGCAGCAACCTCGATCTTCACCTTCGGCAGCATGTTGGTCGAGTATTCGGCGCCACGGTAGATTTCGGTCTGGCCCTTCTGCCGACCAAAGCCCTTCACCTCCGACACCGTCATCCCAGCAACGCCCAGCCCGGACAGTGCTTCACGCACTTCGTCGAGCTTGAACGGCTTGATGATGGCGATGATGAATTTCATTCATGCCCCCTTCTGTTGCCCACTCGCCGGGCGACCTGCCGGCGAAAGGAATTAAGCAAGGGGCGTGCCAAATCCGGATTTTTACGGATTCAAGCTTTTACGGGAACGAAAATGGCCGCACAGCGGTTGTGCCCGCCCGAATCTTGTGCAGCCAGAGCGCATTGCCTAATTTTTGGGCAATGCTTCCTGCTCAGATTCAAGGCAGGACGAGATCGGCCCAGACCGGCAGGTGGTCCGATCCCACCGCGGCAAGCGGACTGTGGTGCACGCCCAGGCCCTCTACCCGAAGCCCATCGCTCACCACGATACGGTCAAGCTGGGCCACGGGCCGGCGCGAAGGAAAGCTCCGTCCCGGCGCCAGGACTTTCAGTGGCGCGGCGAACGCTCCCAGCGCACCGCCCGAGGGGGACCATTCGTTGAGATCGCCCATCATCACCACGTGGCCGGGTTCGGCGTGCCCGGCAACATGCCCGCACACCGTTTCCACCTGCTGGCGGCGGCGCAGGCCGGACAGGTCGAGATGCATGCCGACCACGCGCACCAGCGCGCCGCCCACGCGCAAGGTGGTGCAGACGGCGCCGCGCGGCTCGATCGTCGGCAGCGGGACCGCACAGGTCTCCAGCACCTCGATGTCGCGCCGTACCAGCAGGGCATTGCCGTGCCAGCCCATGCTCGCTCCCGTCCGCGCGCGATCGTAGTGCCCCGGCTCCACCGCGCGCCACGGGCTGTGGTCGTCAAGCGTGGCTCGGGGAATCACCGCCTCGCGCAGGCCAAAGCGGCGGTCCGCTTCCTGCAGGGCAATCACGTCGGCATCGATCTCGCGCAGGATCGTCATGATCCGGTCGGGATCACGCTGGCGATCAAGCCCCACGCCCTTGTGGATGTTGTAGCTGGCAACCTTGAGTTTCAATGCAGACTCAGGCCCCGATGTAGCGATCGGGGGGCGTGACTGGCAGCCCGTCGATGCTGCGCGTCCGGTTGGCCATCTTGGCTTCCCACTCGGCGGGGTCCGACTGCGCGTGGTACTTCATCAGCGTCTGGCGTTCCTGCTCCACGGTCATCAGCGGCACGCCCCAGCCACAGCTCGTCTGCACGCTGTCCACTGCAATGTCGAAGATCTGACGGGTGCCGGGAAGAACCGTGAAATGCGCCGCCAGTTCCTGCCAAACAGGATCGGCCGGGAGCACCGGGCGTCCGTGCCCATACAGCCGCAGGATCAGCGCGGGGTTCTGGAAATTCGTCATCATCACGGTGATGCGACCATCGGCGACCAGATGGGCGTGGGTTTCATTGCCCGACCCGGCAAGGTCGAGATAGGCCACCCGGTTCGGCCCGAGCACCCGAAAGCAGTCATACCCCTTGGGCGAAAGGTTTATCCGTCCTTCCGCTGCCGCCGTGGCCACGAAGAAAACCGACTGCTGCCCGATCATCGCTTGGTGTTCTGGCAGGATGCAGTCGGTGAACTTTGCCATCAGAGAAAGTCCTTCAGCGTCGCGATGAACTTGTCGAACTGGTCATGGTGCAGCCAGTGCCCGGCGTTCTCGAACTCGATCACCTCGGCATTGCGGAACGGCGCGATCATGCCGTTCTCGATAGGATTGCCAGCCCACGAATCCGCGCCGTTCAGCAGCAGCGTCGGGCAGGTGATCGCGCTCCACAGCTCGTTGCGCTGCTCCGCCGTGATATCATAGGGCGCGCCGTCGACGTTCAGGTGCGGGTCGAACTTCCAGCTGAAGGTGCCGTCCTCGTTGCGGTTGATGCCGTGGCGGGTCAGGTGCCGTGCCTGCTCGTCGGTCAGGTAGGGGTTTTCGCCCTTCATGCGCGCATAGGCATCTTCAAGCGTCGGATAGCGGCGGGGCAGGCGGCCAGCGGCCTTGCGCTTCTCGCCGATGAATTCGCGCACGCGCCGCGCGAACGGCACGTTCTTCATCATCGCCTCACGCTCGGGCGTCGGGAACAGACCCTCGATCGCCACGATCTTGCGCACGCTTTCCGGAAACAGTCCGGCATAGCGCAGGCTGGTGTTGGCGCCCCACGAATGCGAGACGATCGTCACCGGCGCGAGGTCGAGCTGGTGGATGAGCTGCGCCACGTCATAGACGAGGTCCATCGTCCGATAATTGCCGTCCTCGGTCCACTGGCTGTCGCCGTGGCCGCGGTGATCCATGGCGATGATGTGCCAGTCCTCGCGCAGCGCCTCGGCCGTCCAGTCCCACGAACGGCAATGGTCGCGCCCGCCATGGACCAGCAGCAGCGGCGGCTTGTCCGTGTTGCCCCAGTCCACATAGTGGAGGCGCAGGCGCTGCGAGATGAAGGTGTTCGAACTGGGACCGAGTAACTGCATGCAGGGGTAACTGCGCCGGATGCGGCGCGGTTTCAACCCCGGATGCCGGTTCTGGTTCTACCTTTCCTTGGTGGCAGAGAAGGTCAGCTCCGGATTGCGCTCCTGCTGGTAGCCCACGTCCCATGATGATCGCGCCATGAACACCGGGTCGCCGTCGCGATCCTTGGCAAGGTTCGATGCGTTGAAATCGGCAAAGGACTTGAGCGCCGCGTCACTCCCCTTGAGCCAGCGTGCGGTGTCGAACGGCGATGGCTCGAGCACGGCTTCGACCTTGTATTCGGCCTCGAGTCGCGAAACCAGCACGTCGAGCTGGAGCTGGCCGACCACGCCGACGATCCACTGGCTGCCGATTTCCGGATAGAACACCTGGATCACGCCTTCTTCGGAAAGGTCGTCCAGCGCCTTGCGCAGCTGCTTGGTCTTGGTCGGGTCCTTCAGCACCACGCGGCGCAGGATTTCCGGCGCGAAGTTGGGCAGCCCGGTAAAGCGCAGGTCGTTCTTTTCCGAAAGCGTATCGCCCACCCGCAGCGTGCCGTGGTTGGGAATGCCGATGATATCGCCAGCTTCCGCGGTGTCGGCAATCTCGCGGTCCTGCGCGAAGAACAGGATCGGCGAATGCACGGCAATCGGCTTGCCAAGGCCCGATGGCGTCAGCTTCATGCCGCGCCGAAACGTGCCCGAAACCATGCGCATGAACGCGATGCGGTCACGGTGCTGCGGGTCCATGTTGGCCTGCACCTTGAAGATGAAGCCGGTCACGTCCGGGCGTTCCGGATCGACCGTGCCCTCGCTCGACGATTGCGGGCGCGGTGGCGGAGCATAGCGGGCAATCGCGTCGATCAGCTCGGCCACGCCAAAGTTCTTGAGCGCCGATCCGAAATAGACCGGAGTCAGGTCGCCATGGCGATAGGCTTCCAGATCGAATTCGGGGTAGCCGGCGCGGGCCAGCTCGATTTCCTCGGCGATGTCTCCGGGAATGTCGGTTGCCGGTTCACGCTTGCCGAGGAACTCGCGGCTGTCGCCCTCGGGGCGGGCGATCGTCTCGTCGGCGAAGTTCATCACGCCCTGAAACACGCCCCCCATGCCGATCGGCCAGGACATCGGCACAACGTCCAATGCCAGCGCATCGGCCACTTCATCGAGCGTCTCGAATACCGAACGTCCTTCGCGGTCCACCTTGTTGACGAAGGTGATGATCGGGACCGAGCGCATGCGGCAGACCTCGAACAGCTTGCGCGTCTGCGGCTCGATGCCCTTGGCCGCGTCGATCACCATGATCGCCGAATCGACTGCGGTCAGCGTGCGGTAGGTGTCTTCGGAAAAGTCCTCGTGGCCCGGTGTGTCGAGCAGGTTGAACACCACGCCGTCTTTCTGGAACGTCATCACCGACGACGTCACCGAGATCCCGCGCTGCTGCTCGATCTTCATCCAGTCAGACCGCGCGCGCCGCGCCGCCCCGCGCGCCTTGACCTCGCCTGCAAGATGGATCGCGCCGCCCTGCAGCAGCAGCTTCTCGGTCAGCGTGGTCTTGCCCGCGTCAGGGTGCGAAATGATGGCGAAGGTACGGCGATTGGACATGGGGAGCGCGGTTAGCGCGGGTTTACGGTCACGTCCATGCGGAAGCTGCGCGTCGCGCCGGGATCGAGCAGGACGACGCCGGGCTTTTCGCGGAAATCGCCGGTGAAGCCTGCGGGGTCGGCATGGCCCTGCCACGGCTCGATGCAGATGTAGCGCGCGCCCGGAACCTGCCACACGCCCATCGACGTCGTGTCGGGGAAATGGAGGTCGAGAGTGGTGCCGCCATCGGTTCCGTAGGTGAGCGACTTGCTCTCGAACACGTCCCAGATCAGCGCGTCATTGCGGAAGAGGTCTTCGCTGAGCATTAGCTCGCGAGAGTTGGCCGGACTCGGGCGAGAGTCGGGGGAGAGTTCGCCAGAGTTGGGGGTGAGTTGCCGCAGAGTTGGACTTTCGGCCTTCTCGAAGACAAGCTTATGATCCTGCTTGGGAAAACCGCCCGGAAGCGGCCAGGCAAAGGCCGGATGGAAGCCAAAGCTGAACGGCAGCGCTGCCGCGTTGGGATTGAACACGCTGACCTCGGTGTGCAGCGTCATCGCCTCGATGCGGTAGGCAACTTCCAGCACGAAGCCGAACGGATAGACGCTGCGCGTCTCCGGCGAATCAGTCAGGCGGAAGCGCGCTTCGGCCCCTTCGGCATGGACTGGCGCAAATCTGCTGCGCCGCGCAAAGCCATGTTTCGGCATTGAAAATTCTTGGACCCCGAGCCGGAGCGTATCGCCTGAGAGCGCGCCTACGATCGGGAACAGGAACGGCGCGTGACCCGACCAGAAGGCCGGGTCCGCATCCGTCATGTACTCAGCTCCCGTCGCATCGGTCAGCGACCAAAGCTCTGCGCCCAAAGGATTGATCCGGGCGGTCAGCCCCTCGCTGCCGATGGTGACGAGACCGTCGCTCATCCGCGCAGAACGCCGCCAAGCTTGGTGGCAGCGGCCACCACCTTGTCCGAAATCGCCTTGAGCGTCGCCTCGTCGAACGATTTTTCAGTGGGCTGGAGCGTCACTTCGATGGCCAGACTCTTCTGCCCCTCGGGCACGCCAGCGCCGCGGAAATCGTCAAAAATGCGAGCGGAAACAATCGCCTGCTTGTCTGCACCCTTGACCGCGCGCAGCAGATCGCCTGCCGGGACCGAGGCCGCGACAAGGAACGCGAAGTCGCGCGTCACCGCCTGAAGCGCGGGCGGGGCGAAGTGCGGGCGGGCGAACTGGCCCGGGCCCTTGCGCGGGGGAATGCGGTCAAGGAACAACTCGACCACCGCCACCGGACCATCGAGGTCGAAGGCCTTGGCGGTCGAAGGATGCAGCATCCCGAAGCGCGCCAGCACCTGCTTGGGGCCAAGGCGCAGGGTGGCCGACTGGCCGGGGTGGAACTGCGCGCCCGCCTCGCCCATGACCTGCAGGTTGTCGACCGGAGCGCCAGCCTCGGCCAGTAGTGACAGCGCTTCGGCCTTGGCGTCGAACGCGTCGAACGGCCTGGCTTTGCCAGTCGCCCACCCGCGCGAGAGGGATTCGCCGGCAAGAACAACCGCAAGGCTCAGCTTTTCGTCGCTCGCGCCATTGGCACCACGGAGATAGCGGCGGCCGATTTCGAACAGGCGCACCGAGGTGGCACCGCGATGGAGGTTACGCTGCGCTGCCGAGAGCAGGCCCGGCAGCAGCGAGGGCCGCATGACCTTGAGGTCTTCCGAAATCGGATTGGCCAGCGCCCAGGTTTCCTCGCCATCGGCAAAATGCGCGGCTTCCTTCTCGGGCAGGAACGACCACGTGATCGCCTCATGCAAGCCCCGGGAAGCAGCAGCGCGGCGGACGCGGCGCTCAAGCGTCTGCACCGCAGTCGCGGTGGGCTTGGCGACGCCATCGGCGCGCGGCAGCGGCGTCGATGGCACGGCATCGAGGCCGTGAACGCGGATCACTTCCTCGACGATGTCAGGCGCGCCGTCGACGTCGGGGCGCCAGGTCGGGACGGTCACGGTCCAGTCGTCGGCGACTTCGAAGCCGAGCGCGGTGAGGATGCGCTTCTGCTCGCCATTGGCAACGTCGATGCCGCCGAGGTTGCCAGCGAGAGCCGGATCGTAAGCGACGGCCTTGCGCGCCACCGGAGGCTGGCCTGCACGGACCACTTCGCTGGCCTCGCCGCCACAGATGTCGAGGATCAGCTTGGTCAGCAGGTCAAGCCCGGTATCGAGGAACGCCGGATCGACGCCACGTTCGAACCGCCCGCGCGCGTCGGAGGTGAGCGAGAGGGCCTGCCCGGTGCGGGCGATGGAAGCGGGATCGAAGTACGCGACTTCGAGCAGCACATCCGTCGTCTCGTCCGAGCAGCCCGAATGTTCGCCGCCCATGATCCCGGCGATGTCGTGTACGCCGGCATCGTCGGCGATCACTGTCATCCACGGCTGCAGCGCGTATTCCTTGCCGTTCAGCGCCAGGCAGGTCTCGCCCTCACGCGCCTTGCGGGCGACGACCGCGCCCGAAAGCTTGGCCATGTCATAGGCATGGGCCGGACGACCGTAGCCAAGCATGACGTAGTTGGTGATGTCCACCAGCGCCGAGATCGGACGCTGGCCCGCGCTCTTCAGGCAGTCCTGCAGCCACTTCGGGCTGGGGCCATTCTTCACGCCGCGAACGACACGGCCATAGAAGGCGGGGCAGCCTTCGGGATCGTCGGAGCGCACTTCGATCGGGCAAGGGAAGCTGCCCGCAACGTGCGCCGCCGCGATCGGTTGCAGCACGCCAAGGCCAGCCGCCGCGAGGTCGCGCGCAATGCCGTGGACGCCCATGCAGTCCGGGCGGTTGGGCGTGATCGCCACGTCGAACACCGGGTCCGAGCCGAGGTAATCGGCAAAGGTCGTGCCCAGCGGCGCATCCTCGGGCAGTTCGATGATGCCGTCGTGCTCTTCGCCAAGGCCAAGCTCGCGCGTCGAACACATCATGCCGTTGGATTCGACGCCACGGATGGCCGACTTGCGCAGTTCCATGCCATTGGCCGGAACCACCGCGCCGGGCAGGCCGAGCACGCCGACGAGGCCAGCGCGCGCATTGGGCGCGCCGCAGACGACCTGCAGCGGATTGCCGTCACCCAGATCGACCGAGAGCACCTGCAGCTTGTCGGCCTGCGGGTGCTTCTCCGCCGTCAGCACGCGGGCGACGCGGAAGCTCTTGAGCGCGGCCGAGGCATCCTCGACGCCTTCGATCTCCAGACCCAGCGAGGTCAGCTTTTCGGCGATGGTGCGAGCGTCGGCCTTGGTATCGAGGACCGACTTCAACCACGAGAGCGAGAACTTCACGAACGTACTCCAACACCGCCTGAGAGGGTCGGCACATCGAGCGCGCCGAAGCCGTAGTGGCCGAGCCACCGCACATCGCCATCGAAGAAGGCGCGCAGGTCATCCATGCCGTACTTCAGCATGGCGAGGCGATCGACGCCGGTGCCGAAGGCGAAGCCCTGCCATTCATCGGGATCGAGCCCGCCGAATTCGATGACCTTGCGGTTGACCATGCCGGAGCCCAGCACTTCCATCCAGCCGCCGTTCTCGGCATCGCCGCTGCCACCGACGACACGCTTGCCGTTGATCAGCGTGTAGCCGACGTCTACCTCGACCGAGGGCTCGGTGAAGGGGAAGTAGCTCGGGCGCAGGCGCAGGACGATGTCGTCACGCTCGAAGAAGGCCTTGAGGAAGGTCTCCAGCGTCCATTTCAGATGACCGAGGTGGATGCCCTTGTCGATGACCAGACCTTCGATCTGGTGGAACATCGGCGTGTGCGTGGCGTCCGAGTCAGAGCGATAGACGCGGCCTGGCGCGATGATGCGGATTGGCGCGCCCTGTGCGATCATCGAGCGGATCTGCACCGGCGAGGTATGCGTGCGCAGCAGCATCGAGCGGCCTTCGGCATCCTTGTCGGGGAAGTAGAAGGTATCGTGCATCGCGCGGGCCGGATGGGTTTCCGGCATGTTGAGCGCGGTGAAGTTGTGCCAGTCGTCCTCGATCTCGGGGCCGGTCGCGACGGCGAAGCCCATGTCGGCGAAGATCTCGGCGAGTTCGTCCATGACCTGGCTGACGGGGTGGACCGAACCCTTCGGTGCCTGCGGTGCGGGCAGCGACAGATCGACCGTCTCGGCAGCGAGGCGCGCTTCCAGCGCGGCGCTTTCGAGCGCGCTCTTCCGGTCCGCCAAGGCGGCAGTCACCGCTTCGCGCGCGGCGTGGATTTTCGGGCCTTCGCTCTGGCGCTGGTCCGGGGTCATCCCGCCCAGCGACTTGAGCAGGGCACTGACCCAACCCTGCTTGCCGAGCGCGGAGACGCGGATCGCCTCCACCGCTTCGGGCGTGTTCGCGTCCGCAATGGCCGAGAGCGTTTCGGCCTGCTGTTGATCGAGGTTTTCCATGGGCGAAGCCGCTAGCCGCAAACGCGCCGGAATCAAAGTGTGGAGTTAAGCGCGGGCCCCTAAGCGCGGGCTGGTGCGTGCAGAGCCTGTACTGCCGCGCCGATGTATTCCTGGCGTGCCCGCATGACTTCCTGCAGCACGGGCTTGGGGCAATGCGCATATTCGGACGGGCTCATGCGCATGAAACGGTGGAAGTCCCGCACGAACTGGGCCTGATCGTGGTAATGGCCGTCGATCGCGCCGATCCACTTCAGCGACGGGTCGAGCATGTACTGGACGAGGCTGCGCATGAAGCGCTGGCGGCGCAACAGCAGGCGCGGCGGGAAGCCGAAGTGCTTGCGGCACAGGCGCTCGACCGTGTGGGTGGGCAGGTGCGTCGCCTCGGCCATTTCGCTGACGCTGGCGATGTCCGGATTGACGAGCGCGGCGTGGCAGGCGGCGATGCGGGGATCGTCTTCGATGTCGGCGGCCACGGATTGTTCGAAGAACTTCGAGATCCGGGCAAGTTCAGCGTGTTCGTCAGGCTCGCCGTGGAATACCGAAGCAGCCAGCGGCCGGAACGGTGACAGAAACTGTTCGCTGCTGACATCGTAGATGCGGTCGGCATGAGCATTGGCGGGCTGGCGGACGAAGCGCGCCCAGCCCAGCGGTAGCAACCCGATGCCCCAGATGCGGGTGGTGCCGGTGGTGAATTCGATGGTCGTGCTGGTCGGTCCGGTGGCATTGGCCTGAACGCCCTTGAACGGTGGCTGGCCTGCCACTTGCGAATCCGGAAAGTCACCCTGGTAGATCCGGATGTTCGCCCATTCGGGGTGGAGATGATCGGTCACGCGGCCATGGGGCACGTCGATTTCGGTCAGATAAAAGGTTGTGAAATAGCGCTGCAGCGGCTCTGGCGGCCGATGGAATCGAACCCGGACTGTGCAGTCCCCGGTCAAGCTTTGTGCGCCCCTGTTTACTTTAGTTATGCGTTGTTCATCCGCACCCTGCACTGCGCTTGCGCGAATCGCAACGAAAAAGGGCGGCTCCCGAAGGAACCGCCCTTTTGTTCATTCTGCGTCGCGTAGCCGATCAGGCGGCGGGCAGAGCAGCCTTCGCCTGAGCGATGACGGCGGTGAAGATCGCACCTTCGTTCATCGCCAGATCGGCCATGGTCTTGCGATCGAGTTCGATCCCGGCAAGCTTGGTGCCGTGGATGAACTGCGAGTAG
>OFDC01001237.1_pt1 | contig 14091 bp, 13 predicted proteins | sample 1520941 | NCBI WGS metagenome assembly OFDC01 (sample SAMEA94258168, study PRJEB24077) | hot springs metagenome | biome: Aquatic biome; feature: Water | place: India | collected 2012-12-06 | depth 5 m | reverse complement strand
CGGCCCCGCGGGCCCCGGCGCTGCCGATCCACCCTGGCAGCCCCTGCACGACCAGCCGACCCTGCCGCCCGGCACCCTGCCCTTCGCGCTGCTGGCCCACGAGCACGCCGCCCGCGCCCAGGGCCTGAGCGCGGCCCTCGGACACCCGGACCCGGCCGGATACGCGGCGCGGCTGCTGCGACCGGCGCCGACGATGTTGAGGAAGCCGTGGATCTGGTCGTCGTAGCGTCGTACGTCGACCTCGACGCCGGCGTCGGACAGGCGCCGGGCGTAGGCCTCGCCCTCGTCGCGGAGCGGGTCGAAGCCGGCCGTCACGACGTGCGCCGGCGCGAGACCCTCCGGCAGGTCGATGTCGAGCAGGTTCACCCGCTCGTCCACCCGGTCCTCCTCGGTCGGGAGGTAGACCTCGTTGAACATCGCGATCGACTCGGCCGTCAGGTAGAGGTCCTTGCCGAACAGGCGCAGGCTCTCGGTGTCGCGGTCGGGGTCCGTGCACGGGTAGATCAGGAGCTGGAAGGCGAGGGGCAGGCCGGCGCGGGCGGAGGCGATCGCCGCCCACGCCGCGATGTTGCCGCCGGCGGAGTCGCCCGAGACGCCGATCCGGGCCGGGTCGATCCCGAGCTCGGTGGCGTGCTCGGAAACCCACCGCACGGCGGCGACCGCGTCGTCGAAGCCACCAGGGAAGGGCGACTCCGGACCGACGCCGTACTCCACGGCCAGCACGGGTACGCCCGACTCCGCCGCCAGCAGGCGGCAGGGCGCGTCGTGGGAGTCCAGGTCGCCGTAGAGGAAGCCCCCGCCGTGGAAGAACACCAGCACCGGCTCCGCCTGCGACGCGGACCGGGCGCCGTGCGGGAGGTAGTGCCGGGCCGGGAGACCGGCCACCGTGAGCTCGCGGACGGCGCCGATCGACTGGTCGCCCCCGACGAGCATCGCGTTGGCGCGCATCGCCGCCCGGCCGTCCGCGATGTCCTCCGCGCCCAGCTCGCCACGTCGCGCGATCTGCTGCAGACGCAGCATCAGCTGCAGATCCGGGGCGAGACGCTGCCCGTCGAGGACGACGGGACGTCCCCCGAGCACGCGCTGCACCGGCTCGGGCAGTCCCAGGAGGGATCGCAGGGCGATGGTCTCGACCGTCGTACGCACGTTCACGGTGCCAACCTACTGACGAGTCACCAAGGGGGCATCGTCGAGGTCACCTGCCGTTCACCGATGAGTGCCACACTCGCGACATGTCCTCCGAGCAGCACCCGTCCGTCGTCGCCACCGATCCCTCCCCCGCCCTCACCGTCGCGGGAGGGCACGCGAGTGACGAGCAGGGACACGACGACCTCGGCGAGGGCGACACGGGCCGGCACGCGGACGCTCCGAGCGGCTACGTGCCCGACACCGGGCTGCTCGAGCACATCACCTCGGTCGAGGACCGCTTCGTCGACCGCGAGCTCTCCTGGCTGAGCTTCAACGAGCGAGTCCTCGAGCTCGCGGAGGACGACGCCCTGCCGCTGCTCGAGCGGGCCCGCTTCCTCGCCATCTTCACCAGCAACCTGGACGAGTTCTTCATGGTCCGCGTGGCCGGGCTCAAGCGTCGCATCGCGACCGGTCTCGCTGTGCGCGCCGCGAGCGGCCTGATGCCGCTGGAGGTGCTCAAGGCGATCTGGGACCGCGCCGACGAGCTCTGCAAGCGCCAGGCCACCGTCTTCCAGGACGACATCATCCCCGCGCTGCGCGAGCAGGGCATCGAGCTCGTGCGCTGGGCCGACCTGGCCCGCGAGGAGCAGAAGTTCTGCAAGAAGCTCTTCAAGGACCGGGTCTACCCGGTCCTCACCCCGCTCGCGGTCGATCCTGCGCACCCCTTCCCCTACATCTCGGGGCTCTCCCTCAACCTCGCCGTCGTGGTGCGCAACCCCAAGACGGGCAAGGAGCACTTCGCACGGGTCAAGGTGCCCTCCAACTTCGACCGCTTCGTCTCCCTCGGCAACGCCCGGTTCGTACCGCTCGAGGACGTCATCGGCGCCCACCTCGGTCGCCTCTTCCCCGGCATGGAGGTCCTGGAGGTGCACACCTTCCGGGTCACCCGCAACGAGGACCTCGAGGTCGAGGAGGACGACGCCGAGAACCTGCTCGCCGCCCTCGAGAAGGAGCTCCTGCGTCGCAAGTTCGGGCCGCCCGTCCGGCTCGAGGTGGAGGCCTCCATCGCGCCGTCGGTGCTCGAGCTGCTGGTCTCCGAGCTCGACGTCAGTGGGGACGAGGTCTTCCGGCTGCCCGGTCCGCTGGACCTGCGGGGCCTGCACTCCATCGCCGACCTGCCGCGCGACGACCTGAAGTACCCCTCCTTCGTCCCGACCACCCACGCCTGGCTGGCCGAGGTGGAGTCGGCGGCCCCGGTCGACGTCTTCAAGTCGATCCGCCGGCGCGACGTGCTCGTGCACCACCCGTACGACTCCTTCGCGACGTCGGTGCAGCGCTTCATCGAGCAGGCTGCGGCCGACCCGCACGTCCTGGCGATCAAGCAGACCCTCTACCGCACCTCCGGCGACTCCCCCATCATCGACGCCCTGATCGACGCGGCCGAGGCCGGCAAGCAGGTCCTCGTCCTGGTGGAGATCAAGGCCCGCTTCGACGAGCAGGCCAACATCCGCTGGGCGCGCAAGCTCGAGCAGGCCGGCTGCCACGTCGTCTACGGCCTGGTGGGCCTCAAGACCCACTGCAAGCTGGCGATGGTGGTGCGCGACGAGCCCGAGGGCATCCGTCGCTACACCCACATCGGCACGGGCAACTACAACCCGAAGACCTCGCGTCTCTACGAGGACCTCGGCCTGCTGACCACCGACGAGGCGATCGGCGAGGACGTCGCGCACCTCTTCAACAACCTCTCCGGCTGGTCCCGCAAGGCCACCTACGAGCAGCTGCTCGTCGCGCCCGACTCCGTGCGCTCCGGACTGGTCGACCAGATCCACGCCGAGATCGAGCATCACCTGGCCGGGCGGCCCGCGGGGATCCGCCTGAAGGCGAACTCCATCGTCGACGAGCCGGTCATCGACGCGCTCTACCTCGCCTCCTGCGAGGGGGTGCCCGTCGAGCTGCTCGTGCGCGGCATCTGCGCCCTGCGGCCCGGCGTCCCCGGTCTCAGCGAGAACGTCAAGGTGCGCTCCATCCTCGGGCGCTTCCTCGAGCACAGCCGGATCTTCTCGTTCGAGGGCGGCGGCGAGCCGGTCGCCTGGATCGGCTCGGCCGACATGATGCACCGCAACCTGGACCGCCGGGTGGAGGTGCTGGTGCGCCTGCCGGACCAGGGCCGCGACGAGGTACGACGCCTCCTGGACCTCGCCTTCGCGCCGACCACGCAGGCGTGGGAGCTGGGTCCGGACGAGCTCTGGACGCGGAACGCCGGCGAGATCCACCTCCAGGAGAAGCTGATCGAGCGTCAGCGACGGCGTCGTCTCGCCCCCTGAACGAGGTCCGGCGAAGCTCCGACACGCGCTCTGACCTGCGACGACGTGTCGCGGCGGCGCGGGCGTGCTCCGCCGCACACGCGCCGGTGTCGCCGCCGGTTGCGTTCACCGGATGGTGACCCCCTAGCATGAGGACGTTCTTCTCCGCCTCAACGGGAGTCCTTGTGGGTCTGCGTCTGCGTCCTGTCGATACGTCCTTCTACGACCTCTTCACCCAGTCGGCCCAGCACCTGGTCACCGGTGCCGAGCTCCTCGCCGAAATGCTGTCCGAGAACTCGGACAAAGCTGACGTCGCCGAGCGCATGCGCGCCGCCGAGCACGCCGCGGACGAGACCACCCATGCGATCGTGAAGAAGGTCAACAGCACCTTCGTCACGCCGTTCGACCGCGAGGACATCTACAACCTCGGCTCCGGCCTCGACGACGTCATGGACATGATGGACGAGGCCGTCGACCTGATCCTGCTCTACGAGGTCGAGATGCTCCCGCCGGAGCTCTCCGCGCAGGTCGAGGTCCTCCAGCGCTGTGCCGAGCTGACGGCCGCGGCCATGCCGCGCCTGCAGTCGATGAAGTCCCTCGAGGACTACTGGATCGAGATCAACCGCCTCGAGAACACCGGCGACCGAAACCACCGGCGCACGCTGGCCAAGCTCTTCTCCGGCGAGTTCAAGACCATCGAGGTCCTCAAGCTGAAGGACATCGTCGAGTCGCTCGAGGGGGCGATCGACGCCTTCGAGACGGTGGCGAACATCGTGGAGCAGATCGCCGTCAAGGAAGGCTGACCGGGAGCGTGGATCCCATTCTCCTGATGGTCATCGCGGTCGTCGTGATCGCGCTGGTCTTCGACTACACCAACGGCTTCCACGACGCCGCCAACGCCATCGCCACCTCGGTGTCGACGCGTGCGCTGACGCCGCGGATCGCCTTGGCGATGGCCGCCATCCTCAACTTCGTCGGGGCCCTGCTCGGGGTGGGCGTCGCGCAGACGATCCAAGGCATCATCCGGATCGAGGAGGTCAGCACCTCGGGCGTCGAGCTCGACCGCATCCATGCCCTCACGATCGTCGTCGCCGCGCTCGTCGGCGCGATCACGTGGAACCTCATCACCTGGTACTTCGGCATCCCGAGCTCCTCGTCGCACGCCCTGATCGGCGGTATCGTCGGCGCCGGCTCCGCCAGCGCCACCACCGTCGAGTGGGACACGCTGGTCGAGAAGGTCGCCATCCCGATGATCGCCTCCCCGCTGATCGGCTTCGTCGGGGCGTTCCTGCTGATGACCGCGATCATGTGGATCTTCCGCAAGGCGAACCCCCACCGCATCAACCGCGGCTTCCGCCTCGCGCAGACCGTCTCGGCCGCCGGCATGTCGCTCGGCCACGGCCTGCAGGACGCGCAGAAGACGATGGGCGTCATCGTGCTCGCCCTCGTCGCCGGCGGCTACTCCGACGGCGACGACGTCCCGCTGTGGGTGATCGTCGCCGCGGCCCTCGCTATCGCCGCGGGCACCTACTCCGGTGGCTGGCGGATCATGCGGACGCTCGGCCGCAAGATCATCGACCTCGACCCGCCGCGCGGCTTCGCCGCCGAGGGTGTCGCGGCCACCGTCCTCTACGTGATGGCGATGGGCCTGCACGCTCCGGTGTCGACCACGCACACCATCACCTCGGCGATCATGGGCTCGGGCGCGACCAAGCGCTTCAGCGCCGTGCGCTGGGGTGTCGCCCGGGGCATCATCGTCGCCTGGATCCTCACGATTCCCGCCGCCGCGCTCGTGGCGGTGGCGACGTACTTCGGCCTCGCCGCGGTCATCCCCGGCAACTAGGGCGGACCAGCCAGGGTCAGGGCGTAGCCCCGACCGCGGATACGGCGTACGACGGCCGCCGCGCCCAGCCGGGCGCGCAGCCGGGTCACGTGCATCGCGATCGTGTTGCCGCCGGGCCGGTGCCCGTGGGTCCCCCACAGCGCCTCGCCCAGCTCGTCGTCGGTCACGACACCGGGCGCGCTGAGCATGAGGGCGCGCAGCAGCTCGAACTCCTTGAGCGGCAGGTCCGCGATCCGCTGTCCGTGCACGCGCACGGTGAAGGCGGTGGCGTCGAGCTCGATCGGGCCGAACTCCACCCGGGCGTGCTCGACCACCGACCGGGGACCGTGCGACATCAGCGCCCACAGGTCCTGCGGGGCGTAGGGGCGCGGCACGACCGCGGCCGCACCCGCCAGCATGAGCGGGCCGACCCCGCCGGCGTCCTCGGCCCCCGCGATGACGTACGGCGAGCCGTAGCGTCGGACCACGCACACGAAGTCCTCCGGCGGGATGCCCGGCGCGTCCGGGGTGACCACGACTGCATGGGGGTCGGTGCGCCCGAACTCGACGAGCCCGTCGAGGGTGGAGCCCACCCAGGTCACGTGCACGCCGTGTCCGGCCATCGCCTCGGCGAGGGCGCCCTCGTCCGGAGCCGGGTCGACGACCAGCAGCTGGACGCCGCTCGTCTCGGCCCACCGGTGCAGATAGGCGCGGACCGACTGGAGCCGGGCGTCCGAGCGCCCGTTCCGAGTGCTCACGTCCGACCGGCGCGGCTCAGCCGAAGCGACCGGAGATGTAGGCCTCCGTGGCGGGGTCGTCGGGGTTCGCGAACATCTTGCGGGTCGGGTTGAACTCCACGAGGCGGCCGGGCTCGCCGGTGGCCTTGAGGTTGAAGAAGCCGGTGTCGTCGGAGACGCGCGCCGCCTGCTGCATGTTGTGGGTCACGATGACGATCGTGTAGTCGCTCTTGAGCTCGTGGATCAGGTCCTCGATCGCCGAGGTCGAGATCGGGTCGAGCGCCGAGCAGGGCTCGTCCATGAGCAGGACCTGCGGCTCGACGGCGATGGCGCGGGCGATGCACAGGCGCTGCTGCTGGCCGCCGGAGAGCCCCATGCCCGGCTTGTTGAGCCGGTCCTTGACCTCGTTCCAGAGGTTGGCGCCGCGCAGCGACTTCTCGACGACGTCCTCGGCCTCGGACTTCGACATCCGACCGGAGTTGAGCTTCAGGCCGGCCAGCACGTTGTCGGCGATCGACATCGTCGGGAACGGGTTGGGGCGCTGGAAGACCATGCCGATCTGGCGCCGGACGGCCACCGGGTCGACGCCGGGGTCGTAGAGGTCCTGGCCGTCGACCACGATCTTGCCCTCGACGCGGGCGCCGGGGATCACCTCGTGCATCCGGTTGAGGGACCGCAGGAAGGTCGACTTGCCGCAGCCTGAGGGACCGATGAACGCGGTGACCGCGCCGGCACGGACCGTCATGTTGACGCCCTGCACGGCGAGGAAGTCGCCGTAGTAGATGTTGACGTCGGAGACGTCGATGCTCTTGGCCATGATGTGCCGTGTTCCTCTCAAGCCCTGCTGGTCATTTGGTTCGGGGGGCGAAGATCTTGCCGAAGATGCGTGCCACGAGGTTGAGCACCATCACGATCACGATCAGGACGAAGGCCGCTCCCCAGGCGATCGCCTCGGCGGCCTCGTCGCCGCGCAGGTTCTGCCCGTAGATGAGCACCGGGAGGGTGGTCATCGCCCCGTCGAACAGGTTCATGTTGGTGCGGTCGGTCGCCCCGGCGATGAGCAGCAGCGGCGCCGTCTCGCCGATGACCCGGGAGGTGGCGAGCGTGATGCCCGTCAGGATCCCGCCCAGCGCGGTGGGGAGGACGACCTTCACGATCGTGCGCCACTTCGGCGTACCGAGGGCGTACGCCGCCTCGCGCAGCTCCTCCGGCACGAGCATCAGCATCTCCTCCGTCGCGCGGACGACGATGGGGATCATCAGCAGTGACAGGGCCACGGAGCCGCCGAAGCCGGAGACGTACGCCGGCCCGAACAGCAGGGTGAACAGCGCGAAGGCGAACAGGCCGGCGACGATCGAGGGGATGCCCGTCATCACGTCGACGAGGAAGGTGATCGCCTTCGCGAGGCGGTTCTTCTTGCCGTACTCGACCAGGTAGATCGCCGCCATCACGCCGATCGGCACGGAGATGAGCGCCGCCCCGAGCGTGATCAGGAGGGTGCCGATGATGGCGTGGTAGATGCCGACCGGCTGGTCGATCTGGGTCTTGAAGAACGAGTAGCTCAAGAAGGTGCCGTCGATGCGGCCGGCGCCCTTGGCGACCACTCGCCACAGCAGGGACACCAGCGGCACGAGGGCGACGACGAAGGTGGCCCAGATCAGGCCCGTCATCATCCGGTCGGTCGCGCCGCGGCGGCCCTCGACGAACAGCGACCACACCGGCAGGACCGCGACGTAGACGAGGCCGGCGAGGATCCCGGCGGGGACCAGCGCCATGCCGAGCACGGCGAGCAGCGCACCGAAGGCGACCGCGATGACGCCGACGAGCACCGGCGCCGTCCGCGGCAGGCGGGGCGCGGTGAGCGGGATGTGGACCCGGTCCTCGGCCTTCTCCAGAACGGTCATCGGGCCATCCGCCTCTCGCTGCGGCCGATGATCCAGCGGGCCGCGAAGTTCACCAGGAAGGTCAGCAGGAAGAGCACCAGCCCGGTCGCCACGAGGACGTTGAGCATGTCGGCGCTGCGCTCCTTGTACTTGAGCGCGATGTTCGCCGCGATCGAGGTCGGGCTCGAGGTCGCGATGATGTTCCACGAGAGGTCGAAGCCGACGGAGAGCACCATGGTCACGGCCATCGTCTCGCCGAGTGCGCGGCCCAGGCCGAGCATCACACCCGACACCATGCCGGACTTGGAGTAGGGGAAGACCGTCATCCGGATCATCTCCCAGCGCGTGGCCCCGAGGGCCAGGGCGGCCTCCTCGTGCAGCCGCGGCGTCCGCGAGAAGACCTCGCGGGTGATCGCCGTGATGATCGGCAGGATCATGATCGCGAGCACGATCCCGGCGGTCAGGATCGAGCGGCCCGTCGCGTTCGGCTCGCCGAAGATCGCGCCGAGGACCGGCCAGCCGCCGAAGGTGTCGTGCAGCCAGTTGTGCATGGGCACGAGCTTCTGGGCGAGGTAGAACGCGCCCCACAGGCCGTAGACCACCGAGGGCACGGCGGCGAGCAGGTCGATCACGTAGGCGACCGGAGTCGCGACCCACCGCGGCGCGTAGTGGCTGATCACCAGCGCGATCCCGAAGGCGAGCGGCACGGCGATGATCAGCGCGATGATCGAGGCGGCGAAGGTGCCGACGAGCAGCGGGAAGACATATCCCAGGAAGCTCTCCGCGTGCGGACCGTAGACCTCCGAGGGCTTCGTGAAGCCGCTCGCGCCCTTGAGCGCGAGGAAGATGAAGACGCCGGCGAGCGCGGCGAGGATCACGAGCCCGGCGGAGAGCGCGAGGCCGTGGAAGATGCGGTCGCCGAGACCACCGCGGACGCTGGCCCAGTCGGAGGGCTTGTCCTCGATCTCGGCGGTGGGGGCTGTCACTGGGTCACCTCGTGGTCAGGGTGCTCGGGGGGTGGTGCGGTACGACGGGCGGAGGGGTGAGGACGGTCGGTGCCGTCCTCACCCCTCCGGTGCGTCACTTGGCGGAGATCTTGGCGACGATCTCCTGGACCTGCGTCGCCGTCTCCGGCGCCAGCGGGGCGGAGCCGGCCTGCTCGGCCGCCTCGGACTGCCCCTCGTCGGAGACGATGTACTCGAAGTAGCCCTTCACGCGGTCGGCCTCGGCCTGGTCCTCGTAGGTCTCGCAGGCGATGAGGTACGACAGCAGGATGACCGGGTAGGCGCCGGCCTCGGTGGTGGTGCGGTCGACGTCGACGGCGATGTCGGTCTCGTCGCGACCCTCGACCGACGGGGAGACCGCGACGGTCTTCGCGGCGCCCTCGGGGGACGGCGCCACGAACTCCTCGCCGACCTTCACGGAGACGGTGCTGAGGTCGCCGGTCTGGCTGGCGTCGGCGTAGCCGATGACACCCTCGGTGTCGCCGATCGACTTCACGACGCCCGAGGTGCCCTCGGCGGACAGACCGCCGGAGACCGGGAAGGCGTCCTCGGCCTCGTACTTCCACGAGTCCGGCGCGACCTTGGAGAGGTAGTCGGTGAAGTTCTTGGTCGTGCCCGAGTCGTCGGCGCGGTGGACCGGCGTGATCTTCAGGTCGGGCAGCTCGACGCCCTCGTTCTGCGAGGCGATGGCCGGGTCGTTCCACTGGGTGATCTTGTTGTCGAAGATCTTCGCGATCGTGTCGGCGTCGAGCTTCAGCTCGTCGACTCCGGGGAGGTTGTAGGCGACGGCGATCGAGGAGATGTAGGCCGGGACCTCGACGATGTTGCCGTCGCAGCGCTCCTTGGCCTTCGTCAGGTCCTCGTCCTTGATGTAGGAGTCCGAGCCGGCGAAGGACAGCGCGCCGCTGATGAACTGGCTGCGACCGTCGGTGGAGCCGAGGAGGGAGTAGTCGATGACCAGGCCGTCGTTCTTGCCCTGGAAGGCGACCTTCCAGGCCTCCTGGGCCTTCTCCTGCGAGGTGGCGCCGCCGCCCTTGAGGTTGCCGCTCAGGCCCCCGGCCTCAGCGTCGCCGCCCTCCTCGTTGGAGGCGCCGCAAGCGCTCATCAGCAGGGCGAGAGCCGCGATGCCGGGCACTGCGGTGCGGCGGATGGAGTTGAAGTTCAAGGAACTGCCTCTCGGTGTGAGGGGCACGCTTCAAGGCCCCCCGATACGTAGTCGGACAGGGCGAACCTAAGGACCGGCGGTAACACGACCCACCGACCGACCTGAACGAACGGTGAACAGTGGCGGTCCGGGGGGATGCATCCCGTGACGCCCGTCCCATCGCCCCCGTCAGGGCCGTCCGGCGCGCGGCCGGTGGCGCTCGACGGCCACCACGGCACCCTTGCGCACGTGCAGCACGAGCAGCTCCCCGGGCTCAAGCTCCGCGTCCTCGGGCAGCGGCTCGAGCCCGGCGGCGTCGTACACGAGCGGCAGGACCGGCCGGTGGGTGCACAGCACGCTGCCGGCGTCGGTCGCGAAGAGCTCCTCCACGATCCGGGCCACGGCCCGCTCCGTGGCGTGCTCCTCGCTGAGCCGCGGCCGTAGGTCTAGCTCGAGGCCCGCGGTCTCGGCGTAGGGCTGGACGGTCTGGACGCAGCGGACGCTCGTCGAGGTGACGACGCGGGTGACGTCGTACGCCGCGAGGAGCGGGACCAGCCGGTCCGCGTCGACCTGCCCGGCCCGCACCAGCGGTCGAGCAGCGTCCTCACCACGCCAGGCGTTGCGCGACCTGGCCTGACCGTGGCGCAGCACCACGACGGCGCGGGTCCTCCGCCGTACCTTCAACGCCTGGGCGAGCGTCGTCCGGTCGTGGTCGTACGTCAGCCGGTCGGGCGCCTCGTCGAGGCGGACCCACTGGACGGCGTCGATCTCGTCGTTGGGCCGGTAGGCCGAGACGTCGTCGTCCCCGACCACGCGTCCGGTCCAGTAGTGCACCGTCTTCATCCTCCGCGCGACGGGATAGCGCTGCGAGGAGAGCGGGGGCCCGAGGCGGACGTGGACGCCGGTCTCCTCGGCGACCTCGCGGACAGCGGCCGCCACCGGGTGCTCACCGGGGTCGAGCTTGCCCTTCGGGAACGACCAGTCGTCGTACTTGGGACGGTGCACCAGCAGCACCTCCCGACCGGGACGGAACGCGACCACGCCGGCGGCGAGAATGTCGGGCACGTGGCCTAGTCTCACATCAGAGTGCCAGCCGCGAGGAGATGCCTGCCGTGATCCGTCGTCCGGGCCTGCGCCCCCTCCGGCGGGGATGGGTCGCCGTGATCGTGCTCGCCCTGCTCGCGGGAGTGGTTGGTGTCGTGGCGTGGCGCCTGGTGCGGGACGACGACGGAACCCGCCTGACGCAGGCCCTGCAGCACGCTCCGGAGTCGAGCGTCCGGTTCAGCTGGACCGACTGGGCAGCGGTGCGCGACGAGCTGGGCGCCGACGTGTCGGCCGCGTCGACCGGCGACGAGGTCGACGACTTCATGAACGCCGCCTACGACCGCGACCTCACCTCAGGGACCGCTCTCAGTGAGTCGGCCCCGACGATCCAGACCGAGCTGGGATTCTCTCCCGCGACGCTGGACTGGGAGCTCTTCGCCCAGGGCCCCGACGGGGCCGTCGTGGTCATGGGGCTGGCCGAGGACACCGATCTGGAGGCGATCCGGGACCGGCTCCGAGCGGCCGGCTTCGAGGAGCCGGACGAGGCCGACGGCGCCTGGCGCGGAGGCGGCAACGTGCTGGAGAGACTGAGCGGTCCGGTGACGCCGGAGCTCGGCGCCCTGCAGATCGACGAGGACGCCGGGATCCTCTACGGAAGCGACGACGGAGCGTTCCTCCTCGAGCGGGCCGACGTCGAGCGCGGCGAGCAGGACGACGACGTCGTGCGGGCGGCAGCGGCCCTGGGTCCCGCCCTGGCCGGCTCCGTGTTCACCGGGGACCACGTGTGCTCGGAGCTCTCGATGAGCCAGGCCGACCCGGCGGAGCGCACGAGGGCTGCCGAGCTCGTCACCCAGGCCGGCGAGGTGCACCCGCTGACCGGCTTCGCCATCGCCGCCCAGCCCGGCGGCGACGTCCGGGTCGCGTTCGTCCTGGACTCCGAGGACCAGGCCCGGACCGATGCCGACACCAGGTCGCGGCTCGCGGCCGGCCCGGCGCCGGGCCAGGGCGGGACCTTCCCGGAGAGGTTCACGCTCGGCAAGGTGGCCGCGCAGGACCGCGTCGTGACGATGCAGCTCTCCCCCGTCGACGACTGGCTGGTGCTCTCCGACCTCAACAGCGGGCCGGTCCTCTTCGCCACCTGCTAGCCGGCGGCAGCGGACCCCGAGTCGTGGGAGACCGGGACGTCAGGGGTCGGACGGGTGGTCCACGCCGAGGATGCGGTCGATCTCGTCGGGGCTCAGACGCTCGTCCGAGGCACTCGCGGCGATGATCAGGTTCGTGGTGAGCTCCACCTCCACGAGGAGGTCACCATCCTCGAGGGTCACGTCGAACTGATCAGCCATCGACCCCTCCCTTACGACGATGAACGCTCCTCTGCCGCCATTGTCCCCCCGCGCGGCAACCCCAAACCCAGGAGTTCGAGAAAAATTCGCAAGGCCCCGCCCCCGAGGGGGCGGGACCCTGCCGAAGACTCGCGTCTTCCGGTCGGACCGCTGTGTCAGCGGACCCGATCAGAGAGGACGGACGTTCTCCGCCTGCGGGCCCTTCGGACCCTGGGTGACGTCGAACTCGACCTTCTGGTTGTCCTCCAGCGACTTGTAGCCGTTGGACTGGATGGCCGAGAAGTGGACGAAGACGTCGTCCCCGCCACCCTCCTGCTCGATGAAGCCGAAGCCCTTCTCGGCGCTGAACCACTTGACGGTGCCCTGAGCCATTGTGCTCGTTACTCCTTGTGTCGGGGCGAGAGCCGCCACCTCGGCGACCCACAGCGGAGGCGATGACACGTCGCTCCGACCCGTGATGGGACACCACAAACCAGAAACGCCGTCGGCCACAGATCTCCGCAGGCGTTGAACCTTCAAGAACTGCATCCGCTGCACCGCCGACACTACCAACTCGAGCCGACAACGGAATCCCTGCACCGCAACGATCTCGTGATCGGCGATGAAGGTTCTGCTACGCAGGCATGACGAGGCTGCAAACGCGGCCGAGGCCGAACGGGTAGGCCGTGTCGGGCTCGAACCGACGACCCTCGGATTAAAAGTCCGGTGCTCTACCAACTGAGCTAACGGCCCGGAGGCACTCTAGTTGGCGCTCACGGCCGGGGTGCAGCCGGAGCCGACGGGCACCGCGCGGCCCGTGAGCAGTCTCGTCAGCGGCGTCGTCAGCGGCGGGCGCTGCAGTCGGCGCAGAGGCCGACGAGCTCGACGGTGTGCGCGACGTCGGTGAAGCCGTGCTCGTCGGCGATCGCGTGCGCCCAGCGCTCGACGGCGGAGCCGGTGATCTCGACGGTCCGGCCGCACGAGCGGCAGACCAGGTGGTGGTGGTGGGAGTCGCTGCAGCGCCGGTACGTCGTCTCGCCGGCCGGGTTGTGACGGACGTCGACGTCGCCGGACTCGGCCATGGCCTGCAGGGTGCGGTAGACCGTGGCGAGCCCGACCTTGTCGCCCCCCTGGCGCAGCGCGTCGTGGATCTCCTGGGCGCTCTGGAAGTCCGCCGCCGCCCTCAGGGCCGCGTCGATGGCGAGCCGCTGCCGGGTGGGGCGCAGCGCGGTGGCGCGCTGTTCGGTTTCGGTCACCGGGACCTCCGTGAGCTGGGAACGACTCTCAATCTACCCGGTCCGGGGTCGCATCCCCACGTCGTCCAGCGGGCCGCCCGTCGTGCCCGATGAACCTGCACGCCGCCCGGATCGCGGGAGTAGTCTCGGCTCCGGGAGAGGGAGAGGGGACCCGGCCGTGGGGAGCGATGGCGAGTTCGGACCGGACACGGAGAACATCCGTGCCTGGCTGGAGAAGCGTGCCAGCTATGCGAAGGACGCCCGGGTGGTCGGGTCGTCCAGCAGCGCCGCGGGCACGCCCGCACCCGCACCCTCCGAGCACCGCTCCGATCCCGGTGCCCAGCCCGGCCCCGATGCGCTCGACGCCGGTCGCGCCGTCCTCGCTGCACTGGACGATCCCGACGCACCCGAAACCTCCGTTCCCGCCCGCACCCGCACCGCCGACCCCAGGGCGCGACCGCGGGCGGCG